>Ga0307507_10000841_pt1 | contig 68166 bp, 79 predicted proteins | sample 7_EM_MG_FD_207223 | JGI IMG/M metagenome (GOLD analysis project Ga0307507, IMG submission 207223) | Populus trichocarpa ectomycorrhiza microbial communities from riparian zone in the Pacific Northwest, United States - 7_EM | ecosystem: Host-associated > Plants > Roots > Unclassified | place... | reverse complement strand
TGACATATCGTATGCAAGATACTCTATAAGCTATAGTAAAAGTTGTCTACGCTGTGGTCGACGCTCGAATCGTCACGGGAATAATCAAACAAAAGGCATGATCCGGGTGGCAGAAGATGGCTGCACAACCGCTGAAGATTCTCTCCTAAGTTCTTGAATGACAGCCTAGATCGACATGATTCCTGCGTCCATAATTGATGAGGGTAAGTAAGGTCATACCGCCAGTGGTTCAGGATTCACTCCATTCTCGACCATGCCCACACATATGGCTAGTGTTGCCTTATCCAACTCCGTGTTTAGCAATTGAGATATCTCGAATAGAACTGTGAAAAAAGGGTATGTATCAAACCACCCATTGCAACATTCAAAAGCTTACTATCGAGGGTTTCCTGTGCCGATGAATTCCGCTCTGCCTCCTTACTTGAAGCCATGATCAAGAAATAACGCGAACGCTTTCCCACGCTCTCTTTCATAGATCATGACCACTAAAAAATCAGCATCACCCAAGAAAGAAAAGCTATTTCATCCTTCGTCTCGCAAGGCTGGTCAATTGGCACGGAAAGCTATTCGACAGACAAAACTCTCGAATATACACCGTGAACGGCATAAAAAACATAATGCATCGGGTACCCTTTCATATTCTGCCGTGTCATCTCTCAAGTCATTTATGCTTCCGCTAGTTGACCTGTATGGGTTCTTCTACAATTCAACACCAGAACAAGGTGTCTTGACTCTAGGAGAGCTCCATCAACTTGTCCGCGACCTCTGGTTAACGCGCTTCGACGACGAACTCAAAAATCACCGATCAGACAGAAGATCGGGTCGGCCAAAGAGCACAAGAGAAATGAAGCTGGAGGAGTTGATCCTCAGAGAGGCCGAAACATATCGGACTGGCATGGGTATCATTTGATCATGTTGCTTTCCTTTGTCTTCATTCTGATTCATGATTTGACAGAGGTAATCGACCTCACACATCCACCCACAGTGGAATTATTCCGAAAATGGGATCAAAAGGAAGTTGCCTACATCCATTTACTGCGATTCATCAGAATTTTCAGCACGGATCCCAATCTCGTTGTCGTTTCGCGGCTAGGGAAACACGCGTCCATGGTCGACACCTCAAATTCGGTCGACCTGTCTATGGACACTATGCGGACAACAGATCCCAACAGCACGATACCAGGAGAGCCCATGTCAGCACCATTATAAATATGGGTGGTCCTTGTCTACATGGGTGTAATTCCGATTCATATATTTACTCCTATGAAGTGTTTTACACATGGCGTTCCACTGTATGGATCAACTTCTCGATGAGACGGAGTCAGGCTAGACACAACCCTGAGAGCTACCATCAGACGGTCCTGACCCCACTACGCCGAGAGTTCCAACCTTGATTCTTCTTTGTTGTGGGTTTTCTATTATCAAGGGAGACTTGGAACGATGTTCGCAAAGCAAGAAATTGACGCTCAGTCCTGTATAGTCAGTTATTATACTTTTTCTGGAATAGGTTGACAATCTCACCAGCAGTAATATTTGGCGAGTTTACATGATGTCAATGTTCCCCTTGCATACTATTCGTCAACGACTGGGATGAGAATGTGATATGACCCCTTAAGGTTCTATAACAAATCGGAATTCTGTTGCAGGTTGGAACCGGATCTATTCCAATATCCATGCAGGCAATGTGGCTTCAGCACTTTTGTCATTGACAATCCCAGTGCATCCATCCTGTCCCTTGCCCCTCTTGATCAAACAGCTTGAAACAGACTCAAAGTTGTCGACTAGTGCGTTTTCTTTAATCATTAACTCTCCCTCAAGCGTCAAATAACGGGGAGACGGCCTTAATCTGTGGCGTGAAGTTTGTAGTAACCAACAAAGTACAGATCATTCCGACGACGTATTGTTCCTCAATGAGAAGAATGTTCTTGCAGTGACACTGCTCGCAGCACTTTCAATATTCGAGTAAGAATTCGGACATTGTCTCTCGTTCGTCAGTTCTACTTTCGCTCCTCCCAAGGCCTATCCATTTATGATTCTCCTCAAAAACGCTCGCCTACCAGGCGCCAATGAACTTATTTATACCGCATCTCGCTGCTTTACTCATCACGCCCATGGAAAAACCGAGCCATTTAAATCTATCCCCAACTATCCTCTATCAATCATTCGAATGTTTTTACAATGCTACGAAAGTCCAAATTAAAGCCCCCAGCGTTCAAATCAACCTGTTTGGCTGTTATTCTGTCTCCAACCCAACATTGTCAATTTTTCGAAGTTTATGTCTTCGATGTCGATGGCACCGATGGAGAAACGATGTAATTGAACATTTAGAATAAGAATTGTAAGGTAAAAAAAGTATACTTAGAAGAGGAGTATGGAGTGCTACAAACATTGAAACAAGTAAATATCAATCCATCATGATGCTTTGCGTTGTGGCCGCACATCATGGCGGAAAATATCTATCGTGGCGAATCCACCGTGTTACTGCCTACCGCCAAATACAATCGCCCTAAACCTCCCACAATAATCCCCCTACATGGACTCGATACGGTAGCCGTGCCCATTCATATCGAAATTCGTCATTTCTTCCATCCACCCAAAGATTCATTGCACGATGTGATCAAAAACTTGAAATCTTCCCTGGCAGAGGCATTAGAGATTTATTTCCCTGTTGCGGGTACCGTAGTGGTCAACGAGAAAGCCGAAAGTTCGATCGCAACCGATCCTGCAAACATTCTAGGAGCACCATTCATAGTTGAGATCAAAGATTTTCCTTTCAAACAAGAGACTGAAGAGTTATCTCCTCGAGATTCTACCTTCCTGCCGCCTTCCTCGCCTACTTTCGCTATCAAACTGTCCAAGGTATCTCCCTTTCAACTTAACCCATCACTGTGAACACTCACGCAATTTGCTGCTTTCCATAGTTTTCTTGTGGAACGTTAATTATGGCTGCGTCCATTCATCATCAAGTCACAGATTTACGTGGGTACCTTGATTTCGTCGAGATTTGGGCGACGCTTGCCCGTGGTCAGGCCATCGACTTTTCAAAGGTTCCCACCGACTGGTTGCATACACCTATGAACTACTTTGACGGATTGTATACCCAAGCTGGCGTGGCCCCCCCTCCTCCTGGCTATTCAGTCCTATTATCCCCTCCAACGGACCTACCTTCCTTTGCGGCATCTGAAATCACTTATTGGAAATTTACAAAACAAGACATAGAAAAACTCAAGAACGAATTCTCTCCGTCTGACTCTGCGTCTGACCTGTGGATTTCTTCTGGCGACGCCATCGCATCTCTTTGCTGGGGGGCCGTTGCTCGTGCCCGCAAGGATGGCGATATCCCTAGAAGTCCAATGTCCGACCCTCAAAATGACAGGCTAGCAATGGCAGCAGACGGACGAGATCGAGCGCCTTGCAGAAACATGATTGGTGCTTACTATGGAAACTTTAATCTGCTCATCACATTTTTGGCTCCACGCGACGACTTATTGCTACCAACAGCCGAAGCCGGATCACGAATCGCTCTTGCTATTCGCCAGGCTATCCACGACCAGCTAAATCCGAAATCCATTGCTCATAAGATTGCCTTTTACGAAGCAACCGAGAATACCGGTCGGATTATCTGGTTCGGAGATGTGATTATGACCAACTGGTGCAAGTTCGACCTGGCTGGTCCGAATGTGGATTTTGGTTGGGGAAAGCCCTTTCGCGCTACGGCTGGTGGTGATGTCTACCCGCCTGGCTATGTGCGTATAATGCAAGATAAGAGCTCGGGAGATGTTCTGGTTTTAGTCACCGTCGAAGTTCCTGCCGCCAGATATCTCAAAGCTGACCCCTTGCTGAGAAGATATGGAGTACTGGTTTAAATGCTTGTGTTTGCAGTGGATCCGCTTTCGATAGCAGGTGTCAAGAAACGTTACCCTTATTTTGATACACTAATAGCATACATAGGTCTTGCGATTTGCTTACAAAATGGAATACACTTCTATCTAATAGAAAATCAATACATTATTGCTCTACTTAAAACCTAAGCGTCATCTCTTCAAGTCTGAGTTCATGCCGACCACCGACCTCCACCACTTCGACGTTACTCTTCTGTTGTAACTTTGTCTTCGTCGTCGTACTGATCTCCCCACTGGCTAGGACAACTCTCCGCAGTGGAACACCCAGTGTGGCTCGATGATGTAAGAAATCAAGTACGATCTGATACTCCTGGTTGTCACTGTCATCGAATATCGTACCCGTAAGCCGCAGTAAGAGAAGTGAGGGGAGAACGGGTTTGTCAGTTTGAGTCCAGGAGTTGATTAGGGGAAGCAGATGATTAAGCGATTGTCCATAAAGGTCCAACCTCTTGAGAGCAGTAAAAGCATCAAAGTCGATAAGTGTGGATAAAAATGCAACATCTTCGTGCGTTATAATCGACTGTTCGTCAATCCACAAGTCCAAGTCTGTCGTAGTCGGAAACGTGGGCTTGTACAGGGCCAAAAGCTGGCGTATGAATCTCCGTGCAGCTAAGGAGTCATAAAAGAAAGGCAAGACGAGCCAAAGGAGAGGATCATCCGATTTCTTGGAGTGTTGTACGAGTTCCTCTGCTTCGGTGATGTTCCACGGTTGACCGATCCGTGTTGAGTTCCCGAAATGAATACGACCACCATCGAGTAGTTTTGCTTGTAGATACCGTTCTTTTCCCGGGGTGGGAAGGTCCTGGTTATGAGAAAGTTGATCGCTGAGAGCAGGGAGCATCATGGGTCCTATATCCATGGTTGGGTTCTCCTTTACACGGAGTCGAATACCGCACGAAGGAGGAATTTTCAAGAATTTCAGAAGGACAGCTCCTTCGTCGAAGGTGGTAGAAAGTGAAAGGAGACGGAGGCATGGCAAAGGGACGTTGGAGTATTTGTGTGTTTCAAGGTTATCCACCCCCGTTATTGAATTGACGAGGGTCAAGAACCGTAAAGCGGTCATGTTCGGCAAAATTTGCAGCCAACCCTCGACGGTTGGCGCTATTCTTGTGGAGTGATCGGTTAGCCTGCCGAGTCGTCCAGGTGCAGTGATGTCACTGACGGATAACGTTGTTAACTGATGAAGCACAGGGGAGGAGAAGTCAGTGAGACAACGTTGCATATGGAACTGTGTCAATCGAGGGGCGTGGTCTGCGAATAGGGTGCCAGAAAACGAACAATCGGGAAAGGGGCAAGATGTAATCAGGTTCAAAAACTCGAGGTTAGGTGCAGGATGATCGAGGAAGTTTTGGCAGATGAACTCCCATGGGGCATATCGAATGCTGAGATTCATGTTCTTGATCCTCGATCTGTGTTCAAAGATGGTCTGTAAAATTTTTACGGATTGTTTATTGGCAGAATCCATTCCTATTTCGAGGGGAGCCGAGCCAGATCGACGGAGTAGTTCGGCGATATATCCTGCATTGTCTTTCTCGAAATCGATGACCCGGGTCCAAAGCAAGGGGTAGTTGTATGCGAGTCCATGCCAGCGTTTGCATGCAAGGCATATTGAAATCAATCGTTTGCGGATCTCTGCAATGTCGAGATAACTCGCGTCGCGCTCCAAGCACATCAGGAAGATATCGCATAAGAGGTCATTGGGAATGTCGTTGATCGATAGGAGTGGGTTGGTGTTGTCGGACTCCATCATTGTAGTCAATAATGAGATCTTGTCCAATATTTATATGCGGGTACGGGGATACCGCGCCACTCTCCCGTAGCTGTGCCGCAGGTTACAATATTGCTCCGCCTTCTCATCAAGAGTCATACCTGTCATTTGCCTCGTGTGCTGCACCCACTACAATAAATAATGATACGTCCCCTCAGTCTCCCACCAACCACAACTGGAGTACTGACAGCCATCGAACCCCCCCAAAAAAACGAGTGCTAGACTCTGACAGATGGACTCCTCCGCAGTCTTGAGCGACGATGACTACGACTTGATTTCAAACCCAGGAAATGATTCATTCGAAAACAACAACGGCTTCAATGCCCATGAATTCCTGGCACTTCATGCGCCACCACGCGAGCTACCTGCATTCGACGACGCGCTCGACAGATTCGAAACTACGCGATGGACTGCGAGTGAAATCCAAGCGTTTGTGCGTAGGCAGATTGCTTCTACCCGTTCGTTTGACAACAGAAGAATTCGCGTCTACGTTGATGGCACTTTCGATACTTTCAACGTCGGGTGAGTAAAATCACAGAAAAATCTGTCATATATATCTCAGGCCCAGCCCTTAGCCATGTCATGCAGTTGCGACAAGCAAAGCTTGCCTTTCCTTTTGTCCACCTCATTGTGGGGGTATTCTCAGACGACGTTCTTCACAAACACAACTCCATCCCTTCATGGCCTGAAGTTGAACGAACAGAACTTGTCAGACATTGTCGCTGGGTGGACGAAGTACTCAAGGATGTACCATGGGAACTAACACCAAACTTTCTCGAGGAGAAACGCATTGATTTTGTTCTCATTGACGAGGGAACCTCTGTCGATCCAACCTGCGATAAAGCTCGCGTAAAAGGTTACGACGAACTGAAGAAACATGGTCAGTCTATTTACCTTGAGTATGAAAGGTTGTAATCATATTTTCTTTAGGCAAGATTATCAAATCTCGACGAACCAACGGACTTGTGGCTGCTGCCGGGTCCCCACAAGGAACGCCCAACCCCCGTACACCTTCCGAAGCATCTGATGTTACGGAGCGAGCAGAAGAAGCATAGAGTGGCTCTCGTATTTTGACCCACCTTTTTTCTTGGAATCATTCATGCATAATCCCGTTTCCCTCTTTTGATGTGGTCTTGGTTGTTACATATCATAGATACTAGATGATATACATGTAGAAAACTGTAGCCAGAAAAAAAAGCTCCACAAAAACCCTCAATAAACTGTCTTGATGGTAATAAATCATGCGTCTGACCCTACACCCCGATGTTGCTTTTTGTGGACACTTTTGTGTCGGTTGAGTTGGTCAGGACGAGCAAAAGCTTTACCGCAATCAGGTTCTGCACAAACATATGGTCGAACGCCGGTGTGAGTGCGGAGCTGAAGAGAGTGTGTTCGATCTCATCTACAGACCACAAAGGAAAATTTGCTCACATGTTTAGAAAGATTTGAGGATTCGGCGAATCCTCTGAACCCGTCGTGAGTAAAAAAAAAAAAAAAACAAAGAATATAATCCAAATGATACTCACCTTTCACAGTATAGACATTTGAAAGGTTTGTCTCCATTGTGTGTTCTCTTGTGGATAGTCAGCGCACCCGTAATCGCGAATGACTTCCCGCATCCGGGGTGATCGCAAATGTACGGTTCTACGAAGTTGAATTAATTTTTTTAATGAGCCACGCGAAGATTTTCTTACTTTCTTGTGTATGCCGTCTGATATGCTGTTGTAATGTCGCAGCCTCTGAAAAATATTGCTGACAGATTGTACACCGAAAGGGACGATGGCCAGTATGCGACTTCCAGGAATTCAGCTTCTACGTTAGCAGGACAGAAAAAAAAATCGTACTTGTACATGTCGACATATTTTTTGTTTGCTCTGAAACCCATTCACCCCACTGCGGGAGCACTGGTCCCAGAAACATTCATATTGAGCTTGTCCACTCCCAATATGAGTGGCCGTGATATGGGCCGTCAGCTCGGCGCAAGTAGGGAAAAGGAGTCCACACTCCTTCCATTTACACTCATGTACACCACTGCACGAATGGGGATCGTCGTCGTGCACAGGCGACGCTGTCCCAGGTGAGGTAGCTCTCAGATGAGGTCCTTGGGTATTGTCGTTTAAGTCATATTGAGGTGAAGTGTCTAGGCCAATCGTCGGGTCGAATGATAGACTGTGTGAGGTCGTCGATTGCGTAGTGGGATTCGTCTGATCCAATGGTGCTGATGGAGGTGAAGTGACGCCGAGATGTTCACGTAGCAGGTGATATGCTAGTAGATCGGTATCGTGAAAGGAAGATATCGCTTGGCTGGTGCAGTCGCCCCATCTGCAGGTCATTGGTGGTTTGATTTGCTCAAGCTGAGGATCATGTGCGGGGAGGAGGGTATCAGGGAAAGTGGAGGAATTTGAGGTAACGAGGTGGTTGAGATTGACATGACCGATGAGTTCTGGGAAAGAAGCAAAAGAAGCACCACAAGTCCCCCACATACAGCTGTAAGACTGTTTTCCATCAGGAATAAAAGGAGGATATGAATTTATGTGGAACTGGTTTTCTCGATGTGGTGGGGGATAGATCCGTTGTTGGAGACCTGTTTGAGAATCACTCTGGGTGGCAGCATGCTGGGACAGGTTCGACTCGAGCTGTCTCTCCAAACTCGTTGACTTTGTTGTGCAATCATTACACCAGACATCGTTGAACGATTCCCAAGAAAATGCCTGATGGGGGTCAAGCGCCCGTTGGGATTGGGACGGTAGAGGATGGAGTCCCGCGTAATTTTCACAGCACTGAAGCTACATATGACCAGTCAACATTATAATACCGAGTGGGCGTTGACACTTACAAAATCTTCAAAACCATCACAGTCTGTGCAATCCATACCATTCGGCACCTGATCACAGACAGAGGATTCTTCATGATCTGGATCATTGCAGGCGATAACGACACACTGGTCTGTGCATTGGGTTGTCAAGGCACTGAAAGGCGCACACAGAGGTTCTGAGCATTCGGGATTCGACATGGGACACTCTAGGCAGGGTTCCTCCAAAGGAACTGCGGAATAGTTTTTGAGGGAGTTGTTTCTCCCTGACGGTGTAAAAGGCAAGATAGGAAGAACTGACGACATTTGGCTTTCACAGCGAAGGTAATCATTTGGTGATCATGGAGACTGTGGAGGTCCTCATCTCGACATATTATGTAATCTTATCGGTTCGATTATTAGGCCGCGCTTATCCTTGGCTTCTCATTGGCAGCACTAAAAGTCCAAAGTTGAGTCTGCTGAAATTCGGCTCAAGGTATGTGATATACTACAATGTTCTACTTTTACATGCTAACGAAAACTAATCATCAAAATCCAGAACTTGGCTGTCGAATCTGACGGTATGTACGATCTCCTCGTCTGCAACAATGACCTCTGATTCTTCCTCAGTGATTGTTGTCGGATTGAGAAATTCGAGACAACCCTGCCCACACCCTCGCCAACGAAGGGGGGCCAGACCTCCAAGTCTGATTCCCGCAATAGAATCGACCCAAGTGAAGCGCTCTTCAACATGATGAACAAAGACACTCGTATTCCTCCCATGCACGGGATTCGGACATCTCCCGATTCCTGTCACCGGGTCATGTTCTTCTCGAGTCGTTATCATTGACGGCAAAATCGGATGGTCGGGAACCACTGAACCTGGAGCGCAGGTGGATAGGATATGTCGAAGTGGCTCTGATAATGGTCGATAGGATGGCCCTGTGCAGATAGGCAGTTCTCCGTCTTCTTCGAGCAACGTTTGTTTGCTGGAAGGAAACACCGGTGGTGCCAGCAGAACTCGAATAGCCAGTTCGGTGAGTGGTGGAACCGAGGACATTTTTTGTTGCGCTTCGGAAACACGGGCTGCACCCAACGGTTCAGGCAGGAACGGGTTCGGAAGAACAATAAGTGTCGTCAAGTTCTTCAAGTTGCTGAGTTCCGAAGGCAGGAAGCGCAGCTTGTTCAAGGCTACGTTTAAATCAACGAGGTTCTCGAGTTTCGCCACTTCTGGAGGAAGGTGTGTAATGCAATTATTTCCTATATCCAATACGTCAACCCACGAAACATCTTCCCAGTAATCCTACTTACTCAGCGATAGGATCCTCAAGTCACGTAGACTGAACAGCTCTATCGGCAATTTTGTGATCCTGTTGTTTCCGAGGTATAAATCGATATGTTCTCTGGACGCTCCTGAGAGAACATGGCTGCTTGATGCGTTCTTCTGGCGCCTTGCGATGCCCCACTCGATTCCAGAAGATGCTGGTGCCGTTTGGGCACGTGCGAAGGCTCGTCTTTTCTCTACTGGTCTTATACTTGGCAGAACACGCATGTCGTCAAATGTCTCTCCTATACCAGGGAGCACTACAAACTTGTTCAAGTCGGAAATGAATCGTGGATGAATTGAGAATAAATTGCAGCTTCTTGAATCCGAGTTAGAAGTCTCGAATTGAGTTAACTCAGAAAGAACCACATACGAAAGGTCAATAGACCGTAGTCCGGTGTTAAACGCTCTTTCAACAGCATCTTCCCAAACCGAAGTATCCTGATCCATGGGCGATTTGAGTGAAGAAGCATCACTGTTGGCGATACTGATTTCATCCAGTTCAGGCACCCGACAATACGAGTGACGCGGCTTTTTGTTTGGAGTATCCTGAGGTGAAGTGGGGAAAATTCTTTTTGCACGATAGGACCCGGCAAAAGGGTCGATGACGCGGATTACTGGCAGATCCTGCTCACAGTCATGCTCAGAATCAAGCAGGAGAGGTTCAGCACTGGGAGATGAAGGAGGCGACGATGAATTCGGGAAAGAAACTGACGAGGCTGGAGAAGACGGCGGTGTATACAACTTTTCGCAGCGGATAGGCAGCATGGAAGAGAAGAAGTCGTCCGTCGGCAATTTGGCGCTCATTAAACGGCGCGATCACGTGCATACGCGTTGATCACGATTCTACTACTAAAATTATACTTTAGTACTAAGTACTAGGACTAGTAGGAGTGTCCTTTTTGAAAACCCTGTCCTTAATCTTTTCATATTCGATTTTCTCCTTTTCCTTCCTCATCGTCCTCATTTCCTTCGCAAAGTCCGCGACCAAGTTCTCTCTGCTCTCTCTGCGCTCACTAATAAGTCGTAAAATGTGCGATCGCTTCGTGGCATATGGAGCATTCAGCTTATATGAAGCCTTGCCATCGCCCTTTGTCATGCGGAGAAGCTCAACCTTGCGCAACATACGGTTACGGTGGATCATAAAGTTCCGTTCCAACCAATCTTCCCTCTCCTTCTTCTTGGCTGCAGGCATGTCTTCCAGTCGATGAGGATAGTAGAATGGATCTACGAGGCCGACTACTGCACGTTTGTATGTTTTGTGGGGTCGTTGTTCCCAACCTTTGATCGTCCTGTACCACGGAGATATGTAATTGTCGGTGCGAATATAGGTTGTCTTCACTCCATACATGGCAAGAAGGAGGGAGCGAAGGTCGGTTTTTGTCACAGACTGGGGAATACGAAAGGTGGCTTCGTAGGGATTGTATGGCAAGCCAGAGGGCGTATGGTTCCTGACAAGTCGCAAAACAATATTTGGAAGATATATTCTTCGTCCAACAACCTCCGTATTGACATTGCCCGTTGATTTGCGTTCTTTGCGGGCAAATCCACGGACACGGGACCTTCGAGCATTGATAGACGCAAGCCATTCCGTTTCCGACAGCTCTCGGTTTGTGACAGGGTCTTTCTGAATTTGCCCAATTGCCTTGAGGCGAGTATAGCGTGCCTTTTCGGAGGGAGACAAACCCGTCTTGGTTGAATCGGATGTACCCTCCTTGACAGAACCAAACTTTTTGCTTCGACGAAGACGAACAGCAAGTGGAGTTGACGCCGTCCTAGCAACCCTGGCTAGGCCAGGTAATGGTTTGTCTGTGGCTTTTGTTGAATAGGCGGATCGAAGACTGCACAAGCGAAGGACATTCATCATCTTTCAGGTCGTCAACGGTGGAAGCGGGTTCGGGACACGATTTTGAGTGTCACGTGGGAATGAGAACGATCTCAAGGCTCAAGCTGTACTTCCGCCCACAAACAACATCCTTTGAGCATTTGGCTGCATAGCCAACAGTGAGCCGACATGGCCCAAAACTTCTACAAACTTCTGCGCGGTGTACGGTCGATTTGTTTTCCCATAACCACCATCATCGGATTGACTCTCATACTCACGTATGTTTTCATCCTCTATCGTCCTGGTCGGGGCCCCGGCCTGGCACAGAAGATGGGTTGGCAGTCATGGGAAGTTATATCTATCCCAAGCAGTACGAACAACACACATCCCAGTACGCCAACACAAGCGCCTCACGACCACGAAGTGGACTGGTGGAATGTCACCAAGCCAGATGATAACAAGCCCGACCTTTCGAGTCTACCCCTTGATTCGTGGGCACCGCTTCTGCCTCATGACACTGGACGTACGTTTTAATATTATGTCATTTCACACGTAAATTGAGTTGACTGAGCTTTTAGTCTCTGAAATTAGCGTCACTCGCTGTATGATCAACCCTTCCTACGGCTCAGACTACTGCGCTCCCGACTCTACGAATGAGGAAGATGCAATCAAAGGGAAGTGGGTCCGCGTACCTAGAAATCTGAATCGCGAAGGAGGTTACATTTCAGGGTGGTTGGTGAGCATAGCTGCTTCCGAATATCCTGTATCAACCTTAAGCCGCTTAAAGGAACTATACTACCGTCGAACAAGACGGCAGGACATTGGTTTGATCACAGAAATCCATCTCTATCCGAAAGATAAAAAACCAGAAGAAACAGGCGATGGGCGGTGGCACCAAGTTCCAACATCCGTACGATCTGGTTTGATTGGAGTCCCTCCGCTCTTCCTTTGGTATAAGACTGGAAAAACCGGAGTGGATATGACACCAGAAGAGAGAGGAAATGTTATCACTGAACTCGATGTTTTGTATGGGGCAGATATACCGTGGTATGGCTTCGAGAAGCTAGAACCTCCGACTCTTCCACAGGTCCCCAAAGTTGAACCGACTTGGATTACCTATCGAAGAGGTGTGAAAAGTGTGTGTCATTTCGCCAGTTCTTATCATGATGTTAATAGCGATTCAAGTTCCTCCTCGTGCACCCCCACTCCACTTTTCTTGGTCCGGGAAGTTCAAGATCCTCCAGGTAGCCGACTTGCACTTCTCAGTTTCTCAAGGTATCTGCATGGACACGGATATGAAGCCTTGCGATCACTCCGACAATCTCACCAACACTTTGATTTCCCGTATTATTGAGGCAGAGCAACCCGATTTGATTGTCTTTACTGGTGATCAACTCAACGGGCAACGCACAACATGGGACGCTAAATCAGTTCTTGCCAAATTCGCCAAGCCAGCCATAGACCATCATATTCCGTGGGCCGCAGTATTTGGGAACCACGATATGGACGATGGATTGGCCAGAGTGCACCAAATGGCGCTGATGAAGGCACTTCCCTATAGCCTGGTTGAGACAGGGCCAAGAGACATACATGGAGTTGGGAATTATGTGCTCAAGGTCTTCAGTCCTGACCCGTGAGTTAAAATATAGATGCTTCTGTGCAATTATTCCTGATATCTCTTATAAGCTCGAAGACACATGTTTTGACTCTGTATTTTCTGGATTCGGGCTCTTATGCACAAGGCGTACTGGACTGGCTAGGCTTTGTTCACTCAGATGAGATTGACTGGATTCACCAATCTCAGATCGACTGGTTCCTGCAAGAGTCAGGTATGTGATGCCAACAAATTTCGAGATATTCTTCGATTGTGATTTGTTTTTAGCATCCATCAATGCGATTGAGAGGCCGTTTCATCCAGACACGGGAAAGGATCTCGGCAACATCTGGCGACGGCAAAGTGATCAGATTCTTCCAACAAGCCACAAACTCGCAAAACCAAATGCACTCATGTTCTTCCACATCCCATTGTACGTGAGATCATGTTTTCTTCTGATGGTCGGTATTGAGAATATTTTAGGCAGGAAGCTTTCTCAAAACCAGACATGAATCCTCTGACTGGCAAACCACTAGATGTCGGGATCAGTGGACAAGAGGCTCCAGGCAATGCAAAACACAACGATGGTTTCTTTGAGAAGGGTGTTCTGAAGGCACTGGAGAGTGAACATGTAGCAGCTGGTCGTGTTCCAGAAGTGAAGGTGATAGGAAATGGACATCGACATAGTACGTCTTGAGCTTAGTTTGCGATTTCATGGTGTGATATTCCCGTTCTAGTAACTGAGAATTGTCGACGGGTTAAGAACGTTTGGAACTGTTTTGGTGGTGGAGGGTAAGTTGACTTGTTTCTGATTGTGGATCCCTTTGTTGATCATACTCTCCGGGTAGGTCCTATTCTGGCTATGGAAAAGTGGGGTAAGTACGATGCAGTCCTGGCCTTCGATTTCTGCTCATAAATTTTGTGACAGATTTGAGCGCAGATTCCGAATATATGAAATTTCAGATTTTGGAGAAACAATTCGGACATACAAGCGGACAGAGCATGATGACATTGTTGACGACATGATTTTGGCAGGGAAAAGTGCCTCTCCTTTATCATAGTCGACACATAGAAGGGCGCATGTAATACTACACGATTTAATATTATTTCACTCCTGGAAAGGTCCACTTTGGAGGTAATAGTTACTCCGAGACCAAGCCATCCAAATTTAGCCTGATCCCGTTTCTCACAGTTGACATATCTGTTCGTCCCTTATACACTCTCTGCTCTATTTCACTGCAGCCATGGCCTCACGAACTCATGGTTCATCAGGGCAGTCGAGTGGGAGTTCTCGTCGCGATGTGCAATCGGTTTCATCAACAACGTCAGGGCGGAGCGATCGAGGCTCTCGACAACCCAAAGTTCACGATTCGAGTGCGTTTTCCACTCCCTTCTTTAGTCATGCATCATATTCATGTACTGGTAGTCGAATCAGCAGTTACACGTCTATTGGTATCTATCAAGGATCTACTGGAGTCTCTGACGCAGTGGAGTGAGTCGAACTTGAGTGAGGAAGGAGTCAGCGATGTGTATGTCCGCTTGGGTAATGATTTCAACACTGCCGTTCATGCGTTCAGTCTGTTCAATATCGAAATGTCGTAAGTTCTGGTCTAGTCTATTGTTATGAGGTCCTTTTATTTGCTTGTAGCGAACTGTTGTCAATACCAGACGATTTGCGAACCGTATTGGAACAGTGCTTGGCTGAGGAAGCCTCACCGGAAAACCTTGATTTGTATCTCCCAAACGTCCGACAGATTATCACTAGCTTATTACAGGGACTTCGGGTGAAGCAAGGAATTTACCGCAAGATTCACAGAGACAGCGGACACGAGAGGACTGACAGCAGATCTCGCACAAATGGATCTCGCCGGGAAGGGTCACAGCGGTCTAGTGGCTCCCGCACTCATACCCAAGATGCGTCAGATGCGACCACTGGTTCTCGTCGTACTAAGAAACGAGAAACCCCGAAATCTCAGTTTGGAACTAATGGCAACAGCAGTGAATTTGTTGGAGGGTTTGTTCCATCACTCGCAGAGCATCCTACCGGCCAAGATGACGACTCCGGCACTTATTCCGATTCCCAGAGACGATATGAACGATCCACTCCAGCATCCTCACTGAATCAGGTATCTACTTACGATACTCCGCCCACCGAATCACGAGAGTTGCCATCGCACTCACGTAGTGAAACTCCAGCTGCGGAAGAACGTCCCCCTCCACCTGCCTCCCCTCCCCTTGTTCCGCCCAATATCAAACGCTATTCCTTGGTGGATAAACCCATGGAAAAATCATCAGAAACAGCTCCATCTGTGGTTGTCCAACCTTCAAGTCCACTAAATGGCCAAGACCACATTGATTCACCTCAATTAGAAACTCCACCTGAACCTCCAGCTTCTGTCGCAAAATCCCTAGCTGCATTGAAGTCCAATGACGTACTTCTCGAACGTCGTGCATCCAAACGGTTTTCGACATATAACATATCAAAAATGACGGGAGGTTCGATGAGTCGAGAAAGATCACTTCGGAACACGGCTACTCTCCCGAATCGTCGGTCTCTCGCTGCCAATACGAATAATCTCACTCCTGGAGAGCTTGCAGTCCTAACTGAGGTGGATGATGAGGAAGACGACCAAGTAGACGGAGATCAACATCTTTCGCGTTCCCCTGACCGTAGTGGTGTACCGCCGGTACCACCATTCCCCGCCTCTCCCTCCAAAACACCAGAGCCCACAGCTGCACAGGGTGGCAAACAACGACCAACTATGGTTTCGTCCAAAATTACGATATTCCTTCAACTTGGACGTGAAGTCAAGAAAGTTACCGTTGATCCAGGAATTTCCTTCGCCGCTTTACGTGTCTTGTTCGTGGATAGGTTTTCCTACAATCCAGGTCTCGAAAACTTTCCGGCGATTTACATTCGTGACCCATCCAGTCAAGTGCAATATGAGTTGGAGGATACGGATGAAGTGAAAGATGATTGTCTTCTTTCGCTGAATATTGAACGTGCGTTTTTGGTGTTTTTGAGAATATTACGCTAACCACCGCGTTCAATTTCAGCACTTGATCAGATCAAACAACACATTGACACTCAGATCGCCAGCCTCGCAAATGACCTTAAGGACCTCAAGACTGCAATGGTAGCAAGGAATCATCAACAAGCTTCGATACCGTTGGCCGACTTTTCGTCCTCTTCAGATATGGAAAGCTCCCCAGTCATGCTTCGGCCTAGTGAAAAGCAATTCCAGACTGTTGCAAGGCGATTATCTAAATTCATGGGTGAAGGGACCACATCCCCCTTTGCTGTGCACCCTCTTCCAACAGGCGCCATGGTATCCATTCAGTCGCAAATGACGGGCCAATCATTGCAGCCTCAAATGACTGGCGCGTCTGTTGTGTCCGAGTATACAAACCGGGTGGTGACCGATCTGAAGACGCAATTCGACGAGGTGCAGAATCTCCGTCGGGATTTGGGCATTATGCGGCAGCTGTATACCGAATTTATGAAGTCGACGAAGGAGTCGTTGAATAACCTGCGCACGCAGACCCAGTCCGTTAAGCAACTGGCGAATTCCAACATTGGTGGTGCAAGACAATATATCGATACTGGCAAGAAGAAGCTTGATACACGCAGTCAAAAAGTCTTGACAGAAGTCGAAAAGTTACAAGACATCATAGAAAGTGTCAAGGACGACGTTATCAAGCGCCAGATCACACCCAATGCGATGTTCTTCAAGTCGATTAAAAAGGAAATTGATTCGGTCGCTACAGAACTATCGAGCCTCTCGGAGCATATCAACGCTGTCAAACCTATGTGGAAGAAGACATGGGAAGAGGAATTGCAGAATATTGTTGAAGAGCAACAGTTCTTGACACACCAGGAGGAATTCCTCGGTGATTTGTTGGAGGATCACAAGGCATTGGTAGAGGTATACGGACATGTGGAGAAGGTGATCAGCTTACGCAAACCCGCTGGTCCTAAGAGGGGGAAGGGCTTCAAGCCTCGTCTACAAGATGATAATCCCGACGGTCTGACGGCGGTTATGTTGGAAATCCGAGGGGCGCAAGTCGATTCAGGCAAGAGACTGCAAGCAATCGAAGCCAATCAAAAGAACAGGCTGAAGATGGTTGCAGGGTCGACTCATGAACTTCATGATGAGTTGTATGAGTTTGTTGGACAGAAAAAGTTGAAGATGACGGGTGGAGCTGAAGAGGCAGAGAGGGTGAGACAGAAGAAGAGTGCGGCTACATTGAAGGCAATGTTTAATGGAGCATCATCTGGTGTAGTCGAAACTTCTCCTACGTAAAGGATGACCGATCGATAATATCCTTTACTAGTAATGTCTGGTCTATTGCAGGGACAGTACTTATACATATCTTGGCGCAATCTGCGTTTTTAATAAGTTTTATTTAGATTTTGTGTCTTCTGGAATCTGTACAATACTTACGTCGAATAACGTTAACTCTTCATGATTATGTTGCCATCAAGATACTATTCCGTGCATGGTTAGTTAAGGTTAACTTTTTACTTGGGCAGCTCGCCGAGTCTTGTTTTTAAGATTATCATTGTGGCATAAGACCCCTCAGGGAAAAACGGAGTCCATAATATGGTAGATACTCGCGTCAACTGAAGGGCCTCGGCTAGAGGAAGATCTCCAGCCCTAGTCTGCCATATTTCGATAAAATGAGTACTCCATTGAGAGAAACGTTCATAACTTGTGTACAGCTCTGATCCAAGTAAATGAGAGTAGAGGAAATGGAAAGGTGTGATATACAAGTACAATGTTGTGGCATGGAATGATCTCGTCGGCGGAATCATGTTGGGCGGCTTGAGCGCCTGGCTAGACATCATCGCAGATTGTTGGAGAGGAAGGCTTGCTCCCTATGAATGTCCGCCAACTTTTCGAGCTGGCTTTACTTGGGGAAGTCGGGCTCTCCGTTGTGATGCGGATCCTGTGAAGGTGATAACAAGATAAGAGAGAGAGAGAAAATAAAATGGATAATGCTCACTTTGTCTGTGATTTTTTTGTAGGAGAAGGAGGTATCTCGCCCGGAAGGCGAACATGCCGAGGAGTGAAGACGATGTAGGAAAGGGGAAGAAAGACCATGATCGTCGTAGACCACTTGAAATGAGGATCCGTTGAAAGTGACGGACCCTTTTTATAATGCGAGAGCGGATCGTGCCACTGGTCCACTGATAAGCTATGCGGACGAAACGAAGACAGGATCGTATGATCTGGCCCGAGCGTTCATTGTTCTAACTTCTGACTTCTCAGCGTGGCCGATAAACGAGACAATGCGGATTTCCACTTTCCCTCTAACCCGGCGCGTTTGTTGACGCATCCTCTCTACTTATAAGGACGTCATCCTTGTGCTATCCTGTGCTAGAGAGACGAGAACCAATTGGAATTGAAAAATATTCAAGTTCGCATCACAGATGGACTCGGATGCCTTTCAAGCAACTGCGTAATCCAGTAAGGTTCAGATACTAGTAAGAGAAACAAGTAACAGAGTACTATCTTGATGCCAACAATCTCAACGACGGCTTGCCTCAATATTTGTCTGCAAATTCGTGGTCGCTTTGAGATAGTCAAATGCAGCAATCTCATTTGGCTTGAGCGTTGGTTCCCCATCCCCAAGGTTCTTGAGGAAATCTTTGAGTTGTGCATCCGAAATGATAGGATGCGCCAACAGATGCCGTTCATCGCGTAGATGTTGCTTTGAACAAAGGATCTTTTCTCCAAGATACCTCAAATCCTCATCAATTTTACAATAGACCCGCCTAGCCAGTCGTCTTTCTGCGTTGTCCGACCTACTGCATCTAATGGAAGAAATGTCATGAACTAGATGTTGTGAGTGTATACCCTTATGTGAAGGCAATATACCACATACAATTTGTCATACTGTACTTTGCTAACTCCTTTTTATCATCATCAGAAATATGTTCAAGCCAGACAAAGGTTCCAAATGCTATAAATCATCAGCAATCTGAGAGACAGAAGTGAACAAACCTTGTAGAACAAGATCGGCGGTCTGCCACTTCATCAATAGCTCCTCTGCATTACGTTTCTCAATTGTGATTCTCTCAAGCTCTATCACCTTTCTTTGGAGTTCTTCCTTCTCTTTCAAACGGATTATTAGACACATGGAGAGTGATGAACAAACATGTACTACTTCTGTACCCTGTGGACAAGAGTATTTCATGACAGTCCCATCTCTACCCCATTCTGGACTCTTGGCCATGATTATAGGAATCTGTTGTTTGAAGGTAAATTTCTGGGAGGATTGTGAATTTGATTCTACTCCAGGCTTAATAGATAGATATTTCCCTGATTGACTGGCAGGTATATCTTGTCTCGACAAAGACTGATAGTTTGAAACAGGTCGCTCACATCCGAGTCACCTTGACCAAGGGCCAAGGTGTATCCAACACGACGAATAAGGACGATCACATTTTTGCCTAAGTGGATTCTTACATTCCGATGGGATGCCAATCCCCATTCACAGGATCATGATACAGCTATGTGATGAATCAATTCACCTTGAACAACTGGATAAAAGGCATCGCACGTTTGTTCTTGATTAATCCGCCCCCAGCCAACAAGTTACAACTGATTCAGTCGACTGTTGAAGTCTTCCAAGCACTGCAGGGCTTGTGCATGACGGCAGTGGGTAGAAACTCAAAGTTCGAATGGTTTGGAATATCAAAAATTTGATTGCAAGAGTCCAGAATACAAAAAGTTCGTATCCGTGTTCTACAAGATATCAATAAGTTAGAAATTTCAACTAGCAAGTTCTCGATGGCTAGCTTGCTTTTTCAGACCCGCAAAGGTCTCTTGCCAAGAAACAAGAATCATGTCGCCTCTACCGGTCGGTTAGATTATAGAATGATGTTCAGCTTCATGAGATGACTTTCACACTCACCCAGGGCCTCTGGAAATATCCCGTACTTTTGGTACAAATCCGAAAGGAGAATTTTTTCAGCTGTCTAGAATTATGTGACAAATTTAGTTGAGTTGAAGCCTTACAACCCGGGTACCCACCTTTAACATGCCCCGCGTCAGTTCAACAGAGTTAACACCCTGTGAGTCATAAGTAATAAGTGTATTATTCTGTCTTGCATATCCTACGAGAAATAAGAGTTTAGCCTTGTCCGTTGGGTGCTCCACAGTCATATGATAGCTATAGATGAAATCATCGCCAAATACGAGCGACGAAACGACGTCGGACCTGGTAGGAGATGAATATATATACCGAGCAAGTGCTGACCATACACTGTGCTCTCGTTCAATAACGGCAGAATGCTAAAGATCATTATATGGGTCCATGACAATCATATAGCAAGGGATTGCAAGTAACGTACTCTGACCGGAATCATTGCAACTGAGTTTGTGGGTTTAAATTCTTTGGCTTTCCGTTCCCTGAGAATCGTATCGAGTTTATCTTTAACACGGTGGTTATCCACATTCTGCAAAAGGAGTCTGAGAGAAGGAACAATTACGTAGAAGTGAACAACAAGTACATACCGTGACCGGATTGCCTGTATGTAAGTGACTCTCTGGGACAGTGGACTGAAAATAGTTTATCCATTTTGCGGCGTATAGCTGATGGTACTGTCCAGTAGAATCGATGTCCTTCACAGAATACGTTAATGCAAGAGGATAAAAACCATTGAGCTAACACATACATCACGAAGCAGCGTTCGGAAGAAGCATGCTATCATTCCTAGCAAGAGAGGACCCTTCCAAATTTCTTCTTTTACTGTGATCTTGACGCATTTTGGGACTGGAACCTCGAGATCACGTAAGTAATCCTTCAGTGTGTCATTCAAATATCCATATTGGCAGTGATATGCAAAAGTTGCGAATTCAGATAATGCTTTGAACAGAAACAGTGAGTCGGAATAGAAACATGTACCAAAAAGGGCACACCACAATTATTCGCCATAATTTTATCCCGCAGAATACATGTTGCAGCTAACCCATGCACCCGGACAAGATCAAAGGATATCTGCAATTGTCCGCATCGAGTGGGATCAAGAAGGTAGTCAATCAAAGATTTATGCAGTATTCGGACTTCATCATTATCAATCGCAACGAGAGAATGGATCGGCGAAAGGAGTAGGATGACATCGCCAGCTTTCATTCCAAGGATCCTTTCGATGGTGCACACAGAGCATGGTTTGTGTATGAGCAGACTGGCTTGATTGATAAGGACACATCCAAGCACGAGACAGACTTTCTCGAGTTTCTCGTGGCCCTCGACACCCCGAAGGATCAACGAGTATAATGCATCAAGTTGGGTGTAGGGTTGGTCTTGCTCCTGGGGTGGCTGAAGTCGAAAGATGACTTGGAGTCGCTCGTCAGGCCGGTGTTGATCAGACTGGATGTACCTAATCACAGTCGTTGCATAAATAAAATGCCCAGAGGAACGCTCGACCAGTGTTGTGATGGAATTTTTATCTGGCCAGGTAGGAGGAAGGTACTTTGAAAGGCAGTGAGATCGACGTATTTCTTCAAATTCTTTTTCAAGGAATCGGCGAATGTCCATGTCGGCATCAGGGTCATCGCTTAGATTATATCGGTCGAATACAATAGCTTGAAGAGCGGGATCATGGTTGAAAAGACGGACAATGTGCGGCTCCGGGCGACTTGTGATGAGGAATCGAAGAGGGTAGGGGATACGAGGAACGGCATTGGCTATCACCCGTAGGAGATTACATTGGACCTCTGGGTTATGGCACTCATCGAGGCCATCGATGACAATTAAACGAGGTCGGGATCTCAACGCGTCTTTGGATATGAGGCCAAGAATTGGTTTAACACTAGGCCGAGGAAGGAAAGACAATGGTTTACTCGATTTTAGGCGGAGCAACGGTTCCAAGAGGAGGTCTTCAATTTGAGTCTGGCATTGTTTGCTGAACAAGTCTGGGCTTGCATGGATGCTTTCTTCGACGAGTGGGCCCAGTCCCTTGAAAGTGCTGACCAACTGCGAGACGAGAGTTGGAATCAATGTATCTCCATCGTTCCTTAGTGGGTCGTTTCTGAAGAAAAAGAAGGAAGCGGCAAGCTTCTTCTCCTGGTGAAATTTCTCTGCGAGTGTCTGGGCAATTGCAGACTTCCCTACCCCGGCACCACCATACAACCAGAAAAGGCTTGCTGGAACCGTGTTAGATCCGTCGTTATTAATCCATTGTTCGATTCTTTGGATGATCTCGATCCGAGTGTTCTCGGCACATCGTGGAGGATCAAAGCGCTCTGCGGCGTCAAAAGTGGCCCTAGGTGAACAGTGTTTTCGGAGTTTTTCTAGTCGATATTCCGTTATACACATCAATTGATAACAAGCCAAGAGACGTACGGAGTGGTTTCAAGGAGTCATCATGTTGATCTTTCGCCTTCATCGAATTGAAATTGATAGTTCCCTCCGATACATGCAAATGTGTCCCGCGATTCGTGTAACCACCGAAAGACGTCTCTCGGTAACTGGAGTCATTCTGAATATACTGACGAGGACGATTGCTGCTAGACATCGTAATATGACAACCCAGTCATTGTCGAATGCGGGCAGTCTGTCACATGTTTGACGAATCCTAGTGAATGGTCGACAACGGTCTAAACTGTGTTCCAATTTCAATCCATGTCGGACTCGGAACATTGAAAAGTTCTAGCTCCGATCGAGACTATTTCGATCATCAGCACGCGAGTCTGATAAGTTTAGCCACTCCGACTTACAAAGTACTTACAACGAGTACTACGACCACGTCGCACGCCCATCAGAAAAAGCCTATTTTACCGTCATTATGAAGTCATTTTTTATCTCTGACACTGAAATGAAAGTGAATCCGACTTCAGTGGAGTCCGTAACCACTAAATCACGAATGATGATACTCCACAAAGATCTGTTGCCATTGGAGTCTGACCAGGCTCTTTTATAACCCCCCTTCAGCCCTTCAACACTTGAGAGGGGAGAATTCTTCCCCGGGTTCTACTTATTCCCTATTTACTCAGTAATTCCGGAAAGTGGACTTAAGGTCCCCTCGCCTGGTTTCAGACTTAAGAAGGCCTTCTTCTATTATCCACCTCTTAACTCTTTCCTTATCGCCAGGAGCATCCTGAATCCTTCCTCTCTATCGATTAAAAACACCAAATGGCTTACTTTGATATACCAGTCACAGTATGCCCGTCATCAATCCTATCGCATCGATATCACTTTACTAACGAGATTCTAGTATTCTTCAACTGGGACACCCGTAGACTTGAAATCAAAGGATGCTCCCAAGGCTGGTACTCACGGAAAGGTGGCGTTGAGAGTACGTGATGAGCCTCGCATTGTAACATCAAGTACGTTCTTCCCCTAAAAAAGTCAAAAACTGTTTCTGACGAAGAGAATTCTGGCAGAGTCTAAACAGGAAATGGCACAACATAGAGATACAATGTGAGCAGTTTCTGCTGATGGTACCACATCGACTCAGAATGAATATACGTATAGTGAAAGGATTGCGAAGGCTTTTAACATGCTATGACCAATCATTGATTCAACCGCTGTTTTCACTTGTAAAAAAGTGTCTTACTATGTACAATATGCTGTACTTATTTGCAACATGATCTGTATGTTTATACAATGAGAAATGACTGGTAACATCAACTTCCACAACTTGAAGGAACGTGAAGTATGAGAAAAAAAGAAGAGAAAGAAGTTATTCCAAGAGTCCTCAAAAACTTAAGAAAAAGCTGCCAGCGCATTATACGATAAAGTACTCGCTTCATCAATTCATCCCGTCAGACCACCCGTCGCTCCAGTCGCTTGAATACGAGAGACGGCTTCAGATTCAGTCGTGCAGACGATATCCGTCCCGGATTTATTGAAGAGGGGAACAGCAGCACAGATGGTGCCACTGCCACAAGGCGTGGTAACAAACTTCCCTCCTAAACACTGTGCAAAGTTATTTTGAATGCAAGCGTTTTCACCATCTATTGCAAATTAATGTAAGCAATTGGTTTGGAAATATTGTTTTTTTTTTCTTACCATTACACGGAGAGCTGGCCGTCAGAGTTAAAAACTTGGCGTTCAGCTGCTGAGCTGCTCTGCCATCCGCTTCCTTGCCTGAAGGCGACGCGTTAGGCGACGAATTATCGGAGGAAGCTGGGGGAGTGGGCGAGTTCTTCGGGAATGCCTTATTAGACGGGGATGGGGCAGGAGGATCATTTGTTGCAGCAGGAGGGGCCGCTTTTCCGGCTGGCGTAGGGGCATTCGGAGTCTGGACGAAGTTGACCAACTGTTGACCATCTGGAATAGGTCCACCGGGATGAGCAGGACAGGAACCAGGGGGTTGAACTTTCGTGTTCTTTCCCAACGGAATGGTGCCTGGTTCTCCGACCTTTTTGTCACCAACAAACGTCTCTTTATTCGAACCCTGGAATTGACACTGGAAAAGGCCGGCCAGCTCTGCGTGCCTAGGGGCCTTCTGGCAGTAAGGGATGGAAACAGAGTTGGGTGAGTTTCGCGGCTGCTGTGCGAAGATTTGGGAGAGGGCGATCATCTGCTGGGAGTTTAGCTGCTTGGCGAGATCGATTTGGTTATCGGCTGCGTCTTGTTGCTCGCAGGGTCCTGCGGCAGCGAGGAGGGTTGTGAAGGATGCAACGGATATAGGGTTACATTTCTCCGCACCGCCAGCAGCTTTCTATAAAATAAAATAGATTTAGATTAACGAGACCTCGGAAAATACGAAAATAGACGAACACAGGCCTGTTCCCACTTAGCAGTGGACTCGACGATGGTTTGTTGGATGCGCTTTTGGAGGATGGGTGTTCCTTGAACGGCTGAGGCGAAAAGGCTCAAAATAGCAAGAATCGAGAACTTGGCCATTGTCTTGGAATAACTCTTTATTGAAAGAAAGAAAGTAGGCAGCACCTGGCTGGACAAAGAAAGGTGAAGAGAAAGACCAAAGAAACGAAGGTGAGAGGAGTTGTGGTTGAAGGGGGGAATTGAGTGGACCTCGTTTTTATATTAGGCTATTATTGTATATGTGATGGATACCCGCATCCGCAACATTGTTAACGTAACTATCACCACGCGCATTTTGCGGCTCATTGTTCGGTAAAGTTCGGTTCCAGAATTAGCAAGAATGGAAATAAAAAGATACCCCGACTCAATCTCCTTCGCTTTTAAATTTTTGTTGAACGGAAGTGATCACCTGTAGAAAAAAAAAAAACTGCGAAAATCAGCGAAAATCTTTCAGTGATCATTGACAAGGGATTCAGAAGAATGCGGATCTGTGTTGGATCTGTGTTGCTCTGGCAACCTTCGAGCTCCTCCGCCAGGTTTGTGACCCAGGTTGTATTTGGGCTTCAAGCTTCAAGCTTCAAGCTTCATCCGTTGGACCGAGTCACCGAGGACTCTCGGCGTCAGAGTGAACAGGGGTGAATTGGTTGTAAAGGATCAATCATCGATCATCGATCATTGCCTATCATGAATCGTATTATTATCAATTCAGTGGCATCATGTGTAACCACCGAATACGTCTCCTGGTAACTGGAGTCAGTGCGTATATTGTACATACTGACGAGGAGGCTCATATTACAGTAACCATCTAAATCGTGGTGAACCCGAGGAAGCTCGAGTGCGCATCGATATAAACGAGACAACAGGTTTGTATCCGACGTCGATGATTCTCATTTTCTTCCAGTGTCATGACTTCATCATCATATTGACGGTAAAATGTGGTCACGATACAATGGTACTTACATCCAGGCTGCTTCTGGGAGACTGCGACTTGTTGCCACAAAGACTGATTCTCGATGATCACACTTGGGCGCGCAGGAAACACTATCTTTTTTAATGGCGACCTTGTGCTGAAACCTGGCTATTATAGCTTCGTCGGGCCGACCACCATATGGCGATCAAATGATTCGATTCGCATGCATTGGGCTCGAGAGGGGACATTGTCACTGTCTTGCCCATAGAAAAGTTAGTGTCAAAAATAATATAATGAGAACAAGGTAACAGACAACTTTGTGGGACACCCACAGCTCTATGCCCGTTGTCGTAGGGCCTCCGCTTGTTTTCCTTGTCATTCATCCATGGATGTGACCTGGACGTGACACTGAACTGTGGTGATTGACTCAATTGAGGAGAGCAGATTGTCATGATCGAACTTTATGCAGCGGAAGAAAAATGTTTACGTCTATTGCAATTCTACAATTTAAATTTCATAATAAAATAGTACAACACGGGAATTCAGCTCTAGGAGAAACAAAGCAAAAAAAAAACCACTATGGCTAAGTAGATGACAAATTCCTACTTGACACTTCAAGTCTGAACCAATACGGAATCATCTTCCACATCCTCTCTCTTTCTCTACAAGCCCATGACTCAAGCGCATTCGCACACGCTTTACACTCTGAAAATTCAGCACTCTTCAGCTGACCCAGCTCCTCCGCAACATAAAGTGGATCACAGCATCCACTTTCCCGATCAAACAAGTAATGTTGAGTAGCCAGCTCTTTGAGCTCCGTAAAATCTTTCTTGCACACAGAGGCGGAGGCACAGACCTGACCTGACATCGACCCTCGCTTTCCATTGAGATGTGTCCTGTTCATGCCCTTCTGCGCAGCCGCGGCATGGCGGAAGTATCTACCGTTTCCTAGGTTTTGGATGAGCGTTGTGATGGTCTGCTGGGATACTTCTTTGCCGAGACAGAGGCGTTGCATGTCAAAAGGTGAGAGTGATGGAGGGGATTGGTCAGTGCAGAAGAGCGGGTCATCTTCGTTTGGTTCGAATATTTGGATGAAGGAGTGCCTTGAGATGTCATAGAATGCTGCGGGGAGCAGACACGGCGCGTCGACTTCGCGGGCTAGGTTGATCACACACTACTATGCATAAGTTGATTGCTGTTTAGGGAGGAGTGGGACTGACGGCAGGGTGGGGGTATCTAATCCGTTTGGAACCATCCCCAGGCCCGTGTCGGGCTAAATCTTCCCTCAAGTCCCACGCTTTCAAAGTACCTGGCCATGCGATAGTCAAGTGTGCGAGTGCTTTGGCACGAAGAGAATCGATAAGGTATTTCGTTGCAAGGCGTAAGATCCCAGAGACGAGCCGAAAGTCGCTTTCATCGTTATTTCCAAACGATCTGTAAATCAAAAGGGGAAGGGGACAAGGTGAGCAAAAGGTGAATGTGAAAATTCAAGGACGTACGGGCCATCGTAGAGCGCTGTGAAAAGGTTGGCAACATCTTCTGCTGCATCATATAGATACACAACGGGTACCGTTCTCGTCTTCATCCGTAGCGCATGATCATTACCACCCATAGTCGACTGCATCTCTGCAGATGACGAAGGTCCAGACATGGTCATGAAGGATCCCATCTGCATTGACTCCTCAGAACCAGGCCCTTGGGGAAGCATAAACATATCGTTAAACACCAAGGAATGCCTCGCAAGCTGTGACATGTGAACGCAGAAAAGGGTATTTTCCGCACGACAGATAACACTTCCGTCTTCGAACCACAAATCGGGATGTTTCTCGACTTGGGTACCCGTTTCGTTGTCTATCATGGTTTTCGTCGACGACATGCTTCTCGTATACCCATTGCCAGGGACCCACTCGTTTGCTGTAACCAGTTTCAAGTTGGTTGGACCGCCCGTAGTATTACTATCGCTTTTGCTGTATGATTCGAGTTCAGAGAGGTTCGTGATCTTCGTCTCGGGAGGGTTTGCACTAAGCAACTTGAGTAGATCGACGGGTAAGCCATGTCGGAGGGAGATACGAGAGCTTATGCTGCTTGATTCTGTGTCACTGTGGGCAATGCCATTGACATTGTTGTCCGCAGCAGACGAGACTAAACCGGTGCTTGATGCTTGCACAGTCCGTGTATGCTGCATACGCTGATCAGGGGAGGTTTGCTCCCTTCGTGCTAGGGGACATAAAGCGTTGGGAAACAAGGGATGGGAGCTAAAAATAGCGTGAGCGCACTTTCTAATCTACAGCCTTTGTGCCAATTTATCCAACATCACATTCAACTCCTTTGCTTCCTCTATCATCTTTGACACAGTCACATTAACATCCTCCTCCTTCCAACTCAACTTGTCTACCGCATCACGTACGACCTCTTCCCAACTTTTACCTTCCTTCACCAACAATTCACCCAACTGGTCTTTGATCCGTCTGCATGCACCGACCCCATCATATCCGAACCCAGTGTAGAGCTGAACCGTGCTCGCTCCGGCTTTGGCGTAGTCGAGCGCGTCTTGGCCTGTGCTGATGCCTCCGCATCCGATGAGGGGTATCGAGGCAGGAAGGTGAGAGCGCATAATTCGGAGTGCCTTCAATGAGAAAGGTTTGATGGGTGGACCAGAGAGACCTCCTTGTTCGAGTTTGTTGTCTATTTCGTGATCGTGATTTGAGCACTAGATTAGGCGAGGACGGAGACTTACTGTTGATTAGCGTCTTTGGTCGTTGGATTGTGGTGTTGCTGACGATGACCCCATCAATGTTGCTATTCCGTATTACTTCTGCAATTTCTATAAGTTGGGACTCATCAAGGTCGGGTGCTATTTTCAAAACTATTTTCGGAGCTTTGGACGTCAATGGCGATGGTTTGAGTTCATCCCTGGCTGTTGTAACTCCTTCAAGGAGTTTTTCTAGGATATCCTTGTTCTGTAAACCACTGGTGAATCGGTAAGTAAAAAAATTATGAAGGGGAAGTAACTGGTAAACGAACCGTAATCCTGGCGTGTTCGGACTCGAAACATTCACAACCAATACATCAGCATACGGACCAAATGTCCGTACACCCTCCAAAAAGTCGTCTATTGAATCTACGGGGGCGTCTTTGTTCTTTCCAAGATTGACAGCAAGTAAAGCATGGTCGCGGAACGAAGTAGTCTTATTTTCCGGGGAGGAAAGTTGCGAGAGGGTGGGAATCCGGGCACGAAGGCGAGACAGGACGGAGGCGTGTCCTTGAGAAGGAAAACCGTATCGGTTTATCACGGCGGAGTCTTCTTCGAGACGGAACACTCGGGGACGGGCATTACCTGCCTAGAGTTCGAGTTAGAGATTGGGGTGTAAAGTTAGAGAGAAAACATACCTGTGGTTTTGGTGTTACGCTACCGATTTCTACCCAGCTGAAGCCGAGATTGAACAGTCCTGCGATATGGCTCAGTGTTCGGAAGAAGTGTTACAAGGGGATGAATGGACCATCTATAGCCTCTCCGTCTTTGTCAAAGCCCGCTGCCAGTCCTACAGGGTTTGAAATTTCTAGATCCCAAATCTGAAGTAGAATGGTTATAAAACGCGGTGTCCTGGCGACGGAAACGGAGATGAACATACCTTGGCTTTCAACCTAGCATCATCCGACAAAGGATCCCTTGGTGCAAAACCAGACTTCAAAACGTTGAGAGCGAACCGATGACTCGTCTCTGCATCCAAAGTTTTCCTCAAAACAGGGGTAACGAAGTACCTATGCAATGCAGACCGTGCATCGAAGTAGTATACGGCGAACAAGCCTGCAGAGACAAGAAAGGTGGTGGTGTATAGAGTCGTCCGAAGAGGCGAACGGGGATGAGGTGCGGCGGATCTGAAAGTGAACAACGAGCGCGTTGGAATTCTGAGAGGTCGGTTCATTTGGGGGCAAAATGGAGGCTATTTGGTGTTGTTGGTGTACTATAGAGGTTCTTGCTGTACAGCGATCAAATATTTACGACAAGCGGCAGTCAGAAGTACGACGGTGACAGTAAACCGTAACGACGAATCGTAGAATCGCGAGCAGCGTTTTCCTAATAATCTGGCAAAAGGATTGCCCAGATATCATCATCACGATCGTTTTCTTCACCTTTCGAGGCAACCTGTTGCAGTGCTATTTTTCTTTAACTCCCCTACTTCCTCAATGATGATTTCGGAACCGTGAAGCAACGACTGTGCCAATGCAGGTTCCCACCACAAACTCCTGTGCGTCGTCTGAACCATACTTGAGCGATAATCTGGATAGGAAGGAATTCCAGGGATATTTAGACTGTACCCCTTGATCTTCTCGGCGCCATAGATGAAGTGATGACCGGCTCGTCAGTGACAACGAGCGTTCTGTCCCGAAGGAGGGTTTGTCAGGGAAATCGTACATCCTGACGAAACTGGTCATGCTAGGATGCGAGATGTCCACGAGGGTTTTCTTCCACTTCTTCGATGCAGATGAGGACGAAAGGCGTCGTCGTCAAACATGATCTGGCGCTAGTAACTAAAAGTACTGGTAGAGGGCTGAGACGATTCAGACGATCTTCGAAGTTCGGGGAGGCTGAAAATAGAAATTGAGTGTCTATTTTGGGAACTTAAACTGTCTTTGGTAAGACGTTTGATGCTCTAGATCTGGAAAAGCCGATCGAGAGCCTCGACAATGTGTTTTTTTTGTGATTCCACCTTCCCACTAATACACTCTTCTATAAGTGGGGCGAAGTAGACTCCAGGTATGCTGTCTCTAAATCATTTGCACTGATTTAGTAACTGTCGCCAGCAACAAATTCTCAGTTGCAGAGTCTGCGTGGCCGAATGTCCTACTCGAACTGATGTGTCGGACGAGCCTTTTTGCAAGGCAGGAGAAATGGAAAATTGCGATTCCATATGATGAAGATACTAAACCCTACTTCGCGGTCGTTTCTATCATGATGCCAAGGACATCAAAATCAAGTTGGAAAACTCAATGTGTACGGTAAGACATGTATCAAGTTTCTTTTTTCCACAGCTCATTTGGACAACATGCTTGGCACTTGGTGGATCCATGGATTCTCCAAAGCATACACTCGTACTCCTCGTGGTGCTTCCATGTTTGGATCCCTCGTTGTCATTCTGCCCACTGTTCACGAAGGAGGTTCATTCCTTCTTTGCCACTCCTGGAGAGAATGGAATTTCAACTCTGCAGAGGCTGTCCCACCACATCCAGTGCCCAGGCGGCGTTCATTGCTTCCAATAGCGATGTCGAGCTTGAAGTGAAAATCGTGTCTTCTGGTGACTCTCACGTACAACCTGTATCACAGCAAGCCGGTTATGATTTCCAATGAGGTCAGAAATGATCTCGAGGTCAAGGAAGCGTTGGTCCGTCTTCTCGAAGACCCTACCGCTTTCCCCGAAGGCGGATTCCGCAGTTATGAGTATCCTCTCGACGTGGATATCGATGGCGGGTCCGGAGTTATTGAAGTCCCATTAAAGAATCTCTCAAGGGACGCGACAATAAAACGTGCATGCGACCTCCTTTCACTTCCTGTCTCCATTAAAGCAGCTATGAAGGGAATGCATTGTTTCTCGAAAAAATCGTCAATATTGAATATCACATTGGATGGCACACTAGCATATCACTTGGCATGGCGAGGAAGTATCGGATCACGAAAGTGGGCCTTGGAAACTCAACCACCTTCCGATTGGGTGGGGCTGGCACAGGCTCGTGAATACCAATAGCTTTAGGTCTACGTACCTTGGCAGATGGCGAAGTCTGCATGGTCACAACCGTACCTCGTGCTGAGGAAGGTGGTTTGAATCAGTTTTTTAAGTTCAATAGGTAATGTACTGTGGCTATAATTTTAAGTCGGCCATGGTTCTTTTCTTCAGACAAGCCAATCGTCTCAAAGTATAATTCAGTTCGGCAGACATCACATCAGCGTTGCGTTCTGCATTTTACAACAAATGATGAGGAGACAGCCATTTGTGCCGCCGCTGATCATAATGGTACAACCTCCTGTGTACGAACTAGGAAAGTCCGCCATGCGGTTTTACACTCATTACGCCACTCATTTCTCTGAAATTATTTATAGTTAAAAGCGTCATGACAAACTGGAAACAAATCAGGTTTCAGACGGCCAGTTGCTTTTGGAATTTGTTTTGAATTAAAAGAAAGGAGAACAGGGTCTCAGTCAAACAGTGATCATCATCAAAGATCGCACTCACCAATGGCAAAGTTCACTTTCAATCTGCGTAACAGCTTCGTCTTTGCTCACATGGATAGCAAATCAGAAATTTCGGGCCCCTTTGTCTACCCTCTCGCATCTCTGGAAGATGACCAACGCTCCTCAGACTCCGTACTGCCTTCAAATTTGAAGGCGATAAAACAGAAACAGGGGTTCAGTTTTCGTTGGAACAACCGTCGCACTGGCTTGGGAGTCGCCCAGCCAGTCGACAAACCTAATGCGCGCAGCATTGGAAGACTCGGGTTTCGAAGTGTCACCAAGTCTAATCCAAACTTACAAAACTCCGAAGCAAAGTCGAAGTCGACTCCAAAATTCGTAACGCTCCTCTTACGAAGATCACCATCCTGGATGGACAAACGGGAACGCCGCATCAAGTCAGACACTTTGGAACAGTCGTCTGCGACATCCTCCGAGTCTTCTTGTGAGACTTGTCTTCCAGTCGACCCTACTTCGAATCGCAGTCCCCGAGACATTCGACCCGTCATTGGCCTGCAGGGTTTGTTTCGTCAAGAACGGCGTCCTTTAGCAGAGAGTCTCAGAGGAGGGACAGCAAAGGTTATACCCTCAGATTCGGAATCCTCGAAGAGCTCAGTTGAGAAAGCGATCCTTCCAATTCCTCCCATCATAATTTCAGCACCTACGCCTCCCAATGGTGCGATGGGTCGTCCAGTGGAAAGTTCGGAGCGGAAAAGGCCGTCTGACATGGTGGAGCAGCAAAATATCGGTCAAATTCCAATAGTGATGAAAACGTTACAGAACGCGGCTCGCCAACTTGCGAACGATCCAAGCGTCACCCGAGCAAGTGTTTTCCGGCTCTTGGTGCCCATTACGACCTTTTTATACATGCTTGGCATCGGTTTCATTCTCCTCAAGAAAGAAGCGGTTATCTTCGAAACTAGGAATGCGTCGGAGATGGTCGTCTACATCGGCTTTGTAATACTGCTAGGCATGCTGGTTGTGTTGGCGTTGCTCAGAGGCGTTTTATGGGTCGTGAGCAAGTTGGGTCGTTCTTTTTGCGAGCTTGATCTGGAGGAGGTCTTCGAAAGAGGAATATTTGTTGACTCTGATGGACTCGGGGAACGTCTGACGGAAGCAGATTTTATTGTTGGTAATCTGATGACTTGAAAACTGTTTCATTGGCAGAACGATGTCGTCTTCCTTGTGTGTAGTATAGTACCAGAGCCTTTGTGTGTATACGAATTTAAATTGATAGTCAAGCCACAACCGAGTCAACACTTGTGCCCGATCACGAGATCGACGTAGATAAGCTCGGACAACTCCGAACCAAAAAATTGTGGCAGAGGGCAAACCTGACCTTTCGTCTCTTCCTCCTTCTTTCTCGACAATAACAATGGATGTAAGCGCACACAACATCTCTGTGCATCTCCCAGCCATGATCAACTTTCTGATTCTCTCTTGCAGCCAACTTACGTCCAAAATCTACACCATCTACTGCTCCAGACCACGTCCAGTAACACAGCTGCCTTGAAAGCAGTACGATTCTCTTCTCTTCAATCTGCCACACGAAACACTCATACTTCCATCTGAAAGGCTACCACACAACTAAATCAAGAATTTTACAAGAACTCTTCCTGCATTCCTGCTCTCGCCAACATCCTTGCCAGCTCTCCCGAACAATCGGTACCCCATAATCGCGTTCACCATTGTGCATTATTTGACATTTTTGGTTTCAGATTCGCCAGTTGGCTGCTGTAGAACTCCGGAAACGCGTTTCTCAAAATGGAAACAAACTATGGACTCTTTTGCCTCAAAACGAACGCGAAGAAATCAAGTCCAAGCTTCCAGAACTCGTCTTGGCCGAGCCTATGTAAGCAAATCCACTCCACGACCCACGCTTAATAACGCTTTACAGCGAGATCGTCCGACATTCCGCGTCTCGAGTCGTCTCGGCGATTGCCTCACTTGAGGTCTCCCAAGGTGCATGGCCCCAACTTCTTCCTTTTCTCGTAGAGGCATGTTCGTCTCAGAACATAGCACATCGTGAAGCTGGCTCTTTTATCCTCTTCACTATCCTCGAAAGCGTCGTCGATGATTTCCAAGATCGTCTACACCAGCTCTTCCAGATCTTTAGCCATCTTATCAATGACCCGGAAAGCATTAAGGTTCGCATCGTGACCGTCAGAGCGTTGGGAGAAATTGCCCAGCTCATTGACACCGACGATAAAGCTGAACTTGTCAGTTTGCTCTATTCTCTTTCTTTTATGACGTCGAAGTAAATGACAACATCCAGAAAGCATACCAAGAACTCGTTCCTTCAATAATCCAGGTTATCGGTCAAACCGTAGAAACAAAAGACGAGACTGGTGCTAGACAACTTTTCGATGTCATAGAGTCGCTTCTTATCCTCGTGCGTTTGATTTTTTTCTTCATCCATTGCTTGTCAAATTACTTTTGTTTAGGAAGTTCCAGTTCTTGGCAAACATATCCCTCAGCTGGTCAACTTCCTCCTTCTTGTTGGTGCAAACCATTCAGTGGACCCAGAGCTTCGCGTTCTTGCTCTTAATGCACTGAATTGGACGGTGCAGTAGTACGTTTGACATCTTATGCAAGGGATTTCCAATGAACATTTTTTAGCAAAAAATCTAAGCTTCAAAGCCTTAACCTCGCGGGGGCAATCTTGGAAGGTCTAATGCCAATTACGGCTGAAGAAGAGCCTGAAGATATCGATGATGATGCACCTTCCAGAGTTCGTCCCTTTTCCACCATTTAATCCTGGACTTCCGTCTCACTTTTCTCCTAGTCCTCCCTCCGCATTATCGATGGACTCTCTACGAACCTACCTCCAAGCCAAGTCTTCCCCTCCTTGAGCACTTTGATTGTGCAATTTTTCCAATCACCCGACCCTTCCCGGCGTCGCGGGGCAGTGCTCTCACTCGGTATGGCCGTTGAGGGCTGCAGTGAATTCATGGGTTCTCGCATGGAGCAAGTCTGGCCACTCATCGAGGCAGGTTTGCAAGACGCAGACGCGAATGTCAGGAAAGCTAGCTGTGTCGCGGTTGGTTGCCTCTGCGAATCATTGGACGAACAGTGTGCATCTAAGCATGCAGTTCTCGTCCCTGTACGTACCGTTTGTCTCTCTTTTGACTCCTCACCGAAATCTCTTTCTGCAGGCCATCATGAACTTGATCAATGATCCTGTCACCCAACGTTCGGCTTGCACTGCCCTTGATGCCTTGCTCGAAATCCTTCAAGATTCCATTGGCCAATATCTCCCTCTCATCATGGATCGCCTTGCCATCCTCTTGGACTCGGCTCCGCTCAACGTCAAAGCCGTCGTAGCTGGAGCCATTGGGAGCGCCTCTCACGCTTCCAAAGCCAACTTCTTACCCTATTTCGACCCGACTATCAAACGCCTCGCTCCGTTCCTAACATTAACAGGTGACGGTGAGGAGATCGAGCTCAGGGGAATCGCCATGGATGCTATTGGCACGTTTGCCGAGGCTGTGGGCAAAGATGTCTTCCGCCCTTATTTCGCGGATATGATGCATCATGCATTCGAGGGTTTGAAGATGGAAAGTGCAAGGCTTCATGAGTGCAGCTTTTTGTTCATTGGGGTCATGGCTCGTGTGTTCGAGGAGGAATTTGCACCCTATTTGAATGATGTGGTGCCTCCTCTCATTGCGAGTTGCAAGCAGCATGAGAAGGGCGAAGACCCTCTTCAAAGTATGTCTCTATTTCCTTACGGTATTCTATTCTAACTTTTAATTAGTTTCTCTATCAGATGCAGCCTCTGCCTTCTCGTCTGGCTCTTCGCCAGTTCATGCAGTCACTGCAGGTGAAGACACAGAGGATGCCATCGACATCGAAGACTTAGACTTAGACAAATTGATGGACGTCAACAGTGCCATTGCAGTCGAAAAAGAGATCGCCGCTGATACCATCGGGACTCTCTTTGCTGCTACGCAAGCTCACTTCCTGGCTTATGTCGAACAATGCACCCTCGAACTTGTTGCGCTGCTTCCGCATTACTACGAAGGCATCCGAAAGAGCGCTACTGATTCTTTGTTGGAGATCGTGAGGACCTTTTATGACCTAAGTGATCATGAGGAATGGGTTCCCGGCTCGGGCTCAGTGAGTTCGGTTTTTTATATATAAAAAAACAAACATTTATTTTCCTTCCTAGCAGCAGCAACCCCTAGAGACCCGGGTTAACGAACTTATCAACCACTGCCTTCCTGCGCTCTTGGACATGTATGATACCGAAGATAACAAGTAAGTGCTGATTATTATTTTTTGGGATTCTCGGGGCTTCCCATGCGACATGATGAAACATTAACTCAGCTCACCTCGAGCGCTTTGCTGTGAGATTACAAATTATGTCATAGTTACACTGATCGCATTTGGCCTTGTCCTCCTCTTATTGGTATTTGACCACTCCTTTTCTTTCACAGATCCGTCGTTGCAGCATTGTGCATTGGATTGGCAGAAACCATCAGCAAGATTGGCCCGCAGTTCATTTCTATTTGTAAGTAATATCCCTTCCCTGTGGATATGCTTTTGACGGGTATTGGATAGATTATGAACGGATCTGTGCAATAGCGATGCAGATCCTGGAACAAAAAGCTTTTTGCCAACAAGATCCTGATCAGGATGAGGATGAAGAGGTACCAGAAGACCAGGCAGAGTATGACTCTGTTCTTATTTCGTCTGCGGGTGACCTTGTTGCTTCACTGGCCAATGCCTACGGTGCCGACTTTGCCCAGGCTTTCAACACCTTTTTACCTCTGATCGCGAAATATTATGTATGACGATTTTTTTATTCCCGTTGGAGTTTTAACTAACAATATTTTTTTAGAAAAAGAACCGTTCACTGAACGACCGTTCCGCTGCCATTGGTTGCATCGCTGAGATCACCGACGGCATGAAAGGGGCTATCACTCCACATACCGACAACCTTCTCAGCCTTCTTGACCGTGCCCTCAAAGATGAAGAGTACGAAGTCCTGAGCAACGCTGCATTCGCCACTGGGCTTCTTATCGAACACTCTACGTCTGATCTCTCGCGACATCTAGGACACATCCTGCAAACCCTTCACCCACTATTCATCGTCCCACCCAACCCCACTAGTGCTCGGCAAAACGCCAAAGACAACGCTGCAGGAGCAGTTGGGCGGATGATCATCCGATACGCTACCTTCATTCCGCTTGAGCAGGTTCTTCCTGTTTTCCTTGGTGCTCTGCCCTTGAAAGATCACCTTGAGAACCGACCTGTGTTCAGGGCACTCTTCCAACTTTTTGAGACAAATGGGGCACTTTTATATCCTTATTTGGATCAACTTTTACCAGTCTTTGCTTATGTTTTGGATACAAGTGTGAAGGATCAACTTGGTGATGAAATTCGTGCACAGCTGATTCGCTTTATTGCCCTCATTAGTCAAGAGGCACCAGACAAAGTGCAGGCGGCCGGTTTGAATACCTACTTGCCCGTGTGATAGATTTCTTGTTTCTTCTTTACTGCAATCTTCTTGACATTAATCTACTGTTGTTGTGGCATGTTGGCAATATTAAGGAAAATGATTCGAGCGAAAATTTGGATGAAGCAAAAGTGGCCATGTGCAAATCTGAAGCAAAAGACTTGATGATTGCCAGCAGAATTGTAAACTTTGTTTCCATCGAGCACCAAGTTCAGAGCTTGTCACAGGTCAACGAAATGATTCATCTTCTCCTTTATAAGACTATAATTTGCACCACTTCTGTGGAAACCGGGTTTTGTCAATTTGGAGAGAGAAAAAAAAAAGAGGCAGGGCCCGGAGCTAGACATATCAAGTTGCACAGCCGCCATCCACTTACTCTCTCTTGAACTCGCTGGCCGACTCGTTCTCCGGCTTGACCTCCCCGCCTAACACACCCTTCCTGAATCCTATGACCAACGTTCTTTTATTTATTCTGGCCTTCCTAACGGCTGCCACGCCGAATCTTACAAATGCGACGAATAGTGCTGCTGTGACGGTTCTTCAGTCTCTTAATAACCAACTACCTCTGGTTGCGAGGATTGGACAACCTTACTCCTGGACGATTTCGCCCTTGACTTTTGGCTATTCTGGTAGTGGATCCTTGAATTACGCAACGTCCGCATTGCCAGGATGGGTATCCTTTGACGCCAACACGCAGACTTTTCGTGGGACTCCCTCTGCAAAAGATGTGGGCTATCCTGAAATCACTCTCACTGCTCATGATGCGGAATCTTCTGCCTCTTCAAAGTTTACTATCTGTGTCACACGCGAACCCGCCCCTACCTTGAAACTGCCTCTGGAGCAGCAGTTTGTCCCTAATTCACAATCCCTTTCCTCGGTGTACTTTTTAAGAAACAGTTCTGCATTAACCACACCTCATGCTGCGCTGAGAATACCGAGGAAATGGTCTTTCAGTGTCGGCATGGAGAGCGACATGTTTCTTGACGCACCAAGGATGTTTTACGAACTACGGCTTGCGAACGGTTCTGCAATCCCGGATTACTTGAGTTTCAACTCTAGAACTGTGACACTGGATGGAGTCATTCCTTCATCTGAAAAGATTCCCCAACCTTCTGTCATCTCGTGTGTTTTACATGCTTCCGACCAGGAGGGCTATACGGCGGCATTACTCCCGTTCGATCTCGTAGTCGCGGATCACGAACTTTCTCTTTCTCAGGCTCTTCCGACCATTAATGTTACCATTGCGAGTCCGTTTGTGGCAAGTTTGTTGTCGGCTATGGATTATATGGGCGTTCTCGTGGATGGCGATCCCATTCGACCATCCAATATCTCGTCTTTGGATATCGATGTCTCCAATTATCCATGGTTAAAATACGATAAAGCTAGTCGAACTCTCTTCGGAACACCCAGCGTCGAGGTCACCGGGACCACGCCTCTACTTCCTGTTACTTTGACGACCCCGTTCAATCAGAGCATCGTAACGAATGTCTCTTTGAACCTAGTGGAGTCTTATTTTGCCTTGTCGGTTCTACCTCCCCTTCATGTTTCTCAAGGCGACCTGATCATGGCAAGTCTGACGCCGTGGTTCTCAAAGTCAAACTCTTGCCCTGGATACGATGGAACGAGCCTTATTGCATCCTATGAGCCAACAGCCGCCGCAGATTTCCTTTATTTTGATGAACATAGTGCAGATTTGACAGGAACCATTCCGTCAGATTTTTCTTTTACCTCTGACCACATCACAGTGTCATTCACTGCTTATTCTAACGATACACACACGACATCTCATACCAGTCTGGCTATCTTTGTTCCTAATACAGGGAATACCCAATCTCTGGCACCTTCACAAGCCGATGGACTTGGGGAAGACGCCCACAAAAGGCTTGCTCTCGCTCTCGGACTGTCTTTTGGAGTAATCGGTGGACTTTGTGTGCTTGCTGGCATATTTGCTCTTGTGAGGCACTGGGCCAAAGTCGAAGACACTGCAATTGTTGGCGAGGAAGGTCGGCGTGCCTGGAGTGAGAAGGATCAACATTGGTATGGGTTGTCATTGAGTCCAGGCGGGGTCACCGAAAAACAGGAGGAGGAAACGACGGTGAGCAAGTCATTGCCGTTTGTAAAGCCTCGTGGACCTCGACCCCAGTACGGTGGACTTGGCTTGCGGCGAGCGAACGAGAGGGACCAAGGGACTACGGACTCTCAGGAACATTTGGTTGGTCAAGGCGTGATGAGGAAGGGAGATTTCCTTGCGCGGATCAAGGAAACGGTACGACAAGTCAGCAACAAGTACACCAGGAAAGAGGACCCGAATGCCAACCGACCGGCGATTGGTAAACCGATACTTGTTTCTTCAACTCGAACGTCTGTCAATCAGCCAGAAGTTGTTGTGCACAGCTCATCCTCGAATCCTTTTGACGATAATATGGCACCTAGTCGACCTGGGAGCACATTTTTATCTTCACCATCGGGTTCGACTGCTGAGCAATCTATTCCAAGACGGCGTGCCGACTTTGCTGCTCCCAGAAATCCTGCTCAGGTTCACTTCAAGGACGGACTTCTTGTTAGGCAACCATCCACAGGCTCAGTCGGGTAAGGCGTTCCGAGATTCGGGTGGACCTTTCTGTTGACATTGTTTATTAGTGATGTCAGTTACCGTAGTGGCGTATCTGGGGAGTCTCTTTTCGAAGCGGCAATTGGTCCCCCAACAAGACCACGGCTTGTGCCATTTACAAGTTCAACTAGAGTGCCGGTGCCTGATCCAGACGCCGCCGTATTTACTGGCAATCGTATCGCCAGTCAACGTGCTAAAGTGTGCAAGACAGATGCAGGGGAGACCTGCGAAGATACAGGACTCAAAGCCAGTGACACCGTAGATGATCTATCGATGGGGTTACACTACATGCGTTCGTTGGTTGATCAACCTCCCAGCAACGCAGGTAATGGATCATCTCTGTCCAATGTCCGTTCCTCCTTTACCTCTCTCGAATCGTCTCATGTTGGTCACAAAACGGGAACAGAGCTGAGTATGACGAAGGTGGTCATTCGTGTCGGGGAACGATTCAAATTCCGTGTGCCCATTTTCCCTACATCGGGAACAACAGTGGAGAGCTATGTTGTGAAGCTTGTATCTGGAGGGATTTTACCCAAGTTTATTCAACCCGACTTAAGTGGCATTTCGACAAAGGGTGTGTTGGAGCTAGCGGGAATTGCCACGTTCCGCGATCTGGGGGGGTTGAATGTTGGTGTGTATACCAATGCTGGCGTTTGCGTGGCGAGGGTCATCATAGAGGTTGTTGGTAAATGAGAAAGCAAGAGTCGCGGTCTTGCATGTTGATTCTTTGAGTTGTGTTGCTCAGCCTATAGATTTGTAGCACGTTTTTACACACTATCCTCACAAACCGATAATGACACTTTTCAACTCCAGCAAGAAATGAGATATAATAGTAAAACTTGACAGAAAACACATCGTAAGAGCTTTAGCCATCCCTCTGCCCTAACGCATACTCGCAACTTTACAGGAGAAAACGACTGGGGAAGGGTTTATGACTTCCAAATCAATATGGCAAGGGAACCAATGTAGAAATAAATGAAATGTTTCGTTTCTAGAGAAGAAGGGTCAGAAAAGTCCGCATAAAATAAGTCAAGCTCAGTGTGAGTTGTACACCAGAAACTTGAAAAAAAACGCGGTCCTACGTGGATTAAAAATGCTTACCGTGAGTGACATAGCTGCCAAAATTCTTTCCAACGACAACATGCCACGTTGGGCCATGTCTTCTATCAAACTCCTTCTTGATTTGAGCGGCGATGTCTTTCTCGATGTTGTATTTCTCGAGAGCAGAAGATGTGATGTCGACCGATTCCTGCTGCATAACCTCGCTCATGTCGACACTTTTGATGATGGCTTTAGGGGCACCGGTAATGGGCTGGCCGGACGTGTTCTCCGTATTTTCGTCTGGTTTGTCCATAATTTGGTGAGGGTGTGAGGATGAGGTTGGACGCCTGCAGCAGTTGCTGTTGTGGGTAAGGTTCGGATTTTTTGAAGCACGTGGTTTCCAGACCTTTTTCATTTCCCCAAATCTAATTTCTTTCTCACCCTCTAGCCCTCAGCATAGTGACAAAATTTGCGGCAGGTCGCCTTCTATTCGCTGGCTTATGTACATAACAGTAACAACTGTAAAATATCGCGATTTTAAATGAAAACCGTGGACTCTTTAATACTTGAAGGCTTCATCCGTGGACGACGAAACCATTATCGGGCCAAGATTCGGTGACTTTTTGGGTCGATCCAAGGACCAGCTCCTCGCAACCTGCTGGAATATTCCTTTGAATGCCTCAAGCGAACCCTTTTCTTGTACAAAATGCAAAGAAACCAAGTACCCCTCGCGGCAGAGTCGAGGTGTTGGCCACTGCATTTCAACGCGGAACTTCAGCGATTTCACCCCTTGTGTATGATTTGCGCCTTGAAGATCGAGGGAGCGGCACTTCAGCACTCCCAACTTTTCAGAGTCTTCGATGGAAACAAGCAAGCCCAGTTCCATAAGCAAACGACGACACTCTGAGCGGGTAATATTAATATCACGGAGTGAAAGCAAGACATATGTCGCAGTCTTGATTTTGAGGACGTTATCTAGCCACTTCTTAGGAGCCTTCCAGGACTTTGGAGAAGACGTCGTAAACGATGAGCCAGCTTCGGAAAAGTGGGGGGATGGAGGATTGGATACCAGAAGTTCATTCCCGGCCTTCGGAGCTTTCCGCGACAGAGGTGTTATCTCCAGGGGTTGAATACCTTTCAGGTTGTGCCGAGCCAGAGGAGATTGGCGATTGATGAGATCCGACTCCGTAAATTGATGGGTATTTTCCTTGTCATCTGCATGTCTTTTCTTTGACAACTTCAGGGTGTCGGTCTTGCGACGTAAGGAGAGGGGGCGAATGCCGCTCAGATCAACAGGAGGGCCTCCGAACAGATCTGTAGTATTGGCACTTCGAGATGCGAGCAGTAAATTGGTTGACGGCATCTCAGGAAGCTGGAGTAAAGGGGGCGACTCATTATTACTAAGTTTCGGAGAATTGATGGGTGTGGTCCTAGCTTGAAGGATGTTAAGGTGGTTCGCCACCTGTTGGAAGAAAGCCCGAATCTTCTCGTCCTCTAAATCCGGAGCGGCTACCATGGAGAGATGCTCGTCAAGATCTGTCTCATGGTACATGACAGGGGAGTTGCTTCCTGGTGAAGGGACCGACAGGGAGATCAAAGGGGCGCTCTGGCCAGGTTTTTGGACGTGAATGAAGGTCATTGTTGAGGACGACATGGGGTGTTGCTGTCCGCGAGCACGCCGAGGTGTGGGAGGTCCAGAGCGAAAGGGAAGACTAGATTCAGTATCTGTGTTACATTGCTTTGCGGCTTGCCGCTGTTGCTTCCTTCGTTTTCTAGTCTGAATGACCTCTTCTTCCTCCCTTCTACTGTCGAGGTATTTCTTTCGATAATTTGAAAGGAGATGGTAGATACCCTTTTGCCAATTATGATCAGGACTTGTTAACGCTTCTATGAGGTCCGAGTCTGACATTTCATGCCATAAAGTGCGCAGATTAGCAAAAATATCTGGATCAATTGTGGACCGTGGCGTAGGGCGTTGAGCGATGAGGTCAACGTCGCGATTTGGTGCTAGTGCGTCTGGATTTTTTAGGGGATTCGATAGAAAGAAGGGGTGTCGCAGGATGTCTGGCATAGTTATCCGCCTGGTGACATCCGTGTCTAGCATACGCGAGATAAGATCTCGAGCCCATACGTCGATATCAGTGGGCATGACGAATTTTCCGATTGCGATCTTCTGGAGCAGGGTAGGACAATCGTCGTCGTCGAAAGGCAGCTTCGCTACGAGCAATGCGTAAAGAATGATTCCACAAGACCAGATATCAGCCGCGGGTCCATCGTAAGGCTTTCCGGAGATGACTTCGGGGGCGGCATAATGCGGACTGCCACAAGACGTCCGGAGTAGGCTCCCCTTGGAGGTATCTTGCCATGCGGCCATGCCAAAGTCTGCGACCTTGACATCCTTGTTCTGATCGATGAGGATATTCTCGAGCTTGAGATCGCGATGGGCAATGTTGAAGCGGTGACAGTAGTCAACGGCACAGACTATCTGTTGGAAATAGTCAAGGGCTTCGTCTACCGGGCGTCTGCCTTCGTCGCACAGATAGTCGAATAGTTCTCCGCCTTGCACGTACTCCAGGATTAAGTAGATGCTGGAAGAGGTCTCCCATACGTCGTACAGTTTCAGAACATTTGGATGGTCAATGAGCTTCATCACGACGATCTCTCGTTCGACAGCACGCAAGCTGTGTTCGACTTCATTGGCTAGCCGATTCAGAGAGACGCGACTACTGAGAGAACTTTTTGGGATTATCTTGATTGCCGCGTATTGACCAGTTTTCGAGTGTCGGGCGATCCTTACATGACCTGTAACAATAAAATGCGTATAAATTATAGCTGGAAGTCAAAGTCCCTGTCCTTACCTGAAAATCCTCGCCCCAAAGTTCGACCAACTTTCCAGAGCCCAATCATCTTCGGATCGCGGTGAACCGTTTGTGCTTGTAACCCCGACATTGAAGATTATTGGTGTTAGAAAATGCGAAGACGTTTCCGGCGGCTGACATTTTGCAGAAAGTTGGAGATGCTGACAAGAACAGGCAAAGCAGACTCGCGATCAGAAGATCCAGGACTCAAACAAACAAAGAACGCGACTCGACGTAGCTGGTTCCATCAGGATCGAACTCCTCACTGACTGGACGTAGCTATCCAAGAGAGCGTAAATACCGACCTGGGTAATTTCTGGAGTCAAAAAAAGACAATGTCCACGTTTGAAACATCGCCATCATTTATCTTTAATTCTTTCAGATGATCCTATACGATATCGTAAGGAACTACCCAGATGAAGAGGATTTGAAGAGGATGAGAAAACGCTTTACGGTCACAATTTTCCAAATGTGCTCAAATAAACACAAAGAACGTAAGTAATCACATGGGTTTCATCCGAGTCTGTTCTGCTACCGATGCAGCCAACACCAGCCCCGTCTTCTCCAGGTCTTCAGACTGAACATCTCCTTGAGACACCCACCTATCCTCCGCCACCACAGAATGTAGATAGCGCACCATTCGGGATCTTGGTGGGGCTCTTTGAGAAGCTGCAAACAGAACGAAAACAAGACAGACGACGGAAGATGATTGATGCCTGGTTTTCCGTAGGGCACTTATACGTCTCTTTTTCATTTTAACTTGTTTAATCTATAGCATTGGCGGAAAGAGAAAGGCTATGACCTGTATCCTGTCTTGCGTCTTATGCTTCCTCAAGTGAGTTTTGTTACCTTTCCTTGCCGTTCTTCCGAATTGATCGAGTGTGAGAACAGAAAGATAGAGAGAGAGCAGTCTATGGCTTGAAGGAGAAGAATTTGGCGAAAACGTACATCAAGCTTATTCCACTTGGAATGCGAGACCCTGATGCAATTCGTTTATTGAACTGGAAGAAGCCCACCGATCGTGAGGTACGGGTCCTATGTCGCTGTGAGCTCATCGTTGTTAAAGGGATTGCAGAAAGCTTCGGGAGATTTTCCTATTGTTTTATACGAAGTGGTCAGCAAGCGATCATCAGTCATTGAAGGGTCGCTATCAGTAGACGACGTCAATGAAATTCTCGATGACCTTGCAAAGAACATGGGTAAACAGTAAGCATCTGGATCCGCATTCATTCAGCCTTTCCTTGAACACCGCAACAGCGACATCCAATCTAAGATATTGCAACGGGTATATAACCGCTCCACAGCCGATGAACAGAGATGGATTGTACGCATCATTCTGAAAGGTTGGCATTTCTTCGCTGAAGGGCCCGATTTAATCGTTTTTCCAGACATGCACATTTCGGTTAAAGAAACGACAATCTTTTCTGTTTTTCATCCTGACGCACAAGATCTGTACAATACTTGCTCAGACCTCAAGAAAGTAGCTTGGGAGCTATGGGACCCATCATTTCGTTTAAACGACGAGGTAAGTTTTTGTGGTCTCAAAACCAGTTCGATACATTTATCCGAATTGTGGAGAATAAAAATGTCCAACTGTTTCATGCCTTCGCACCAATGCTTTGTAAGCGTCCGACAAAGAAAATCGAAGACACCGTCAAAGAAATGGGCGGATCCGAATTTATTATCGAGGAAAAGTTGGACGGCGAGAGGATTCAGCTACACAAGCGCGGCAATGAATATTTTTACTGTTCACGGTATGTGGTTCCATTCCTTTCTATGATTAAATTTCACCCCATTATCAGGAAGGGGAAGGATTACACATATCTGTATGGCAAACATGTTGGTGCAGGAAGTTTGACGCCGTACATAGACGGGGCCTTTGACCCCCGCGTAGACGAGTAAGTTTTTGTTCTGAAGTGGGGACCATTCGTTTTATTTCCAATTTTAAGAATTATTTTGGATGGAGAAATGCTGGTGTGGGACCCCGTCTCTGAACGAAACTTACCGTTTGGAACTTTGAAAACAGCTGCTCTGGGTATAGTCACATAATTGACAACATTAGCGATGCTGACGTGGTAATTCCATAGATAAGTCCAAGACCCAGCATAATCCCCGACCATGTTGTGAGTACTACGATGTCCATATTAATAACCTTCTCTGACATTTCCGTAGTCAGAGTCTTTGACCTCTTGTACCTTAACGGCCAGTCGCTGATCCACCGTTCCACCGCGTTCCGGAAAAAGAATATGAGACAGTGTCTCAAGGAAGTTCAAGGACGCATCGAGTTTGTAACAGAATACAAAGGAAAGACGGCCAAAGACATCAGAGATAAAATGGACGACGTCATGGAAGCCAGAGGTGAAGGATTGGTTATCAAGCACCCGAAATCAAAATATGTTCTGAATGGAAGAAATTTGGATTGGATTAAGGAACGTATTGATGTGTACTCAGAGACCTTATATTGACCTCTGATTCAAACAGGTCAAACCAGAATACATGGTTTGCACGGTGTTCCAAGCATGAATTCGTGATTTAAGTGATCATACAGGACAATCTTGGAGAAACTGTCGATGTTCTTGTCGTTGGTATGTTTGAAATTTAGTTCTTCCCGAGGTTGTTCCTGACTCCATCTAGCTGGGAACTACGGATCGGGAAAGCGATCCGGAGGTGTCTCGACATTGATATGCGCTGTTTTCGATGATCGGAAAATCTATGACGACGACGAAGATCCAAAGTAGCTTCTGTGTATTTTCTTCTCTCATTTGCTTGATTGTGACAGCCAAACGCAGGTACAGCACCTTTGTCCGCATTGGTTCGGGACTTTCCTTTGCCGATTATGTTTGGATCAGAGCCAAACCCTGGAAACCGAGGGATCCAAAGCACCCACCCGAGTTTTTGCAGACTTCGAATCGAGGTCAAGATGACAAGGGTGACCTTTACCTCAACCCTGAGGAGTTGCTCCTATCCCTATAATTACAATGATGTCGATACTGACGATCCATCCTTTAGTTCGTTTATCCTCAAGGTCAAGGCTGCGGAAGTTGTGCCTTCTGGTCTGGCCCTGTTCGAACATTGACAAGATAATATATTGATTTTCCTTCCTAGATCAGTATCATATGGGATACACCATGAGATTTCCTCGTGCTCTGGGGATTCGGGAAGACCTCGGCATTGCTGACTGCATGTTGGCATCTGGTACGTGTTCTACCTCTAGGAAGACCAAAGTAATCACTGTTGTCTTTTAGCCGTTTTTGAAAACGTTCGCTCAGAAAAGAAGAGAAAGATGGAAAATGATGATGAGTATGTGCTATATATTCGGAATTTCCAACTTGAGTTGTTATGACCTTAACAGCTCATCAAAAAAGAAGAGGAAGAAGACTGCAACGAAGGTGAAAATATCGTTCTTCTCAATTTGCAACCACTCACGCCCAACAGGCTACAGTCCTCCCCCAATACCAAGGCCTTTCAAAGAAAGGTATCACTGTAGAGAGCAACATTTTTGAGGGGATGAAATTTGGTTCGCGTTTCCTTATATTGTGTCACCAAGAGCTGTGTTAAATCCTCGACAGTGGTAATGTCTGACCCTAAGTCGAGAACGGGTGAAGAGGACAAGAAAACGATATCCAAGATGTCTGTTTTTGTCTCTTTCGATATCTCCGTTATCCTAACATGCATTCAGAATTTATGCCAATGGAGGAACTTGTGCACAGGTGGTTAATAAACAGCCGGATGTCTATGTTGTGTATGGTGGGAAAGTAACACGTCTGTAACCCCAATTTTTATAAGGCTTTCTATACTAAATTTGACATCCAGCTTACGACCTCAAGTTAGTAATCGACAAGGGCACGATTGACGTTCTTACGCCGAGTTGGGTCACTGATTCCGTTGACCAAGGCGAAAAGGTCCCTATGAAAAAGAAGTATGTCCATTGGTGTTGATGATGTACTCCAGTTGATTGCCACTGCGAAAGGTATTTCTTTCATGCAAGTCTCGCAACTCAATCGACAGACGATTTCATCGTGGAAGATGAGAGTGAAGACGAAGCGACACCCTCAAAATTGGACGACGATGCACTTATGGAGTCGGTCGAAGAAAACGTAGTCACGCCCAAAGTCGAGCAAGATGATGAGATCGACCCAGCGCTGGCCGAGTGGCTCAAAATAGACGAGAAGAGACCAGCTGCGCCAACCTATGTCAATGACGACTCAGTGACCGAAGCAGACTCTGATAATGCTGATGTAACACAACCTGGTGAAGATGAAGACGATCTGGATGACTGGTTCCAAGTGAAAAGACCAGATGAGGCTGCAGCCTCTGAATCTAGTAATTTACTCGAAAAGGTATGGAAGGTATTGTCGTATTACAAAATGCCTTACACTCCCATGATAGGATGCTGGTGACACAATGATGGGAGAAACGGAGAACGCAATGCACTATGACGAGGAGCTGATCTTCAAGCATTTGTCCGTGACTCTACATGCGACGTTCAACTGTTTCTCCATTGACTGCCCTTTAGGTGCTTTTACCTTGATACGGTGGATAACGCCGTTGAAAACAATTTCATTATCAAATCAAATAAACATGGGGACGATATCAATGAGAAGTAAGCAAGTGTGATATTCCGCGATGCCGCACTGCTCAAGTATTCTTCAGTTTTGCTGAGGTCGAACGGCTCATCATTGAAAACGGTGGACGTGTTGTGGGATTAGAGGAGCCAAAGCTCACTCACATCGTGATTGACAAACGCGACGACAGCCGGCGTCTAGAACTGATGAAGCGAACCTCAAAGTCTGTACTCCCCTCATTCCTGTAGTTGAACTGACTCGAAGATGGATTTAGGCCAAGGAGACGGCGTCTCGTCATATCGGAATTTATCCGTGCCTCCCTCGACGAGGGTACTCTCCTAGATGAAGAAGGTCAGTCCAACTTTCACTTTCTCCTTTGCTCCATATTAACCAAGAGATAATCCAGAGTTTACACCGTAATAGTTATATAAAATGCCGTATACTGTTTGTACTTACTAGAATATTTTCGGATGTTATTATATCGTGGCAGTCGGAGTTTTGACGAACAGCATGCTCCAAGAGTACATTATGCGACAACCCATCCTGTTGTAACGCTCTTCCCCACTTCTCCCGTTTCTCCTCTCTGTTGTCGCGATACCACAATTTGCCTGGCAGCCTTCTTTTCTCCCCACATTTTTCTTCTCTTTTACACAAAACCACTGTATCTTTAGGTTGCGAAGCTTAAACCTTCCCAGGTCGCACGATGACGGACCCGCAAGCATCACCCATTTCTCAGCTTCTGTATACGTTAGGTATTACGCGTGAAGACCTCATGAAGCGTAGTGACCAGATGCGTCAGTTTCTCACTGCAGACGACGCCATGTCTTCACGCGTTTTCGAGCTCGAAAACACCAGGCCACCTTCAGGCTCAGATTTGCAGTCCAATTCGAAGATGGTAGGGCCTTCGCGATCGTTTGCGCGTTCTCTGAGTCGCACCAGCTCGAGTTCCTTACGCGCGGGCACTCCCCCCACCACGCCAGTGAAGTCGGAGCCACATGACCCCCAGCTCCCTCACCGGCGCATGGATAGCATGGAGATGATAATTGAAAGGCAGAGGAGGCAGAGGAAGAGTCGGAAGGGCCGTGAACGCGAGTCGAGCAGGAATCGACACCACCCTCCATCTCCCTCACCCAGCAACGCGTCTCAATCTGGCCTCAGTGTCAAATCCACTCAAGTACGCGATGATCCGAAAACAACTATTGCGAGCGTTACCACAGAAGTTCAGGATATCCCTCTAGAGGTAAGCTCATAGGCCTATCCGTTTGTAAAAAAAAAATTCACATTGATATGGTCAGAATAATTTTCCGGTCGAGTGGGGCGTTGTCACCCCGCCAACAAACAGGTACTATAGGGAACATACCAATCTGAGCGCGCAACAACAGCCACCTAAGGCAAGATAATCCTTTCAATTTAATCAACAAACACTCACTCAATTTCTAGGATGGAATGGGAGCTGAGACTCCCACTCCCACGCGCCCAGTCACTCAAGCTGCTGCCAAGGCTCAACCCCTGCCACCCTACTATGCCTATCCCGCCTTGATAGGATATCAGCATTACTTGCCGGTGGCTTATAGGGCCATGCAAGGATCTACAATTCCCATAACCCCGCAAGCTAACCGAACTAAACTTGTGAAGTTGCCTCTTCCACCGTCTTCCCCTCCTCCAGTTGCATCCTCTCCCATTTCTTCTCCTGTTCGTCGCGTCGTGAACTTGGTTTCGTCGCCCGGACCAATGGGACCTGATCCACGGGAAACCGAATACGACGATTTGCCATATAAGCTTCCGCCAGGACCCTACCTGACTACTAAACCAGATCTGTCCTACGCGGCTCTCATTGGCAGGGCTATTCTTTCTTCCCCCGAACACCGGCTTACGCTTCAAGAAATTTACGACTGGATTACGATTGTTCATCCATACTATAAGCGCGGAGAAACTACATGGATGAATAGTATCCGCCATGTCCTCAGCACCACTGTTGTCTTTCGCAAGGTTCCCCGTGACCGTTCCGTTGGCCGTACTCTTTGGGCCATTTATGATGAAGATTTAGAGTGCTTCAAGGACGGAGGTTTCAAGAAGCATCTATGCAAGGACTACGCAAATGCTAACGACGGCAAGGGTAAGGGAAAAACAAGAAAACGAACAGAAGATGACGATACAGTTCGGAAGGCAAAGAAAATAAAAAAGGATGTAACAAGCGCTGGGCCTTCAACTGAATCCAATATCGTCCATTCGTCCTTTCTTGGCCGAAGTAATACCTTATTCCCTTGCGTCCGCCCTTCGCCTCACCTCCAACCGTATTACCAAAGCTGCTTGCCGCAACCGCCAATGTTCCCAACTGTTCCTGCTGATATCATATTTCCTCCACTCCCCGCTTCAGCGGCTTTGAGCAGAATCGCCAACGCCAGCAACGGTTCCTCTGCATCACTAGCATCGACTCCATATACAAGGGATGCAAATTCCACGGAGAGCAATGTTTCTAGTCCTCCGACTACCTTGAGCCGATCCTCACCAACACCAATATCTTCGACGGCATCTTTATCATCCGTTCCTGAGCTTACTCCCAACAGAAATTCATCAAGTCCTCCGTGCTCGATGCCCCCCACCAGTGATATTGATGTTAACATGTGTGACCCTCGTCCACCTGAAGGTGTCCTCAGCCCCGCCACTGCATCCGAACCGGCGCTCGACTCCACTTCTGGTGTTGTAGACGAAGACTCGATCTTCAATACGACTCTGCTTGGTCCTGTGAAATTTTGGAGAAACTCCCCGAAGGGCTCAGGTACTTTGCAACCTGGGCTTGATTTGTTGAATTTCGACGATGAATCAGATCAAGAGGCTTCTTCTCTTCAGGTTGGGAAGGCTAAGAAGTCTGAAACAGCTTGTCGACCAAAGGTAAAAATATGGCTTCAATTTTTTGTCAATTCTGTACTGATAATATTTGCAAGGCATTGCCTCCTGTACCAACCTCCCCGACCCTCTGTTTACGTGCAAAAAGACCCAAGTCAGATGGTATTGATCATTTATCTACATCCCTCTCCGAGCCCTCCACCCCTCCTCGGACTACACATAAAATTTCATCCATGCGTACCCCAATCTCCCACAGAGGCCTACAAATGAGCCCTTCGACGAGCCTTGCCCACTACAAATCAAACCTGGACCCACCACCTGTAGTCAGCAACGGCATTGTACCTCTGGAAATCTCTCAGAAGGTGTCAAATGAAGAAGACGCTGATCCATTGAAGACCCCCCGAAAACGCGCGAACCTTTCGCATCCCAGTATCTCTGGTCACCCGATGACACCTAAAAAGCTCATTTTTTCAAATGCGGGTGATTCACCTTTCCGCACGCCTCGTCTGAGAGCAGTGTACGACCCTATCGACCCTAGGTCGGTACTTGATGACGAGTTGAATAGGATTGATGAAGACAGTCCGGCTGGATTGTATGGTAAAGAAAGGAGCACATTACTTTATGACAGTCCGGGTTTGGAAGGGTATAAGTGGTGGTAGTCACCCTGGCGCTTGATCAGTGTTTCGATGTTCATCCTGCACTCCCGTTCTCCTGTGCTTTGCTCCTGCTGTGTCTTTGTTCTTTTTCTTCTCTATCTATCAGTAATCTGACTTTCCAGCACTTCTTTCTTGCTTTGAGTTCGCGATTAATTACGGAACCTCTCTTATGTTTTGAGCATCACCTTTGCAACGCTAGGTCGTGGACGAACCCAGTACGTAGACTTATTTCCCCAACATCCGAATCATCTGTCAATTCATGTAGTTCTCCTTGTACAACATTTATTATATCATTGACCTCCAGCTTTAGAATATGAACTATTGAAAGAAAATGTCAGAAATCATCCACAAATAAGTAGGCACGAAAAAGAAAGTTGTCAGCTGGCTGTTCTTAGTTTCTTTTACAAATTTTCCCCATTGCCATTGGCTCCGAATTGGGTGAAAAATGCTCATCTCGTGAGGAAAACAATACCAAGAACTACTTACATTGCGTCCTTTCGTGAAATGTGGAATACCGCAAGCGGAGGTCCTAGGATAAGATTGAGTACGACTTCAAGACCGAAACCGAGAACAAAAATCAGAACTGCACGGTTTGGCTGTGTGCTTTAGCAATCGTCACCGCATAAAGCTACGACTGGGGCGGCAAAGCTGTCATCATCCAGAAGTCATAAATTTTGACTCACTATTTCACCGACAAACTTGAACGCTGAGGACAAAAAATTTAGAGCTGTGTTTGTGTGGGAATATTTGTGTGTTTAGTCATCATTTCTGGCACTCCCCTCTTGACCAGCAACCACACTCAACCTACACGAATCCTAGGTATAATGTCTCCTCAGGGCTCACCCAGATTGGTTGACTCCTATACAGTTCCAAAGGACATCTTGCAAGAGTTCCATGATCTTGCAGAGGAGGAAGATGTCGACCCCTTCGCCGAGACTGCCTCAAAGCGACAAATTGCTGCGCGGCAGTCAGATTACCACAACCGTCGCTTCAAAAGGGTAGCTGTTGACAGTGCGGATGCATTTAAACAAGGGGAGGACGGCCAGGAAGTAGAAGGTGGTTACAAGGACGCTATGAGACTGGCAAGATTGGAACAGGAAGAAGAACGTGTCGATAAAATGATTGAGGAAAAGAAGAGGAAGGAACGCGAGGAGAATCAGATGAAGATGGATCTGGATAGGACACCCCCGCGCGAAGAGATTGAGGCTGCCCAGAGAGAGCTGGCGTCTATGAAAGAGCCGACAGGCACGAAACGCAAGCGACGGTGGGACATGGAGGACACTAACGACGAAAATCTCGACCCGAATAGAAGGGACCAACCAGCCACGAAGGGAGACAGTGATGCTCCGAAGAAACGTCGTTCAAGATGGGATGCCGCCCCTTCTGAAGCCCATAATGTCGGTGCTGAAGCTCCAAAGCGCTCTCGTTGGGATCAGACACCAGCTCCCGCACCTGATGCGCCACCTATTCCTATCATTATGAACGCTCCAGGTCTTCATCATGACGATAAGCACAACCGCTACCTGACAGATGAAGAATTGGACACTATCCTTCCCCCTACTGGTTATGTCATTGTCACTCCTCCTCCTGGCTATGCTCCGTCTGTGGCTCCACGGAAACTGATGCCTGCACCAGTTACCGAAGTCGGTGGCTTCCAGATCCAGGAAAGTTCCGACGCGGCTGCTGTCGCCGCCGCCGCCGGACTCGCTCCTGAACTTCCAACTGAAATACCTGGTGTCGGCAATTTGGCCTTCTTCAAACCTGAAGATGCCCAGTATTTTTCCAAAATCCTCAAGGAGGAAGACGAGACACAGTTGACGGTGGATGAAATGAAAGAAAGGAAGATTATGCGTCTGTTGCTGAAAATCAAGAACGGTACCCCTCCTGTTCGTAAAACAGCACTCCGCCAAATCACAGATAAGGCTCGAGAATTCGGTGCAGGGCCCCTTTTCGACAAAATTCTCCCCCTTCTAATGGAGCGATCCCTTGAAGACCAAGAACGTCACCTTTTGGTCAAGGTCATCGATCGTGTTCTCTACAAACTCGACGACTTGGTTCGACCCTATGTCCACAAAATTCTTGTCGTTATCGAACCCCTCCTCATTGACGAAGACTATTATGCCCGTGTTGAAGGTCGCGAAATCATCTCCAACTTGTCTAAGGCTGCTGGTCTGGCTCATATGATCTCCACTATGCGACCTGATATCGATCATGCCGATGAATATGTCCGGAATACGACCGCTCGTGCGTTCTCCGTCGTCGCGTCAGCGCTTGGTATTCCTGCTCTCCTGCCTTTCCTCAAGGCTGTCTGCCGTTCCAAAAAGTCATGGCAAGCAAGGCACACAGGCATTCGGATTGTCCAACAAATTGCCATCATGATGGGTTGTGCGGTCCTTCCCCACCTACGTAACCTGGTGGATTGCATTGCTCATGGTTTGTCGGATGAGCAACAAAAGGTTAGGACCATGACTGCACTTGGTCTGGCCGCGCTCGCTGAAGCTGCTGCTCCCTACGGCATCGAGTCCTTCGACAATGTCCTTAAACCTTTGTGGGTTGGTATCCGCCAACATCGCGGCAAAGGTCTAGCTGCATTTTTGAAGGCAATTGGCTTCATAATTCCTCTCATGGACCCTGAATATGCTTCGTACTACACCAAAGAAGTCACTGTCATCCTCATTCGTGAATTCCAGACGTCGGACGAGGAGATGAAAAAAATTGTCCTTAAAGTAGTCAAGCAGTGTGCTGCTACAGAGGGGGTCACGGCTCAGTACATTAAACAAGACATCCTGCCCGACTTCTTCAGGTCTTTCTGGGTTCGTCGTATGGCTCTCGACCGCCGAAACTACAAGCAAGTGGTTGAGACGACCGTGGAGCTGGCACAAAAGGCTGGTTCTTCCGAAATCATTGGGAGGATTGTCAATGAACTGAAAGACGAGGCTGAACCTTACCGCAAAATGGTCATGGAAACAATCACTAAAGTCGTTGCCACTCTAGGGGCAGCCGATGTTGATGAACGACTTGAAATCCGCTTGGTAGATGGTATCATCTATTCCTTCCAGGAACAAACTACTGAAGATCAAGTCATGTTGGATGGTTTCGGAACAGTTGTCAATGCGCTCGGCATTCGCGTTAAGCCATACCTTACCCAAATCGTTTCGACCGTTCTTTGGAGGTTAAATAACAAGAGCGCGAAGGTTCGTCAGCAGGCTGCGGATTTGACCACTCGATTGGCAGTTGTCATCAAGCAATGTGGAGAAGACCAACTGTTGAGCAAACTTGGATTGGTCTTATTCGAACAATTGGGAGAGGAATATCCGGACACACTTGGTAGTATCATTGCTGCGCTGGGTGCAATTGCGAATGTCGTTGGTATGACACAGATGAACCCTCCGGTAAAAGATCTACGTGAGTTACAAATCTATGCTCATGAAATTCTTGGCTCTAATAAGTACCTCCCCATTCATATAGTACCTCGGATGACTCCCATTCTCCGAAATAGGCATGAGAAGGTACAGGAGGCGTCCATCAACTTGATCGGCCGCATAGCAGATCGCGGTGCAGAATTCGTCCCTGCTCGTGAATGGATGCGTATCTGCTTCGAGCTCCTCGACCTCCTAAAGGCCCATAAGAAGGGCATTCGACGAGCTGCTGTCAATTCATTCGGCTACATTGCCAAGAGTTTAGGTCCTCAGGACGTTCTTCAAGTCTTATTGACTAATCTCCGTGTTCAGGAACGTCAAAGTCGGGTTTGCAGCACTGTAGCCATTGCCATCGTCGCTGAAACATGCGGTCCGTTCACATGCATTCCGGCCATTCTAAACGAATACCGAACCGCCGAGCTCAACGTTCGCACAGGTTGTTTGAAAGCTCTCTCCTTCGTCTTCGAATATGTTGGTCCTCAGTCCGCGTATTATTGCGACTCTGTTGTTACCATGCTGGAGGATGCATTGACCGACCGCGACCTCGTACACCGACAAACAGCAAGTACCATTGTCAAACATCTTGCTTTGGGCGTAGCGGGATTGGGCTGCGAGGACTCTATGCTTCACTTGATGAACCTAGTCTGGCCTAATTGCTTCGAAACATCCCCTCATGTTATTGGTGCGGTAATGGACGCTGTCGAAGCGATGCGGATCACGCTTGGCCCTGGCATATTGTTAAGCTACGTTCTTCAAGGACTTTTCCATCCAGCTCGCAAAGTTCGCGAAGTCTATTGGCGTATTTACAACTCGTTGTACCTGGGTGCCTCAGATGCTTTGGTCCCTTTCTATCCAGACCTTGGCGAGCTTACAGAAGGACAAAATGTCTATGATAGACATCCTCTGCAAGTCTTCATTTGAGCTCCTGACCTCTTCCGTAACTTACCACTTGTACTTATGTTTCATCGAGACAAAATAGGTATATATAATATTTATTGGTAAAGCAAAAGCCTATTATTTGATTTGGCCGATGATATCTTACGAGTGTAATGTAAGCCTGTGTCAGCTAGGAAGGTGTACCTGTCAAACCAGATGGGAAACCAGAAAAGTCCACTTGATCTTGATAGTTTTGGTTATCAATGGAATAAGCGATCCGTAAACGTAGCCGCACATTGCTCTACACCCTTGATAAGATTTCGAATCAGTCAGAATAGAACACCGAACGTACGCCAACTGGAGCAACAACTCTCATCTGCTGTGTTTCAACACTACCGGGACTAACGCTTGGGTTGGACATTGGGAGCATTTGAAGCTGTTGAGACTGAATAACCCGAGAGTAAACAGTCAATTTCAACAAAAAGGGCGAGCAATTAAAGAAAAAACCTTTGGTACAGCTGCTTGGAAGTTTAAATTGGTAGCTATATTTGAACCTGTCACTTGGAATCTAGCCAGGATCATTACCACACCAGGCCGCGCTGTCAAAGGCTGAGGTGTGAGTGTAATCCTAAGGCCGTTCTTCTCGTAGGCAGGATAGGCCGTGAGTTTCTGCTGGGGTGGTTGAACAGGTGTAGAAACAGCAGGCGTAGATGGAAATGCGGATACAGGTGTTGGTGGTAGGGAAGTTGGAAGGGCGGAAGGTCCTGTAGTTGAAGTGGGGACAGAAGAAGAGCCGAACAGACCGAGAATATCGTCGACAGTGGACTTCTGTTGTTGGGGTGGTGTGGTTGTTCCTGTGCTTTGGGTATTTGATGAACCAAATATCTCGGCTAAAAGATCTTGGTTGGATTGGGTGGTCGCCAGTGGGGCCATTGACATGTTTGGCCCTGTACTTGGTGTTGCGGAAATGTCGTCTCCAAGAAGGTCGCCCTGAGGAGACGAATAGGTTAATTAATTATCGTTGGGCAAGTTAAAGAACCTACCTCCTTCCCTGCTGTTGAACCTACAGGTTTCTTCTCGCTAACTGAGAGAATTTTAGTCTGATTGAATCATTAAAAACTGATCCGCACTCACCAACACCCATTACAGTAACCTTTAACTCTGGGGGTGGCATCTGCTCCAGAACACCCACCCTCATCTCACCCAACGTGAACAAACTCGCAAATTCCACCGCACGCTGTTGCAATTCCAATTCCGGACTAGATGTATATTTTGCGAGCAACTCGGCGATACGATCTTGCTCTGATGGCGACGTCGTGCTGCGAGCGGCAACCTTGGTGATGGCAGCGAGTACAAACTGACGGATGAGGTAGTTGGCATAAGGGGAATCCATGACAGAGAAAATCAGGTCGACAAGGTGCTCGTCTGTGATCTGAAAAAAGAGGCGATAAAAAATAGGTGATCAGGAAAAGAGAAATGACTCACAGGGATGGTTTGATCATCATCTATTACCCCTCCTTGAATAAGTATTTCGCTATATTCTCCAAGGATCCATGTTGCAGCCAATGTCAGCGACTCTTGCGAAAGGTCTGCTTTCAAAGCCAGATACAATTTCGACGCTGTATACGCCTGTAACTCTGGTGTGTGCGCCACCAGACGGATGAAAGCAGATAGAATCTCTTCCCGAACGAAATTACCCGCCTGTAGCCATGAGCCCGTCAAGATAACAAGCATAACAACATAAGGGAATGTCATACTAGTTTCAACACTCGTAGAACCGTGTCAATGTGCCAGCGCTTGTTTGGTGCGAATCTCTCAGCAGCTAAACATATTTGAGTAGTCAAACCCAATTTGAATTCGTCGTCTGCGACTTCAAGGAATGCCAGTAATTCGCGAACGAGAATCCTAACATTTTGATCGTTGATCAGAGCATATGACAGCTCTAAGGCCCGTCGACGAATTGAAATATCCCCATCCCGTAAGCAGTCTAGGATGGTATTCCGATGACGTTGTACGGCATTGGTGTCCATTGAAACAACCTTGTTCAAAGTGTTGAGGGCGACATAACTTCAGAAACAAAAATTTAGTAGTATGCCTAGCAGGATATAAAAAAAATACCGGATGTTATTGTCTTTATTGCTTAAAAATTTCCCAAGTATATTAATCGCCATCACTCGCAAACCAGTATCCGCTTCAATTTCCAGCACCGTTAGGACAGTTTCGTATAAAATGGAGTTTCCGACATTTTTTGATGAGTCGGTGTTTGTAGCAACCTGTAGCAGTAAAATGTTGGCGTTGCATGGCGAGAATGTATGATAATGAACTTACCTGTGCAAGGATGTCATTCATCGTCTCACTTGCTTGTTCATCCCCCTTTCCCAGAAGTCTGAGTAGTCGCAAGATTTTGACTTGAAGAAATGGGTCTGTTATTCCAGAGACATCGTGTTCTGGACTATAGTTGGTTGTGACTAAAGACTTGAGATTACGGACAAGAAGAGGTACGGCCTGCCAAAGCACAGTCACATAAAACAACCACAAAAAATTGAGAAGAAAACGCACAGAGCGGAATTCCTCCAGGCAAGAGTTGTTGATCTGGACTAGTTCAGTAACGAGAGTGATAGCAGTCAGCAATACACCATGGTTCCTATCTGTCAGCAGATTCTTTGCTTTGGTGGTGAAATGATCTGCAATATCGGGGACCTTTTTCACTACCCGCAAAGCGCATAAAGCAGCCTATAGATGGTTGGTAATAACTTGACAAGAGGGGAAATGCATAATGACCTTCTTGCGGATGTAAGTGTTACTTGATCCCAGCAGTTTTTCTATCTCATTGGCCAGATCGCGCGACATTTCCTCGGAAGCAATATTGGCAAAAGTGCATAGGGCAAGTCCAACCGCAAACATGTTGGAATGATTCATGTCGCTAATGACAATGGTTCAGCGAAGTTGGAAAAGGCAAAATAGCTCCCAACTTTTTCAGTGAATTTGTGACGAGAGTCAGAACTTCCTGGCTCTCATCCAGCAGCAACATAATCCCAAGATAGCCCAAGCGCTTGTCTGAGAAACGAGGACTTGCAACGAGTTTCAAGCATTCGATTTGACCGAAATGAGCAGGCGATCCCAGCATATGGATGTAGAGCAATTTGGCAATACTGTTATGCCGCTGATATGAGTCCTCCTCCCGAAAGGATGCTCTAATCGCAGCAGATTCTTGTTGAATGAGAGCACGTTCATCGGCGACAGTCTAGAGCAGGAGAAAGAGATTAGATTTTCTCAACGAGATCTCTGCAATTCGTGATTTGACCTTGCATGCGCGAATTCCCTTTATAAGGGCTAAATTTAGGGTCAGGATCCAGACGAATATGACAGAAATTCGTCTGACCTTTCAAATTATGGTAGACCATGATATTTTCGAAAGTCCAAGTTCACCGTGACATTGTTGTGACAAACATGTTGCCAAAGCCGGGCCGTTTAGTCCAGCCAATCAGAATTCATCCCTCTACATTATTCCCTTCTTTTTACGGAATTTTGGCAATGACCGGGACGTCTTTCCACTGGAAATTGCTTTGATTCCAAGTTCTTCCGTATTATGAAACACAAAGCGGTTTGTAAATTTCATCCCAAATGCTTCAAGGAATCATGCAACTTCGCACACCCACACCAACTAAATAGAAACAAGTCTGGTCAACCTTCGTCCTCAAAGGGTATGGATGAGAACCCATGTCGCCACTTTCTACGTGGAAAGTGTGCACATGGGGCAAGTTGTCTGCGCTCTCATGAAGTTCTCGGCGCCTATATGACACATTCTACCAACCTACAATCAAACAAGCGATCAGGAGCTATGGAGGCGCTAGATTCTGATCTAACCTTTTCTGTAGTCTCTAGAGACGATGATAACGCTGTGATTGCTGAAGACAAAGAGCCTTGCTCCCTTTATCTCATGGGCCAGTGCACTGTTGACGGCTGCGAATTTGACCATCCAGGAGAAAAAGTTACAAGTTAGCCTTGAATTTCACCTGTATCTTGAATTTTTTCATTGATCCATCACAAGCAGCCCTCCAACCATCATCGAGTTCCAAACCAGGGAAATCACCAACTACACCCACGTATCCAGGGTCACCTTCGTTTGACGCGCCACACACTTCCAACTGGACCGACGACGACCAAGACAAAGAAACCGAAGTGCATCAGGATTCACGGAACGACGATCATCCTCGGACGCGATCTTCCGCATCGATATCCGCTATTACTTATGAATCTCCCTCGTCTCCATCACAATCTGTTTTGCAAGCACCACTAACCACACGCGCACCCACCTTCCAAGTCACCCAACCGACCCAGTACTCCGAACAAATAGTAACTTCCGAGTCGCAACATTATCCTCACATCTCCCAAGTCATGCTTCACTGGAGCCAATTTGCTGACCCTCTTGCGAGAGCAGAGTTGGCCTTTTGCAAACTTCATGCGCAAGACAAATGCACGAAGGCAGAATCCTGTACTTTTCGTCATTCACTCACCGTCAGGGAATATTTTTCTTTATTTCGCGATCCTCAACCCACCCTGGTTACTCTGCGAATGGAAGGGGATCCAATCGTAACAGAAATAACAACCATACAACCAGTAATTCCTCCAACAGTTTTACATCCTACTTCCATTTCCCTGCAGACGTGTCATACACCCTCTGTTTCTTCGATAACCCCAAATATGGCTCCTAAACAGAAGTACTTCTCAAAAGAGTGCTCTTACTTTCGTTCTGGAAATTGCAGAAACGGAGATCACTGTCCTTATGCCCACGTACTGCCCCAAGCCCCTCCTCCTCCTGAAATCACTATTGAATCGAACGAAGATGATAATTGGAGCCCAATACCCATCCAGACGGCGAAGATTAATGAACCGTGTAAATTCTTCAATAGCACGTATGGTTACTGCCGCAGTGGTTTGGATTGTCCTTTCCTGCATCAAGCGGATGGAACTTCGGGACCTTTGGAGGCAAGTGATGAAATGGATCGCAGTGCCAATGGTGATAACAAGGAAGATGATAACGGCTGGGGACAGGATTGGGGCAAGAGTAACCCAACCGACGATGCCTATAACCACGATGAACGAGAGGATAATCAAGGCATAAATGAATGGACTAAGCCTCAAGATACCTCCAGCTGGGAGGGAGGCACACAAGAGGCACACAGGAGCGGACAGTCTAGTGGAACCTTCCCAAAATGGCAGTCGACAAACAGGCCATGTTATCAGTTCAAAGAAGGGACTTGCCGACGAGGGACGTCCTGCAAATTTGCGCATGACAATGAACCAACCGGGTTGGGATATCAAGCGACATATGTAAATCAGTCCTCGGCCAGAAAGGAGGATGAGCCATTGGGTACGAGCGAACGTCCCTCGATGACGCCCGATGCCACCAAGACACAACCAGAGGAGAACAACGCTACCGAGGAAGAGTCGGAAGAAACTGGCGATAACAATGAGGGTGACAATGGCTGGAATGCCACATGGGCGCCTGCACAAGAGCCAAACAATTTACCACGGGTGAAGAGCAAGGACTATTGTTTAGCCTATGGCCAAGGTCACTGTGGCAAGGGTGATAGTTGTCAATTTCGACATGTAGATCCATCACCTTTATCGCAACAAGTGGGTTTGTAATAATTATTTGTTTTCGGCAGCTAATCTCGCGGTGAGCAGACGTCTCCCCCCTCCCATATGGATTCACCAAAGAACGAAATTTTTTCGAGCATAGATGCGGTGCCTGCATCCACCAATATTCCTCATAAACTCGAGGAAGTACCCCTCGTATCGAATGTCAGTTACTTCGTTCTACCATATAACGCATAACTGATGGGGCACCATTAGATGCCTGATCACCTTGAAGTTGAAAAATTAATCATGAATGCCACTGTTTCTTTCAAACCCGATTTCGTCCCTGTTTCCATCGAACCTCTTACGGAGTCTCATGAACTCCGACTTTCGAACCTACCCTCTGATATCACCACTGAGGATGTCCAAGCACTAGTCGAACCCTATGGGATAGTACTCGAAAACACTCTACGTACTTCTCAACGTACTGCTTCGGTTCGAGTGGATTTCGCTACTGCCAAACAAGCAAGGGATGCATTCGAATATCTTCAACTCCAGGGATATTCTCGTGGAGATAGAAAGCTCGTAGCTTCTTTTGCGAATGCCAAACTGCGACTCCATCCAACCGACAGGGATACACTGAAAGTCTCATGGCCAAAGCCCGCTCTGGTGGGGTGGAGCCACTATCCGACGGTCGGCAAGGCAAAGGAGGAGGCAGTTCGCCTGAACGGAATCATCGTCAAAGGTCGAAAAATCCAAGTAGAATTCTGCTCGCCTAGCAAGCGGCAGAAAGATAATTTCGCCATCAAAATTTCCAACTTGTCTCTTGAAACGTCGAAGGATGAGATCGGACAGCTGTGCAAAGGTCACACGCTGACCACTGGGTTCGACAAACCAACGTACCTGGAAACTCATGTGGGTGCTTCTCGGGAGACGATCAAGGAAGAATTCCATTCCTTCGGGGAACTGGCCTTTGAAAGGGTTTCTGATTCGGAGTGCGACGAAGGCCCGAATTCACATCTCCTTGTCATTTTCCCTTGTGAAGCGATAGCCCAGGAAGTTATTAAGGAATTCAGCTCTCGGAAGCTGAGCTGTATTGGCCACCAATCTCTCGAAATCAAACCCGTATACTTTGCTCAATATTGTGTGTCTTTTCAAATCTTCGATGTGGTCCGACAGGAGATCGAGCGGGTAAAGGAAGATGGCGCAATGAATTACTCCATACAATATGACGAAAGTATTAGTCGGAAATACCACATCCGTCTAATTTCTCCGTCGATGAAGTACGCGGAATTCGTCGAAGCCAATGCCGAGATTTACTCCCTCTTGCAAGGCAAGACAGCGCGAACCGATGACGGCAGGATTATCTGGGATGACTACTTTGAAATGCCAACTAAGGCTCTGCAGCTTTTTTTGAAGTCCCAGGCAAATTCTATAATCCCTGACGAACGAACGAGGCGAATTCGACTATTTGGTTCGAAGGCCGAGCAAAAGAGAGGTATGGAACAACTTTTGAAGTTGTTGTCAAAAGTACGCTCCCAGCGGCATGAGGTTATTGTGCCGCGTGGCAGTATGCATTCCCTCATTGACTCGCGGTTTGAAACCATACAGAAGGACATCGGGGTGAACAGAGTCTCATTTGATCCCCTAAATTCAAAGATCATCGTCCGAGGAACTAATAGAGAGCACTCCGACATACAGGACTTGGTGGATTCTCTGAATTCACTGACTGTCTACAAATCCGGCTGTTGTGAAATCTGCCATCTCCTTCCAGATGACCCAAAAATTCTCGCTTGCCTACATGTTTATTGCACTCCCTGCCTTCGGATGGCCTTTCGTTCGGCCAGTCATGGTCCTCTGCGATGCGTGGCAGTCACCAACTCGCCTTCAGACGACAACCCTGGACAATGTCTGGATCATATCCCCTACATTGATGAAATTCTTCCGCCTCCAGAAAGAGATCGCCTTCTTTTGTCGTCTTTTCTGGCTCATGTCAGGGATAGCAAAGAGTTGTTCATTTGTCCGTCAATTAGTTGTAAAGCTGTCTACCGAATTGGTCAGCAAGGATTAAACCTCCATTGTTCTCGGTGCGGGACTGAAATTTGTTCGTTCTGTCAAACTCTGGCCCACATTGGTCTGAGCTGTTCAGACATGGAGGGGCGTAGTACGATATGTAGTAGTTCCTTATAAACTTGAATATTTTGGTGATTGATATATTTAGCACGCTGACCCCCTTTTTCTGAATCACTATCCATAAATGACAAATGAGCGCTCAGAATTGCATTTACTCCTTCAGAAGCTAGCCATTCCACCAGACATATCTCGACTTGAAGGGATACAGGAATCACCTTCGGTTGACCAGTGGAAAGAATCTCTGGCATCTACTTTGTCTGAAATGCTAGCGCTCCTGCGTGTAGAAGAGGCAACCCTTGGCATGGATGAGAAAGCAAACCTAGTTTTCGTCATCTTGCCATTCATTCCGAGCGACCTGTGGTTGCATTCACGACGGGATGGACCTTCAATATCCTTGGATGATTGGTCAACTGCAGGATCCTTCAGCATAGCACAGGGTAAGTCAGCCTTTTCGTCCATCAAATTCTCCACTGACACTGAATGTAGAGCTAATGTCTTTATCCATGATCTCGAGCCCTCCAAAAGAACTAATTAAGCTGGTTTTGACTGACAAACTACGGCCTATTTTCAAATCGAGTCCCCATCCCCATTTGAGCCCCCAGACAGGGCGCAAGCTTGCCAGACCTGCAGGGGGATCTATGGCCATGCAGGATTATTACGAGGGTCAACGTTGGAAACAACATCCCGGCATCGCGAACGTAGTATTATGGTGTGTGAATGCGCTTGAGGTATTTTCACATCTTCATGAGATGAGGTTGGCACCGACCTTTCTACCTAGTCTGAAGCTTTGGAACATATGTGGCACCTTGTTATACCTCCAGTTATGACGTTCTTGGACGACTTCGAAGCGAAACACAAGCTGCAAGGTGTCATTACTGTCCGTGAAGTGTTGTTACGGCTCCCGAAAGGTCTTCTCAAAAGAACCGGGGTTGATGGATTAATACAACAGGTATTTTCTAGACTATTTCCACGCACCCATTCACAAATCAATCTCGGTTCTGATAGTCTCTCCGCACCTGCCTGGCTCATCTTCAAAGTTCGGAAACACCTGATCTCATCACTTCCGCTATCTGTGCTTCGGTGGACCTTACATTGCAAACGACGAGTCCTGCCAGCAGTACAAAGCCAACCTCTGAACAATTTGACCAACTTTGCTCACTTTTGGGCGACGGTGTAATATCTGGGATCTGGCTGTATGCAGATGATAAACCGAATGTTGTTCATGCGACTTTTGAAGCTCTTCCCTACCTAATTAGAGCTCTTGGAGTGGGAGTAATTCGTTTCCTGCAGGTTTTTTTTCTGGCAGTCTATTGATTCCTGATCTAGAAAGCCTGATGATATTTAGGTCCTCATCCCTCAATTGACCCATACACTCATTCCACGGCAATTTGTACCTCCACAACGGAGGTCGCAGGTCGTAGCATTGGATGTACTTGCTGCTCTTTTGGAGGTATGCGCCCCCAGAATTAATTCGTGGAACGAGACAGTTTTGGACGGGATAGGACGTTGTTGGGTCGGAATTGTAGACGATGAAGCCAAAGAGCAGAAAGGCCAATTACAAGGTTGTACCTTCTGACGTCTTGCTTAACACCAGCTAATACCAGAAGCATAGATGTTGAGAATGCAAAAGATCGTGAAGACGTCAAAAAAGCGCTTCAGGACTTCTGTGTCAAATTGGCCCAAGTTTGCCCGTCCGTGAGGAACGTATGTCGTCTTTAAAGAAATTTGTTTGTTTCTCGGCTAAATATTGTTTAGGAGGAATATCCCAGATTTCTCAAGGCTGATAACGCATTATTTCAAGACCTCCTATCCGGAGTGCCTACGTTGAAACACCCAGACTCATAGCTTGGTGATGGCTTCTTGCGTAGTAATGTGTGTTTTGTACTCCTAGTCCGTCGTAGTGAAGGCCAAGCGTTGGACATTGGGTTGATGAAACGATACTCGACAAGACTGAACCTTGCTCACCAGGAACAGACTAAATTCAGGGGTCTGGGATTCGCAAGTTGCGGACACCAGAAAAAGGAGGGTCGATTCGGACATGCTTCTTCTGGGACTGTAACCTGGCGTAGGACTTCGGTGCATCTCAATTTTCATATATTATGGTATGCACTGTACATGCATGGAATGTTGGATGTAAAAATACGAGAAAAACAGATGCAAATGTATCAGCGTTTATTTGAGGGGGATGCTGGATGGTGGTGTTAGCGTTGAATGACGATACTTTATAAATTAGAAACACGCACAATCGGGAGGCTGTGGGTCGAAGAAAGGAAATTAATATGAATAGAAATATGCAAATTCTGAGGTTGCTTACAGTGGGTGGCACCGATCTGAATGACAAGATTTATAGGTAAGGACTGATTCTGGCAAAAATGAAGGAGACTTACACCAGGACGACCGTGCTTGACGGGTCTGTATGAACATGAGAACTCGCCAAGGTAATGACCAGTCATTTCGGGCTTTATTTCAACCGAGTTGAACACCTTCCCGTTGTAAATACCCACAACACTTCCAATCATCTCTGGTACGATGATCATATCTCGCAGATGAGTTTTGACAACAGTAGGTTTTTCATTGGGAGGGGCATCCTTTTTTGCTTTGCGGAGTTTCTTAATGAGACCCATAGGACGGCGCTTGAGACCGCGTTGGAAACGACGGCGAGCGCGAGCGTGGACAAGCTGGTTTTTTGGAGTAGGTTGAGATAGATAATAATTTGATCAGAAAATGCATACTTCGACAAACTGATATATATACATATGTCAAATGCTCTGGATTTTAAAGAATGAGTCGGACGCACGTCTTCATTGTTCATGTCAAGTAGCTTGTCGAGTTCGACCCCACGGTAGGAGAAAGTACGGAAGGTTCTTTTCTTCTTGAGCTCGGCGGCGACATTGGGGTCTGTAACACCAGACTTAAAACTAGGTCAGATAATGGTCTTTGGTACCACATGAAAAGACACCAACCATGGTTGAAGTTGCGGATTGTCTGAAGCAGCGAGCACGTAGTGCGAATGTGGGAATCTTACATGTGGCTGATATTATGTAATCAAAACTGTATAGTTCCACGACCGCGACTCAGGCATCAATTATTATGAGTCTTTTTTCATCTTCGGATAGAATCCACAGGTCTTCCCGAGAGGATTAAATGTGAGTCAATTTGCTGGGTATATCATATCAGTTGGTCTCTTATGATCCTTCCAGCGCGATTTGTGGCTACCGACATATAAAACTTTATTCAAACCACCAACAGTATGGAAACTTCATTGGAGCCTGACTTCTTATTGATACTGGGACCATCTAGATGCGTTACATTGCTTGCTATTTGCTCCTCCAGGCTGGTGGAAAGGAGAACCCCACCGCTGCTGATATCAAGAACCTCCTTGGAACTGTTGGAATTGAGTCGGATGATGACCGGCTGAAGGCCCTACTCTCAGAGCTCTCTGGGAAGTCTATTAACGAGGTGAATACATTCCGATGGCGAAGAGTGTTTGGGCATGTGGCTGATGTTATCTGGGCAGCTGATTGCTGAAGGGTCGGGCAAGCTTGCATCTGTGAGTCGCTGAATTCATGTGTTACTTTAGTGGTCCTCATGGGGACCGCATAGGTGCCCGCTGGTGGAGGTGCCGGACCAGCTGCCGCTGCCGCTGGTGGACCCGCCCCCGCAGCCGAGAAGAAAGAGGAGGAGAAGCCGGAAGAGAAGGTTTGTGTCCGATTGCATAACCCTGCCGATGGCGATGTTGAACAAAAAGCACATGCAGGAAGAGTCCGACGAAGATATGGGCTTCGGTCTGTTCGATTAGAGACATTCGAGTGTATTGGTGTAGCAAATTCAAATAAATATCACGTCCCTGACAAGTCCCTGATCCCTGATTACGTACGTTGCCGGCGGGGCTGGATCAACACGGCACGTGGTGGTGACGCTTGCCGGCGGACCGACTGAATGGATTTTGGGAAGTCGCGAGGGCTGCAGCACACCTCTGGACTCTCCCTCGAGTTGCA
>Ga0307507_10000840_pt1 | contig 68168 bp, 15 predicted proteins | sample 7_EM_MG_FD_207223 | JGI IMG/M metagenome (GOLD analysis project Ga0307507, IMG submission 207223) | Populus trichocarpa ectomycorrhiza microbial communities from riparian zone in the Pacific Northwest, United States - 7_EM | ecosystem: Host-associated > Plants > Roots > Unclassified | place... | reverse complement strand
TTAAGACACGCCTAAATAAACTATAGAGGGACCCTAGGGTGCCCTATAGGAGAAGGAACCAATAACCCTAAAGTAGGGAAGATATATTAGGAAAACAGGTAGAGAAAGCAGAAGAAGAATAGTGCGGTGCTAGAGCCTAGGCCTATATAGAGGAGGAAGGGAGACGCGTAAGAGGCCAGTAAAGATAATAGCAAGGAAGAGAAAGGAGCTAAAGTAGAGCATAAAAGAGTACTGGAAAACCATCTACCGCAATATAATACTGGTTGGATTGACGCTAGAGAGACAAATGGGAGTTAAAGGTATAGAGGCAGACTTAGGTAAGGGGAACCCAAGCCATAGTATAGGTAATACTATGGGGGGTAAATACCTAAGGGCTCCAAGAGGGCCTAACAAAGGCAGAAAATATAATAGCAACACTCTTAAGAACAGGAATAATAGGACTAAAAGATTGGCTTTACTGGGTGGGTGTTCTAATAGGTAGCCTAAGGTGCAAATATAGCTAGCTAAGACAGACACTAAAACATATAATACTATTATGCCCCTTATGCACTAGCTAAGAAGCAATGCTCTTAGTAGCTGGTACAGAAAACTATAATACACTACTCTTAACACAGAAAAGCCTTAAGGCGGCTACCCGGTGGCTTATTAGCCAAAATATACTAGACCAGTTCTGGGTTGCAAAGGAAATAGCAATAAAAGGCAAAGGGGCGAGTAATAGGCGCCCCCTAATAACTCTACAGGAGTAGAGTATAGTGTGTAATACTAGCGCGTCCGTAGGTTTGTTACAGCAGCAGTGGTTCCCAAGGAGGTTAAAAAGTAAGGTAGTAGAGCACCACTGGTAACTTGTAGGCGACTTATAAGCAAGCCCCAAAAGGCAGGGAGATGGATTACAGGGTTTTCTCAAATAGAGTTTTCTCCCTATATATATATAAGGAGTAGTCCGCGTGGGCCTAACAGGGATCCAAATCGGACGTTAAGCAATGAATAATAATATTAATATTAATATTCGCTATCTAAGCCAATATTATAGCTGTATTATAACTATTAAAAAGCTTATTATTATACTGCGGACAGAACGTCCAGTAATATAGATTTTAATCCTTTAATATAGCGGCCTTATTACGGAAAGAGCATAAAAAGTAGAAATAGTACTCCTTTACTCTAGTGGAGCCTTTATTTAATCCCAAGCAGTAAAATTTAGTAAAATTATAATGCTGTTCAAATCAATTAAGGTAGGCAGTAAGAAGCTTACTAGTGTTAAGGTGTTCTTTATAGCTAAGAGTAAAAGGATATTAAAGATCGGGAGGCCTAAATTAACTAGGACTTATTATAGATATAAAAGTAGTCCAGTACTTAGCAAAAGCCGCCCTTAATTTACTAGCTAACGGATCTAACTTTAGGGCTGTTAAACTCTATAAGAAGCTATATATATAGCTACTACCTCGCACCTACCACTTATATTAGGACTAAAAGTTAGTGCTATTAAATAGACCTATAAGCATGTGCTTTCTAAACAGATTAAAGCGGTAATATAGCTAATAAGCAGTAATATATGGATTATTATTAAGATTTTAAGAAGTAATCTGGTAGCGTTAAGCCTTATTAGTAGCCTTATATTTATTAAATAGAGGCATATAAGAGTATAGATTATACCAATATAGATTAGTAGCGCTAAGTATAAAGAATAGAGACCCGCTCTTAATATTTTTAGCATAAGCCGTAAGCTTATTTCTCTTCTGCTTCTAGTAAGGTCTAGTACCCTTAAGGTTCCATATATACTATATAATCTTATTTAAAACCTAGTTACCTCTACTACTATTTATAAGATTACTAAGCTTGTCTAAAAATAGACTATTTTTATTTAATTGGCTGTAAAGGAAGCGGGTGGCGTTAAGGGCTTACTCTCTTATAATCTAATTAAATATATAATAGCGAAATAAGGGGTAGTGGCTAAACCGACTGTCCTAATACTTAAGTATATACTTAGTATACGCAGCTAGGGTAACCGTATGGCTTCGTGGTATATTAAAATCTGCTTTACCATAAGGAAATAGGGTAGGAAAGGCGCCGCACATAATAAAACTAGCTGATCGCTTAAAGAGAGGTGTCTGTTACATAGTAGAAACCTCTAAGCCCACTTATAGGTCTTATTAATATTAAACCTCACAACCTAAAAGCTCTAATTTATTAAGGTTAAGCACTAGATTAGGAACCAAAGTATCTAGTATATTATTATTAAATTTACTATCTAGTATATTACTACTAAGCTTGGTAGGTAGAGAATTAATAGCAAATGTGACGGTGCTAGAGCGCGTTACCTGCTACTTTGCCGCTTCCTAGGCAATTTGCAGCAACTTGCCGTTTCCTGGGCAATTTGCTAAATTCTGCTATATTCTGCCAGGTTGCTATTGGCTCGCTTACTACTAGCGCCTTAATAACCCCTTTGTATCTTGCCAGTTTCTACCAGTCTTCTTCTCCTCCTTAGCCTAGTATTCTTATATAGTAGCAATCTACAAGCTTCGGTTTAGAAGCATTTATACAAACCCGTTACATTATACTAAGCTCTCCCTACATCGCCTGGGAAGGCCTCTATAATATCCCACCCTAAAAGAAGACCTCCGTCTATAACGACGCGTTAACGCGTTATACTTAGATACCAAAAAACTTACACTACCACGCCTGGGAAGGCCCTGACAATATCCTACTTTTATAGGCTAGACTGTACTTAACCTACACCCCTAAAAAGAACCCCGGAATTAAAACCGAATTATATAATTCTAACGAAACTTAGGAAGCCGATAATGGCACCTAAAGTGAGCTTATCTAAAAGACCTGCCTCTACTAGAGAGGAACCTAAGATCTAGTTAGGATTAAAAATTGAAGACAATAATGACGTTATAGATATGCACGAACAGATTTGTGCCCTTATAGCCAATTAGAAGGTTAATTGTCTTTAAACCTAAAGCATATAAGAGACTCTAAAGGAGATCCTAGAAAGCCTTGCTGCCTTATAAAATAGCCCAGCCTCCCCTTTATAAAGCCTTAGTCAACCTATTTACTTAACCAAATGCGATATACTAGAGAGTATGGACATGATAACAAAGTAATTAAAGTCTGTTAAGCTCTCTAACCCTTAACCGCTATCTAATAGGATAAACCCTACCTTTAAGAATTGGAGGATCTAAGTACAAGGGAAGCTCCGTGTTAACTACGACTATTTCCCCTCTAAAGAAGCTAAAATACTCTACCTTTTTAGTTAAACTATTGGGGATACGCAGTAATACCTCTAGGCTAAGTTTGAGGACGAGTTACCTATTTGGTTTATATCTGTTAATGAGATAATATAGCATCTGGCTACTATTTATATTAATCCAAATAAAGTACGGGATGCCCGCTATGACTATAACCGCCTAATAATAAAATTGAACTAAACCTTTACTAAGTTTTAGACTTAGTTCTTATACCTAGCAGGCAAAGGCCAAGTCCCCCTTAAGAACTACTGCTTAGACTTATATAATAAGCTAATGGTCCGACTATAAGAGAAGATCGCGGTAGCCTTAGACGACCTACTAACCTACTAAAGACTTGCAGCCTAATATTTGTTGCTAGATTTAGAACTAAAACAAATTAATGCCCGTTCTAATTGACTAAAGCGGTCCCGTAGCGACCAGAACCTATCCGCTACGCCAATAGGAGCTAGCGTTGGAAGATAAACCATAACCTTCCTTATACTAAAAGCGGTTATAACTACCTACCTACAAGCCTTGCCTGACTTGCCATGTACTACGCCTTTAGTTAATACTTGTTGCAATACCCTAATTAACCCTACCACGGTTATATGCTTTAATTGCGGAAAGGATGGTTATTTTACTACATCCTGCCTAGAGCTAAAGGGTATGGGTAATATTAAAGAGATAGAGAAAGAAGAAATATCCAATAAGTTAGGAAAAGAAGAACCGTAGGGAAAGACTCCCCCCTAGGGTATCCTATTAATCTTAAAGAAATTAATCTAAGTTAGCTAATAGGTAGAAAACACTTTATAGTTCTATATATAGTATCTTAAAATAGATATAGAGTTAATATAAATGCCCTTGTTAATACTAGAGTAAATGGCTTTGCCTTTATAAATACTGCTTATGCGAATAATGTTGCTAAGTTCTTAAATATAAATACTACCCAACTAGAGAAGCCTGTTTAAGTAAAAGGCTATAACGGCCAAGCCGGTAAGCCGGTTACCTATGTCTTAAAGCTATATATTGCTATTAATAGATAATACCAGTTTGGTATTCCCTTTTATATCCTAGACCTAGGGTCTTATAATATAATTCTTAGCCGAAAATGGATGTCCTACTTTAATATTTGGTTAAACGTGCAATAAAGATAGTTTGTCTAGCCGGAGAATAGACTAAAATTACTCTCCTTTGTTAGAGAAATTTGGACCAACTATAAGATATTAGCCGTAAAGGCTAACCCTGTTTATTAATGGGATGTTAGAGATCGCGACCTAGCCTTTACCTAAGAAGATACCCGCCGTGGGGCCGGTAGGAATTCCGTACCAATAATAATACTTTCCCAAAGCACTACAGTTAAGGAGGACTCTACTTATGGAAGTAGAACGGATAGTAATATAAATAACTTCTAAATTGCGGAGATCTGGCTAATATGGAAAAGTACGTACTAATAAGATATAAAGGATAACCTTTGGAAGATGTAGTAAGAGCTAAAAGGAGTGAGGACAACGCTAATATACTAAAAGCCCCTAAGGCCACGGACACCCCTACTACTACACGACACTCCTATAGTAGATATTACGGTAATTAGTGCTATAGGTTTTTACTTTAATATATACTAGAAGGATAATAAGGTCTTTATAACTAGCTTATATAAAATTAACTGGATTATTAACGAGAAGGAAGAAGGGCTAGTAAAGGAAACGGACGAAGAACTAGTTAAGTGCCTTCTCCCTATTTACCTCTTAAACTATAGAGACGCGTTCTTAAAAGCAGCTTTGGATATACTGCCCCCCTACCAAACCTACGATTATAAGATTTAGTTAGAGGCCGACAACTCTCTAAGCTATAGCCCCCTTTACTAGCAAACTACGGAAGAACTAAAAGCCATAAAATAGTACTTAATTAACAACCTCTATAAAGGGTTTATTAAACTAAGTTAGGCCCCTTTTACTTCCCCTATTCTATTTATAAAGAAACCTAATAAAGGCCTCTACTTCTGTATTAACTATTAGAAACTAAACGCTATTACTTAAAAAGATTATTACCCTCTCCCCTTAATTAACGAGACTCTTATATATTTAAGCCAAGCTAAGATCTTTATAAAGCTTGACGTCTATTAAGCTTTCTACTAAATTAGGATGGACCCTGCATTAGAGAACCTAATAATATTCCACACCTACTATGGTTCTTATAAATATAAAGTCCTCCCTTTTAGATTAATAAATGGGCCCGCTACGTACTAACAGTATATAAATAATGTTCTTTTTAACTACCTTAACGAATTCTACACGGTATACCTAGACGACATTCTTATATACTTAGATAATAAACTTAAGTACTAAGTTTACGCTAAAAAGGTCCTAGAGAGGCTGCGAAATGCAGGCCTACGAGTTAATATTAAGAAATGCGAATTTGGAGTAAAACAAATAAAGTACCTTGGGTTTATTGTTAGTATAAAAGGAATTAAAGTTAACCCTAAGAAGGTTAAGGCGATATATAACTAGAAATCCCCTTATACTATAAAAGGCATCTAGTCCTTTCTTAGCTTCTGTAACTTCTACTATTGGTTTATTTATAACTACGGGATTATAGCTAAGCCTCTTATATAACTAACTAAGAATAATACGCCTTTTATTTTTAACAATAATTATATAGAAGCTTTTAAGGAGTTAAAGGACCGACTTACCTCCTCCCTAGTTCTCCGTTACTATAATCTAGACCTTAAATTAATGCTAGAAACGGACGCCTCTAACGGAGCAGTAGTGGGGGTTCTCTTATAGTTATACCTAGATGGCGAGTGGTACCCTATTACGTTTTTCTTAAAAATAATGGCCCCAGCTGAGTATAACTACGAGGTACATAATAAGGAAATGCTGGCTATTATATAATTATTGTCCTAGTAGCGCGCAGAGCTTAAAAGCACAGACTCTTAGATTAAAATCTATACTAATTATAAAGCCCTTAAGTATTTTATAATAATAAAGCAGCTTACTAGTTAACAGGCTAGGTGGGCTAAAATACTCTCCTAATTCTTCTTTATAATTATATACCGCCCTAGTAGACAAAATTCTAAAGATAATGCCCTTACCTGGAGAAAACAGGCGTAGAACCACAGGATAAGCTAAAGGCTTAGCACCGGACACGTGCCCTCCTCTGTCCCAAACAGCTCAATTTATGTATCCTTAAGGAACTAAGCTCTAAACGGAATAAGCTGGCGCCTATAGAAGGAGAGATCCTAGATAAACTAATAGGACTAATTAACCGCATCCTAATTGCGAACCGCATAGCTAAATCCCTAAAAGCCCTTCGCGACTAAGCTATAGAAGGCAACCCTAGTTTGGAAATAGAAGACGGACTGCTTTTATACTAAGAACGGCTTATAGTTCTAGATGTTAACAATATACGAACGGAACTAATCCGTAAAGCTTACTGTTAGGTCTCTACGGCGTATCCTGGTTAAGATAAGACCTACTAACTACTAGCGCCTTGCTACTACTAGCGAGGACTCCTATCTGATATAGAATGATTTATTAGGAATTGTTATGCTTGCAAACGGGTAGATACCCCTAGGGATTAAACCCCTAGGTGGTTACAACCACTGCTAGTTCCTAAACACCCTTAGTAGCATATTATAATTGTTACGGCGCTGGTGGAAAACGGTGGATCTTAGCAGACGTGGATTATAGTAGACGCGAGTCACGTAACTCAAGGACCGCATAAAATATCAAGCGGCGCTGCTATTCTTCCCCTTCCTTTCTCTAGCTTTAGATCCTCGTTTATAGACAATCCAATTGTATAGGCTTGCATGCGTCCTTCTTGCTGTACTTATGCCTTAATTAATTAAGTTACTAATATTATCCAAAGCTCGTTATTACTCTTTCTTCCTAAAAAGGAACTTAAATATATCTATAAGGACAAAGAACAGGACCCTAAGAACATCACTAGGACTATAAGGATAGAACAGAACCCTAAAAACCCTAAGAACACGAATAGAACGCGAAACCTAAGAATAGGACACATATGGACCAAAACCCCTAGAAAATAAACAAATAACCAGAAATTACCCAATACCCCTACCACTATGCTAAGAAACACAGTAGCTGGCAAAGCCGCTATAGAACCCGCAATACCTCTAATAGTAAAACAGTCGCCGTCTTAACCCCCTAGAAAGAGCTTGTAGTAGCTAATGCCGAAATCAAACAGCTCCGAGAGCTGCTTGAAACTAGAGATACCCCTACGCCTAGCGATAGGTTATTAGACACCTAGAGACTTACTACGGTCCTTAAGGCCCTAGCCTAATATATAGCATTGGCATTATCGTGGCCCGTAAAGGTCGCAGACCCCCTATTACTTACTAATAGAACCAACCCTATATTTAATAACTAGAAGCTTTAATTGCAGGATAAGCTTAAAGTTAATATAGACCACTTTCCTAATACCCAAGCTAAAATGGCATACGTCTTTGGCCGTACTGGCGGTAACGCATAGATATACCTACGTCTGTAATACGCCTAGGACTTAGCAGACCCCTTCCTCTTAGAAGAAGAGATAATTAACCACCTATCTTCTATTTATAAGGACCCCTTTAAAGTATAGAACGCCTGGCTTAATTATAAATGCCTAAATATAAAAAAAATAGAGACCTTCTTAGCCTTTTAGACCCGCTTTCTACACTTAGCTGGATAGGCTTAAATCCCCTAGGAAGATCTAATACCAGACCTCTTTAATAAGCTTACCCTAGACCTACAGCGCGCTATACTGCCAGTTTATACTACTATATAGACGCTAAAGGAACTTATGGACTAATGCCTAGTTATTAACCAGGGCCTTTATTAAATTAAGGTATATGCTAAGCAGTATAAAACTAGAAGCTCTGCCAACCAGAATATAAGTACTATAAAAATAGGCCGCAGCGCCCTAGTAAGATCTACAACCCCTATAGCACTAGCCATATAGCCCGCCGCTAATTTAGCAGCTAGCCGTGCAGCCAGCCCTACCGTGGGTCCAGCGAATACTTGGCCTATATATAGCAACCTCCGTACACAGGCCCTTAGCAATTAGGGAGATTGCTTCTCTTACGGCTAGAAGAGCTATATTGCAAAGGATTGCCCAATAAACATAAAAGTAGGCGAGGTTCTGTTAATCTAAGAGAATAGTATAGAGTTAGAAAAAGAGGAACCCTAGAGGAAGACTCCTCTCTAGGGTTAAAAGGGATTAATATATTATATATTAATCTGGGTTGGCTAGTTAGTGGAAGAAACTGCACTATCCCTTATACTTTATTCCGCAATAGATATTAAGTTTTAACCTCTGCTTTAGCTAACTCTAGAGCAAATGCCTTTGCCTTAATAGACACCCTATATGCCGTAGGGCTGGCTAACTTTTTAAATATATCTATTAAAGAACTGCCTAAACCAATTCCTATTTATAGGTATAACAGACGGATAGGACTACCTATTATAACTATCTTATGGATTTACCTCCGTGTTAACGGATAAAGGCAGTTTAATATCCTTTTGCTTATTATAGACCTAGGAAGCCATAATATAATTTTAGAAAGAAAATAGCTAGCCTATTTAGGCTTATAGCTTAATATATAGAGTAGACGGCTTATCTGGCCCAAAACTCTACCCCCAACCCCTTCCTTTATAAAAGAGATTAGTATTACAATAGAGAACCTTATACGGCTATAGATAAACACAGTTTACTAGGCTAATGCTATGCGTAGGGACTAGGCTTTTAAAAAGGACATATAGCTTAACCCGCAACGGATCCATATACTACGCCGCCCCTAAACTACCTATGTTATGCCACCCGCACCAAAGATTAAAAAAGTTAGTAAAAAGCTAGCGGAGCTCCCTATAGGGAACTTAGGCCCTATACAGCCATAAAGAATAGCAAGAAGTATTAGATACTATACCAAACGTATAGACCGGAGGGACAACTTGTGGAAGATAGAATAGGAGCTAAAAAAGATTATAAACCCTAAACCACAAAATACAACCCAATAATAGTCCATAAAGAAACCTATAGACCTCCCACTAGTTAATATCTACTATATTAGCGCTATAGGATTTTACTAGAACTTGGTCTAACCTAATACTGTTACCTTTACCACTAGCTTATATAAAATTAATTAAATAATTAAGGAAAAGGAAAATAAGCTTAGCAAATAGGAAGGTAAGCTTATAAACGAGGAGCTAGTAGAACAGAAACTACCCCATTAACACTAGAAATTTAAGGACGTATTCTCTAAGGCAGCATCCAATATACTCCCGCCTTACCAACCGTACAACCATAAGATTAAGATTAAGCCAGATAAGGAAGACACACTTAGCTATAGCCCCCTTCGTTAGCAGTCCACTGCCGAATTATAGGCTATAAAGCAGTACCTTATTAATAACCTAAATAAGGGCTTTATTAAACCTAGTTAAGCCCCTTTTAACTCGCCTATTCTCTTTACTAAAAAGCCAAATAGAGGACTTTGTTTCTATATTAATTACTATAAACTAAATAATATAACCTATAAGGACCGCTACCTACTACCCTTAATAAGACTTTAACCCGAATAAGTAGAGCTAAGATCTTTACTAAGCTTAATATTTATTAGGCCTTTTACCGGATTAGAATAGACCCTAAATTAGAAGATCTTACTATATTTTAGACCCATTACGGAATATATAAATATAAAGTACTTCCTTTTAAACTGACTAACGGACCGGCTATATACTAGCGATATATAAATAATATACTCTTTAACTACTGTCGGGAATGAGGCAAGCGGTCGTCACGTGTCGTTACGTGCCGTCGCGGCACTAGAGCCTTAAGCTCCTCGCCCTCCCTCATTCCAATCAATAAGCTTTATTAACCAACATCACTGTAACCTACTCGAGTAGTCGTTATTAGTAAGTCACCCTATATAACCAACACTAATCAGTGGTTGAATATACAGTTAACTACAGAGCAGCTAGGTTTTTAAACAGAAGAGACAGTCTCGTGCAGGGGTGCCATATGCGCTCATATGGAATGGATCCCGGCAATACTGTGCTACCTTAAACTTACAAAAAACTAGTAACAGAAGTGTCACTAAGTACTAGGAGATACCAAGTTGCATCCATTACGCAGAACAACCACGTTTACGAAGATTTAGTTAAGTACTTTAGGTTAGAAGTGTTACTAAACCTAAGGTCCCAAGTTAACGTCCAAAACGCGTCAACTATATCTTAAATTGCCTACCTTTTAACAGCGAACCTACGAGATTCTACAAAACCGAAATTCTACCTACTTTCAACGTACAACACCCCGTTAATTCTACTTCTATAAAATTAGCAGCTACAGTTTAACAGCCGCCTTATATAAATTTTCCATAATTAACAAAGTAACAACTATTATAGCGTTAACCTATCCAAAGAAGTATAAGAATAACATTAACCCAAACACGTAGAATAAAGCCATAATTAACTTTGTAAACGCTAAGCAATAGGACCTAAATAGATTCCTATTATACCGCATAGCATACTATAAAAACAGCAAATATAATAATACTATACTATAGTATTATATAAAGGAGGACTTTATTAGATAGACAAAGGAAATATGGGTTCCTATAAATAAAGATATCATATGGGACTTCCGTAACTTCCTTTAGGAGTATAGAGTATTTATCCCTATAGATGGGGGAGTTATTAAAGATAATATTTAGGAGTATGCTATTAACGTAAAAGAAGAGCACAAATGGACTCTATAAGAGATTAAGCACTAACTACGCATTATAAGGAAGCTTAACTTATAATAGAATCCAGGCAATATACCTCTAAAGACGAATCTACCTCCGCCTTCAACTCCTCTATATCCAATTTAATCCATAACTTTAACGTTAGATACTATACCCTAATAAGAGCAGGCACAGGATCCTATTGCTTCGCAATTTAACAACCTTGGGACTTCACCAACTAGACCTATATCCCCACTGCAGCCTATAATACAAACCTTACCTCCTTTATCTTAATTTTAAATTGGAGGCAGTTTAAAATTACTTATAGAGCTTGCGAAGCTCTATTTAGATTAAGAGAATAAGTTTAGCGGGGAATTATATAATATTCTTAATTCAAAACTACGTATCTTCTATAACTATTGCCAGAAGGTAGGAATAGAATCTAATTAATACCACAACGCCTATTCCGTTATACTTAAGGGCTAAGCTAGTACCTTCTATTATAATTATTTAGCAGAAAAAGGATATAATTTTAACCGCATAATATATAAGTTAAGATACCACTTTAAAACAGAAGAGAACAAGTAGCAGTATATATTAGAATAGAGAGAGACTACCTTCCTAAGGATTATTGCTATAAACCCAGGTATCCCTTAGCTTAATTATCTTTAAAAGCTCTTTAATTAACTTTAGACAATTTAGCATAGTTTATCCGAATTATATTAAGAGGATTTCAGCCTACGTAATTAAGTTATTAGCGCATGCTAAGGCGTTAAAGAATATAACCTTACTCTCTTTAATCCTGCAAATACTTATAAAGGTATATATACTTAATTAAGATCTTCTATTAGCACCGCTCTACGCTCTTAAGAAGTATAGTAATTTAATACCCAACTCCAACCTACTTTAATCGACCCACCTGACCAATATAATTACAACTAGATTAATCAAACCTATAGTAACTATAGTAGGCAATATAGCAGAGGGTATAATTAATAACTATAAGGTAAAGGTAGAGGTCCTTATAGAGGTTTATTTTAAAGTAATCGCTAGAAAAAGTGCTATATTTATAAGAAACCAAATTGCTAGTTAACTAGGCATTCTCTTAATAAGCGAAAGGAGGCATATAATAAGTTTCGCCAGAGTATAAGAAACATTAGAAATTATAAGGTTACCACGGCTTACTTTTAAAGCTTCCTAGTTTAATATAAAGGCATAAAAGATCTTAAAGGTAAAGTTAATAAGGCCGAACAGCTCCTTATAGATATAAAAATTAAGGACTACTCTCCTAACCAATACTTTACTAAGTATAGTAAGGTAAACGGCTTATAAACTGTCGCTGTTCTTAATAACTAATCTACGCTCCATTCTATCACAAAGTTAGATATCTTTAATAAGCTAAAGGAGAGTTCCGCGTTCTCGTTTAACGATAGATACTTAGCAAATATCTTTTATAGTATTATGCTAGATACCGGAGCTATAGGAGTATCTACAGCAGGAGAACCTTAAGTTTAAGCTCTTTAGTAGCTGGATAACTCTATTTAGATTAACTAATTAACGGCAGGCTAATATATAATACGTTTTAGCAAGGGTACCGCGATCTCTCTTAGCACAACTAGGGTCCAAACCCCCTTAGGGTACATTACCTTCTATATTATTCCCACAAACACTCCATTTCTATTTTGCATTAGAGATATAGATAAATTAGGCGTTAAGCTTAATAACCTTAAGAATGTACTTATTTAGGGAGATAATTGGGTACCCGTTATGCGTAAGTAGGGTTACCCCTAGTTACTCCTTTATTAACTAGAAAAGAGTGTTACTTAGAGCTACTTAACTAAGTTAGAGTTACGCCAACTATACCATCGTTTTAGCCACCCATCCGTTTATTAATTGCTTAGGGTTCTTTAGTAAGCAGGCCATAAAGTTAAAATTAAGGCAATTAAGCATCTTATAAAGTACTACCATTACTACTAAATAAACCAGAAGTCCCCTAGCCGATTTAAGTTTACCCTTAAAGATAATTACAACTTTAACTTCTATATTATTATTAATATTATATATCTCAGCGGCAAGCTAGTACTCTAAGTTATTAACTTCTTAACCTCCTTCTAAGCCGCACGTTTCTTAAAGGATATATCGGCTAGGAACGTATAGAATACCCTTTAATTATGCTAGATTAATGTCTACCTAGAACCCCCTAATTAAATTATCTATAATATAGAAAAGAACTTCTTATCTATAGAGTTTTAATAATAGATAAAGGCAATAGTAATTAAGGTTAAGAAAGTCCCTATTAAGGCATATAATAGTATTAGAAAAGTAGAGCGATATCACACACTATTACACCGCGCATATAAGATTATCTCTTTAGAGCTAAAGGATGCTAGCAAAGAACTTACCTTACAAATAGCTATTAAAGCTATTAACAATTCCGCTAGCCCGGATAGGCTTGTACCTATATTACTAGTCTTTAGCACCTACCCTTAAATAACTAATAATTCTCCACTATCTCCCTCTATTATATAATAAGCTAAGGCTATTTGTAAGGTAATAAAGGAGGTCTAATATCTCTACGCCACACGCCAGGTTAATAACGCACTAGGAATAAGAAATGGCCCAAATACCTTAACTACGCTTAATCTGCTACTCCAGTCTAAGGTACGCGTATGGTATAAAAAGGGAGAATGGTTAGGCCCATACTAACTTATTGCAATTAATGGTTAAACTTATACTATTTAAATGCCTTACGGACCCACTTAATTCCGTTTAACTATTATTAAGCCTTACTACAAAGATAACAGTTTTAAGCCTTTATAGGATGCCCTAGAAGATACCTTAGAGGAGAACTATAATTAATACACTCTAGAAGGCGACTACGATTCTGATACAATTATAGTAGATATGCTATAACTATGACGCAGTAGAGGTCGCCCAAAGGGATTACAAAATTGCCAATATCTTGTTAATTTTAAAGAGCAATTTATTACCGCCATTAAGAATAGAGTTAAGTTATTAATGGCCTTTATAACAGCTAAGGAGAAGGCCAACTTTAAGCTCGCAAAACAGCTCTAAAAGGAAGGTTGTATTATAACCCTTAAAGCTCCTTTCTAAGCATCCAATAAGCAGGAGATTAATAGTCTTATTATAAGAGGAGTTTTTAAATTTAAGAAGTATAACCCTACTAAGTTTAACAAAGTTTGTATCTTTAAGTTAAGAATGGTTAATAAGATTAAGGGCAAAGCTACTAACGCCCTATTTAAGAAATTAAGGCTTATTATCTAAGTTACAACGATAATAGTAAGGAGGTAATTCTTACGCAATCTTCTATAATTTAACAAGCTAGTTAGCGGGTTATTATTACGCTAGCTCCCTCCTTAATAAAGAATGGAATAGCGGTTTATTTATAAGATATTACTTAGGCCTATACTTAATTAGAGACGCACCTTTAGCGCTTAATATTAGCATACCTTTTAGAGCAAATTCGCCACCAATATCCCGGAGATACAATTATAATTATACTTAAGCTATTATATAGAATCGCGAAGGCAGGAACTTATTAGTAGGCTACCTATAGTAAGCACTATAAAGAGAAGCTTTTAATAACTACTTCTACATTCAATCCATGCTTTTTTATCACAACTATAGGAACCCCATTTGGAATTATTGGCATATAAACTAATAATATAATTATCTTAGGAGACGAACAATTCTTAGCTCTTAAAGAAGATAAGCTAGTAAAGGCAAATCTTATAGTAAAGCCAAAGGAAAAGCTTAACTTAACAACACTATTACTCTTTAATAGATGCATCCTCTCCCTAAATAAGGATTCTATTGCTTTACGCTAGAAGGGTTAAGGCAAGAAGATTAATATTATTAACATTAATTCTCTAAAGCAAGGATACATAGAGTAGCGCACTCGTGGAGCTTATATTGCTTCTATCTATCAACCCAAGGCTTTATTTAATTTCTTTATTGCCGCTTAACACTAGAAACCAACTAAGGATAATATTCTTGCCCTAAATAAGCGTCTTTCCTAGCAAATAAACCATCTTAATTGGGGACTACTCTATATGCCTATTAATCTTCCCACCACTAAGCTCTTTATATTTATTAATAGATTGTTTATAAATAATGAAGATTTTAGCTCCTAGCTAGGATATAAGATTATTATCGCAAATAAATCTACTAGGGAGAATAACTTTATAATCTACGGCAATCTTATCCATTAGAGCTTAACTAAGAGTAAGCGTATTACTTAAAGCGTTCTAGCGTTAGAGATATATAGAATAGTTAGCGGAGTTAACATAGCAATTACAATTAGAACTACCCTAAAGATAATTATAGATCAACTTAAACTTCCCGTTATCCCTATAATTGTATATACTAACTTATATTCCCTCTATAAGTGTTTAGTTAAGCTTAGTACTATAAAGGAGAAGCGTTTTATAATTAACATTATAGTATAGGAGGGTACGGTCTCTCTTAGATAGGAAGTCACGGTATAGTCAGTTAATCAGTCAGTTATAATCAGGCAGTAGGGAAGCGGTCAGTAAGAATAGAAGAAAAGAGTGTATTAAAGAGAAACTGTGTGTCTATTGGCCCTATTGGAGTTATTAAAGACTCTGGGGCTGCAGACCAATCTATATATCCACAGAAGGCCTATGCTCTCCCAAAACTATACCCAAACTAGATATTAAATCCAGTGGTCTAATTTACCCTACTATATACCTCCCCTATCTAAGTTGTTGTCCCTTAACGACCTCTAAAACTCTAAAACTCCCTATCTTCAAAACAAAGGTGCAGCAGGTAACCGCATGCGTTTCTTACCCTTACTACAAACCCAAGACGGCGAAAGAGGAGACTCTGTTCTAGTTAAATAAGACCGCTCTTATCCGCCTAGCTAAGCAGTACAAGACGTATTAGACTAACGGCTTTTGGATAATATAGCTCTTTCGCGCCCTTCCACCTACTTAGTTCTATCCTATAATTCTTTAGGTAACTCCGTATAACTCTGTCCTTTTATAACAATAGGGGGCACTCTGCTTGGATCTACCGTAACAGTTAAGGGGTTAATTCTATTGTTAACGCAGTAGAAGTATAAGCGACTATTAAAGCGCTTTATTTCAGTTGCACATATAAGTTAAAACGTATCCTTATAGTTCTTAACAGCCTTTAGATAATAAGAATGTATCCATTTTATAACTTTATGCCTATTACCAGCAAGAAGCAGATCGCGATCTTAGATTACCACTAGAGAATCCCATTATTGTTTACCTAAAAGGGCGTTAGACAAGGTACTGGCAGCAATAAGCTTAACTGCAGCAGGGAAGCAATATGGGATTATACCATAGAGATTGGCATATCCGGATGGTGTGTGGGGCGGCGCTTTTAAGTCTTAATAAGCATCTACTAGCTCTGCCCAGGTTCCTCCTTCTATAACCTTAAGGTTATTATAATTATCCTAAATGCCAATAAACCATAGCAGCATTATCTGCTAGGTCCTAGTTAAAGGTCCTTTAGCCCCATAAGGAAGGTAAGGCATAGTTATACGCATACCTCCTTTTTTACACGGCTAAGCCACCCAGTCAGTCGCATATTTTTCTACATCTTTAGTGGTCCAGTCTTAATCCAAGATCTTATATATAAATCCATCGCCCTTAATTAATCCTTGCGCTTTAAGATCTGCCCACTATAATTCTAAGTGATAATACATGCCAGGCAGGATAATTGTGCAATTATCCTTAGTCTTGTTATCTAGAGAAATGCCTCCTTAAATTATATCAGCACCGCGTCCGCTCTCTATAAGAGAAGGAATGTTTACGTTAATGTAGTGGAAAGCTATAGAGTCTCCCTTAACCGCAAACTTCGTATAATAAGGATAAGAGATGAGTTGCCACTAGCTGTTAGGCCTAAAAGCGCAATAGAGACAGTAGTACTTAGGATCCTATCTTATTAGCTGCTGGTAGAGACCGTAAACCATCATTCTTAACTAGCTATAATTTAGCCGCCTATTAATCAGACACTAATAATAGTAGTATATACGCATTTCCTTATTAATTATTGCTAAGATGCTAGAATCCTACTACTATCTAAACATATTTAAAACCACAGATCCTTCTTACTGCTATATATCTTAGTTGTCTGGTAACAGCATCCAATTAAGCAAAGCCTCTCTATTATAGGAAAACCTTAGTGCTAAGTTATAAACGAACTTATATAGTCCTAAGGAGTTAAATAGAACTGGAGGTCTGTAAGCTTTTCTAAACTAGGAGTACGTGGTTGGATCCGTTTTTATAGTCCCAAGTTAATTATAAGCGTGGTATATTAACCAGAGTCTATAACACAGTATAGCATAGTTTAGACCCTTTATTGCCAAACCCATACATCCTCCTATAGCTTGCGTATGCATCTAGCAGACCTTATATATCTCTGGATTAAAACCAGCCGCCCTATACCAGCTACGCAAGAGCTTTATAACCTTAGTTAGTTTAATTTTAGTAGTTTAGTTTAGGGACGCTTTAAGATAAGCTAGCATATTATCTTTACAGTCACACCCTTGTTTTAAATAGAGTATCGCCATAGCATCTACGGTCTCCTTAATATACTCCTCATTATCTCTAAACTTAATGACGTTTTTATTAAATATTGATTCTACTCCTAGCCCTCCTACTTTTAGGTAAGCAACCGTTAGCCCTCTCCTTGGATTCCTTCTTAAAGAAGATACTGGCAGCCATAGGGGTGAGCTAATAGGCGTTCCAGCTATAAGGATACTTTTGTTTATGGAAGACAAAAGTAAGTTAACTAATATAGGTGATCCTTATTAAGACGGGCTTGGTATAATACTAACGCCTCCTTAAATAGGTGTTGATGGCTAAAAGGCTAATAGATTTATTACATTAAAAGCATATTATAAATGTGTTCACAGTGTAAGAGCTAAGCTCTCTCCTACTTACCTAATTCTGATATTGGTGACCTCTGGTCCTATAGTAGTTAGTCTCCTACTTCTTAGCAACAGGTCCTTACTTGGAATAAAAAAGCTAGTTAAGTATCTTCCCAAGCCATACTTATTTACCACCTAGTCTAATATTGCCCTTCCTAACATCTTAGGCGTGAGTATAAAATCAGTTAGCTGTAGTTGAGTAGTATTCTTAATGCCACATCCTAGATAATTAAGCCTTTTAACTAGGGCCTTATTAACTCGCAACGTCACTTTATAAAGTAGGTGGTTGGTGAGCTTTTGGGCGGTAGAAAGGAAGTGGTAGAATACTATGTGTTTAAATGGCCTGTTAAGAACACCTTGTCCCTAGGCCTTTTGGATAGTTTCTCTGGCCTTATTATACTAATTTCTTTAATCCTTTGCTATTTTACTAACATTAGAGATGTCTTTAAAGATTAATAAGAACGCGTCCTTTCCTAAAGATGCTTGCAGCCTATTATTATTGCCGATAAAATTAACTACTATACTAGTGGCATCTGCGTAGTTCTCTTGGGAGAGCAGAATCTTGCTATAGATTTAGATAAGCACAGCCTAACGCCTATTAACTGCGAAGCCTTTGACCTCTGTAAGGACGTTACTAATCTATTACTTAACTCCCTCATACAGTACTAGCGGTCTGCTTAATGAAGACATAATAAGTATGCTATTATTAATTCTGCTTAGTTTATACTTTGGCTGATTATGACTATCTTTAAGGTTTATTAAGGGTGAAAAGGTAAAGTTCTTAATAGGGTTTTCTGATTTAAATAGTCTACTAAATCTAGTAGCGGTGTGGAGTTCTGCTAGCTCTAATCGCTAAATGGACTAATTATAAATTTCCATCCCTAGGATGGAAAATCGCTATTAGCTTAGTAAAGGCAGTAAGCGGAACTAATATCTTTACAGTAAATGAATCTAGACAGTTGTGCGTAAACATTCTTCTACCCTTACCTTACTGTTAAGACGTATTAGATTTCTATGACTAAAAAAAGCAAATAAGAAAGCGTAATAGAAAGAGCTTTAGGAAACATAGCGAATAAATAGATTGTGTGGTTGTTATCTACATTCCCTCCCCTACCTTAGAACTTAACTGTCCCCTAGTTAAATGTTTCATACTTAGTTCTATTAAACAATCCTTCTAGAACGCACACTTCTTAAACTATACGGCGTTGTGATACTGGTGGATTTTGCATAACATCTTCCTTAGGTTTTAGCTCTGCTATTATTTCTTATAGCATAGTTCCGCCTAACTGGTTAAGCCGGTCCCCCTAATGGACTTTAGATACCTATTATTAATAGAACTTCTTTAATCTATTCCCTGGAGTTTAGTTACGGAACAGTGTGCCGTTAAGATCCTTAATTAAATACTATCCCTTATACGGGTAACTCTTACATACACAGAACGGGCCTAGCCACTTTAGATTTAACTTATAACTGCTAGAATAATCTTGCTTAAGCTGCATATTATAGAGCATAACTATATCTCCAACCTTAAATCCGTCCTAGTGAATGTAATAGGTGTTATTAAAATACTCTTTGTTTGCTATTCTTAGCCATCTTATACACATAATAGCTTCTTATATATCCGCGTCTCTTTGGTTAAACTACTTTATATAAAGCGCCAGTAGCTCTGCGGTGGTCTGGACTGTTTCCTAAGGCAGCATCTACCAGGTTAGTATATAGAGTTTAACGGGAAGGACATACTTATATCCGTATATAACTCTTACTGGTATTATTCCTGTAGACCGCTTAATAGTTGTTCTATCTGCCTATAAGATGGTATGAAGATTATCCAGCTATATACCATCCATCTTCGCCAAAGCGTCTATTATAGGCTTATAGCCCCGCTCTATTAAACCTTGCCCCTATAGGTGATATGCGAAAGCCACAACCCTTTTAATATTGTAAAGCTCTATAAGCGCAGCAGTAATATCAGCATTCTCTCCTCTACTATCTATAGAGAGCTGTCTAAACACTCCCTATTGGCAGATAACATCTTTATAGAGAAACTTTGCTATACTTTTCATATCTTTCTTTTAAAGGGCCCAAGCTTCCACCTATTTAGATACATATTCTTAAGCAACGGCCAGGTACCAGAATCTAAGATGGTTTGGTAGTATAAATGTAATGTCCACCGTTACTCATTGCTATAAGGTAGACTCCTATATAGGGTGCATTACTTCTTCTTCCTATCCTAACTGTTGTTTCTGGCACTATAGGCATAACTTAACATGCTATAATATCTAATCCCATAGTCCTGGCTACCAATATTAATTTAAGACCCTCTAGTACGTTCCCTCCCATCTATAATATCCACTCTGGTTATAAAGGCTCTTAACAATTTCTTGCTAAGTAGTCTTATTATTAACTACCCTCCGTATTAGTACGTTCTTAGACTATTAGTAGAAGAGCTGTTAATTACGCACTAGAAACTTCAGCGTATACCTTTTAAACTTTTTAAATTCCTTAATATTTATTTCTTCTAGATATTATAAGGTTACTAGCCATTTCGCAACCTTCTAAGATTCCTCTAAATATAAGTCGTCTAGTAGCAGATCTGCTTCCATTTTAAGAGGGCTAGCTGTATATTCTAAGGCACTTAGCTTACAGTTAATAAACTCTTTAATATCCTTAGTTGGCTTATTAGGTTGTTCACTATTAGGCAGCCGTTACAAAAGCCTATTAGCTAGGCTATTCTTCTTCCCTAGCACGTGTCTAATATTAAAGTCCCATAGCTAAATCCACGCTAGCCATCTTATTATTAAGGCTCCAGGTAAATCAGTGGCAGCACAATTTAGTTGTGCAACTAAGGTGTTTGCATCTGTCTTAACTATAAAGCGAACGCTGTATAGGTATACGTGACACTTCTTTAGCGTATATAGTAACGCCTAATACTTAAGCTTTCCTAAGTTATATTTCTGTTCTGCTTAAGACCAGATACCGCTCTTATATTAACACAGGTAACAATGACCTTATATATCTAGTTATATAAGGCCGCACCCCCATCTATTCTTACATCTGTTAACGGCAAGAACAATCAGCCTAGCCCCCTTACTATAATCCAGTTAAACCAATACAGGTGCGGTAGTAATGGCATACTTTAGAGTCTTTATAGCGGTGATCTGCTCTATACCCTATATAAACAGAATATTTACTTATAGCAGTTAGAAGATTAGCTCTGCCTTAATTGCAAAGTCTTCTACCTATATTTGGTAATATATGATAACTCCTAGGAATGCTTGGGCGGACGTAATGTTTTTACAGTCTCTCTAGTAAACGATCTTTATGACCTTTAACTCCTCTAGATATCATCCCTTGCCATTACAGTAGTAACCAACCACTATAATCTCGTCTTTGCAGAAATAAGACTTTACGTCTAAGATTGTATATCCAGCTCGTTCTAAATCTGCAAGCACTCCGTTTAGCCATATAATGTGTTCCAGAATATATCTGCGTACGCCTAGAAGACTCTCTTCTCTATTATACACTATCTGTGGGCCTTTTACTATAATATCATCCAGAAACGGCAAGGTATAGTGTGGGATATATTGTTCTAGGATCTTAGTAATTGTCCTCATAAACTAGGCTACTGAATTCGTGCCTCCTATAGGTACCGTTATTTGTTATAGAAGCCTTAGAGGTGTTACAAAAGCCATTAAGTTTCTGCTTTCTACATTAAGCTCCAGTTGGTTATAGCTAGAGAAGAAGTCTACTAGAGATATAACCTTGCACCCTACAAACTCCTTAGAAAACTCATTAGCATATAGTAGCAGATTTACGTCCCTAATAGTTACTTGGTTGATATTTATTACCATATTAATTAGTCAGTACTTCTTATATTTCTTCTTACTTATAAAAAACTATGGATTCCTATATAGGCTTTTGCAATATTCCAAAGTCCCTTAAGCTAGTTATTCTTGTAATATGCTTATCACTTCTCCTTGCAGGGCCCTTAGTATAGGAAAGTTTGGTACTTACTATACTTTATACGGCACAGTCTTAATCTTTAATGATGGAGTTATGTCTCTACTAACGCGACCTATCTTAGAGAACTCCTATGCCAGCATCTCTTCTCGGTTAAACAGTATGGCCTTAAAGATCTCTTATTCTCTTGGCTAAATGTCCCCTATAATTATACGCTCTAATTGTTCTAGCTTTAGTTATATACTACAGGCCAGCTTAGTATATCACGGCTTAAGAAAATAATTATACGGACCAAGAGGCAACCCTTAGATTAATGCCTTCTGTCTATATAAGGCCACCTCTTGCCATTCTATTATACCTCCTATAACTGTTCCATCTGGTGCTGATGAATTAATTAAGTAGACCTTGTCTGCCTTTTATTTATACGCAGTTGCTATATTTATGGCGTTTTATCAGGCCTTGCTCTGGTAGCTTTCCATTTATATTATAAATAAATCCATTGTCTTTAATATTTGATATATAAGGGACCTAGCCTTTACTTTAAATACTAGCTTCTAATTCTTTCTTAAGTGTTTCTTTAGGACTTTCTTTAACATTTTGCTGTTAAGCTCTTTCCATTTAATGTTGTGGTCTTCTTTTTACTAATGGCTCTGTCTAGCAGATATCTAAAACGGCAAGCGTCCGTATTAAAGCCGTACCTTATTTCCCTCCTCTTTAATCTTAACACCCTCCTTATCCTAATACACCAGGTTATAAGTAACCCTGGATATAATCCTAGCAGTTACACCAGTTATACGTTTCCTAAACTATTGTCTATACTAATGCCTTTATCTAGTTTAAAGAATATTGCATTCTTATAGGACGTTAAGAACCTTGTTTTAACTCTACCATCTTCTAATTAAATAATACAAGATACCTAACCTATTACGGTGCGTTTTGTTACCAGTTTAGCCCTTACCAATTATAGCTTACTAAGTATCACCTTATATAACATTTCTCCTATAGCAATAAATGTTATAGATATTAAGATGTTACCTATTACTATAGGGACCGCATACACCAATCTAATAAACTTAGACTAAGTCCCATTAGCAGACGTTAGACGTGCACCTTGTAGTTACAAAGGTAGACTTAATATTAGTAAGCCGTATTATAAAGCCACGCTTTCCTTAATAAGGTTAAGCTCCGCTCCAGAGTTAATTAAGTATTTAGCCCTTCCGTCTCCTATCCACGCTTCTACTTTTAGGTATTATTTTTAAAACTAGATAAATCCTGCTTCTCATTTAATCTAGTCCACTTTAGCAGTTATTAAGCCAGCCTGATCAGTATGGAACGCTAGGTGTGCTAACAACACGGATGCCTTAATGTCCTCTTACTTCTATTAGTAAGGCTCCACAAGGGGTAGCAGGAAAGGCTTAAAGAATAGCCTTACAACCTTAGGTATGTACATAAGGCAGTTACTAACTATAACTTTAATAGTTTTTAACAAAATCTTATCTGCTATTATGGCTGGGCTTAGGATATTTCCCTTTAGTATATCCATTATCCTAACTGGCTTTAGTTATAGTGCTTTGGCTATTATTGTTATATCCACTATTTGCTCTGTCTGTCTTAGCTATTTAGTATAGTCTATTTTATTAATCTTATTATTGCTTAATAGTGGTTAAGGAGCTTACTGCTAGGGCCATAGTGCGATTTGGATATATTCTCCTAGTTATATATTTTAAACTACTGCCAGTTGCTAACCAGATGGTTTTAAAGGCGGTTTCGTTACTCTTACTTCCCCTTGTAGTTTCCTAAGATTATATAACCGTGGCGTAGGCTGCGACTGGGTTGCGGCTCCTACCAAATTAATGTATATTGACTCCACTTGGTATATATCCTTCTAAGACTTACCGAGTTCTTTTTTACTTTTAGCGTCGCTTCCTTCTATAAGCTCTACTAAAGCTGCCTTTAGTTAGACGCCTGTTACTAGAGTATTAGGATCAATATTCGCGTTCTGCTTTAGCTAGTCTTTAAGAAACTTAATCTGATTATCGCTTGGCAAATACGGAATTATATTTCCTAGGCGCTCTTGTGTTCTAGCGCAGATTTGGTTGTTCTTATTTATATATAGGAAACCACAACAAACTAATTCCTAGAGCTGTAGATACTAATTAATAAAATGGTAGGAACCCCCATATCTATAACACGTTTAAGCTTATGCTAGGTATGTGCTAAAGTTTCCTGGCCCTCTATACCTTCCTAGGCCCAGCTCATATTGTTCTCTTAGCGCTCCCTTATAGGGCGGCTGCGGTCTATTGTTATTCAGTGCCAGTTGCGGGCCTATTTATTCTTGCCGTACTAACGCCCTATTTAGGAGCTGCGTGTACTATATTAGATCTTAGCGAATCCTATTTAGGAACGGTATTAAAGATATAACACCCGCTAATTTAACTGTCCTAAGATTAAGCTTCTGGAGTTAATTGGTAAGTCTCTCTAGCTTAGGGTCCGTTTCCTAAGTTATTTAATAGGTACCTGCCAACTTGCTTAGCGGAGAGACTATAGGCGGTTAAAGGGTAGTATCTCTTTAGTTGGTTACGGCTGGTTGCTAATTACGGAATTGTCCAACTAGCTAACAAAGGCCTTGCTCCTTAGGATTTATTATTAATAACTAATCTGCGTCTTTATACGAATTAAGCCTGTCTTCTATAGCTCTCCTTATTAGATAGAAGTTAAAAGACTCTTATCTATTTAGGTTGGCTCCTATTTTAGTTATGGTATGTCTTTAATATTTAAATAGGAGTCCCCTTGCGAACCAGTACCCTTAATTACAGTTTTCTAAATTACCAGCCTTGGTAACCTTTTGGGAGATTAACGTAAACTGCCTATAGTATTCACGTATACTGCTAGGTAGATTATTCCTATACTGCAGTATATAAGCTTCCAAGAATTCTACTATTTTAACTTGTTAAAAGTAGTTACTTCCTTAATAGTCTATCCTAAGCTTCCTTATAAGTTCCATCCAATTGCTAATTATAAACTTAGGTAGGCTTTGGATCCATGTCCCTATCTAATAGTTATAATACTCTAGAAGTCCTTAATGCTTCTTATTGTCCGTAACATAATGTCGGATATATAGTCGCTTATACTGTTTAATAAATTGCGATATGTTTTATCCTGTAAAGTAAGGGGTCCTAGGAGTTCCTAGAGCCGGTATAGGCTGGGCTATAATATATACCTTATCTTGTTCTATTAGTGGTCTAGTGGGATATGGCGGACCTATAGATTCTCTAGGGATAGGTAGGTAAACCTTATAACCCTTATCCTCTATCTATTAAGAGTTGTCGGTCCCTAACATTATAGGAGTTAGAGTTAGTATTGCATCCCCTAGTTTAGGAGAGACTCGCGGTTTAACAGGCTGCTTACTTTCCTCTCCCCTTCTAGCGCCTTTACTATTATTATAGAATGGACCTAATATCCCTGATAATCCCTTTACTAGTACTATCACCATTATTCCTATAAATTTAAAGGTAGCTCCTATAAACGTGAGAATAATTATATAGACTATTACAAATATAGTAAACGAAATACAGAAGACTTTTTTCTGCTATTCCTGGCGTACTATAGTCCTTTCTTTTATCCTCTGTCTTGCTGCGCTACGCACTCGCATTCCGATCACTGTTCTCTAACAACCGTTCCTGTACGGAGACCGACCGTTCCCATACGGAGACCGAAAGTGTCGTTGGTTCATTCCTATGGTAGTAGCTGCGCACTGGTTGCTAATATGCCCGTGCTTCTCTGCCTCCCTTTCCGCGCGTCCTTTTTCTGTCCATTAGTTCTTTTACAGTTCTAGATCGTTCCTATACGTCTCCTGTGTATATAGTACTAGACTTCTAATTTAAAGAGCTTGCCGTCGTCCCTACGTGGAATGCCATAAAATATATGGGAGGGTACGGTCTCTCTTAGATAGGAAGTCACGGTATGGTTAGTTAGTTAGTTAGTTATAATTAGGCAATAGGGAAGCGGTTAGTAAGAATAGAAGAAAAGAGTGTATTAAAGAGAAACTGTGTGTCTATTAGCCCTGTCAGAGTTATTAAAGACTCTGGGGCCGCAGACCAATCTATATATCCATGGAAGGCCTATGCTCTCCCGAAACTATACCCAAACTAGATATTAAATCCAGTGGTCCAATTTACCCCACCACAATAGCACTTCATTAATCTTACGAACGGTAAAAACTCTTTAAGATTTAATGGATTAACGGTTAAGATAACCTAGTAGATATAATAACGAAGGCAAACCCAAACAAGGCCCTAGAAACGTTTGTTAATACAAATACTCTACATATACAAGTTAAAGGCTAAGTTAAAAGGGAGTTTTTTAGACAGCGAGACTTATATTATAATGGCAATGGTAAGTAAGGAGGACTAATATTCGTTACGCTAATTAAGCGGTATTTGTATACAGATGGCAACTATAAAAGAAGAGTTGCTAGTGTCGGGAATAAGGCAAGCGGTCGTCACGTGTCGTTACGTGCCGCCGCGACACTAGCATGGCGAGGAGCCTTAAGCTCCTTGCCCTCCCTCATTCCAATCAATAAGCTTTATTAACCAACATCACTGTAACCTACTCGAGTAGTCGTTATTGGTGAGTCACCCTATGTGACCAACAACTACCTTAATAACTTCTATACGGCCTACCTGGATAATATTATAATCTACTCTAAAAATAAGTTAAAATATAAGGAGCATATCTATAAAGTCCTATAATAGCTTCGCGAGGCCGGTCTCTAGGCCGATATTAGAAAATTAGAATTTAGTATTAAGCGTATAAGGTACCTAGGTTTTATTATCAGTATAAACAGAATTAAGGCCAACTTAGAGAAAACGGCTATAATTAACCAGTAGACACCCCTACAGACTATAAAGAGGGTGTAATTATTTTTAGGTTTCTATAACTTCTACTAACGCTTTATTAAGAACTATAGTAGGATCGCCTGGCCTCTTAACCGCCTTACTAGGAAGGACCAACCATTCCACTTTAACGCTATATATATGCAGGCCTTTAATAAGCTTAAAAAACGGCTAGTATTAGCTCCCCTACTTGCCCACTTTAACCTAGAATGGCCCTTAATACTAAAAACTAATGCCTTAGACGGCGCGATAGCTGGTGTTTTCTCCTAGAAGCAATTGGACGGAGAATGGCACCCTATTATATACTATTTAAAGACTATAATAGATGCCGAGCTAAACTACTATATCTATGATAAAGAAATGCTGGCTATTATCTCTAGCTTTTAGCACTGGCGTATATAGCTAGAGGGGACCCCTAAGCCTATTAAGGTAGTTTTAGATTATAAGGCCCTAGAATACTTTATAATAACTAAGGCCCTTATGGCCTGGTAGGCATGCTAGGCGGATATCCTATCTTAGTTTAACTTCTTAATTATATATAGACCAAGCACTATAAACCGTGCGGATACTCTTATAAGGTGTAAATAGGACCTAGGTAACTAGGTAGCTGTAAAGATCTTATTATAGACCTAGACACTACTATAACCAAAGCACCTTAACCCTTAGATATAGGCAGAACGAAATACGGACCCTTTAGACGCTAAGATATATCCCATTAACTCTACGGAACTTAACCTTATTAATAAACTATTGTAGGCAAACTGTACGGCCCCCTCTCTATAGGAGTACCGTAAAAAGGCAAAGAATGTTACTAGCCTATAGTTCCTTAAAAACGGACTACTTAAGCACTAGAAATGGCTAGTAGTAGCTAAGGAATAGAACTTATGGACCCGGCTTATTGCTAAAGCTTATGCCTAGGTCTCTACAGCCTACCCTAGAAAGAATAAGACCCGTAAAATTATTGGTGACTAATACTACTAGCCCGGAATGGTTATAGATATTAACCGCTATATACGGAACTGTAACGACTACTATAGATCGATAATTCCACGGGATAAAACCCCAGGACTATTAAAGCCACTTCTAATACCAGAACGCCCCTAGTAGTATATCTCTATAGACTTTTATAAGCTGCCCACAGACCATAATAGATATAATATGGTAATGATTCTAGTTAACCGTTTTAGTAAGCACCTGTTCTCAATCCCCTGTTATAAGGATATTAATACTAAGGAGGTAGCCTAACTATATATCTATTATATCTACCGAATCTACGGACTACTAGATACTATTATATCCAATTATAGGCCACAGTTTATATTGACCTTCTAGAATAAGTTTATTTAGATCCTTAGTATTAAGCTAAAGCTTTCTATAGCATACCACCCCTAGACAGGCGGTTAGACGGAGATTGTAAATTAATACTTAGACCAGAGGCATCGGCCCTTTATTAACTACTTTTAGGATAACTAGGGCGAACTGCTACCCCTAATAAACTACGCCCAGGCAACCCTACCCCATGACTCTATAGGATTTGCACCTATTTAGCTAGAAATAGAATACTTACCCTATATAAGCTTTAACTGGGAAAGACCGGAGGGGCCATAGACCATACGCGAAAAACTGTCTTATAAGGAAGCCAAGTAATACACTAAATGCTTAAAAGAAGCCTGGACGGTAGCCTATATAAATTTAGAAAAGGCCTAGAGATTAATAGAACAGTAGGCAAACAAGCATAGGCGTGAGCCTGACTTTACCGTAGACGATAGGGTCTAGGTTATAACAAAGAACTAAAAGACAGAATGGCCTAGCCGCAAGCTAGACTATAAGATGGCAGGACCATATAAGATCCTTAATAAAGAAGGCAACTCGTACAAGGTTAAGCTCCTAGACTTGATTAAAGTCTACCCTATCTTTTTACTGGATAAGCTACGGAAGGCTGCAAATAACCCACTACCTAGACAAAAGAATGAGCCTCCCCTACTAATTTAAGTTAATAGCGATAATAAATGGGAAGTTAACGAAATACTAGCCTATAAACTAGTATAAGGAGCGCTATAATACCGTGTCTAATAGAAAGGCTATAATCTAGACCTAACCTGATACCCTGCCTAGAACTTTATAGGCTGCCCCTAGAGGCTTAAAGAATTCTATAATTAATACCCTAACAAACCCGGACCCCCGAAGTACCTTGACGAGTAGATGGAGTGCTAGCATAGCGAAGACAATAGGCTGCCTATTAAGTATAAAGATAAGAATACCCCACGGACATACAAAGCCTAAGGGCAGGCTTTTTCGGAAGGGGGGGGGGTAATATTACGGCGCTAGTAGAAAACGGTGGATCTTGGCAGACGTGGATTATAGTAGACGCGAGTTATATGACTTAAGGACCGCATAAAATATTAAGCGGCGCTGCTATTCTTCTCCTTCCTTTCTCTAGCTTTGGATCCTCGTTTATAGACAATCCAATCGTACAGGCTTGCATGCGTCCTTCTTGCTGTGCTCGTGCCTCGATTAACTAAGTCGCTAACAATAATGGACTTTAAATTATTTCTAAAGGATAAATATGGCTATAATATGGCCTTTATGGTAGTTAACCGACTAAGTAAGCAAGCTATTTCCCTCCCCTGCTTTAAGACTATAACTGCAAAGGATATGGCCCGTATGTATATTAATAATATTTACTAGATCCATAGCGCTCCTAAGTTAATTATCTCTAATTATGGACCCTAGTTTGTATTGGACTTCTAGGACGAATTCTGCCGCATCTTTAGGATTAAAATTAAACTTTCTACTGTATTCTATCCTTAGACCGACGGCCAAACCGAGATTATAAACTAATACCTTAACCAGCGACTTCGCCCCTTTGTTAATTACTACTAGGATAACTGGTTGGAACTACTGCCTATAATGGACTACGTATAACTTACGCTCCCTTATAATAGTATAGGAATGTCGCCATTTAAGTTACTCTATGGATATAAGCCATAAATATCCTTTGATTGGAATAGACCTATAGGACCTATAACGGCCCGCGAACGCCTTAGCTATAAAGAGGCCTAGACATTTAGTAAAAGAATGCACGGAGCCTAGGAGACTGCCTAAGCAATTATAAAAAAGGCATAAGAGAAGAAAGAGGCTAATGTGAACTAATATTGTTACGAGGTAGACTTCCACGTAGGAGATAAGGTATAGGTGTTAATGAAGAACTAGAAGACCTAGAGGCTAAGCCACAAGCTAGACTACTAAATAGCTGGCCCCTATAAGATCCCTAAGAAGGTAGGGCACTCTTTTAAGGTTAAGCTACCAGAGTTAATAAAGATCCACCCTATCTTCTCTCTAGACTGACTATGGAAGGCCGCGGACAACCTATTACCTAGATAGTACAACAACCCCCTACTACTAATTTAGATTGCAGAGGACGAAGAATGGGAAGTTAAAGAGATCTTAGCAGTTAAGAAGGACTAAGGTACCTTAAAATACCGTGCAAGCTAGGTAGGCTATGACGAAGATCTAGAATAGTACCCCGCATCCGATTTTAAGTACTCTCCTTATAAGCTATGAGATTTCCACCTAGCCCACCTAGACCTCCCCGGACCACCACGTAAATTAAACAGCTGGATTAAATGCTAGGAAGAGGGGTTAGATAACTACAATAATTTAGACGATAATAAAGAACTTGGACAAAGCCTAAGGGCAGGCTTTTTTGGGAGGAGGGGGTGATGTAATAGTGCTAGAGCGCGTTACCTGCTACTTTGCCGCTTCCTAGGCAATTTGCGGCAACTTGCCGTTTCCTGGGCAATCTGCCAAATTCTGCCATATTCTGCTAGGTTGCTATTGGCTCGCTTACTACTAGCGCCTTGACAACCCCTTTATATCTTACCAGTTTCTACCAGTCTTCTTCTCCTCCTTAGCTTAGTATTCTTGTATGGTAGCAATCTACAAGCTTCGGTTCAGAAGCATTTATACGAGCCTGTTACAGCAAAAGGATGTTATATAGGAGTAGTAGGGTAAGCCGTTAGGCCACTAAAATTAGACTCTAACTTATTAATATAAGGTAGCTAATCTAATATAGAGCTATTTTTAGGTAAGCTAGTAAGCTAGGTGCTTTATATTTTAACGTTATAATAATTAGGATAATTAACCTTTAGAAAGTAAAGCCACTGTACTATAGCAGAGCGCCTTATAGTATACCGTTTAGTAAACCACCAACTTAAGTATTTACCACCCTCTACTGCTGTAGGCCTTATAACTAGCATATTAAGTTTAGTAGGTAGCTGTAGTAGCTGGCTTTAAGTCTTTAGTATGTTCTGGCTAAAGCAGTAGACGTAGCCAGTATAGCAATATTACTAGCCGCGTATACGTACGATTTATAGATAAATATATACGCGCGTAATTAGAAGCTCCTCTACCACGGTAAGTATAGGTAGGAAGCTAGGAATAGGCCCCAGATTAAGCCCGTTACTTTTACTAAATAAAGGAGAAAGGGTTAAATTCTTAAGACTATTAGCGTCCTTAATGCAGGCTTTATATATACCTATATTATTACCCTCTATAGCTAGGCCTATTTAGAACCACCGCTCCTTGCAATAACTATACGTCTCTATATATTTAGCCTATAGTATACACCTAAACTTCTAATTTGCTCCTAATTAACAGCTAAAATAGGTAGTGGTATAGCTGTAGTTGGAGCTTGCTATAAGGGAGCTTGCCGCAAAGGAGCTTGCCGCAAGGGAGCTTACCGCAAGGAAGGTGGTATTGGTGGTAAAGTAGGTATTGACGGTAGGGTAGGTATTGGCGGTAGGGTAGGTATCGGCGATAGGGTAGGTATTGGCAGTAAAGCAGGCCTAGGAGCCAGTCCCGGCAAGGACGCATTTAGGCCATCTCTTCTACTGTATAAAGCTTTATCAGTGATATATAGCGGAGAAGTAGATAAGTAAGCTTTACCCCGCCAATTAAGAATGCGGCACTCCTCTTATATTGCCCTAATTATCTTCCGCCGTTAAGTAATTTTATGGGTATCTTAACTGTTCTAGCCGCGAGGCAGGAAAGCGTTCTCAGTATTATTTTTAGATGGAGTAGTTTGCTAGCGCCTTGCAGGATAATTCTTAGTAGTAGAATCTAACTCTATAAGAGCTCTCCGCTTATTTAAATTATATTTAGAGACCTAGAAAAGTAAGCAAAAGTAGAAGTAATATATAGAGAAGACGCACCTTTAACCAATATAACTGGCACAGTTTTAAAATCTTCTTTAAAGGGCCGTCTTTAATAAAGTTAAGGCGGGGCTTATAGATATGGCACTTACTATACTTAATTATAGTAGGATCTGCCATATTTATAATGTATATAGTAGTATTAATAGAGGTGTTAACAAAAAGGAAGGCGTAATAGTAAGATATTTTAATGTTCGTTACGTGGATTCTACCACAACTTACCGCGCGCAGTTTTTTCTAACCAATTAGAAGCTAACTCTCCAACCAATTAGAAGCAGGCTTGGCAGGGGTTTGAAATCCAGAACCCAAAAGTAATAGACCACTCATAAACTCGGGTCAATAAATAGGTAATAGAAATAGGTAGTAAGATATACGATAGCAAGAAACAGGGTGGTGAGTTATAATATAGTACCTAACAGTGACCTCGACGGTCGACACAATGTATCTATCTTGCGCGCAAGCTGTAGTGGAAGAGGAATTAGAGCTGCAAGCTTCTGCATCTACGTGGAGCCGTAGAGCTCTGTATGGAGTTATGCACGGAACTACCAAAGCGCTGCAGCTCTACTAAAAGCTCTACCAAAGCTCTGCAAAAGTCTACACAAAGACCTACTTAAAGCCCTATATAGAGCTTCAAGGCTCTACTAACACGTAGCACTAATATACTAGGAAGGCTCTATAATTGGCCTATACGATCAGTCGTCGTACGACCGTCTCTACGAACGGCTCCACGAACGGCTCCACGAACGGCTCCACGAACGGCTCTATAAACGTCTGCACGATTGCCCGTACGAACGTCTGCACGCCTACACGCCTATACGTAGCTCTATAGGAGCTCTACAGAAGCTCTATGGAAGCTCTACAGAAGCTCCATTGAGCTCTACTAAAGCTCTGCAAAAGCTCTACCAGAGGCTCTACAAGATCTCTACCTACGCAGTGTACTAGCCACGCAGTGAATGGAGCGCGCAGTCTAAGGGGGTCCCTCCCTTGAAGCTCTGCTCGAAACCCTATCGAAGCTCTGCTCGAAACTCTATCGAAGCTCTATCGAAGCTCTATCGAAGCTCTGCTCAAAGCTCTGCACGAGGTTCTACTCAAAGCTCTATTAAAGCTCTGCTCGAAGCTCTGCAGGAGTCTCTGCTCGAAGCTCTATCAAGGCTCTGCACGGAGCTCTGCAGTCTCTATAAATGTCTCTTAAACGTCTCTACAAACGTCTCTATAAACTTCTCTACGAATGCCTGCATAAACGCCTATATAAACGCCTACACAAACGCCTACACAAACGCCTACACAAACGTCTCTACAAACCCCCGTATTAATAGACGTCTATAAAAACGTCTGCGCGAAGCTCTATAAAAGGGGGTTAAGGGGGTCTTCCACTTAAGACTTAATATAGAAGCTCTATATAAAGTTGTTTACAAGGCCTTTAAGAGCAAGCCTAAAATATAAGCTCTACGTAGAGAGGCTATATATAAAGCTCTAGACGGAGCTCTACCAAAGCTCTATAATACTTGCAACTCCCCTGCTACCAGTGATCTAACTAGACTGGAGCGCCTCTAGAGCTCCACGTTGGATCCTTTCTTGCATTGGATTTGGAGCTATCGATTTTGAGGCTGGATTGGAGTGGATCTAACCCGTTTAGAGCTCCTGGAGCTCTAATTCTATACCTAATTAGGAGGGAGGATAGGCCGCTAAGGAGTTAGTGCTTGGTGTTAAGGCTAAATAGAGCCAATCGGCAACGCTGGCGCTTAGCGTTGGTAAGTTCCTGTCTTATAAGACGATTAATTTATAAGAATTAAGGACATCTACTCATCCTCTACTGCTCCTGCTGTCGCTCCTGCATTTACACTGACTACTTTAGTGTTTTGTTCCCTCCCTTCCTCGCCCAATACTATAGCAGCCGACATTACGCGTTACCTCACGTACCACTCACCGCCTACATCCGACGACTTTATTCTTGCTCTAAAATCAATTAATCCGGCTCGTAATAAGGCAGTAGAGGTGGAGGAGTTTAAGCTATACAATAAGTACTATATTCAATATAGCGCCTTAACAAAAGGACCGAAATATATAAAGCAGCGCACCTCGCATATATAGAAGTGGGGGGAGGATATTTAATTAAAATCCGGCAGCGATAGTATAGCTTATTACTACTGCTATCTTTACAAGCGAATAAAGCGTAAGTAGGAGCTGCTTATAGTCTTATCTAGAAGGACTACTGCTATAGACTACCTAGTAGAGGACTACTATATAGATAAGACAACAGGCGTGCTTAATACTTACCAAAAACCTAATAAATTTAGCCAGCTAACGATTAATAAATATCTAGAGGAGAGGTCGCTTAATAGAGCTTATAACTTTAAAAGGTCTAAGCAGTTGCTTATTTAGTAGATTGTTTGCTACTATATTGCCTTCTTCTAATTTAAAAACGTCTACTTCTGTAAGCTACTGTATTTTATCTACCCTAGGCTTAAAAAGTTTCTACCAAAGGTAGCGAATACAATACAATTATAGGTTATAAATAAATCGGAGCAACGGAAAGAGTTGCTAAGTGTTACGGAGTAAGCATAAGCGGTAATAATATATAGCGAAGTAGATATTATTAAGCTATATATATAAACTGTATAATAAGGTCAAGACGTTGCGTAAAGAGAGAAGGTAAGGAAACGGGGAGAAAGGGTATATATCGTGAATTTGGTTGCTTGGTTAACACGTGCACAAAGCAGAATAAAATTTAAGTAGCGGTCCTAGCAGAACTTGGTAGGATTTAGTAGACTTGGCAAAATGTGGCAGAATGCGGCAGATTGCCGTTAGATTGCCGTAGATTGCTAGCAAATTGCCATCTTATCGTGGTCGGTCTCTTCTTACTACGTTGGTGGAACAGGTGAAAACAGGTGGACGTATATAAGGTGTTACGGAGGTGTCCCATAATAGTACCCCCCCTTTAAACTTGAGCTTCTGCGAGATGGGGCTGTGGTAGTTTTAGGTAGAGTTTATAAAAGTCTTCTACAGCTTATATAAGTCCTATAAAGTTAATAGGTTCCTATAAGGGCTTAATAAAGCCTCTCCATTTTATAAGGTATATATATTTGCGTTTCCGTTTATTATACTTAATATTGTTAACTCTTTTAACAAGGTACTTATCCTTACCATCTACTTTAACTGGTGGGGGAGGGTCTTAGATCTGTCTAGGCAGGGCGTCTAATATAGGGGCGGCAGGGTGGAGGACTGACGTATAGAATATAGGGTGGATTTTAACCGCATTAGGGAGCTTAAGTTGGTAGGTATAAGAAAAGACAACTTTTCTAATCTTATAAGGGCCAGCGTTCTTCCAATTAAGTTTCTTAATAGGTTGTTTTGTGTTTAGATTTCTTATATTTAGCTAAACAAAGTTACTAATTTGATAAGCTAGTGCTAGGGTTTAGTTCTGATTTTCTACGGCTTTATAGACAAACTAGGCCTATGTCATTTTGTTAGTAAGGAACTTCTATAGTTTTTCCATCTTCTTTACAAATTTATTTGCTTCTGCAACTTATAAGGCCTAATAAGCTAGATAAGGAATATTACTAAAGGGTTTAAAACCTATTGGCGGGTGCTAGCCGTAATTAGCTAGGAATAGGGAGACCTTTGTGGTTTTTAAGATGGAGTTATTTGTAGTAAACTTAGTAAATATAAGCCAGTCTATCTAGTTATTCTGTAGATACGACGTATATATCTAAATATACTATTCCATTATAGCATTTACACGTTTCGTTTAACTGTCCATTTCTAGGTAATATGCTATAGACAATAGTGCTTTAATATAGAGTTAGGTAGTTAGTTTTTTCTAAAACACCAAAATAAACTAGCGGCCTTTATTAGAGATAATCGTTTTAGGGAGTTTATAGAGTTTCTATATATAATCTAGGAACAGTTGGGCAACGGCAGGTGTTAATATATTAGGGCAGGCGATTAAGTGTCTTATCTTAGATAGTTGGTTTATAACTACTATAATATTTATGCAGCCTTTACTTTTGGGGAGATTAATAACGAAGTTAATTAAGATATCCTTCTATCTTTGGTCCGGAATAGGTAGTGGCTTTAAAAAGCCGTTATACGTCTTATATAAAGCTTTAGCTCGTTAGCAGGTGTGGCAGCTAGAGACGTAGCTTTATATTATATTATGCATGTTTCGCTAGTAGTACTCTTATTAGAGTAGTTCTAGGGTTTTTTCTTGGCCTGGGTAACCGGCTACTAGTAGATTATATACGTGTTTAAAAAGCTTAAGCTTAAGTTTATTATAATTAGGGATAACTAGGCGGTTTTAGTAGTATAAGTAGTTTCTATAGGCTTTGCATTTACTTAGAGAATTTTTTTTAGAGCGTTTAACGCCATTTTAAATTAGCTTAAGCGTCTCTTAGATAAACTTATCGTTTGGATATTTATTAACTATAATCTGTTTAATAGTTCGATTGGTTATTTTAAGGATATATACTATAAGATCTTTAGTAGGAGGTTTAAATAGCTTAGGGTAGAGCAGGGTTTAATTATGGTAGAAGCGCGCTTCTTCTTAAGCTAGTGCGTCCTGTAAACGTTGGTTAGGGTATTAGGCTTCTGGCCTTAAACGCCTAGGCGGTATATAATTAAGAATTGGAATTAGGACAGATATTCTAACCAGTAGGCTTAATAGTGGCTTAGCTGTTTTGTGGTTATAAAGTACTATAGGTTCTTATAATCGCTAAAAACCTTAATTAGGAATCTAGCTTCTTCTAGTTCTAGTTACTATTGCTTAAAGCATCTAATAATAGCTAGTAATTCTTTATTGTAGATCTTATAATTATATTTGGCTGGGCTTAGTCGTTTTAAAAAGTATGCTATAGGGTGTAATACTCCTTCCTTATTATACTAAGATAGAATGCCTCTAGTAATATAATTAGATGAGTTAGCTTCTATAATACTTATTTAGTTTGGGTTAAAGTGTTAAAGCATAGGTATAGTAGTAAATATAACCTTTAGATAAGTAAAGGCCTTCTTATATTCCTTATTAAAGATAAAGGCTTTGTCCTTTTAGGTTAAGGCTATAAAGGGTAAGACTAAGGCGGAGAAGTTATTAATAAACCGTTAGTAGAAGTTGGCGAAGCCTATAAAGGCTCTTACGTCCTTAACATTCTTGGGTTCTTACTAGTTTATAATTACTTTAACTTTCTTAGGGTCTATTTATACGCTATTTATGGAAATAATAAGTCTAAGGTATAAGACTTCTGTTTTATGGAACTCGTATTTATCTATATCTAATTATAGGCTAGCTCCGCGTAAGGCTTACAGAACCAGTTTAATATGTTTTTAGTATTTAGCTAGATTATTGCTGTATATTAAGATGTTATTGATATAAGCAGTATAAAAGACGTCCAGGTACAGACGTAGGGTATTATTTATAAAGTGTTAAAATAAACTTGGGGCGTTTGCGAGGCTAAATATCATTACTAAGTATTTGAATAGTCCGTATTAAGTACGAAATATAGTAAGCTATTTATCTCCTTTTGTGATACGGAGGCAGTTAAATGCGTGGATAATATTAAGCTTTGTATAAAAGCGAGCCTTACTTACTTAGTTTAGTGTCTCTTAAATTAATAGGATTAGGTATTAGTTCTTAACGGTAATAGCGTTAAGAGCTTAGTAGTTTATATAGAAGTATAGACCGCCGCTAGGTTTCTTAATAAAGATTACTGGTATAGCTATAGGTAAAGAACTTGCTCTAATAAATTTTTTGTCTAGATGTTTGTTTAAGTACTTCTATAGTACCTAGAGTTCGTTTTGGGATATCCCGTATAAGGGTCCAAATCTAGGATGTTTTCCTTCTTTAACTATAATCTTGTGATTATATAGACGGCGTTTTGGTAGCTTATTGGCTTCCTTTTATAAGAATATATCTAGATAATTATAGTATTCTACTGGTACTTTTATGGCAGGGTTAGTGTGCTTCTTTAGTACTAAGGCCTTCTTAATATCGGCTATTGTAATAGCGAAGATTATATATTCTAGTTTCCTAGTAAGTTGTACTAGCGGAGTAGCTCTAATTATGTGGATATCTAAGGTGTTAAGCAAGCTTAAATTGTCCTTAGTTTCTTATATGGTTTCTTATTTAGGTTTGGGTTCGGTATTAGGTATAGAGTTAGTATTAGATTTAGGGTTAGGTTCTTTAAGTATCCTTTTTATAGTAGAATACTAGTTCTTTTGGTACTTTTATATGTTAAGCTTAAGCTTCTGCTTGGTTTAGGGTGCAGTAGTTAAAATTAGTTTATATAGTCGTATATTATTTCCAGCTTCTTAGTGGACGTTGGTGGAAATCTTATATTAGTGGAATTTAGTGGAATTCTCGGGTAAATAGAATTTGGTGGAATTCTTAGGTAGGTGGAATTGGGTGGACCTTTTAGATATAGGGTGGATGTTAGTGGAAATTTTAAACTAGTGGATCCTGGTAGATTTTTTAGATTTTAGTTTAGAGTCTAAGTAGTAAGTTATAAGGCACTTCTACTTGCAATGGGAGGCGGTAAATAGAAGCCTAAAATTGTCCTAATTAATGGTTACCTTATATAGCTTTATCTAGGGTTGTTTAAAGGTAGCCTAGGGTAGTTATAAAGAGCTTAATTAATTCTTTATAGTTTAGGTATTAGAGTCTTAGAGCTACTACATAAGTAATACAGCCCGAGATAGTGCGTTTGCTATTAAATCCAAATATATTAATATGCTAATTAAGGGGTATTAGGGTAAACCTATTATCTTATATAAAGATCTTATTAATAAATCCTATAACGTATTTCACGGGTGGGCTGATTAAATGGGTGAACTGATCAGTTTGCCAAGACCACGCGTCGATATCTTTGACACGACTATGTCTCCACCCACTAATATACTACCTGTCTCTAGAGAAGCTCGAATACAGCTTGCTATCTAGGCTCTTAATACTGGCCAGATTTATAGCATTCGACACACTACACGCAACTTTAACGTGCCCTTTTCAAGCCTACAGACGCGACGCGCCGGAACTGCCTCACAACGCGATACTAAGCCAAAATCAATAAAGTTTACGGTAACCAAGGAAGAGGCGATAAAGCAGTATATTCTTAAGCTAGATTCAAGAGGATTCGCCCCTTCGCTTAATACTATTTAAGAAATAGCTAATAAACTATTAGTTAAGCGGCAAAGGGACCTAGTAGGCATAAACTGGCTATATAGCTTTATTAAGCGTACCCTAGAGATTAAAATAAAGTATAATTAAAAGCTAGACTACTAGCGTTATAAATAGGAAGAACTAGCAATTATATAAGGTTAATTTAACCTTATATAGAACGTAAAGGCTAAATATAGTATATAGGACGAAGATATATATAACTTTAACGAATCTGGCTTTTAAATGGGTATAATAACTCAGTAAAAAGTTATTATAGGCTCTAAGAGACGGCATTAACTAAAGGCTGTTCAGCTAGGTAACCATAAGTAGGTTACGGTAATCTAGGCTATTAACGCGTTAGGATACGCGCTTCTACCCTTTATTATCTACAAGGGCAAAAACCACCTCTCTACCTAGTACTAGGAAATTAATATACTAGCCTAATAGGTATTTAGGGTTTCTAATAACGGCTAAATAACGAATAAGCTTGGTTTCTAGTGGTTAAAGTATTTTAACGCGCATATAAGGGAGCGTACTGTGGGCGCGTACCGTCTATTAATTATAGACGGCCATAAGAGCTATAACTCGCTATAATTTACTAAATACTGTAAGGAGAATAAGATAATTACTTTATATATACCGCTATATTTATTACATATCTTACAGCCACTAGATATAGGTTGTTTTTCACCTTTAAAATAGGCGTATAGGCGCCAAGTTAAGAAGCTAATGCGTAACCGGTTTAACTATATTACTAAAATGGAGTTCTTACCAGCCTTCTAGGACGCGTTTAACGTGTCTATTACTAAAAGTAATATCTAAGGAAGCTTTTAAGGCGCTAGCCTAGTTCCGTTTAACCCAGATGCGGTAATATTAAAGCTTAACATTTGATTACGTACGCCTACACTACCTACCACTTAAGATACCACATGGCAGTCGAAAAACCCTAGTAACCACCTCAAATTTGGATTGCAAACGAAGCTAATTAGCAATAAGTTGGGTAGCTTACCATCTTCCTTAAAGGAAGGGTTTAATTAGCTTGTTAAAGGTACCCTTATAATGGCTCATTAAATAGTGTTATAGCGCGATTAAATTACTAAGCTTAAAGTAGCTAACAAGGCTGCAACCCAACGGAGGCAGTATAAAAGAAAGCGTATCCAGTAAGGAGGAGTCCTTACCTTTAAGGCTGGCTCGTAGTTAGTTGCTAAGGACTCTACTACTGCAACTTCTAGTAGTAAAAAGAGTCGGGGTAAGGTAAGGGCAGATAGGGTTAAACCAACTCAAAGGCGCTATGGCAACTGCGGTAGGACTGGGCATAACGCTTAAACGTGCCAAAATAACGAAGAATCTACTATAGAATCTAGTAGCGATGAGAAATCAGAGATAGATTATAGTAAGGCGGAGTAGTTCGTTACATAGTTCGTTGTATTTAGTGTAGTCTTGGCAAACTAATTAGCTCACCCGTTTAATTAGCCCACTCGTAAAATACGTTACTACTAGCTCCTATATTAATTAGGACTTAAGTACTAGCCCATTAATTATTCTACTAAAGACGACGGTTAACGGTTATGCTGCAATCCTAAGAATTAGAGTTTATAATATCTAGAGCATTTAATAAGATCCTAAGGCAGCACCGTCCCGAAGAGTAACTTAGCTCTAGGACCTTCCTTTTAGAGGCGACCGGGGCAGGGTTCTTGTAAAGCGTCGGTTAGAGCTTCGTCCTTATAAATAGTATTTACTAGATACGGGGCTAGAACTAGGTAAAAATTAGGGTTAGTAGCTAGAGCTTAATTAAGACGATCTACTACTTATTTATTTATATATTTGGGACAGCGGGACACCGCCTATACCGGTTATTTATATATACGTTTAGGGTAATAGGACAGAGCAGTAACTTAAGAGGTAAGTGTTACTTCCGCACTTAAAGTAAAGGCTATGTTTAATGCGTTATTCTTATTTAATAGATCCTTTTAGGGCATAGGAGAGGGTTTTAGTGTTAATGTCTATAGCGTCTAGGTGCTTGGACTAAGATAATAACTTAGTAAATATTTATGGGGTTGTCGTATTATATTAAAAAGCGGACTTTGGTGTTAGGCGTAATATATTATTATACCGTTTATTAATAACATTTATGTAGGCGTTAAGGGCTCCTGGTAGGTCTATACCTATTAAGGAGGTTTTTAGTTTAGGACTTAGGGATTTAATAAGGCTATTAACTAGTGCGGAGTTATTCCAGCCTGTTTCCTTTGCGTAACGGTTAAATTTGGAGAAGTATACTAGAAAGCTTTTTGTTCCTTAAGTTATATAGTTTATCTTTCTCTAAGCAGTAGCTTGGCGGTTTAGGTTACCGTATATAGCTTTAAGAAGTATAACTAGACTTTATACTAAGTTTGGTTAAAGGGGTTTAATAAGGTTAGCTATATCTCCTCCTAGTTAACTTAGGGCGTAGTAGAGTTAGTTAGCTTTAGTTAGGTAGCGGTTAATATTACTAGTTAGCTTATTTTTAAGCTGGCTTAGAAAAGATCGGAGTTCTTATTATTTACTAGTAAATATTAGGGGGTCTAGTAGTCGTTTGGATTGTTGCGGTGTAGTAGACAGATTTATAGAATAAATATCTATAGCTAGCTTAGGGTTTACACCTAATAAGCTAGGTTTAGATTCGGTCATTTTTATCTCGTCTATAGGTGGCGTGTTAGCAGCCTCTTGGGCTAGTATTTGATCTTAAGACCCTAACGCAAGTATCTTTAGGGCGCGGACTCTTCTTAAAGTGCTTTAATTAATTCCTAGTGCCGTGCTTCTTATTTAGCCTATTATTTAGCTATAGCGGCCTAGTTCTGTACAAGGGCGTTTATAAAAGACTTCTGTATATTTGCCAATTATTTTTAGAGTATGGATATAATATCAGCGGCCGTTATAGGGGCTTTAGGGTTGTTCTGCATTTTAGAGGGTGGTATATAGGGTTAACGCAATATAGTATTACAGAGTGAGTACAAGTGGTGATAATATATAGCGAAGTAGATATTATTAAGCTATATATATAAACTGTGTAATAAGGTCAAGACGTTGCGTAAAGAGAGAAGGTAAGGAAACGGGGAGAAAGGGTATATATTGTAAATTTAGTTGCTTAGTTAACACATGCACGGAGCAGAATAGGATTTAAGTAGCGGTCCTGGCAGAACTTGGTAGGATTTAGTAGACTTGGTAGAATGTGGCAGAATGCGGTAGATTGCCGTCAGATTGCCGTAGATTGCCGGCAAATTGCTGTCTCGTTGTGGTCGGTCTCTTCTTGCTGCGTCGGTGGAATAGGTGGAAATAGGTGGACGTGTATAAGGTGTCACGGAGGTGTCCCGTAACACTAAGGAAAGAGCTAAAGGCCGCCCACAGCGCTATATTAATATCCTTCGACCTATAGACCTTACTAAACAGCTATACAATTCTTAGTGTTATTGCCTATTTTATTAATAAGGACGGTAAGCGTTACTATATAGCATTAGGCCTTCGTAAGGTTATTGGCGAACACACTAGTAAGAATATAGCAGCTGTTCTAGTCGCTTTATTTAGGGACTATATAATTAGAGGTAATATTAGGTTCTTTATAGCCGATAATGCCAAGTTAAATAACACCTGTATTAATATAGTTCTCCAAGCCCAATATCTAAAAATGCTAGTAAAAAAATGAAAAGCATATTAACTTTACTACTTTAGCCATATAATAAACCTCTACGCGTAGGCCTTTATTATTAAAATAGACGCTAAGAAAATCTATAAGGAAATAGCAGCTATATACCACGATTAAAATTATAGTAAGGTTTAAGAGCTCTAGAAGAAATAGGGACCAGTTAGTTTACTTTAATATAATAAAGCCTTGTAGGAAATACTACGGTGGACTTGTTAATGGGCTGGGTATATAGGTAAATAGGAAGCCAATAATATAACAAACAATAATAACTGGTGGAGTGGTTACTTAACAGATTAACTCCAATTATATTCTAAGATTTACTATAAGGAAAGGAACTATCTAGGTAGGGACTATGGTCCTTTAAATACATATCCATACTCCTAAGAAATCCTCCTTATACGTAAGGTACGTATTATATATATTATACATACGTTCCCTTTATACCATTTATATACTGCGTATAACATTATATAACCTTAGTTACCATTCCTTATTATATGGCTCTATGGGTTCTATACTAGACTATACCCTTATTAACCAACTAGCTTCTTCTACCTCTTCTCTAAGTAGTTATAACATTATACTTAAAGCGTCCATAACACCATCTCCCTCCTCTTTATCTTCGTCCTTAAAGATTTCTAATATCTCTAAGTTGTTCACTAGAGGTATAATATCCGTCTAATTAATTTAGTTAATATCTTTACTTATTATGCCTAAAGCTCTATTATGGGACGGGGGCAATAGCTACAGAGCGTATGTATTTAGTGAGTCTACAAGACGTTACATAATTAATTATAAGGGTTAAGGGCGTAAGGAGGTGATATACCTACGTATAGCTAATGTAAGCTGTACGCAAGGTGTATGCAAGAGCACGGGGCTCTCCTATAGAGGCCCCTATAGTGGGGTTCCGTAACACTACCCCCCTTTTTATAGAGGCGGAGCTCTAGCGACGCTGTGGTTACTATATATATATAGAAGGGACGCTTAAGGTATAGAGAAGAAAAAAGGGGGTAATATTAAAGGCTTAAAACAACGTTATATAATAAGGCTTGGCACCTAAGAATCTAACTAATTAGATAACTTTAACTACCGGTTAAAGTTCCTGGACATCTTAATAATATTCTAGTTACGTAATTATACTTTACTATTATATAATGGCAATTTACGGCAATCTAATAGTAATTTGCCCTTATATAGTAATATATAATAGTTTATCTCTATAAGGGCTCCTATAGAGGATTAGGTATAAAATCTCTGCTTAGGCCCAGTTTCTATGGGTTCGCGTAGTAAAAGTCGCTAATTAGATCCTTTGCATTTTTAAAGTCTTCCCATACTTGCTATTCTGGCTAATCTATATCAAATCTTATATAGATAGCTCTGTAGTAGAGCCGCCGTCCTCTACCTTTGCCAAAGTATTTAGAGTTAATAATTTGTTTAACGGTCTACTCCTTATGGTTCTTATCTTTATTCTCGTCTCGGATTAGTACTAGTGGGGGTTTAGGCTATATATATCCCAGTAAGGGGTTAGGCTAGTAAAGGTATAGTAGCCATAGGTAAAATATAGGCTATATCCTATGGGTGGCTAGGGCGGGCAGGAGCTCTAGCTTGTATATAGCTCCACTATTAATAACTCGTTTAATTAAATAGGGGCCAAGGTTCTTATAATTAAGTAACTTTATAGGCCTCTGCGTAGAGATATTATGTATATCTAGCTATACCCAGTCGCCAATACGCATCTCTAGTGGTGGCGTTCTATAACGGTTGGCAAAGTAGGCCTACTTTACTTAAGCCTAGGCCATTTCTCCCTTGCAGTAGTTAAATAGATTTTTTATATAGTCTGTATACTAGTTAGCAAGTAGCATCTTAAGGCGTTTTCCATATGGCAGTTTCCTATTAATAGGTTCTGGTGGTTCTATGCCAGATTAGGGGTAATATCCCTTATTCGCGAAGAATGGGGTAAGTCCTGTAGTAGTTAAGACGTAGTTATTTGCTGCGAATTTACCTAGTAGAAGGTGATCTGCCTAGTTATCTTAACTATAGGCGATTACCTGTCATAGGTACGCTTTTATACTAGCATTAGCGTTTTTTGGTTACCTAGTAGTTTTATAGTAAAAGGATATAGATATCTTAACGGAGATGCCAAGGCGTTAGTAGATTTGTCTCTATACATTAAAGCCAAACTATATGCCTTAGTTGGACGTAATTGAGTTAGGTAACCTATGTAATTAATAGATTTCGCGGAGGAAGGTGTTGGTAACGTTACTAACGGCTACGCCTTTAGTTAGGATATAGTGGCGCTCTTTTATAGGTTGGCATATTATTATAAGGATGTTCTTATAGATACGGCCATATTATTTATAGGGTGGTAGGTTAATAATAAAATCTATGGCAATATCTGCCCATTATTATATAGGTACTAGTAGAGGGTACAATAGTCCTTAGTACTTTATATTAAAGGCCTTAACGCGCTTATAACTATATCAGGCGCCTATAAAGCGTTTAACTAGGTTTATTATTTTAGGACAGAAGTAGTATCGGCTAAGAAGCTTATAGGTTCCTCCTTTACCCAGGTGGCCGCTTAATTAGAGATTATGGGCCATTTAGATTAGTTGCTGTTATAGATTTTCTAAGTTAGGGATAAATAGACGGCCTCTATAATAGAGCCTATTCTCTTTTACTTTTAAGGTTACCATATTAATCTAGCCTAAGCTTTAGAGGTTAGTTAGCAGCATATAGGCGCTAGCGGTCTTTACAGCAATAAGTTAATATAGTAATGGGTTAATAGAGGTGTTATATGCCGTAGTAATAAGCTTATTAATTTTAGAAGGTAATTTTAGTTTTGTGGTATAGAGCTGGGGTATAGTTGGCTTTATTATAGGTAGCATACCTAGGGCCAACTTCTATACTTTTAAGATTGTCTATTATTAGAACTGGTTATAGGGGTCATTTTTAGACTAAGGAAGGTCTTATAAGCAGCGTATTAGGCTATTAAGCTTGGTACCTTGTACTCCTAGCCTATATATAATTTTAAAGTTAAAACTAGAGAGGAACTCGTTCTAGTGTACTTAGCGTTAGTTCAGCTGTTTTATAGTTATAAAGTACTGAAGGTTATAATAATCTGTAAAGACTTTAGTTGGTTAGTTAGGTTTTACTAAGAAGAGTTTTAGTTAGAATTCCTTAAACGCTTATATAATCGCGAGAAGTTCCTTATTATAGATTTTATAGTTATATTCTTATAGTATAAGCTTAGACAAGTAGAATGCGACTAGGTAGAGGAGACCGTTATTACCTATTTAGGAGAGAACGCCTGCGTTAACGTGGTTTAAGGAGTTAGTCTTAAAATAGAGTTGTCGTCCTAATATAAAGTAAGCTAAAATAGGTGCTTTAGTAAAAGCATCTTTAAGGTCTTAGAACGCCTTCTTATATTTAGGCGTCTAGATAAAATATAGATATGTTTTTCTTCCTTTTGCGAAAAGGCCCTTTATTTACATTATTGCTATAAGTGGTGCTATAATACCTAAGAAGTTATATATAAATTTTTAATAGAAGTTGGCGAAACTCAGAAAGGCTTATACGTCCTTAATGCAGTTAGGGGTTTGCTATTTGGTAATTATGCGTACCTTCTTAGGGTCTATATAGACACCCTTAGTAGTAATAATTAGTTTAAGGTATTTTACTTTTGTAATTAAGAATTTATACTTTTTTAAATTAATATAAAGTCCTACGTCCCTAAGGCGCTATAGGACTTTTTAAACGTACTTAGTATACTTAGAGGGATTATTATTATAAATAAGTATATCGTCTAGGTACGCGGAGTAGAAGTCGTTAAGGTAGTCCTGTAAGGCGTTATTAATATAGCTTTAGAAGCTGCCTAGGCCGTTATATACGCTAAAGGGCATAACAGTATATTTGAATTGGCTAAAGCGTAATACGAATGCGGTTTTCTATTTATTACCTTTCCGTATTTAAAGACGGTTAAAGGCGGCGATAATATTAAACTTAGTATAGATTTTGGCTTAACTAAGCTGCTTAAGGGTTTTACGTATAAGCGGTATAGGGTATTAGTTCTTAATTGTAATAGCGTTAAGTTCTTTAGAGTTAATGCAGAATTAAATACCTCCTCTTAGCTTCTTGGCAAGGAGGATAGGGGCGGCTGCTAGGGACATACTAGGACAAATAAATCCTTTATTAAGGTGTTTATTAATATACTTTTTAATAACTAGAAGTTTGTCTTTTAATATTAAGTAGGGTCTTTTATAAGGTGGCGTTTTCCCTTATTTAATATTAATGGCATAGTTATTAGGTTAATATAGGGGAGTGTATTTACGCCCTTTTATAAGCATATATTAATAAAGTTATAGTACCTCTTAGGGAGGAGCTTATGGAGTTCCTTATTAGTAAATCTTTTTTTAAGCCTTATAAATTTCTTAAAGTCTAAAGGTAAAAGTCTATAGAGTCCCTGTTAGCGACTTAGTTAATTAAGGCACAAATACGGTAGGAGGGACGCGCAAGCCTGTACGATTGGATTGTCTATAAACGAGGATCCAAAGCTAGAGAAAGGAAAAGAGAAGAAAGGTAGCGCCGCTCGAGGTTTTATACAATTGTCTGGTTACGTGACTATAACTGTCTAAAATAGTAAGAAACTGTCTAAAACAGTAAGAAACTATCTGCAACTGTCCGCCATAATTTACTGCTATAATCCACCGTTTTCTACTAGCGCCGTAATATTACCCCCCCCCTTTAAAAAAGCCTGCCCTTAGGCTTTATATATCCGTATTATGTCTATAGGGTGTTCTTATCTATATGCTTAATAGGTAGCTTATTATCTTTGCTATACTAGCACTTTATCTACTTGTATAGATATTTTAGGGGTCCTAGCTTATTAGGGTATTAGTTATAGAATTCTTTAAGCTTTTAGGGGTAACCTATAAAGTTCTAGGCAGGGTACTAGGTTAGGTCTAGATTGTAACCTTTCTATTAGATATAGTATTTTAGCGTTCCTTATACTAGTTTACAGGCTAGTATTTTATTAACTTCCTATTTATTGTTGCTATTAACTTAAATTAGTAGTGGAGGCTTATTCTTTTATCTAGGTAGTAGGTTATTTACAGCTTTCTATAGCTTATCTGGTAAGAAAATAGGGTAGACTTTAATTAAGTCTGGGAGTTTAACCTTATATAAGTTGCCTTCTTTATTAAGGATCTTATACAGTCCTGCTATCTTATAGTCTAGCTTATAGCTAGGCCGTTCTGTTTTTTTAGTTCTTTATTATAACCTAAACCTTATCGCCTATGGTAAAGTCGGGCTCGCGCCTATGCTTATTTACCTGCTATTTTATTAATTTCTAGGCCTTCTCTAAGTTTTTATAGGCTACTATCTATGCTTCTTCTAAGCGTCTAGTATACTGCTATACTTATAAGATAGTTTTTTGTATATAGTCTGTGGTCCTTCTAGTCTCTCCCAGTCAAAGCTTATATAGGGTAAGTATCCCATTTCTAGCTAAATAGGGGCAAACCCTGTAGAGTTATAAAGTAGGGTTGCCTAGGCGTAGTCTATTATAGGTAGTAGTTCGCTTCAGTTATCCTAAAAGTAGTTAATAAAGGACCGGAGTCTCTAGTCTAAGTATTAATATATAATCTCCGTCTAACCATCTATCTAGGGGTAGTATGCTATTGAGAGCTTTAACTTAATACCTAGGATCTGGGTAAACTCGTTCTAGAAGGCTAATATAAACTGCGGCCTATAGTTAGATATAATAGTATCTAGTAGTCCGTAAATTCGGTAGACATAGTAGATATATAGTTGGGCCGCCTCTTTAGCATTAATATTTTTATAATAGGGGATTAAGAATGGGCGCTTGCTAAAGCAGTTAACTAGGATTATAACCATATTATATCCGTCGTGGTCTGTAGGTAACTTATAGAAATCTATAGAGATATACTACTAGGGGCGTTCTAGTATTAGGAGTGGCTTTAATAGCCTTAGGGTTTTGTCTTATAGAATTATAGACCTACAGCAATCGTCGCAGTTCTGTATATAGCGGTTAATATCTATAACTATTCCGGGTTAGTAGTAGCAGTCGCTAATAATTCTATAGGTTTTATTTTTTCTGGGGTAGGCCGTAAAGACCTAAGTATATGCTTCGGCGATGAGCTAAGTCCGTAAATTCTATTTTTCTGCCACTACTAGCTATTCCCAGTGCTTAAGCAGTCCGTTTTTAAGGGACTATAGACTAGTAGCATTCTTTACCTTTTCGCGGTACTCTTATAGAGAAGGGGCCGTACGGTTTGCCTACAGCAGTTTATTAATAAGGTTAAGTTCTATGGAGTTAATAGGATATATTTTAGTGTCTAAAGGGTCTGTATTTAGTTTTGCCTATATTTAGGAGTTGAGGTGCTCTGGTTATAATAATATCTAGGTCCGTAATAAGATCTTTATAGCTATTTGGTTATCTAGGTCCTATCTACGCCTTATAAGGCCGTCCGCGCAATTTATAGCGCCTGGCCAGTATATAATTAGGAAGTTAAACTAGGATAAGATATCCGCCTAGCGTGCCTACTAGGCTATAAGGGCCTTTGTTATTATAAAATATTTTAAGGCCTTATAATTGGAGACTACCTATATAGGCTTAGGGGTCCCTTCTAGCTATATACGCCAGTGCTAAAAGCTAGAGATAATAGCCAGCATTTCTTTATTATGGATGTAGTAGTTTAGCTTATGTCACGGGACACCTCCGTGACACCTTATACACGTCCGCCTGTTTCCACCGACTCGTCTACCTGTTTCCACTAACTTGTCCACCTGTTTCCACCGACTTAGTAAGAAGAGACCGACCGCAATCTATAGCAATCTGATGGTAATCTGCCGCGTTCTGCCATATTCTGCTAAGTCCACTAAATTCTGCTAAGTTCTGCCAGGACCACGACCCAAAGCCTATTTTGCCCTGTGTACGTGTTAACCAAGCAACTAAGTTAACGATATATACCCCTTTCTTCCCGTTTCCTTACCTTCTCTCCTTACGCAACGTCTTGACCTTATTACGTAGTTTATGTATATAGCTTATTAATATCTACTTCGCTATATATTATCTCCGCTTGTGCTCGCTCCGTAATAGCTTAGTATTTATTATAGTCTTTAAATAGTAAGTAATAGGGTACTATTCTCCATCTATTTACTTTTAGGAGTAAACGCCAGCTATAACTCTATCTAAGGCATTGGTCTCTAGCATTAAGGGCCTATAAGGGATATTATTGCGATCACCTTAGGTTGCCCTTAGGACAACCTCTAGACGCCCCTTAGATAGTCGCCGGTTACGTGCCGGAGGCACGTGCCTGTAGTATATAGTCTCCACGATCCTAGAGGCCTTACCTCCTTAAGGATTCGTCTCTCTTACCAATCTATTCTATTCCACAATCGTGTCCTTATAGCCCCCTGTCTATAAAGTCCCCTTATATTTAAATCCTTCCTACTCTATTTTAAAAGGGTAGCTGGCTTTAAGGACCAGATTGTTTGTTTATATCTTTTGTTTATATCTACTATTCTCCCTTAAAATCTCGCGACGACCTAAGCGGAAACTCCACAAATACCTTATAGAAAGCCGTCGCATTAAGATAGAAAGGTTCCTCCGATAGCGAGAGATTGTGACAATATAAACCTCTAGGTAAGACGGCTAAACGAGCCCTAACACCTAGATACGCTAGGAGCTCGAAGACTCTTATATACCTATGGTTACCGCTAAGGAAAATGCAGACACCCTCTATAACGGATATAGCGCTACTAAAAAGCAACTAGAACCCCTCTAGCCCTACTTAGGCTAATCGGAAGACTAAGCGCTAGAGGTAATACTAAGATCTTCCCCTAAGCCAGAAATGCTAGAGGAATATACTAACGCGTTTAACTAGGGACCTAACTAGAACCCTCCCAGAAGACCACCGGCCTATAATTAGTATAGTAGCGGTATATAAACTGCTTATAAGCTAAGCGGGCCTACCTCTTTAGGTAATTTAACCTAAACACTAATTTAAGACCTAAGGCTTATTAGGAAATCCGTACTAGCCACTAGTACTAATACTACCTCTATAGCCGGAGCTTCCCTAGGCCCGAGTTTGGAAAGTTAAGAGCCCTATACCAATATCCCTTAAGATAGATATTGGGAAGCTATTATAAGGCTCTTGGAAGCCATATGGGAGGAAGCTATTAATAAATATATTAGAACCTTTTAAGGGCAAATTTAGATCTGGTAGGGTTAATCTAAGCTAGATAAGTTCTTTTATAACTTAGCTAGGGCCAAGGGCTTCCCGGGGGCTACCTAGTACCCATCTAAGAAAGTGTGGAAGACTTAGAGAGACACCTACGTAATAAATGGAAGAAAGATATAGACCAATTGGCTAAGGCCTCTAGTAGTTTAGAACTCCGTTATAGACCTAGTGCCCAACATTTAGACAATTAGGTTTGCGAGGTGGACAACTTCTTTAAGATGCTAATAATATAAGATAATACCAAAGAACGTATATAATGGATTATTAGCAAGATTAAAGACTAATTACTAAACTAGATTGCGCTTAATTAACTTAATAAAGAGCAAATTACTATATAGCTATAGCTGCAGACCTTTCTAAAGGGTTAGACCTAAGATCCGTATATTGTATAATATAATAACGCAGAACAATTCTGGAATGGTATATAGCTGGACCGTTAAGACTTCCGCTAGTTTATAAACTTTATAGAAACTTATGCTTAATAGATAGATCTAAAGCTCTTTAAAATAAGGACGGCAGCATCTATAAGAAGAAGAAGATTGGATTTATCTAGGCTAGAATTAAGCTAGTAATTCATGACAAAATAAAGCGCGTAGGAGCCCTACCGCGAATTACCGTATATGCGGATTTTGAACGAGCGGTTCTAAATGCCGAGGATGCGGTAAGGAACCAGACCTCTTTTGGTAAGAAGCTAGGGGGTAGCTAGAAACGCGGGCACTCTAGTAGTAACGTAGGGCAGACCTAGTCTTTAAAAAAGCCGTTCTTAAAGAGAACCTTAGAATGGTTAAAGTTAGGAACCTTAAGCAGCGGGAAAGACTTCTAAGGTTAACCTAATACCTATCTAATACCCTTATAGGAACCTTCCAAGAAGCTAAAGGGACATTTTTATTGGAAAAATAAATAGGGCGATAAACGCACTAATAAACTAAAAAAAGAGAAGCACTAGTTACGGACGTCCCCTGGCTATAACTAGGGCAAGATACGGAAGGGAAGACTCTCCGTATTGCTATTAAACTAGAAATAATACTCCCTATGGACGAGATGCGTTAGTTCTAAGTACTATATAATAGCGGCGCCGAAATTAATCTTATATAATATAACTTGGTAAAAGAGCATTAACTTATCCTGTCGCTAGGGTGGCGGAAACCTATTATAGGCTTCCTAGATAAGTATTAGATTAAACTACACAGCGCCCATAAGCTTATAGTATTAGTGGCCGACATATATAACCGCACTAAGGTGGTCGGCCCGCAACCCTTCTGGGCAGCTAACTTTGTAGGTTATAACCTTATCCTTAAATACCCTTAGCTCGCGGAAGTAGATTCTAAGATATGCTTTAAGACAGGAGCCTTTAAATAGTGAAACAATAAAGAATTGGAAGGGCGTATATTACTAATAAGCGTAAAAGACATCCTAGAGGATATAGCCCTAGGTAAAATAGTATACGCTCTACACCTAAAGGAGTATCGGATCTAACCCCTGTTTTATAGCAAGATAGGTATAGAGCCTAGTATAGGTAATAACCCTTCCATAATAGAGACCCTATAGGGAACTACCGGATAGGTCGCGGAGATATTATAGGGAGGCGGCGATATCAAAGATCTTATAAGATACTTCTATTGTTATGGGTTACTCTAGCTTAAGCAATACATAGAGAATATACTACGGCATCTTAAACGCTACGTTAAAGAATTCCCTACCCTCTACTGGCTACCGCATAAAACTATTTAACGTATAGTAGCAACTATATACAAACAGTTACTATAGCGCGCGACGCTGCCTATAAGCGTCCTAAGGGAGCTCCGGGACCTACCCAATAATAATATAGAGAATAAACGCGACCCCAATTTGTTAAATATTCTAGTAGGCCTAAGGGACTTACTAAGGGTATTTTTGGGTAGGTAAGCTAAAGTCCTTTCGCAGAACTCGGAATACGATTATATAATTAATCTAGAAGAAGGCAAGCTACTACTAAACCTCCCTATCTATAACCTCTCTTATAAAGAGCTTAAGATCCTATAGGAGTACTTTAATGGCTTACTGAAAAAGGGATAGATACGGCCTAGTAAGTCGCTAGTAGGCGCGCTAATCCTCTTTGTCCCAAAACCAGATGGAACCATAAGGCTATATATAGATTATTATAGTCTTAACAAGATTACAATCAAAAACCGCTACCTACTACTATTAGTTAGTAAAATGCTAGATTAATTATCTAGGGCGAAGATCTTTACGAAGCTAGATCTATAAGACGCCTATTATAGGCTCCGTATTAAAAAAGGAGATAAGTAGAAGACCGCTTTTAAGACCTAATACGGCCACTTTAAGTATCTAGTAATGCCTTTTAGGCTAGCCAATGCGCCTATAACATTTTAATCGTACATTTACAGAGCCTTAGGGGGACTAGTTAACCGCATATACATTATTTATTTAGATAACATTTTAATCTACTTAGAAGATAAGGATTAGCACGAGTAATATATCCGCGAAGTGCTGGAACGTTTAGATAATTAAGGCCTCTATACTAAGGCGTTAAAGTGTATCTTTAATGCTAAGCAGGTTAAGTTCCTAGGCTATATTATAACGCCTATAGGCGTAGTTATGGACCTAGTACGGGTGCAAACAATCTAAGAGTGGCTAGAGCTAGAAAGCTACTAAGATGTTTAAGTATTCCTAGGCTTTGCTAATTTCTATAGGCGCTTTATCTACGACTACTTAGACGTCGCCCAACACCTATTTAACTATATTATTAAAGCTTCTTAAGACCTAGCCTAGGGATTAAAAAGCTTAAAGGTAGGAAGGAAGGAAACTAAGAAGGAACTAACTAAATAGTATAAACCATGGATATGGCCCGGAAAGGTATAGGAAGCCTTTTAGGAACTACGCATAAAGTTTATAGAAGCTCTACTACTACGGTATTTCGACCTAGATTAGCTACTACTAATATATTAAACTTTGCCCTTGCTGGTATCCTACTGCAACCTAATAGGCTACCCAGCTCTACTAGAGACCAGTAGCATTCTACAGCAGAAAATTCTAGGGACCTAAAGTTAGGTATTACACCCACAATAGGGAATTGCTAGCTATAGTCGACTGCTTTAAACAGTGGCGATACTATCTTAAGCACGCAAGCTATACCACTCGCGTACTCTTAGATTATTATAATCTACGCTACTTTATAACTACGAAGGAGCTTATATCTTAATAGGCTAAATAGGCAGAGGAGCTTATATAATTTAACTTTAAGATTAAATATAAGTTAGGGGAAAACAACCATGCTAATAGATTGTTACGACGGCCAGACTATACCAAAGGCTTTAAAATGGGAGAAGGAAAGCAGATAATAGATATCTTACTCCCTACATTATAGAACAAGCTCTAGGTATGGGATACTTAAGCACCTATAGCTCTAAGTACCGAGTCTTAGGTGGTGTAAACCCTATTGGCTTCCACTAATATTCCGGCTAGTACCCAGTCCGTTACCAATAAGGGTCTAAATATACCTAGATAGGACGTCCCTAATATACTCTTGGAACCTAGTAATACATTACCTCTAATTACTAAGCTATCCCCTTAAACTAAAAGCGGAGCTATAGAGTAATTAGAACCTAGAGCCCTGCAAAGACCAAAGGACTTTAACCTTATAGCGGCCTTCCTAACGTATGCGTACCGGAGAGTTATAAGATCTATAGTACTATCTAGTTGTGTACTTAGAGCAGTATAAGACAAAACAGCTTTTACCCGGGAACTATCTAAAAGGTTAATGGATCTTATCCATAAAGTATAACGGAGGGACGCCTCCTATGCTATCTTTAATGCGGAAGTAAACTAGAAACGTAACGGAAAGGAAGCTAATAGGCGTCACTATTAGGAAATAGACCTAATAGGCCTACTACGTAGATATGGTAAGGTTTAGGTGCTATAAGAAGCAAATCTATGATAGAAGATTCTTATAAAGAATTATAATAATCTTCTAGGCGGCTACTATGGTTAAGCTAAGATAGTAGAATTACTTTAACGTAAATACTATTGGCTAAAGCTTAATTAGGAAGTAAAGGAATACATCAGCCATTATAAGAAGTGTTAAGTATACAAAATTTAAAGGTATAAGCTATGGGGTTTACTTAAATCGGTTCCTCCCGCTAGCGAACTATAGCGACATTACGCTATAGATTTTATTACAGATCTTCCACTATTAAAAGATAAGCAAGAACGAATATATAATTTAGTCCTCGTACTTATTGATAGGTTCCCAAAGTACGTCTAATACCCCCCTATTAATAAGACGATTAATATATAAGCGCTTACAAACCTAATTAAGGAGAAATGCTTTCTTAAAGTAGATTAACCACACTCTATTATTACTAATAGGGGCAGCGTCTTCATAAGCCAATACTGGTCGGATCTATGCCTTTATTTAAAGATAGACCACCATTATAGTATGGGTTTCCATTAATAGACGGACGGGCAAACGGAGCGCTAGAACTAGGAACTAGAGTCTTACCTACAAATGTATTTAAACTACTAGCAAGACAATTGGTACGAGCTACTTCCGTATACGAAATACGCTTATAACTTAAAGCAACACTTATTACATAAGTATGCACCTATCTGGATTGCCTATAGCATTTAACTATCTAGATTTAATGGTGTACTTAATAATTACTGGCTAAGGCTGTATAAGTAATTATAGAACCCGACCGAGAAGTTTAAGGATATCTACTAGAGAGTATAAGGGTACCTTAAGGAATGGGAGGAGTAATAGAAGCATGCAAAGTAGAGCTTATAAGACGCGCAAGAGTAGTAGAGACTTTAGTACAACTGTAAATACTAGGATAAGCATTTCGGCGTAGGCGATAAGGTTTTATTACGTTTAACAAATATTAAGACCCGTTAACTATTAAAGAAGCTCAATATAAGATACCTAGGTCCCTTCCAAATTAAGAAACGAATTGGCAAGCTAGCCTACCGTCTCTAGCTACCCCTATCTATGGCCCATATATATCTAGTATTTTACGCAAATCTACTAAAGCTATGGCATAGACTACTACTAGAAAAGAACTTCTATCTAGGCCCAATTAAACACCCTAAAGTGGTGGGCGAGCGGTATAAGGTTAAAGCTATACTATGCTATAAGTCTATTAAGAACAAGCTTTAATATAAAGTTAAATGGCTAGGATGGCCTGCTAAGGACTCTATATAGGAACCAGAGGATCACCTTAATTATTGCAAAGATATTCTAAAAGAATATTAGGACTAAGGTCCGTAATCTATAAAGTGCAGAAAGCGCTCTAATACTATAGTGTCATTACAGCCTATAAAGAAGACTTACGTAAAGAGCAAGAAATAGGTTAAATTAGATACAGAATAGATAGGCTCTGGAAACTGTGAGGGTTGATTAGGGCTACGGCCTAAGGCAGAACAGGTCCTTAGCCTTTTTATATATATAGTATAGAATTAATAGGGTATTTTGCTAGAAGTGCATTCCTATTTATTAGTCTATATTAGAAATAGTGTTCCTATGCCTTCCTAAATACCTTACAAGGCCTTCCTAATTGCCACTATATATAAGAATTAATCCCAAATACCTAAATTAAAAGCCATTATACCTTATCCCTAGACATAGAATTAGTATCCATCAGCCCACTAAGTAATGGCTAATAGGAATAAGATCTAGATCCAGATCCCTTAGTAGGAGTATAGGTAGGTATAAAAACGGGGGTAGGCTAATAAGGTATAGATAGAGCAGAGATCCTTAAACGCTTAACACTAATATTAGGCCTAAACCAGTACTAATAAAGTTTTTAAAATATAAGCTTATAGTTAATAAAGACATGCTTAAGCCTAGAATAAACAGAGATGTTAGCTAGCTGGTAAAGACTAAAACTACCAAGACCTTACTATGGCAATTATTAGTTACCTATCCGCTAGGTACCTAAAGGGTAACCTACCTAATACTGCATTATATTATGCTCTTTTAAAACTTAACGTATATACGCGAACTTTTTCTTATGGTAGATAACAACCTTCTTCTTATTACCCCTATCCTTTACCCTATCCTTAGTATACCAACCTTACTCCCTTATTAGGCGTTACTAGCTAGCTTGCTAGAAATTATAGGCGGTGTAAATAGCTGTAGTATAGTCTTAAATTTAACCTAGTTGTTTAGCGTTAGCGCTAGAATAAGAGAGAGCCCGGGCGATATAGTAGTTAAGGATATTAAAGGATTATTGCCACTTAGGCCCAGGCTATATTAAAGCCTAAAGTTAGTAATAGAAACCTATTAAGGATAGGAAGGCTTACCTTAACGTAACTACCGCTCTTAGTATACATGCATCGATTATAAGGACTAAAGGTGTTAGACCTTATATAGTGGGCCTTGTTATAAGCATCCAGAATCTTTTTATTAGATTTCTAATCTTTTAAGGACGTATATATAAAGTTATTTGGGTAGGACCAGCACCAGTTACGGGTTAGTGGAGGTTAGGGTTCCATATATAGCGGTAGGGCTAGAATACGCTATAGAATTGGCTTAGAAGAGCAGTTAGCAGGAGAATGAAAAGGTATATTAAATTAATAATAGAAAAGAAGAAAATCTTAATAATATATTAAAGATACGTCCAAAATTGGACAAAGGTTAATAATAGGAAGTAAGGTATTAAGAAAAAGGACCAAGCTCAATAAGTAAAGTGTCTCTATACTTTACCTTCTAATACCCTTCTGGTATATAACCGCAACCTTACCAATATAACTCCGTTACAATAGCGCAATTTAGAAGGAAGGAAACACGCGTATATACTATTTAGCCATCACTTCCTTATAAGAAAAACTAATTACGCGGCCGGGGAAGACAATTAAGACGTTAATTAAAGACGCATATAGGTTAAATTATACCTAAATAATACTACGGTATTAAAAGAACAACGTTTTTAACGTTTTTAACAATCGTATAATAGCTAGAGGCGCTATTACGAAGTGTCCCTCCTATTTACTAGGCAGTAGAGCTACGCCAAAATATAGCACAGGACTATAAAAATGAGAAAGGATTATAGATCAATATTTTAATGGTTAGATAACGGCAAGCTAAGGCTCTACACATTAAATTCTATACTAAAAGGTTCTATAGAACCATACTAGAACACCAAATTACTTATAATATTTATAATTAATTACAGACCGGTATAAAGGCTTGGAAATAGAGTTGTATAAAAATCTTTATATTAGCCTAGGTAGTTACCAGTATGCTTCTAGTAGGCCTCTAATAGGTCTTCTAGTAATCCTTATAACTTTTCCCTAGTTATATTTTTTTTCTTATTAAGGTTTTTTAGGAGTTCAAAGCAGGGGTTAGATAGATAGATGATATATAGCGGCATACTAACATCTCCCTAATATGTCTCCGAACCCCTTCTGGGACGAGCCCCTATAATCTCCCTACTGTAAGGTAATAGTAATTAGGGTCTAACTATAAGAAGGGGGGGGGTAATATAAGGGATATTATTGCGGTTACCTTGGGTTGCTTTTAGGACAACCTCCGGACGCCCCTTAGATGGTCGCCGGTTACGTACTGGAGGCACGTGCCTGTAGTATATAGTCTCTACGATCCTAGAGGCCTTACCTCCTTAAGGATTCGTCTCTCTTACCAATCTATCCTGTCCATATTCGTGTCCTTATAGCCCCCTGTCTATAAAGTCCCCTTATAGGACCATTCTAGGTTAAAGTGGGCAAGTAAGGGAGTAGAGACTAGTTGTTTCTTAAGTTTATTAAAGACCTGCCTGCATGCGGTATTAAAGTAAAAGGGCCAGTCCTTATGGGTAAGTAGGCTTAGGGGCCGGGTAATTCTACTATAGTTCTTAATAAAGCGCTAGTAGAAGTTATAGAACCCTAGGAATAACTACACCCCCTTTACAGTCCTTAGGGGTACCTATTAGTTAATCGCAGCCATCTTTTCTGAGTCTGCCTTAATTCCGTCTATACTAATAATAAACCCTAGGTACTTTATATGCTTAACACTAAATTCCGATTTCCTAATATTGGCCTGGAGGCTGGCCTTGCGAAGCCGTTATAGGACTTTATAGATATGCTCCTTGTATTCTAACTTATTCTTAGAGTAGATTATAATGTTATCTAGGTAGGCCGTATAGAAGTTATTAAGGTAGTTAAAGAGAATATCATTTATATATTACTGGTATATAGCTAATCCGTTAGTTAATCTAAAAGGAAGTACTTTATATTTATATATTCCGTAACAGGTCCAAAATATAGTAAGATCTTCTAATCTAGGGTTTATCCTAATCTAGTAAAAAGCCTAACAAATATTAAGCTTAGTAAAGATCTTAGCTCTATTTATTTGGGCTAGAGTCTTATTAAGTAAGGGCAGTGGATAGCGGTCCTTGTGGATTATATTATTAAGTTTGCGATAGTTAATACAGAAATAAAGTCCTCTATTTAGCTTTTTGGTAAAGAGAATAGGCAAGTTAAAAGGGGCTTAACTAGGCTTAATAAAGCCCTTATTTAGGTTATTAATAAGGTACTGCTTTATAGCCTATAATTTAGCAGTAGACTGCTAATAAAGGGGGCTATAACTAAGGGTGTCTTCCTTATTTAGCTTAATCTCGATCTTATAGTCGTACAGTTAGTAAGGTGGGAGTATATTGGACGCTACCTTGGAGAATATGTCCTTAAATTTCTAGTATTAACGGGGCAGTTTCTATTCTACTAGCTCCTTATCTATAAGTTCACTTTTTAGTCCGCTAAGCTTGCTTTCCTTTTCCTTAATTATTTAATTAATCTTATATAAGCTGGTGGTAAAGGTAATGGTATTAGGTTAGACTAAGTTCTAATAGAATCCTACAGCGCTAATATAGCAGATATTAACTGGGGGAAGGTCTATAGGTTTCTTTATAAACTTTTATTAGGCCGTATTTTATGGTATAGGGTTTATAGTCTTCTTTAGCTTATATTCTATTTTCCATAAGTTATCCTTTTAGTCTATTAGTTTAGTATAGTGTCCGGTATTCCTAGTCTTTTTTTATAGGTGCGTAGGGCCTATGTTCTCTATGGGGGGCTTAGCTAGGCCATTACTAACTTCCTAGGTCTTCAGTGCGGGTGACATAATATAGGTAATCTAGGGGCGATATAGTATATAGATCCGTTATAGATTACGCCATAGATCTTTCTTAAAGGCTTAGTCCCTATATATAGTATCGGCCTAGTAAATAATATTAATTTAGGGCTATATAAGGTTCTCTATTATAATACTAATTTCTTTTATAAAGGAAGGGGTTAGGGGTAGGGATTTAGGCCAGATAAGCCTAAATAGGCTAGCCATTTTCTTTCTAAGATTATATTATAGCTTCCTAGGTCTATAATAAAAAAGGAGATATTATACTACCTTTGTTTATTAACACGGAGGTGGATCTATAAGATAGTTATAATAGGTGGTTCTATCCGTCTATTATACCCATAGATAGGGACTAGTTTAGGCAGTTCTTTTAGGGGTATATTTAAAAAGTTAGCCAGCTTTATAGTATACTAGGTATCTATTAAGGTAAAGGCATTTACTGTCACGGCACAGTCCTAACGCGTACTGTCTCGTACTATTTCCTACTATTAGCTGGCCCACCACTAGCGCCTTGGCGGCTGCCCCTACTATTTATATACAATACCCCCTTTTACCTCCTTCTCCTCTTCATACCACAATGTAGTTATTCAGCCTATTAGCATTACAGCACTGTGATAGTTTATAGTATCTCCTCTTGCGCCCCATCGCGATCTTTATTCTCCCCAGTCCACTGTCTTTATTTTCCCAGTATAATCGCGACCTGGCGCGACCAATACCACCGTACCACAGTCCTAAACAATCTTAGTATTGTCCTAGACAATCTCAGCATTACAGCCAGCCTTACAGATTTCAATTACCCTGCCTAGATCCCCCAAAATGGGTGACCAGAATAGGAGTTCTCCCCCCACCGTGCACGGTCCCACTCAATGCACACCAAAATCAAATATTACCAAGCCTCGATTTGAGGCTGTAGAATCACATATAATTGATAAAATCATCTAGATTTTTGATGTAGTAATCTACTAGGTCTCCTCATTCAAATAAGCTACCGTATGAGATTTTCCGACCGTAGGAAGTTGTTGAATTTAGTATTAAGCGCGAGTAGCCCTAGATATGACCACTCCATCTATTACCTTAATTGTGACCTTTAAAATAACAATAAGAGATTGCCTAGAAGCTTGTTTCTTCCGTCTACCTCCTCTTATCAGCTTAAGGTCGTTTTGAAGCTGTAGATTTGCTGTGCGAGCGTATACAGCCTCCTCTCTCTGGCGGCGTTTTTCAGCAGCCTCCTTCTCTCGTTAAATCTTGGCTTGTATTCTAGCCTGCTTCCTCTATACTATCGCAAGCTGTCGTTCTTCCTTCGCAAGTTGCTTCTGAACCTTCTCATCCTGTCGGCGTACCTCCTCTTGGTGTTATAGTTGCTTGCGCTCCTCTTAAAGCTCTATCGCTCGCTCAATCTTTGAGGGGCTAAAGAACATAGCCTTACAGTCAGTTTCTGCACGTAGTCCATCAAAGAGAGGCTTGCCACGAGCTCTCTTCTTCTTCTCATTGCTAAACACCTTGCGGAGGCCTTCGTTTTCTAAGCAGAGGATAGCGATATCAGTGGTAAGCTTAAGAACCGTATTTTTAAGCCTTTTAGCCTGCGGCTCTATAACCTCATTAACTATATCTCGTAGAAGCTTGCGTACCTTCCTCCAGTCACTTGCTGAGAGGGCTAAGGTATTTAAGTCCCTTAATGAGGGCCAAGAGGCTATTTTACCTTGCTTCCGTCGGGTCTCAATAGCGCTAAAAATAACATCTGGATTAAGCGGACTGAGCCCAGTATTTGCCCACCTACTGAGTATATTGTCCCTAGTAAATGCCCTATCATAGGCAGCCCAAAATAGACGGAAGAAATCTTGTTTTGTGACAGAGGAGAGGCCCTAGCTCTCACAGATAAGATTATTAAGTTCTTAGCTGTAATACGTGCTAAGAGGAGAGAAGAGACTAACGTTAAGAGGTTGTAATTGGTGGGTTAAATAAGGCGGAAATGCAGCTACTAATATCCTATGCTTGTGACACCAGTTAAGGAAGTTTATATTAATATAAGATCCGTGCCCATCTAATATTAAAAGCCTCCAGAATCTTCCATTTCTAGCCTTCTTCTTTGTTTCTATATTGAAGAGGGTAGTAAGCCATAAAAATCCCATCTTGTTATTTATCCAGCCCGTTGTGGTAGATAAGAAGAAGACCCGGTGTTGTTTAGGGTTAAAATCTTAAAGCCAGAAGTCCTGGAGGTTGCCCGAAATAGCTTAATAAATTAGGCCTGGAGGGAGGCTTGTTCCATTAGCGCAGATACTTACAATTACTATAATCCACTCTCTATTACTGTCTTAACTAGCGCTAAGAAGTTTACCTTAAACTGCTTCTGATTTGGTATAGATTCTTTTGCTCTTATTAAGTACGCCAATAAGAAAGCCCTTTTTATCCATATTGTACATATTATGCACCTCAATCTTATACTTCTTAATCTTCTCCTTCAATAACTCGTAAAAGAGCTTATATTGATATGAATTATCAGCCCTTTTATAGGCTATATCGGCCGGGGTTAAATAGCTTGATTTTATCTTGTCTTTATAGCGCTTAATAAACCGCGAAACCCAGTTCTTTCTAGGCGTTATTCTCGAGATCTCAAAGGCGAAATTTCGCACCATTTGAGGTGTAGGAGGTAGGCCACGTTCGGTAAGAAGATTAATGTACCCAAGAAGAGTCCTCTCCTGCTGTATTGATAGAAGAGATTTCATTTCCGTCGCATCCTCTCTAGAGCGAGTGATCTGCCGATGACGCCGCGAAAGTGTAGTACGATTGACATTGAATTCTTTAGCTGTCCAAGTGTAATTAGGAGGATCTTGTAGCTCTAATGCAGCAAGAGCGACGTTAATTGAGTCCATTTTGATTGCATACGATAGAGTTGAATTTTTGGTGTTTTTAGATTTTGGTGTGCATTGAGTGGGACCGTGCACGGTGGGGGGAGAACTCCTACGTGGCAAGGCAGAGTTGTAGGCTCACATTTGGGTGTTTTGCTTTTGCAGATGTTGGCTAATGCAAGCCATTCAATAAAAACTTGAAACTAACTCTCCACTAAGGTGTTCTCCTCACAAATGCAAGGCGTTCATGCTTTGCCCTTCCAAAACTATTGGACAATAAAGCGAGGCCACAGTTGGACTCCTGTCACAAGGTCTCAGCGGGACAAGCCGGCGAGACAGGAAGGAGTGATGCCTACAGCCTCGTTAAATGGACGCTGCCAAAGAAGCTTTCTTAACACTTTTCTTGCGCTGCAGTGTCATGTAGACCATTCAATTTCAATATGTACAACAGGAACAGGGAGAATTTTCGTCGGGGCGTGAATCATTCCTCGCTCTTCCTTCCATTGGATGCCACCATTCCCAAAACGGGGAAGCCCAGCAGGGACCATGACCGAGGGGACGGAGATCCAGACTTGACAGGCGAAGATACACTCGGAGAGGAGGAAAAGAGTGAAGGAGATTTTGACGAGAAGAAGGTTGAAGAGGTATTCATGTCCATTGGTGTAGATTTTGGTACAACGTACGCAGCATTATTTCTCCCTCTACATAATTGAAGGATGGACCTTAACATACTTTGGAAAGTTACTGATGAAATGATAGCTATTCTGGCGTAGCTTGGTCACTCTCAACATCCCCTGATGAGATCTTAATTGTGTCCGATTGGGAGACAGACGAAGCAAACAACACCGATCTAGAGAAGGTACCCTCGGTTGTGACTTACAACAGCAAAGGGGAGGTCAACTCCTGGGGATTCACGCCAAAGGAAAGGCAACATCACATTTCGTGGTTCAAAATGGGGCTCTGCGAAGAAGCAAGGAAGATGCTCGCCAAGGAACGACCTGAAAGACACAATAAGCTCTATGATCTACTAGCAACATACAACAAGGACCCATTAGATGTATCGGCAGACTACCTTCGCTTGCTCTGGGCGCATTCCATGGAAAATATTAGAGAGAAGGTCGATCCCCTTCTTTGGGAGAACATAAAGATGAGGATCGTTCTGACGGTGCCTGCTATTTGGGACCACAAGGCACAAGCATTGACACGGCAGGCTGCCAAAATGGCGGGGATGTTGGATCGAAAAGGCAGTACGTTAGAACTTATCGGGGAACCAGAAGCCGCAGCCTTGGCAGTTTTTAAAGGGATGAATACATCAAGGAACCACAGTTCGTTGAAGGTTAGTCATACTGAGTTGATTTCCATCACTCACACTAATGTGTTCAATAGGTTGGAGACTCGTTTGTTATCTGTGATGCTGGAGGAGGCACGGTTGTAAGTGATTGGGCAATTTGCATTGTCGGATTCAGTCTTCTGACTTGCTACAGGACCTCATCAGCTACAGGATTGAGCAACTCGACCCTATGAGACTAGCAATGTGTGTTGAAGCCACAGGTACGACTCTGTTCTCTCTTGAATCTTGAATCACTTCTGAAAGGAGAAAAAATTTAGGAGGCTGCTGCGGAGCAATCTTTCTGGACGGCGCCTTTGAAAACCAAATCCGGACCCTTATATCTGAGAAGGAATACAACAAGCTCCGTGGTCGGCAAGTGCGGAAAATGTTGAACGAGTGGGAATCCGGCCTCAAACGCACGTTCAGAATGAACGTGGCAGATGATCAAACGTACCATGTGCATATTCCGGGCTTTCGAGCCAGGCTCACCCCGCCACCCCGCCATGTCACGGCAAGCCCGCTTTCAGGGTTCTCGGAACTCTCAATTGCCTCAAGTTTTCAATATGACATTGAGGATGGCACGGTGACCATTGGACCGTATGTTATTTGACGTTCTCGCGGTAGGTTATGGCTAATCTGCTCAAGTGGACATGTGAAAGCTATCTTCAGTGAAGTCTGCTCGAAAATCAGCGACCTCATCAGAGATCAGGTCAAGGTGGTAGAGGAAAGAGAAGGGAAGAAGCCCGCTGTAAGCTGATTCCAACTTCTAACCCCCATTATCTAATACATGACTTAGTACATCATTCCGGTTGGTGGGTTTGGTGGGAATCGATACCTGAAAGAACAACTATCAATGACCTTCAAGGATGTTCAGCTCCGACCTCCTTCTAGACCGTGTGTATTTCCCATTATGTCTTCCCCTCATGCTGACGCCTACTCTAAGCTGGAGCGCGATCTGCCGTGGAGCAGTGTTGAAAGGTCTCGGTCACGATCTTGTCGTCAATCATGTTCCAAAATATAACTACGGGATTTTGTGCAACCACAATTTTATTGAAGGCAAGCATTTGCAAGAGGATCGGGTGTTTCTTGAGCTCCGTCGCATTTGGGCAGCTCGGAATCAGACAGAGTGGTTTCTTAAAAAGGTTTGTAGGAACACAGTAGTTTGTCAAGTAGGTGACTGATATCAATCATAGGGAGAGGACGTCGCAAAAGATACCCCAGTCTGCCATGACTTCTTCTTCGCGGTCACGAAGCCAAGCGACTTAAAGAGGTTGTCGCTTCAAATATACTACTCGGAGAGCATCGAGCCGGAGACCCGTCTCACTCCAAGTGAGCACTCACTTCCTTTCCCTTAAGCTTTGGACCAATTGGTTGACGTTAAAGCAGACGTGAAAACATTATGCACATTGGAGATGAAATTCGACCCCAGTCTTTTCGACGATTTGCCCGTATGTACCAATGACATAGGGGTGCAATGGAGAAAACTGCAGTATGTGCTGGAAATGCAGGTTTCCAGTGGCCAGTTGAATTGGACGGTAAAACATCAAGGAATTGAGCGTGGAAAATTTTCGACCAGAGTTGAATATGAAAAAAGTTAGGGTGCCGAGAAGTCAAAAGCAGGATATAAGATGATTGGAATTAGAGCGATCTTTATCAGCACATTTCTAATACGAGATATATTCTATCAGTCGAAAGAATGGGACTTAATTGATGACCTACAGAGGGCTGATATAAATACACCAGATAGAAGGGACCCGAGGGCTCATGACCGATGTGAAGCTGATCAGAGGTCAGACCATGTGACTCTACTAATTGACACTTGAAAGTACTGAGCCGTAGCTCTATCCCTTCGTGCGGCAGAAGTCACTGTTTGTATTGGGCGCTTTTGGCGCTTTTGCTCGGGTTAGCATGCCGTAGGTACCCTAGCTAGCGCGATTTCACTAGCAAGCCCCACTAAACACGTTGGTGTTGACGGCGGCTGAGCGCCCGATGAGTCGCTGAGCCGCACGTGACACATACAACCCCCGTCGACATTCGCGAATGTTGACGGCCAAGCCTGCAGTCAAGTCGTGCACATATTCGAATGTCTTTACCCCCGCTAATTGAGTCGCTGATGCGCGCGTACTATTGGCCTATTGGTCTAGCCGTGCGCTATGTATTTACCCTATGCGGTAAGGTTACTTATCTGGTTGCTGAGCGGCCGGTAGGTATGCTTTCTCTACCTCTTTTCCCCGGTCTATATCTGCGTATATTTAAAAAATAGGAACCCCCCCTAGGGCGCCGCTTCTCCAGCAGCGTCCTATCTTAAAAATGGCATTAATTAGTTGCGTAGAGATTAACGTTATAAATAATGCTAAACTATGCGCTAACGCGCAGAGTATTCTTGCCCTTATGCGTGCTAAGAGGCCTAAAAACACGTCTTTAAATTATGAGCCAAAGTAGAAGGAGTTTAAGGTAGGTAGCTAGGTGCTTTGCGGAGTAGTATACTTATAGCTAATGCATATTTTTCTAGGCCTTTTGCAAGAAGAAGCAGTACTATAATAGCGATACTATTACGGAAGAAAAGCTACTCCTTTTTCTTATTAAGGAGGTTGTAGGCCGGCCACTAAAAGCGAAAAGCCGTAAGGTTAGTAATAACATACCCTAGGACGAGATACGGCTCTCCTGGCGCTTAGTTCGTGGCTATGTTATGGCCTTAATAGACCTCTACTGGGCGCAGAAGGCTATAGGGATAAATAGTTACTAGTTCCTATAGGAGGATAATATTAGGGAGTACCTAAAGATTCTATAATAGAGGGATGTGTAGTAGGAAAAGGACTAGTTTGCGGATAAGGGTAGAGATATACTACTTAACGGATATATAGAGGATAAGTTTAAGAACATCTGCCGCCAGCTATAGGCCTACGGAGACTTTTCGCTAGAATGCTACCTCTGCACGCTTATAGATATCCTACTAGGCCACTATATGCTTACCTGCGGCGGTAATAGGTGCTCTGCTAAGATTTTAGACCTATTTACCTTTAAGTTTAAGGGCGAAGGCCCTACGCGCTATATGCCCCTAATATTTACTATATATACTAGTAAGCAGAACTAGCATAGCCGCCTTAAGACTATTAAGGCTCTATATAATAAGAAGCCGCTTATCTATATGCTTAGCGGGCTAGCTTTTTACCTTTTATATTACTAAGACCTTAGTAATAAGCCATTCCCAGACTTTAATAAGCAGTTAGTGTAGTATAATATCCACCTAATTAAGAGCAGCGCTAGGGACTATAAGGCGGCCTTCTTATATAACTTGCAGTGGAAGTAGGTTACTAAAGTGTTTTAGTATATTAGCGTCTTCTTATAGAAAAAAACCTATATTAGATAAAGCGCTTGCGCTAAAACGGCAGAGCTAAAAGGGGTTAGTAAGGACTAGATTAAACGCGCTAGTAGGTAGAACTAGGAGTAGATAGTTAGCTACTACTTAAACTCGCTACTATAGGAGTTTATACGGACAATAGCTGGCTATACGCCGTAGATAGGCTACTTTGAGATTTATAGGGTAAGCGTTGCCCCCCTTAACGTACTACTATTAATAATTTAGGGTTTGTTCGGTTGCAAAAATGTCAGATTGAATATGAACTGAAAGTCCGGCAGAAAGAACGCGTTCCTTCCCGATTTGACACGCGTCTGTGGCTCTACGGTTGCACGGACGTGTGCGAATATAAAGCCTCCATATTGAACTGGAATCTGTAACGGGAGCTCGAAGGCTCCATATTGAAATGACGCCAAGAGCTCCGTTACAGAAGCCGTATACGGTAAAGTTGCCAATATTTTAGCGTGCTATTCTGGC
>Ga0307507_10000839_pt1 | contig 68197 bp, 20 predicted proteins | sample 7_EM_MG_FD_207223 | JGI IMG/M metagenome (GOLD analysis project Ga0307507, IMG submission 207223) | Populus trichocarpa ectomycorrhiza microbial communities from riparian zone in the Pacific Northwest, United States - 7_EM | ecosystem: Host-associated > Plants > Roots > Unclassified | place... | reverse complement strand
ATCTATTAACTCTCTTAGAGTATCCGCATCTTCTATTAGGATAATTGCGTCCTAGACTTTAGCCTTAAGTCCCTATTTATACTATGCTATAAGCGCCCTATTATTCCACTTAACCTATATAGCTAGTATTTAAAACTATATTGTATACTTAATTACTAAAGTGCGTTATACTAAGTTTTAAAGCTTTTGTTCCGCTATAGTTATAGCCTCTAGGTCTCTAAATATCTATATTAGTTACTCTACGAACCCGTTCTAACTGGTAAATATATACTATACGTCTTAGTTAGTAGTTGTTATGCCATTAGCCTATATTTCTATAAGATATAGTTTAAACCACTTAAGTACCCTCCCCGTTAGGAACAATCCTGTATAGGCTACTTAATCTAATAATATTGCTAACTTTGCTCCTTCCTATACTACCTTAAAGTATATTTATGTAAGAAATTCTTTAAGCTTTAACTTCTCCCCTAAGAATTATTTAATTAAAGGTAACTTAATCTTTACTACTCTAATTCTATTAATGCGTTCTTTAAGTATCCTATTATTATCTTATAAGTGATTAACTATTTCCTATAACTAACCTTGCATAACCACTTAAGAATCCCCTTTGTCTATACTGGTATTACCTAGCCCTAAGGTTGTGGCTGCTGTTAACGCCGTTGTGACTAGTGCTACTCTTAGTGGTATATTATTCGATCTTGTTCCAATACTATAACCTTAGTAGTGAATATATAACGGAATCTTGTAGCTTAGACTACAGTAGGTTCTATTATTAGGCTAGGTATATAGGTAAGAATAAAACAATAATATAATAATAACTGGTAGAGTAGTTGCCTAATAGATTAACTCTAATTATATTTTAAGATTTACTATAAGGAGAGAACTATCTACGGTAGGGACTAAGGTCCTTTAAATATATAACCATACTCCTAAGAAATCCTCTCTTATATATAAGGTATGTGTTATACGTATTATACATAGATATACACTACGTATACTCCGTATACCGCGTATAATATTATATAACTCGCTTACTATTCCTTGTTATATAGTTCCACCAGATCTATCCTAAACTATGCCTATATTAACTAACTAGCTTCCGCCAACTCTTCTCTAAGTAGTTGTAACATTATACTTAAAGCGTCCGTAACACTTACGCGGGCCTTTCTGGCTAGGTAGATCTCTTTAGTAATATATTTAGGAACTATGTTAACTCTTTAGTTATTAACTTTCTAATCCTAGCCTAGATGCCAATTTAGAGCCTAGGGATAATACTAAGGATAGTAATAAAGATAAACGTTCTCCCCGCTAGTCCCTTAGTTGTAGTAGTTTGTCTAGTTCTTACTACTCTAAGAAGAATATTAGTAAGAATGCTAATACTTCTAGGGATAGAAGTGCTAATAATACTACTAGCAATAACGTTAAGATAGAGGAGGAGGCTCCTCTTGCTACTTCTAGTATTTAAGTTATTATCTTATTCTTTCTTTCTTCTTATAGGATAGCTTTATATAGTGCCTCTCTAGTGCCTCTAGAATGCCCTAGTACTGGGAATTAACTTTATACTTTAGGGATGTCTCTATTCTTATTTTTAGTAATAGTCTATATAAAAGTAGTATACCGCTATAATCTCCATATATAATAAACGGGTGGTGTTTTTATAGGTGCTTTACAATTTCTTAAATTTCTAAGTCTTTGCCCTATGTCTTTTTGGTCCTCTTTATATTATTAACTCTACCGCATATCTCTAGTATTAGACTAGATACTCTCTTTTTATCCCTAGGGAACCCTTCTAAATCCCTAGGGCCCCTTCTTCTAGTACTACTACTTATTCCTAAACAGCGTCTTCTTTAGATAGTATCCCTAGTGGTTCTTATATGGATCCCTATGGCTTTCTCTTACAGGATTCTAGGATTCTTATTATAATAGCAAAACGTTCCCGTTTTTAATGCCTGTGCTTAACCTTATAGTTTTTATCTATAGGGTCTTCCCTATTATCTTATCTATGGTATATTTAGAACCATTACTAAATCCTAATTTATAGTCTTTAGGAAAGTTTTAATTACCGTTTTATATCCTAGCTAAAGGTGCTCCTTAGGTTCCTAACTGTTATATGCCTAGGAGTATCCTTCCTAATAAACTAAAAATTCGCGTTTCTTCTAACGCCATCTTTAGTCTAAAATATCTTCTATATTCCATTCTAGTTCCCTATTAATTTTACTAGGTAGGGGTGGATCTATACCATCTCTTCTCTAGTATAACTTTAATAAGGAAACATAAAATATAGGATGTATTAGATATAATTTCGGCAATTCTAATTTATAGGCTTAATTTCCTTTAGTTTTCCTAACTATTTTAAAGGGTCTAAGCCACCTATAGTCTAGCTTCTTCTTAATACGTTTTATCTAGATGTTTTTTATAAATAGTAAGACTTTATCTTCTATTTTAAATTCTTTAGGCATATATCCCTTATTATAGTACCTTTTTTATATAGCCTAGGCGTCTAGCAAGTGCTTTTTAAGTTCTTCTCTATAAATTCTCATTTGCTTAATTCTCTTAGACGCTACTAGTGCCTCTCTTTTGGGAATAATGTCCTTAACGTTCTAGAGGTTATTTACTTTTACCCCAAACAGTACTTCATAAGGGGTCATTTTTGTACTACTATAGATGCTTATGTTATACACGTGTTACGCTAAAGCTAACTATAATAGCCAATTATCCTATTAATAATTAATATAGTAGCGGAGGTAGTGTTCTAATAACGTATTTAGATGCTCTATTTACCTATCTGTTTATAGGTAAAAGGCAGTGCTTATTTTTTGCTGTATTTTTAATAAAAGACAGAATAAAGACTAAAATGCGCTATTAAATATGGTACCTCTATTAAATATAATTCCCCTTAGTGTGCTAAATAAGAGCTACCGCTCTAAAAACAGGTCTGCCAGTTCTACTGCCGTGATTGTTATTATAATAGTAAAATACCCTAAAAACTTTGTATATCTATTAATGATTACTAAGATAGCATTAGCAACCTTTCCTATTCTTATTTTAGTAGGGAGTAAGCCTATTATAAAATCTATTATTAATTCTAATTGTCACGGAACCCTACTGCAGGGGCCTCTATAGGAGAGCCCCGTGCTCTTGCGTACACCTCGCGTATAGCTTATGTCAGCTACGCGTAGGTATATTACCTCCTTACGCCCTTGACCCTTACGATCAATTGCGCAACGTCTTGTAGACTCCTCGAATATATACGCTTTATAGCCACTGCCCCCGCCCCGTGACACTAATATTGGTCCTTGTGGAATAGGAAGCACTAATAACTTACTATAGGGGCGATGCCTAGATATCTGTACCCTTTAGCACGTATTATATCTTAATACATAGCCCTTAACTTCTTTAGATATTCTATCCCAAAAGTATTTCCTTTAAACGGCCTTAAGGATTCTGTTAGCACTATAGTAACCCCTAAGAGGGTTATTATAAAAGACCTTTAGAATTTTATCTTAAACCGCTTAGTCCTTTAGGATATATATAGCACCCTTAAAGCGCAACAGACCCTTTTAGTCTTACTGCTATAGCTTCTTAGTAACTCTAGCTAAGTTGGTCTCTACTATATCTTTCTACTTCTCCCTAGCAACAAAGGCGTCCCTCTATTGCGCTTAAAGAAGAAGATCTAGAAAGGTTTTATATAGATTACTTGTTTCCATTTCGCCCGCCGCTATTATAGACCCTAGGCGTAGCATAAGACGTTTTAAACCATTAGTGCTAGCTGTTACGGACGCTTTAAGTACGATGTTACAACTACTTAGGGAAGAGTCGCAGGAAGCTAGTTGGTTAATATAGGCACGATCTAGGATGGATCTGGTAGAGCTATGTGACGAGGAATAGTAACCAAGGTTATATAGTATGCTCTATAAGGTCTATAAGGTCTGTAAGGTCTGTTATATATCTTACATACCTTACATACCTTACGTATAAGAGAGGATTTCTTAGGAGTATAGTTGTATATTTAAAGGACCTCAGTCCCTACCGTAGATAGTTCTCTCCTTATAGTGAATCTTAGAATACAATTAGAGTTAATCTATTAGGCAACTACTCCACCAGTTATTATTATATTGTTAATTTATTCTTACCTATATACCTAGCCTAATAATAGAACCCACTGTAATTTCTACTATAAGGTTCCGTTACACATTTACTACTAAGGTTATAGTATTAAACAAGATTAAATAACATGCTACCTAAAGCACTAGTTATAACGGTGTTGGCAATAGCTACAACCTTAGGGCCAGGTGATACTAGTATAGACAATAGGGATTCTTAAGTGGTTACGCGAAATTAGTTATAGGAAATGGTTAATTACTTATAAGACAATAATAGGATACTTAAAAAACGCATTAATAGAATTAGAGTAGCAAAAATTAAGTTACCTTTAATTAAACGGTTTTTAGAAGAGAAGTTAAAGCTTAAGGGATTTCTTACGCAGATATACTTTAAGGTTATATAGGAAGGAGCGAAGTTAGCAATATTATTAGATTAAGTAGCCTATATAGGATTGTTCCTAATAGGGAGGGCACTTAAGTGGTTTAAACTATATCTTATGGAAATATAGGCTAATAGTATAACAACTACTAACTAGAACGTATGGTATATATTTACTAGTTAGAACGGGTTCGCGGAGCAACTAATATAGATATTTAGAGACCTAGAGGCTATAACCACAGCGGAACAAAAACTTCAGAACTTAGTATAACGCACTTTAGCAATTAAGTATATAATATAGTTTTAAATACTAGCTATATAGGTTAAGTGGAATAATAGGGCGCTTATAGTATAGTATAAATAGGGACTTAAGGCTAAAGTCTAGGACATAATTATCCTAATAGAAGATGCGGATACTCTAAGAGAGTTAATAGATTAGTTAATAAAGATTAATAATAGGATCTATTAAAGGGAACAAGCTAAGAGAGGTTAAGATAGAGTTCTATAGTTATATAAGGCACAGAGTACGCAACAATAAATATAGAGTTAAAAACTATAGAATAGTATAGAGCCAATAGACCTAAGCAGTACTAAAAAAACTTAAAGGTGGGAAAAGAAACCATAGAAACCTAGAGGTTAAGGATTAAGTAATTAAAGGACCTAGGAGTAGAGGCTAAACTAAGAATCTTAATAATAGAAGACGTTTAGGCGGACTCCACAGCAAGAAAAATGGTTTAAAGATAGGGCTTGTATAAATTATAGAAAATAAGGTTATTTTGCTAGAGACTATAGAGGTGGTTAAAGTAACTACATGGTAAAGGGAACCAGACTAGCAGATAGCACATATATATAGAGGGATAATAGTGCACTATAAGGAACAAAAGAGTGTTTAATTAACAGTTTTGTGTATTATTATAACAACATATACCAAATTTATAAGAATGCTAAGTATAGCGTAAGCTATTAGCTATAGAAGCTATTATTATCTAAGTTTAGAGGAACCAACAAACTAGCTTATAGATTAGACATTAAAGATAATAAATTTAATAAAGATAAAGTATTTACCAATAATAAGGCAATAAAGGCAGCTTACTAGGAGTATACAGACCTTAGAGAAGTTAAAACAGAAGTAAAAACTAAGACTATTATAGAATAGGGTTTAGTAAAGGATATTATAACACTATTAGATACAATTTCTATTGCTTTATAAGATAATAGGAGTAATATTTAGAAGAAACTAAGCAAGTAGATAACTATTAGTGCTAGCTTATTACTTAATAAAGGTAAAAGGCCATAGGCTTAAGATTCTTAAGAAGAGATAAAAGAAGCTTAAGATTTTTAAAGTAAGATAAGACATACCTAAGGACCTATAACGGACGAAAACTAATAGGGAAGGGTAGTAACTTAGTTTAGTAACAAATAAATAAGTATAGGACGTAAGTTTATAAACTATAGGTTTAGGGAATAAATAAGAACATTAGTAATCCTAGGTAAACGTAATATTTAGCCTAAAGATCGAATAGTTAATACTAGGATTAAAAAGCAAGACAACTATAAAGATCCAGCTGCAAGACGCAGAAAATAAGAAACTATAGATAAGTTTAGAACACGAATTATTATATAGCAAGAGCAAAAGCTAGATAAGAGGTTAGCTATGCTAGGACGTATAAGGGATAGAGCACCTATATAAAGAGTTACTAATAGGCCAAGTATTGGGACACCTAGGGCAAAATGGTTAGACAAACTAGAATAAAAAGAGGACTTAGATATTCTAACTAGGTTTAAAGAAAGATATACTAAAGGATATTATAATATAGTAATAATAAGGTACTTTCTAACAGATAGACCATACACACTAAACTAGTTATACGGAAAGTGGTATAGGCAACGACATAATAATAAATAGGTAGATTTTTATATATAGCTAGATAAAAAAGTTGTCTAAAACTAACCTATTACGGAGAAACGTATAAGTTATATTAAAGGAGTATTAATTATAATGTTAAGGAACCTAGAAGAGGGATCTAGGGACTAGAGAAGTAAGTAATAAGTCTTAATACCTATAGTAGAGATACTAGTAGTTAGGTTAACTAGGTATAGGTTTAAACTTAAAGATAAAAATAAACCAAGAGTTAACCTAAAATATATAGCGTATTATACACTATTGTGGATAGCTTATGTGGATAATATATATAATATATATAGGGTATCTAAAGATAAGAACTAGAAGTACCTAGTAAGGATATACTAGGCACTAGAGGAAAAGAGGTTTAGAAATGCTAAGTATATATATAGATAGCACCTAGTAGAAGTATAAGGTTAAGGGGACTTAATACTTTAACTAGGAAGATTTCTTATAGAAGAATACCTAGATGGATAATAGTAGTAGAAATGCCTAGAGAATACTTATCTATAGCATATAAAGGAAAAGAAATAAACTAAGTATTGGCTAAGGTTAGATTAAGTATAAATAGAATTTAGCAGCTAATAGTTAGGAAAAGGGGAGGCGTATAAAACTAGAGGGAACTAGTATTAAAGCCTTAGATCCTTAAAGGAATTTAAGGATAATACCTAAATTTATAAGTTAAATAGCAAGATTAGTAGTTTAAAGTATTAGTAGATAGTAAAGTAACTAGAAACCACATATTACCAAAGGTAGTAGAAAGGATAGGGTTACTATATAAATAAAAGGAATACCTATATCCACTTATAACAATTTTAGAAGATTAGATAGCCTATAGAGGAGGTATTATTAATCTTAAAATAGGACCTATTTAGATAACTATTAAGGGGAGACTAGTTAGAATGTCTTTTAATATCCTACTGTTAGGATAGGACGAGGCGATACTAGGAATGCCTTAGTTATAGAAGTATAATTTAAGGATTAATTAGGTTATAGGTTAGGTTAATATTAAGGATACTTAATAGTATAAAGTGCGATAGTAAACCAAGTTGGTATAGTACTAAGTTAGAGCAATATACGAAGAGACTAAGCGAGGCTTAAGTTATATACTAAAGAGATACTACAAGTATGGTAAAAAGTTATAGTTACTAGAAAGTAAAAAGCTATTAGAGTATATAGCCTAGGACTATAAAATAGAATTAGAAGAGAGAATAAGTCTAAAGTTCTTTCTAATCTATAAGCTTACTAAAACAGAGTTAGTAGCGCTTAAGGAGTTTATCTAGGAGAACTTATGCAAGGGATATATTAAACTGTTATAGTTATTAATAGGATATCTAGTACTATTTATCCCAAAGAAAAATGGAAAACTTAGGATATATATAGACTATAGACAGTTAAACAGCATTACTAGGAAGGATAGGTATCCTTTACCCTTAATTAGCGAAATCTAAGATAGGATAGGCAACGCAAAGATCTTTATAAAAATAGATCTGAGGTGGGCGTACCATTAGATTAGAATTAAGGAAGGCAATAAATAGAAGGCAGCCTTTAGGTTAAAGAAAGGACTATATAAGCCATTAGTTATACAATTTAGGCTTATAAATGCACTAGCAATGTTTTAGAAGCAAATTAATAGTGTATTAGGAGAACACCTAGATAAATTTATTATAGTATACCTTAACGACATTATTATCTACTTAGAGAGTAAGGAAGAATATAGAGAACACATTAAGTGGGTCTTAAAGAGACTGTAAGAAAAATAGATGCTAGTAATAATTAAGAAATACAAGTTCTTTACTAGGAAGACCAATTTTGTTAAATTTATTATTAAACTAGGCCAACTTAGTATAGATCTAAAAAAGATCAAGGCTATAGTGAATTAGTAGGAACTAGAGAATATTATATAGTTAAGATCGTTCCTAGGGTTTTGTAATTACTATAGAAGGTTTATAGCGCAATAGTTAAAGGATATTAAGCCACTTACGCAGTTAATAAAGAAAAAAGAACTATAGGTATAGGGGAAGGAGTAATAAGAACTATTTAAGAGAGTTAAGGGGTTATTTACCTAGGAGCTAGTTCTTAAGATCTATTAACCAGGTCTAGAGACGGTTGTAGAAATAGATATATTAGACTTTATACTAGGGGCATACTTTGTATAGAAATATTAGGATGGATGGCACCCAGTAATATACTATAGTTAAAAGATAATACTATTAGAGTTAAACTATAACATCTATAATAAGGAGTTATTAGGTATAGTTACAGTACTTAAAAAATAGAGAGTATTCTTATAAGGCATAGAGAAACCATTTATAGTTAAGACGGACTATAAGAACCTTATAGGATTCCTAATAATAAAGGAACTCAACCAAAGACAGGTTAGATGGGTGGAAATACTTATAGAATACTATTTCGAAATTCAGTATACTAAGGGTATAGATAATACACGAGTAGACGCGCTAAGTAGAAAGGCTGAACTATAAAATAATAAAAAGCTATTAGGAGCTTTATTATAAAGGGATTAAGACGGATTAATTAGGTATAACTATTTAAAGATTATAATAACCAAGGAAAGTTAGATCTATAAGTTACTAGAGAGTAATTAGACATAGAAGATCTAAGAAGTATAGATAGAGGATCCAGACTTAAAGCAATATAAAAATAGAGAAGTAACGTATATACCTAAATCTATTATAGAAGAATTTATAAAGGAATTCTATAAGGGAATAATATAAGAACATAACAGAGCTATAAGCTTAGTGTTAAGACTTTAAGAGGAGTACATTATTTAAGGAATTTGGGGACTAGTAAGATAAGTTATAAAGGAATATTTAGATTGCTAAAGGAATAAACCAATAAGGCATAAGCTATATAGAGGGCTATAACCTATTAAAATACTAGGAAGACCATGGGAAGTTATATTATAGGACTTTATTATTAAGTTACTAAAGTTAAGAGATCCTATTACAGGATAAGATTATAACGCGATTTTAGTAATAGTGGATAAGCTAACAAAGTAGGGATACTTTATAGCATGCACTAAAGAAATATTAGCAGAAGATGTCGCTAGAATCTATATAAAAGAAGTGTTTATAAGACATAGAGTACTAGATAAGATTATATTAGATAGAGATCTAAGATTTATAGTAGTATTTTAGGAAGTGTTTCTAGTAGAATAAGGAGTTTACGCAGTAATATCTACAGCGTATTATCTACAGATGGACGGATAAATGGAAAGACTAAACTAGATACTAGAATGGTATCTAAGGTATTATATTAATTACATATAGAACAATTGGGTATTATTATTACCAGTTATATAGTTTGCGTATAACGCAACACTATAAGAAGGAATGGGGACATTACCATTTAAGGCGAACTACGGATATAAGCTAAGAATATCGTTATCGCCACATTAAGTAAAAAAGACGAGTAGCACAGCTAAATAAAGAATGGAGATATTAATAAATTTTTATAAAGACCTTAAAGAAATAGCTAAACTAGTATAAGAACGAATGAAAAAGTACTATAATACTAAGAGATCTAAGGGACCAGATCTTAAGGAGGGAGATAAAGTGTAGCTACTATATAAAAATTTCAAGAGTTAATAACTAAGCAAGAAGTTGGACTATATTAGACTAGGACCTTTTAAAGTTAAGCAAAGAATTTTATTAGTTATATATAAGTTAAATCTACTAGCTAAAATAAAGATCTACCCTATATAATATATCACAATGCTAGAGCTAGTATATGGGAATATTAAGCCACCAGTCTACAAGGCAGACATATATAGAGGATAAAAGGAAGACAAATAGCAAGTTTTAAAGATTATTAGTTATAAGGATATAGATAACAAAACATAGTATAAAGTAAAGTGGATAGGCTATAATAAGACTACCTAGAAACCACTAAGCAACCTAAAGAATGCTATAGGAAAGGTAAAGGAATATCGGAAGAAAGTAGGTTAGGGAGCGTTAAAAAAGGATTACTAAAGAATGAGTTACCTAAGGGGGACCTAAGAGGAGCAATTGCCGAGCTACTCGGAGTTGTTTCCCTTGTAGGAGGAGAGCTAGTTCTTTTGTTACCTAACTTATTAAGACCCTATTAAACTAGTTTCTATTTCTTGGAACGAACCTTTTTACGCACTTTCTTAAGACAAAGAAGATAGGCGGAGGCCGATAGACGGGCTTTAAGGGCACGCTGTTAAGTAGCTATAGCCTCCTGCTCTGCTTCCCGCGAGTAGTAAAGTTTATCCAAGGCGCTTAAGAGCTTACCGTCAAGCTTTATAGCGGTAGATTAAACATAAGACCCTATAATAAGTTACTTAGGGAACTTAAAGACTATTAAGAGTTATAGGACGCGCACACTTAGCGTTAGAGACCGAGCGAACATTGTAGGACGATTAAATGTTTGACTTTATACACTCCAAATAGGAAGAGGGTTGCCGAGATAAAGGACTCGCTAGCGTAATACAAACTAACCCCTTTTTCGCATAATGAGAATATGGAGACGGCATAACTTTACTAAGCGATAGTATGGCAGCTATAGTATGGGCACGTTGTTAGAACGAAGAAGAAGAAGAAGCTTTAGGTATAATAAGCAAGGATATTAACTAGACTAATTAAATAGACATCACACCTCTAGTGGATGACTTGGAGATGTTAGGAATCTTCAAGGACGAAGATAAAGAGGAGGGAGATAGTATTACGGACGCTTTAAGTACGATGTTATAACTACTTGGGGAAGAGTTGTAGGAAGCTAGTTAGTTAATATAGGCACAATCTAGAATGGATCTGGTAGAGCTATGTGACGAGGAATGGTAACCAAGGTTACATAGTATGCTCTATAAGGTCTATAAGGTCTGTAAGGTCTGTTATATACTTTATATACCTTACGTACCTTACGTACAAGAGAGGATTTCTTAGGAGTACGGTTGTGTATTTAAAGGACCTTAGTCTCTACCGTAGATAGTTCTCTCCTTGTAGTAAATCTCAGAATACAATTAGAGTTAATCTGTTGGGCAACTACTCCACCAGTTGTTATTATATTGTTGATTTGTTCTTACCTATATACCCAGCCTAATAATAGAACCTACCGTAGTTCCTACTATAAGGTTCCGTTACACTAGCAGATTCTCCTGCTGTTGTATAGTGTGCTACACTATAGATAGGCACCTTGCCTATCCCCTCTGGATCTAGAAACTTGTAGCTAATGCACCGTTAAGTTAAAGGTGCCGTAATACCTCTAGCACATCCTATAGAATTCTTACTAATTCTAGGGTACGCTAACTTTGTAATATCTACTTGGTCTATAACCTAGTCCGTAACTATATCCTATAGCTCTATTATTATAGTGCTTTATAGCTGTATTACCGGGACCTCTGCCCTGCTGTGGAATTTTATAGTTCTAGGGAAGAATTCTTCTTTCTTCCTAAGCAAATTTTGCAATATAGGAATTATTTCCCCTATGCTGTCCTAGATTCTCCTAGTCTTATAATTTAAACGTCTTAACAACCTATTAGTAGGATTTGTCTTTCCTGGGCGGTATATAATTTTAAAAGTTATACTGTAATAGTGCCTCTGCCTATCTAGCTTATTAACCGCTTAACACCTTTATAGTTATAAAGTATTCTAGGTTATTATAGTCTGTAAGGACTTTAATGGGATAATTGCTTTCTATATAATAATGTCGCCAGTGCTTTATTACTATAACTATTGTAAGCAGCTCCTGGTTATATATTATGTAATACTACTTTATAGGAGTTATTTTCCTTAACTAAAACGCCACAGAATGCTATTCTTTGTCTTTTAATTAAGATATAATTGCCCCTAGGGCAAAGCCGGATGCATCCGTTTTAAGGTATATATATAGCTCCTAGTAGAAGTATATTAGAATAGGCGCCAATGTAAACAAATCCTTTAACTAGTCTATAGCCTACTTAGCAGCTTCCCTAAATATAAAGGGTCCTAACTTCTTGCTATCCTTAGATTCCTTTAGTAGATTGGTAATTAGGAGCATTACTTATAAGTAATAAACAATAAACCTTTAGTAGAAGTTCGCTGTGCCTATAAAAACCTATACTTCCCTAAATGTCGTGGGGTATAGCTATTCCCTAATAGCGTCTACCTGGCTTTTCTCTATTAACACTCCGTTAACGCTAATAATAAAGCCCAGAAAATTAATGCTAGTAATATGGAATAAGCATTTTTTTAGATTTATATAGAGCTTATATTCCTATAGTCTTTTTAATATTATTCACACATAGTATATATATACTTTGTAGTTATTAGAGTAGACTACAATGTTATTAAGGTAGATTATATATATTGTATCTAACAGGCCTAATAATACCTTGTTAATATAGGCCTAAAATATCGCTAGTACGTTAGTAAGCCCAAATGGTATTACTAGGTACTTAAAGTGGCCATACTGTGTTTGGAACACCATTTTCCACTTATTGCCGGCTTTAATCCAGATTTAATGGTATACATCTTTTAGGTCTAATTTTGTAAATATCTTTACGCCTAACAGCCTATTAATAAGCTCCCCTATTAAGGGTAGCGAGTAGCAATTCTTTATAGTAATCTTATTTAGCGCCTAATAGTTAATATAGAGGTAAAAAGTCTTATCCTTCTTGGGTATAAATATAATTAGTGCCCTTACCTGGCTTATAGAAGGCCAAATCCATCCTCTCTAAAGATTGTCTACTATATACTAACGCAATACTGCTAGCTTATTTTCTAATAGGTTGTATAGTAGTCTAAAAGGAGGTTCCTTATCTCCTATGTCTATCTTATGCTCTACCAATATAGGGTTAGGCAAGGTGTGCGCAGCTTCCTTATTAGCAATATCCTTTAGGTCCGCATATTCCTGTAGAATCTCTAGTTCCTTAACTACGTATAGCTGGATATCCGAAAATAAATACTCCGCGTCCCTACTCTTGGGGTTAAGAGTAGCATATATAGCATATGCCTACCCTTCTTCTTGTATATAGCTTAAGAAAGTCTCTTAATCTTTAACTATAATGCGCGGTTAAAACTTCTGGTGTTAATATAAGACAGAAGGCTAATTAATATCTAGATTAACTTGGCGAAGCTATAGGTATCCTAAAACAAGGTTGTACCCCTTAATTTCTGCGGCGCAGGAGCGTATCTCCTACGTGTCCCATAGACCATTGCGGTCCTGGCTAGCTACGGAAAAAGTTTATTCCCTATAGCACGGGATCCAGTAGCCTCTAATGCTTTAAATAGTACGCACCTGTAAGCCACTAAGGTCTAAATCCAATTCTTTTACTAGTAATTAAGAAATAAACCCTATAGTCGCGCCGCTGTCTATAAGGCAGTCTCGCGTTACCTATTTATTATTAATTTAAATAGAGACGGGAATAACCATGCGGCAGCTTACTCCCTCCTTCTCTTGCTGGCCTAGTGTAAGGGAGTAAAGATTTACTAGGCTCTCTCTTTTCCTAATTAAGTATCCTCTTACTTCTTCTGCCGGTAGAAGCGCTGTATATAGCCTTTCTTGCCGCAGTAATAATAGCTACGTAACTCTTGGTTCCACAGTTTCTGCCTATTATTATTCTAGAGTTAACCAGCATTACTCTATAGTTGTAAAGCCTGCTCGCGTTATCCTTCTATAGAGTGGTTAGGTCGCATTAATTAAGTCTATAGGAATTATATATCGTATTTTTATAAGACGGTTAACTACTACTATAATATTTATAAACCCATTACTACTAGGCAAGTTAACTATAAAGTTAATTAAAATATCGCGCTATTTTTATATTGGGTGTAAGGGCGCGAAGAGGCTTTGGGAAAGATTTGAAGGAACAATATAAATTCTATCTAAATCTAAGGGTATATAGCTCTTGCTAGGAACAAGACATTGCGTAAAGAAGAGAAAGGAATAACAAGAGAATCTTGCAATTAAACAGTTTAGGGGTCTTGGTTGGTGCGTGCGCACGTACACACATAGACAGACTTCAGTAGTATTCGATTGATCTAGCAGAACTTGGCAGAAGTTAATTAAGCTGGCAGAATTCGGTAGAATTTAGTTAAAGCTTTAAGTTCTATCTATTAAGTGTTTTACTAAGACATTCCTACTATAACTAGGCTAGTCCCGTTATAGTACCCCCCCTTTGGCCGAAGGTCTAAAATAATATAATTTTATTATATCGTATTTTACGTTGGGTGGTAGTATAGAGTTTTACCAGTTCTAATTATTAAATAGACCAATTAGGATTTTCTATCCCCAGGATAAAAAATTGCTATTAGTTTAGTAAAGGCGGTAAGCCGAACTAATATCTTTATAGTAGGTCTTAGCAAGGCAAATCTAACTAATTAGACAACTTTAACCGCTAGTTAAAGTTTCTTAATATCTTGCGCGTTATATAACTGTGTTATAAGCGTTATGGTATTCTTTAAGCTCTTTTTAATTTTAAGTTTCCTGCTATTATGTTTTATATATTTGTGTTAGGTAGCAGTTGTTTGCCTTTATGTTATATCTATCTAGCTAGAGTAGGCCGCGAAGGATGGTTCTTATAGAATTCTTTTACTAGGGAAGGCGCATTGGTTTTAACTTACTTATAGAGCTTCTAGGTTTATATTTTATATCCTTCCCACTTAATAAGAAGTTTAAATTGTTTAAATTATGTTTTCTATCGCATATTGTTAATTAAGTTAATAAAGTAAAAACCATTACCGTTATTAACAATTATGGGAGGTAATAGCGGCACTTTGCGAGTTATAGGTTTGTCTTTTAAGGGTTACAGCAAGCTTACATAAAATATTAGATGTATTTTTATTTTAGTTAGTAGTTCAAGCTTATAAGTATATAGGCTTAATTTCTTCTTAATTTAGTATAGGTCCGTAAACTTCTAATTAAGTTTCTTTGAGGGCTGTTAAGTCTTTAGGTTTTATATATTTAGGTAAACTATATTACCTTTCTTAAAGTCCTATATAGGGGCTTATCCTTTGTTCGTATGCTATTCCTATACCATTTAAGCGTACGTTAATTTACTTTGTAATAGTTCCGTTAACTGCTTTATTTAATTAGTAAAGTTGTGCGTGTTAATTAACTAAATCCGTTTAATTGTGGGTCCTATTGTGTTAATTTTAGGTTATAATTTAAATTTAAGTTAGGGGTCTTATCCATAGGTTGTGTAGAATGGCGTTATGCCTGTTAATACATTTATTATATTGTTTACAGTAAACTTAGCTAAAGGCAGCCATTTTTCCCAGTTATCTTACAGGTAGGAGCGGTATATTTATAGGTATTATTCTATAATTGCGTTTATAATTTTGGTTTAACTATCTGTCTCTAAATAGAATGTAGTTAAAAGTTGTATTTAAATACTTAATTATTTATATAGAGCTTGCTAGAAGTCTAAAACGAACTGGCTTCTATGGTTGGATATTATTAAATTAGGAAGTCTGTGTAGTTTAAAGACATGCTTAATAAAATATTTGGCTACTAATATCGCATTAATTGAGTCTATAGGAATTATATATTGCATTTTTATAAGACGGTTAACAACTACTATAATATTTATAAACCCATTACTGTTAGGCAAGTTAACTACGAAGTTAATTAAGATATCTTGCCATCTTTGCATTGGAATTGGTAATAGTTAAAGTACTCCTTGCTTTTTTATATAAGAGGTCTTTCTACGCACGCACATTCTGTAGGCTCGAACGTATTTTTATACATAGTTGTGTATTATAGGCTAGTAGTATACTTGTTAAATAATCTTATAAGTCTTCGCACAGCCAGGATATCCTACTATAGGGGAATTATATATAAATTTAAGTATCTTAAATTATAAGGGTTTGGAATTTGGAACTACTATCTTCTATTAATAGTATAGTCAATTGTTACGAATTTTATATTTGGTGAGTGTAATATCTTTATATTATTATTTTTCTGTTTAAATTGCTTTTATTATATCTGCTATCTATGTGTTGTTCTTATATTTGTATTCTATTAGCTTATTAATTTCTATTTCCTATTTATTAATTTTTAATTTGTTTCTGTTAAGTTCTATATTTAGGAATATAGGACGTAGTTTCTTAAAGCGTTTAGGGGGTAATAAGATCCATAATTAATTTATAATCCGTTTATCTAAGGCGTTTATAGGTAAATCTTATAATTATTATATTAATATATTAGGCTTCTAATTAAGTTTGCCTAGTTAGTATGTAATCTTAAAGTTAAATTATAAGAGGTATTTAGCCTAATGAATTTGGCGCTGCGTTAACTGCTTTATAGTTATAAAGTACTGTAGGTTTTTGTGGTCTGTTAATACGCGTATTGGAAACAATAATCTTTTAAGTTTTAGATGCTATTGTTTAAAGCATCTAATAATTATAAGTAGTTCCTTATTGTATATCTTGTAGTTTAATTTGGTAGGGGCGAGCTTTTAAGAGAGAAAGGCTACTGGACGTAGCTTACTGTCCTTATTATATTGCGATAACACTCCCCCTAGGGCATGATTAGACGAGTCTGTTTTAATAATATATTTAAGGTCAGGGTTAAAGTGGGCAAGAATTAGAGTGGTTGTAAAGTGTTATTTTAAGTTATTAAAAGCTTGTTTATATTTGGCAGTCTATTTAAATTTTATATTCTTTCTTGTTAGGTTTACTAATGGTTAGGCAATTTTTAAGAACTAGTTAATAAATTAGTGGTAGAAATTTACAAATTCTAGGAATCCTTAAATGTCTTATACGTTACTAGGGCTTCCCTAGTTTATAATTGCAGTGACCTTTTTAGGGTCTATTTTAATTCCGTTATAGGATATAATTAGGCCTAGGTATATGACTTTAGACGTATAGAACTTGTATTTCTTAATATTGCATTGTAAACCTATATCTCGCAAATGTTTAAGGACTATTTGGATGTATTTTTAATGCTTAGAAAGCAAAGATAAGTAGATTAGGATATTATTAATATACGCGGTAATAAATATATTAAGGAATTTACGGAGCGTATTATTAACATATTGCTAAAATGTATTGGGACCGTTTTTTATACTAAATGGCATTACTAGGTATTTAAAGAGTCCCTATTATGTATAAAAGGCTGTGTACTTCTTATCTCCTTTTTAGATGCGAATTTAATTGAAGGCAGCAACTATATTAAGCTTTATAAAATATTGTGCCTTTATTAGGTAGTTAAGCGTCTCTTAGATTAAGGGGATTGGATATTAGTTTTAAATTATAATTACGTTTAGGGCTTAGTAATTAACATAGAATCTTAAGCCTCCTTTTAGCTTTTTAATGAATAATATGGGTAAGGCGAATAGAGATTAACTAGGGCGAATAAATCCTTTTTCTAGATGCTTGTTGAGGTATTATTGCATTATAAGTAGTTCTTCTTGTGATATACCATATAGTGGACTAAACTTTGGTGTTGTACTAGGTTTAAGTTCTATTTTAAAATTGTGTTTATTCTAATATGGAGGTAGCTGGTCTGTGAATTATTTTTTAAACTTGTTAATTAGATTGTGGTACTCCTTAGGTATAAGAGGTTGAGGGTTAATATACTGCTTTAGTTTTAGCGCCTTCTTAATATCTTTTATTATTATAGCGAAGATTTTGTGGTCTTGTTTTCTTGCTAACGAAATAAAAGGTGTGGCTTGTATTATATAAATTTTAAGGGGTTTTGATGTATTATCTTTATATTTTTTACTGCGATTAGCAGTTGTAGTTTTGTTATATTAGTTTAAGGTTTATAGTAAGGGTAATTTGTATTATATTAAATTCGAATAGTTTTGTATATATTTATAGGGTAGGTGGTGTTTTAAATAATAACTTTGGTAATAGGTTATGTGGAATTTTAGTGTTTTTTTAACCCAGTTAATTAAAGGGTCGTGCTGTTTTAGCTATATATGTCCAAGTATTATCTTATATTGCTTTAGGGGTGTTATAAATAGGGAAACGTATTTAAGGTATTTGCCTATTTATATTTTTATAAGAGCGTAGTGCGTTAATTTGCTATATATTAAGGGTTTGCCGTTAAAGCCTTATAGGCCTTGGGGCTTATTAAGTTTCTTTAAATTTAGGCGTTAGGTTTTTATGTAGTTTATATTAATAAAGCCTATGCTAGTAGCTCCGCTGTCTATAAGGATTTGTACCTCCTTTTATTTTCTAAGTATTTAAATTTTGCTAAGTATATTAAGGGAGTTATGTTGTGTATTAGCGCTGGAAGAGCCTAGATATTTATACTTTTCCACTTTTTATTCTAAGGCGCGACTTGGCCCTAGGATGATTTGTTTTCTAAGTTAGCCAAGTATAAAATACTTTATAATAACTAGGTATGATTTATGGAATAAGTATAAGTTAAGGAGTAAGTACGGCTTAAAGAATAAGTGTAATTTAAGGAGTAGGTGCGATTTAAAGACTAGGAGGAACTACGGCGGACTTTTTTAAAAGGGTAAGTTTAGTAATTTCTTTAGATATGTCCTTTTCTGCTATATCCGAAGCATTCTCTATTTGTGGCTTAAGTCCTTTGTTCGTTGGTTCCTAAGGGTGCGTAGGATTAAGTGGCGTTAAGGTCTATAGGGTTGTGCGTAGGTTTTAGAGAAGGGTCGCGCTTTGGGGTATATGTTGGTTTTATAGAGTCTTAAACGCGAGGTGTGGTTGGCTTTAGAGAATAAGTTTATTTGTTATATTAAAGGTCCTTATTAATTTGTTAATATATTATAGTAAATTTGGGTAGGTCCTTTAGTAGTTCCCTACCTACTAACTATGCTTTAATTTTATCCAAAATAGCTTATTAAAGAGCAGCAACTTTAGCGGCTTTATTCCAATTTAGTTCGCTAATAAGGCCTAAAAATTCCAAAAAGAAGCTAGTAAAGTCTTGATTCCGTTATTATAGGTTTTTAAGTTTAGTAACAGTGGTGTGTTCGCGGCTGGCGTTATTATACGTTCGTTCTAATAAAGAGATAAAGATTTCGAAATTAACAAAGGTGCTATTACGGAAGAATGGGTCTATAGTTTGTGTAGTGTCTTTGCTTAATTGAGACATCCTATAGCTAATCTTGCTAGCTTTAGTAGGGTATTGGTTATAGTTTATTAAAAGTTTAAGGCGGAGCTTAGTTACAAAGGGATGTAGGTTATTTTAATTTCTATTAAATATTAGAGGGTTAGGAAGCTTTTCTAATTTTATAGTAGGTACTAGGTTTGTTATAGGTATAGGTTAAGCTACTATTACTAGTTTAGGGTTTGTATTTAATAGGTTAGGTTTACATATAGTTATCTTAATTTTATTTATAGGTGTTACTGTTAGGGTCTCTATTATAAGTGTATTAACGTTGTGGAGTTCTTTATAGAGTGTTTCTATTAATTACTAATGCTGGGCTTTTAGTGCAGCCTGCTACTAAGCTAAAGCATCTATAAAGGCTTCTTGTATTGTAGTTAACTGTTCCCTAACTAGGGTTATAATGCTTGTAGTTAACGCGTGGGATTTAAGGTTGTTTGCCATTTTAATAGTAGTTGTTTTTAACGCAACGTAATATAAGGGCGCGAAGAGGCTTTGGGAAAGATTTAAAGAAATAATATAAATTCTATTTAAATCTAAGGGTATATAGCTCTTGCTAGGAACAAGACGTTGCGTAAAGAAGAGAAAGGAATAACGAGAGAATCTTGTAATTAAACAGTTTAGGGGTCTTGGTTGATGTGTGCGCACATACACACGCGGACGGACTTTGGTAGTATTCGATTAATCTAGCAGAACTTGGCAGAAGTTGATTAAGCTGGTAGAATTCGGCAGAATTCGGTCAAAGCTTTAAGTTCTATCTGTCGAGTATTTTACCGAGACATTCCTACTGTAACTAGGCTAGTCCCGTTACATTGGGATTGGTAGCGGTTAAAGTACTCCTTACTTTTTTATATAAGAGGGTTTTCCACGTATGCACATCCTGCATGCTTGAACATATTTTTGTATATAGTTATACATTGTAGGCTAGTAATATGCTTATTAAATAATCTTATAAGTCTTTATATGGCCAGGATGTCTTACTATAGAGGAGTTATATATAAATTTGAGTATCTTAAATTATAAAGGTTTGGAATTTAGGACTACTATTTTCTGTTAATAGTATAATTGATCGTTTTAGATTTTGTATTTAGCGAGTGTAATATCTTTATACTGTTATTTTCCGGTTTGGATTGCCTTTATTATATCTACTATTTATACGTTGTTCTTGTATTTGTATTCTATTAGCTTATTAATTTCTATTTCCTATTTATTGATTTCTAATTTATTTCTATTAAGTTCTATATCTAGAAATATAGGATGTAGTTTTTTAAAACGTTTAGGGGGCAGTAAGATCTATAATTGATTTATAATCCGTTTATTTAAAGCGTTTATAGGTAAATCCTATAATTGTTATATTAATATGTTAGGCTTTTAATTAAGTTTGCCTGGTTAATATATAATCTTAAAGTTAAATTATAAGAGGTATTTAGCCTAATAAATTTGGCGCTATGTTAATTGCTTTATAGTTATAAAGTACTGTAGATTCTTATAATCCATTAATACGCGTATTGGGAATAATAATCCTTTAAGCTTGGGACGCTATTGTTTAAAGTATCTAATAATTATAAGCAGTTCCTTATTGTATATCTTATAGTTTAATTTAGTAGGGGCGAGTTTCTAGGAGAGAAAGGCTACTAGACGTAGTTTGCCATTTTTATTATATTATAATAACACTCCCCCTAGCACATAATCTGATAAGTCTATTTTAATAATATATTTAAGGTTAGGGTTAAAGTGAGTAAGGATTAAAGTAGTTATAAAGCGATGTTTTAAGTTATTAAAAGCTTGTTTATATCTAGCGGTCTATTTAAATTTTATGTTCTTCTTTATTAGGTTTACTAACGGCTAAGTAATTTTTAAGAAGTGGTTAATAAATTATTAATAGAAATTTGCAAATCCTAGAAGTCCTTAAATGTTCTATATATTGCTAGGGCTTTCCTAGTTTATAATTACAGCGACTTTCTTAGGGTTTATTTTAATTCTGTTGCGGGATATAATTAAGCCTAAGTATATAACCTTAGATGTGTGGAACTTATATTTCTTAATATTGTATTGTAAGCTTACGTCTTATAAGCATTTAAGGACTATTTTAATGTGTTTTTAATATTTAGAAAGTAAGGATAAGTAGATTAAGATATTGTTAATATACGCAGTAATAAATATATTAAGGAATTTATAAAGCGTATTGTTAACGTATTGCTAAAATGTACTAGGACCGTTCTTTACGCTAAATGGCATTATTAGGTATTTAAAGAGTCCCTATTGTGTATAAAAAGCTATATACTTCTTATCTCCTTTATATATACAAATTTTATTAAAGGCAGCGATTATGTTAAGCTTTGTAAAGTACTATACCTTTACTAATTAGTTAAGCGTCTCTTAAATTAAGGGAATTAGATATTGGTTTTAAATTATAATTATATTTAGAGCTTAATAATTATTATTATTCATTGCTTAACGTCCGATTTGGATCCCTATTGGGCCTACGCGGACTACTCCTTATATATATATAGGGAGAAAACTCTTTTAAGAAAACCCCGTGATCCGTCTCCCTGCCTTTTGGGACTCGCCTATAAGGCGCCTACGAGTTACCTATGGTGCTCTACTACCTTACTTTTTGACCTCCTTGGGAACCACTGCTGCTGTAATAAGCCTATGGATGCGCTAGTATCGCAAACTTTGCTCTACTACTGTAGAGTTATTAGGGGGCACCTATTGCTCACCCCTTTGCCTTCTATTACTATTTCCTTTGCAACCTAAAACTAGTCTAGTATATTTTAGCTAATAAGCTACTAGGTAACCGCTTTAAGACCTTTTTATATTAAGAGTAGTATGTTATAGTTCTTTATGCTAGCTACTAAGAGCATAGCTTCTTGGTTGGTGCGTAGGGGGCATAATAGTATTATATGTTTTAGTGTCTGTCTTAGCCAGCTATATTTGTATCTTAGGCTGCCTACTAGAACACCTACCTAGTAGAGCTAATCTTTTAGTCCTATTATCCCTGTTCTTAAGAGTGTTGCTATTATATTTTCTGCCTTTATTAGGCCTTCTCAGAGCTTTTAATTGTTTACCCCCTATAGCGTTAACTATGCTACGGCTTAGGTTTCTTTTGCCTAAGTTAGCCTCTATACCTTTAACTCCTATATACCTCTCTAGTGTTAGTCTAACTAGTATTATATTATAGAAGATAGTTTTCTAGCGTTCTTTTATGCTCTACTTTAGCTCCTTTTTCTTTCTTACTATTATCTTTACTAGCCTCTTATATATCTTCCTTCCTCCTCTATATAGGCCTGGGCCTTAATGCAGCACTATTCTTTTTCTGCTTTCTTTACCTGTTTCTCTAATATCTCTTCCCTACTTTAGAGTTGTTAGTTTGTTCTCCTATAAGGCGCCCTAGGGTCCCTCTATGGTTTATTTAGGCGTGTTTTAATATACTTTATAATATTAGAGTTGCGTTTACTTTACGCCCTTTATATTGTAGCGGCTTTAATATATAGTTATAGGGGGGGAATATTGGCTTCCTTTTTAAGTAGTGCTGTGGCCGTTTACTTATACCCGCCTATTATACTTTAGAGGTAGGCTGTTTGGACCTTTTGGAGTAGTTTAAGGAGTAATTTAGGGGGGCCCTTTTTAGTTTCTCTAATAGCCTAAACACTAGATCTATATGTTATAGTTGGCCGGATAACTACTATATATAGTAGGCGTGACCTCTAGAAGCATAGACCCTATATGGAATTAACGATCCTAGATAATGCAATATACTATACTTAGCCCTTATAGGCCGCTTATACCGTATATACGCTCTACTAAAGCTTGCTATCTACCTATACTCCTAATACCCTTAGGCCCTAAACTAGTTAACCCCTAAAGCCTTAGATATAGATTATATACTAGAGATCTATAGATTAGTTATGTTTTCTTATAAAATAGATTAGCTAGTATTTCTCTAGTAAGAATTAGACTCTATATTGTCTTGCCTATTCTATATAGGTATTATAGGCTTTTTCTAGTGTTCTGCAGTTCTCTATGGCTATTAGCCCGTATATAATTAGGTTTATATTATTAACGAAGCCTATCCCCTAGGTCGCCCCTTCCTTAAAGGTGTTAAGTAAGTTACTTATAAAGAAAAGGAAGAGTATAGGCGAAAGAGGTAATTCTTATAGTATACCTATTATAACTATAATAGGGGGGCTCTAGTATCTGCTAAAGACTAGTAATATCTCTTTCTGGCCTATAAACCTTTAAATAAATTATATAATCTATTCTAGGAAGCCCTTTGCCCTAAGGATATATAAGAGGCGCTTATAGGGTATATTATTATAGGCGCCACTAATGTTTAGGCTAAGTATTAATACTATAAAGTCCTTGCGTATAGCCTATGCAGTTTTAATAGTAGCAGTAAGTAGTGTAAGTGCTAATAGTGTTAAGCGATTCTTTCTTGCCCCTATTTAGCTTTATAGTAGTAGGGCGTGTTCCTCTGCTATATCTGCTATATAGTCCGCTATAACCTTTTCTAAGATCTTGCTTAGGGTGTTTTTTAAGGCAATAGGGCGGTAGCTTCCTGGGATTAAGTAGTCTACTTTGCCTTCTTTTTATAAGATAACTGTTGTTATAGATCTTCTAAGTTACGGGTAGTAGCCTATTATAAAGTATGCTCTGGCTATATCTATAAGCTAAGGTGCTATAAGTGGACTATAGGTCTTTAAGGCTTTGTTTAGGATCCTATTTGGTTCTAGTACTATATTATTTAAGAGGCGACTAATGGTTTTAGCTATTTCTTTAGTTGTTATATCGCTGTTAACCCTTAGGTGAGCTACTAGTGTTTTGCTGGTAATGTTACTAAGGTCTACTAGAGCTAGTTAAGGGAAAAATCTTTCTATAAGGATCTTTACCTTTTTATTATTGTTGCTTATAGCCTATAGTTCGCCTGCTCTTTATAGGGGTAGTAGGTGTAGGTCTTCTACTAGGCGTCCCGCCTTTTTCTTTACCTATCTTGCTATGGTCTAAAGGCCCTTATTATAGGGGATGCTTGGGTTAGTAGTATATTTGTTTATAAACCGTCTCTAGTTATTTCTTACTTTTTTTTTTAGGGTATTCTTTAGCTAGTTTCTTGTGTCTTTATATCGTCTTTTATCTTTAGGGTTATAGCTACTTATATATTTCCTTCTTGCTTATTATTAGCTAGCTATAAGAACCGCGTATTATGCGGACTATATATGTCGCGCATAGGGGCCCGGTTTTAAGACTAGGCAATGCTCTTCTAGCCTATTTTTAATTGCTACCTAGATCCTTTCTAGTCTTTGGTTAATTTCCTTAGGGGTAGCTAATAAGCCTTGCTTGTTTGGTATTAGGTGGATTTCTTCTAGGTCTTAAAGTTATTGTTTAACTATATTAAGGAAACTGTCTATCTTAAGCTTCCTTATTGCGTATCTTTTACTATTTAGTTGCGCCTTAATATCTAAATCTAGCTATATCTGGATAGGGATATAGTCTAAGGTAAGTGCCTATTCTTCTTTAGGGATACACCTTTTAAGTCTCTAGTATAGGCTATTGTCTATAAATATAAGGTTAATTGTACTTCTGGTAGTGTTTTATTGCCATATAATTGCTCCTAGGGGAGTGGCTAGCTTAAGGCCCTAGATGTCTATAGCTCTTAGTAGGCACTCTACCTATTATTTAGCAGCAATATAGATACCCCCCTACTATAGGTAGTAGAGGTTTATATCTCCTAATAGAATAGACTTTATACCTTTGGTTTTTAGTAAGCTTATTACTAATATAATATTCTCTATTTATAGGACCCCTTTAACCCTAGGGTTATATATATTAATAATTTATACTAGTCCCCTATATATCTGGATTGTTATAACTATAATATCTAGGTTAACTGCTTATTATAACTATAAGGATAGGCTAATAGCCTTGCTAATTATAAAGCATATATATATAGCTGCTTTTGGTTTATATAGGAGCTAGAATTCTTAGGGGCAGTATATTAATTATATATAGGTATTATAATATAGCTCTTATATAGTAAGGATATAGTATTTCTCTAGGTCTAAACTGTCTAGTAGGGGCCTTATAAGGTAGTGGTTTGTATTGCCGCAGTTATACTATATAATGGATAGGTAGCAGACCCTTAGTAAGGGTTATTTAACTCTTCTTTATTTTTTGCTTTCTCTATTTCTACTTTCTTTAAGATTTTTAGAACTTCTATTTCTTATATCTATACCCTAGTCGCTACTTATTTTATATAGGGCTTTTTATTTCTATATTTTATATTCCTACTAGCGCTTCTATATCTAAATCTATTATTATCTCTAGTTCTTCCCCTAGTCTTACTAGTTGGCTTTATGCCCTTTATAAGTTAGCTGTAAATATTAGATTTGCCGCGTTTAGTCTAATTCTTAATTATCCTAGTCTTAAGCTTACTGTAGCTGTTTATAGGGGTCTTTCTATAGGGCGTTCTCTCCCTTATGTCCCCTATAATCCTTATATCCCTATTTGGTCTAGTGATATTGCGTGGCGTCGCTTCTAGCCTGTTAAGGCTTGGGATAGCTGGCCTAGCCCCCTAGTATTAAAGGTAGGGAACGCTAGGAAGGTACCTACGTCCCCTTAGCTTATCGCCTATTATTTCTATTTATATAACCTAGCGTGTAGTTATTCCCGCAGCTATTAAGCCTTTGCCTTTTATCTCCTATATTTAATATAGTCTACTCTCTCCCACGCCTTATATATGCTTTAGTAATAGTTTACATATTTTATTTAGTCTTAATTTAAGCAGTGTTTTGTATTATAGGGGCCTATATAGTAGCCGCAGCATACCTGTACTACATATATAGATTAGGTATATCTCTATTATATATAGCAATAGCATTGTTCTAGGTATAGTTTGTGGTTATAGAGCCTTATATTATATATAAGGCCATTTATAATTATTTCTTTTTAGATAAGGAGTTTTTGCATTTCTAGTATATATATGCTGACAATAAGGGAGCTATGCGTTTAACTAGTGTCTCCCTAGTAAGTTTCTAGCAACTCTTATATCCTCTTATTATTCTTATTATATGCTTAGATTGTATTTTCCTATTAAAGCTATTAGATTTAGGTAATCTTAAGTCCTAGTATAAGGCATTCCGTATGTTTTACTATCTCCTATATAGTTGCTATATTATTTGCCTAGCGTCCCTTTTCTACTTTAAGGCTTATAGGAACTGCTAGGACTTTAACTAAGTAGTCTTTATAGAGTACTTTTATGCTAATATATTCTTCTAGCCTATCCTCTACCCTTATAGCTTGTTCCTTTACCTATTAGTCCTTTAGGGTAACTCTAATATCTCTGCTTCTTAGGTGTTGGACTATAACGGCGTTATAGACCTCCTTATAAATCTTTATAAGAACTTCTATTTCTAATTGTCCCCTAAGCCCCTCTGCTTTTTCTATATTTGGTTATATTATAATTATATACCCGGTTATTATCTTAAGGGGGTTAGGTTTCCTATGCTATAGAAGCACAGTTATAGCAGCCTAGGTACGGTTTGCTGGTAAAAAGGGATTTTATTTGTTTTTAATTTTGCTTAGCTATTAGAGGATTTAATTAAGGGATTGCTAGAGGGGCACCTAAGGGATGCTAGACTGGCGGAGCCATTCTACTAGCTATATTAGTTTGTTATAGATAACAGTTACTCCCCTATAATTATGGATACTAGACGCGTCTAATAGGCTTTATATTTTATTAGATGCCTTCTTAATAGAGATATTTCCGCTTTATAGTATGGTATTCGCCCGTTCTTGTTGTGGAGGGCTACTCTACAAAAGCTATATACCCTTAGATTTAGATAGAATTTATATTATTCCTTTAAATCTTCCCTAAAGCCTCTTCGCGCCCTTATATTACATTATATTAAAATAACTACTATTAAAATAGCAAACAAACCCAAATCCGCTTTAATAACTATAAGTATTATAACCCTAGTTAGGAAACAGTTAACTATAATATAACAGTCCTTTATAGACGCCTTAGCTTAGCAGCAGGCTGCACTAGAAGCCCAGTATTAGTAATTAATAGAAGCACTCTATAAAGAACTTTGCGATATTAAGGCACTTATATTAGAGACCCTAACAATAACACCTGCAAACAAGATTAAAATAATCGTATCTAAACCTAGCCCCTTAAACGCGAACTCCAAACTAGTAATAGTAACTCAACCTATAGCTATAGCAAATTTAATACCTACTACGAAATCTAAAAGGCTCCCTAATCCTCTAATGTTTAATAGAAATTAAAATAACCTATATCCCTTTGTAACCAAGCTCCATCTTAAACTTTTAATAAACTATAACTAATACCCTACTAAATGTAAGGGCGCGAAGAGGCTTCGGGGAAGATTTGAAGGAATAATATAAATTCTATCTAAATCTAAGGGTATATAGCTCTTGAAGAGAACAAGACATTACATAAAGAAGAGAAAGGAATAACCAGAGAATCTTGTAATTAAATAGTTAGGGGTCTTGGTCGATGCGTGCGCACGTGCGCACGCGGACGGACTTTGGTAGAATTTGATTGATCTGGCAGAACTTGGCAGAAGTTGATTAAGGCGTCAAGTTTATCTGTCGAGTGTTTTACCAAGACATTCCTACTGTAACTAGGCTAGTCCTGTTACAGTACCCCCCCTTTTAACTGAAGGTTTAAAATAATTCAATTTAGTTAAGAGTTTATAATTTTTTTTATTGCGTGTCGTATTTTCGCATCGGGTGGCGGTCTTGGCAAGGCAGATCTAACTAATTAGATAACTTTGACCGCTGGTCAAAGTTCCTTAATATCTTGCGTATTACGTAATCGCGTCACGAATATTATAACTTATTTCGAGTTCTTTTTAAATTTGAGTTTCGTGTATTCGTGTTAGGTGGTAGTTATTTGCCTTTATATCGTGTCTATCTAGCCAGAGCAGGCTGTAAAGGATGGTCCTTATAGAATTCTTTTACTAAGGAAGGCGCATTAGCCTTAATCTAATTATAGGTTTCCTAGGTTTATGTTTTATATTCTTCCCACTTAATAAGAAGTTTAAATTATTTAAATTGTTTTTTCTATTATATATTATTAATTAAGTTAATAAAGTAAGAACTATTACCGTTGTTAATAATTACGGAAGGTAGCGGCGGCACTTTACAAGTCAAAGGTTTACCTTTTAAAGGTTATAGCAAGCTTACGTAAAACGTTGGGTGTATTTTTATCTTAGTCAGCAGTTTAAGCTTATAGGCGTATAGGCTTATTTTTTTTTTAATTTAGTACGGGCCTATAAACTTCTAATTGAGTTTCTTTAAGGGCTGTTAAGTCTTTATGTTTTGTGTATTTAGGTAAGCTATATTACCTTCTTTAAAGTCCTACGCGGGAGCTCGTCCTTTATTTATATGCTATTCCTGTACCATTTAAGCGTACGTTAATTTACTTTGTAGTAGTTCTATTAACTGCTTTATTTAATTAGCGAAGTTATGCGCATTAATTAACTAAATCCGTTTAATTATAGGTCCTATTGCATTAATTTTAAGTCGTGGTTTAAATCCAAGTTAAGGGTCTTATCCATAGGTTGTGTAGAATAGCGTTATACCTATTAATTCGTTTATCGTATTATTCGCAGTAAACTCAGCTAAAGGCAGCCACTTTTCCCAGTTGTCTTGCAGGTAGGAGTAGTATATTTGTAGGTATTGTTCCATAATCGCGTTCGCAATTTTGGTTTAACCGTCTATCTCTAGATAAAATACAGTTAAGAGTCGTGTTTATATACTTAATTGTTTATATAGAGCTTACTAGAAGTCTGAAACGAACTAGCTTCCATAGTTGGATATTATTAAGTTAGGGAGTCTATGTAGCTTAAAGACATGTTTAACAAAATATTTAGCTACTAAGATAACATTAATTAAGTCTATAGGAATCATGTATCGCATTTTTATAAGGTGGTTAACTACTACCATAATATTCATAAATCCGTTGCTGTTAGGTAAATCTACTATGAAGTTAATTAAGATATCACGCCATCTTTGTATTAGAATTAATAATAGTTAGAGTACTCCTTGTTTCTTTATATAAGAAGTCTTTCTATAAACACACATTCTGCATGCTCAAACGTATTTTCGCACATAGTCGTACATTATAGGCTAGTAATATGCTCGTTGGACTATCTCGTATATTTTCACATAGCCAGGATGTCCTGCTATAGGAGAGTCGTGTACAAATTTAAGTATCTTAAATTGCAAAGGTTTAGAATTCAGAACTACTATATTCTATTAATAGTATAGTTAATTGTTATGAATTTTGCATTTAGTAAATATAATATTTTTATACTATCGTTTTCCTGTTTAAATTGCTTCTATTACATCTACTATCCATACATTATTCTTATATTTGTATTCTATCAGCTTATTAATTTCTATTTCCTATTTATCAATTTCTAATTCATTTCTGTTAAGTTCCGTGTCTAGGAACATAGGATATAGTTTCTTAAAATATTTAGGGGGTAATAGGATCCGTAATTAATTTATAATCCATTTATCTAAAGCGTTTATAGGTAGGTCTTATAATCGTTATATTAATATATTAGGCTTCTAATTAAGTTTGCCCGGTCAGTACATAATCTTAAAGTTAAATTATAAGAGGTATTCGGCCCAATAAATTTGGCTTTGCGTTAATTGCTTTATAGTTATAAAATACTATAGGTTCTTATAGTCTGTTAATACGCGTATTAGAAACAACAATCCTTTAAGTTCTAGACGCCATTGTTTAAAGCATCTAACAATTGTAAGTAGTTCCTTATCATATATCTTATAGTTTAATTCGGTAGGGGCAAGCTTTTAGAAGAGAAAGGCTACTAGACGCAGCTTACCGTTCTTATTATACTGTAATAATACTCCCCCTAGGGCATGATTAGACAAGTCTGTTTTAACAATATATTTAAGGTTAGGATTAAAGTGAGCGAGAATTAGGGCGGTTATAAAGCGTTATTTTAAATTATTAAAAGCTTATTTACATCTAGTAGTCTATTTAAATTTTATGTTCTTCCTTGTTAAGTTTACTAACAGTTAGGCGATTTTTAAGAAGTGGTTAATAAATTAACAGTAGAAATTTGTAAATCCTAGAAATCCTTAAATGTCTTATATATTACTAGGGCTTCCCTAGTTTATAATAGCAGCAACCTTCTTAGGGTCCATTTTAATTCCGTTATAGGATATAATTAGGCCTAGGTATGTGACTTTAGACGCGTGGAACTTGCATTTCTTAATATCGCATTATAAACCCATATCTCGCAAACGTTTAAGGACTATTTAGATGTGTTTTTAATGCTTAGAAAGTAAAAACAAGTAGATTAAGATATTATTAATATATATAGTAATAAATACATTAAGGAATTCACGAAGTATATTATTAATATATTGCTAAAACGTACTAGAACCGTTCTTTATACTAAATGGCATTACTAGGTATTTAAAGAGTCCCCATTATATATAAAAGGCTGTGTACTTCCTATCTCCTTCTTAGACGCGAATTTAATTGAAGGCAGCGACTATATTAAGCTTTATAAAATATCATGCCTTTACTAGGCGGTTAAGCGTCTCTTAAATTAAGGGGATTGGATATTAGTTTCAAATTATAATTACGTTTAGAGCTTAATAATTAACACAGAATCTTAAGCCTCCTCCTAGCTTTTTAATAAATAGTACAGGTAAGGCGAATAGAGATTAACTAGGGCGAATAAATCCTTTTTCTAAATGCTTATTAAGGTATTGTTGCATTATAAGCAGTTCTTCCTATAACATACCGTATAGCGGTCTAAACTTTAGTATTATATTAGGTTTAAGTTCTATCTTAAAATCATATACATTCTAATATAGGGGTAGTTAGTCTATAAATCTTTTCTTAAACTTATTAATTAGATTATGGTACTCTTTAGGCATAAGAGGTTAAGGGTTAATATATTGCTTTAGTTCTAGTGCTTTCTTAATATCTTCTATAGTTACAGCAAAGATTTTATAGTCTCATTTTCGTGCTAACAAAACAAAAGGTGCGGCTTATATTATACGAATTTTAAGAGGTTTCTGCGTAACGTCTTTACATTCTTTACTACCATTGGTAGTTATAGCCGTATCGTTTTAGTTCGGGGTCCATAGCAGGGGCAGTTTATATTATATCAAATTTAAATAATCTTGTGCATATTTATAGGGTTGGTGGTGTTTTAAGCAATAACTTCGGCAGTAGGTCGTGCGGAATTTTAGTATTTCTTTAACCCAGCTAATTAAAGGGTTGTGTTGTTTTAGCTATCTATATCCAAGTATTATTTTATATTGCTTTAGGGGTATTATAAATAAGGAAACGTATTTAAGGTATTTACCTATCTACATTTTCATAAGAGCGTAGTGCGTTAATTTGCTATATATTAAAGGTTTGCCGTTAAAGCCTTATAGGCCTTAAGGCTTATCAAATTTCTTTAAATTTAGGCGTTAGGTTTTTATGTAGTTTATATTAATAAAGCCTATACTAGTAGCTCCGCTATCTATAAGAATTTATACCTCCTTCTATTTTCTAAGTGTTTGAATTTCGCCAAGTATATTAAGGGAGTTATATTGTGTATCAGCGCTAAAAGAGCCTAGATACTTATACTCTTCCACTTCTTATCCTAAGGCGCGACTTAGCCCTAGGATAATTCGTTTTCCAAGTTAACTAAAGGTAAGATGCTTTATAACGACTAGGTATAATTTATGGAATAAGTACGGGTTAAGGAGTAAGTACGGCTTAAAGAACGAGTGCGATTTGAGGAGTGGATGCGATTTAAAGACCGGGAGGAACTACAGCGGACTTTTTTAAAAGGGTGAGTTCGGCAATTCCTTTAAATATATCCTTTTTTACTACATCCAAAGCATTCTCTATTTGTGGCTTAAGTTCTTTATTTATTAGTTCCTAAGGGTGCATAAAATTAAATAGTATTAAGGTCCATAGGGTTATACATAGGACTTTTTAGGTTTGGAGAGGGATCGCGTTTCAAAGTATATATTGGTTTCGTGGAGTTTTAAACATAAGGCGTGGTTGGCTTTAGAGAACGAGTTTATTTGTTATATTAAAGGTCCTTATCAATTCGTTAACACATTATAGCGAATTTAGGTAGGTCTTTTAGTAGTTCCCTGCCTACTAACTAAGCTCTAATCTCATCTAAAATAGCTTATTAAAGAGTAGCGACTTTAGCGGCTTTATTCCAATCTAGTTTACCAATAAGGCCTAAAAATTCCAAAAAGAAGCTGGTAAATTCTTGGTTCTATTGTTATAGGTTTTTAAGTTTAGTGACAGCTATGTGTTCGCGGCTAGTGTTATCATACATTCGTTCTAGTAGGGAGATAAAGATTTCAAAACTAACAAAGGTGCCATTACAGAAGAATAGATCTATAGTTCGTGCAGCGTCCTTACTTAAACAAGACATTTCATAGCTAATTTTGCTAGCTTTGGTAGGGTATTAGTTGTAGTTTATTAAGAGTTTAAGACGGAGCTTGGTTACAAAGGGACGTAGGTTATTTTAATTTCTATTAAACATTGGAGGATTAGGGAGCTTTTTAGATTTTATAATAGGTATTAAATTCGTTACAGATATGGATTGAGTTACCATTACTAGTTCAAAGTTCGCGTTTAAGGGGCCAGGTTCGGATACAGTTATGTCGATTTCATTTACAGGCGGTATTGGGGTCTCTAACGTAAATGCTTAGACGTTATAGAGTTCTTTACGGAGTGCTTCTATTAATCGCTAATACTGGGCTTCTAGTGCAGCCCGCTGCTGAGCTAAGGTATCTGTAAAGAACTGTTGTATTATAGTCAACTGTTCCCTAACTAGGGACATAATACTTATAGTTATCGAAGAGGATTCGGGTTTGTTTGCCATTTTAATAGTGGTTGTTTTTTTTAACGCAACGTAATATAAGGGCGCGAAGAGGCTTTGGGGAAGATTTAAAGGAACAATATAAATTCTATCTAAATCTAAGGGTATATAGCTCTTAAAGAGAACAAGACGTTGCGTAAAGAAGAGAAAGGAATAACCAGAGAATCTTATAATTAAATAGTTAGGGGTCTTGGTCGATGCGTACGCACGTACGCACGTGGACGGACTTCGGTAGAATTCGATTAATCTGGCAGAACTTGGCAGAAGTCGATCAAGGCGTCAAGTTTATCTGTCGAGTGTTTTACCAAGACATTCCTACTGTAACTAGGCTAGTCCTGTTACACTAAAGCCAGTAAGGTTAGCTATAGAATGTCTTATTTAAGTAAAGACGCTATATATACCATAGATCCATTCTTTTATAACAGCACCTTCGTTAATTTTAAAATCTTTATCTCTCTACTAGAACGAATATATAATAACGCTAGCCGCGAATATATAGCTATTACTAAACTTAAAAACTTATAACAATAGAACCAAGACTTTACTAGCTTCTTTTTAGAATTTTTAGGCCTTATTAGCAAACTAGATTAGAATAAAGCCGCTAGAGTTACTGCCCTTTAATAAGCTATCTTAGATAAGATTAAAGCCTAGCTAGTAGGTAGAGAACTGCCAAAAAAACCCATCTAAATTTACTATAATATATTAACAAATTAATAAGGACCTTTAATATAATAAATAGACTTATTTCCTAAAGCCAACCACACCTTATATTTAAAACTCTATAAAACTAATATATACCCTAAAGCGCAATCTATCTCCAAAACCTAAAAGTCCTATATATAACCCTATGGACCTTAATGCTACTTAATCCTATATACCCTTAGGAACTAATAAACAAAAAACTTAAGCCATAAATAGAGAATGCTTTAAATGCGGTAAAAAAGGATATATTTAAAAGCATTACCAAACTCACCCTTTTAAAAAAGTCCGCCGTAGCTCCTTCTAATTCTTAAGTTATACCCACTCCTTAAGCCGTACCTAATCTTCAAATTATACCTATTCCTTAAATCATACCCGCTCTATAAATTATACTTAGATGCTATAAAGCACCTTACCTTTAGTTAACTTAGAAAACAAATCGTCCTAAGGCCAAGTCGCGCCTTAGGATAAAAGGTAGAAGAGTATAAGTGTCTAGGCTCTTCTAGCGCTAATATATAACATAACTCCCTTAATATACTTAGTAAAATTTAAACACTTAGAAAATAGAAGGAAGTATAAATCCTAATAGACAGCAGAGCTACCAGTATAGGCTTTATTAATAGAAACTATACAAAAACTTAACGCCTAAATTTAAAGAAACTTAATAAGCCCTAAGGCCTATAAGGCTTTAATAGCAAACCCTTAATATATAGCAAACTAACATATTACGCTCTTATAAAATTATGGATAGATAAATACATTAAATATATTTCCCTATTTATAACACCCTTAAAGCACTATAAGATAATACTTAGATATAGATAGCTAAAACAATATAACCCTTTAATTAGCTAGGTTAAAGAAACACTAAAGTTCCATATAACTTACTACTAAAGTTATTACTTAAAAAACCATTTGCCCTATAAATATATATACAACTATTTAAATTTAATATAATATAAATTACCCTTACTATAAACCTTAAGCTAATACAATAAATCTATAACTACTAATTATGGTAAAGAATGCGAAGATATTATATTAAAACCTCTTAAAATCTATATAATACAGGCCGCGCCTTTTATCTTATTAGTAAAAAGACAAGATTATAAAATCTTTGCTATAACTATAGAAGATATTAAGAAAGCACTAGAACCAAAACAGTATCTTAATCCTTAACCTTTTATACCCAAAGAGTACTATAACCTAATTAATAAGTTTAAAAAACAATTTATAGACTAACTAGCCCTATACTAAGATAAGCACAATTTTAAGATAGAACTTAAACCTAGTATAACACTAAAGTTTAGTCTACTATACGGCATATCACAAGAAGAACTGCTTATAATGTAATAATACCTTAACAAGTATCTGGAAAAAGGATTTATTTACCCTAGTTAATCTCTATTCGCCTTACCCATACTATTTATTAAAAAGCTAGGAGGAGGCTTAAGATTCCATATTAATTATTAAGCTCTAAACTTATTTTTAAAGACTAGAGCTCTTGCTACACCCAGCCCAAAAAGACCAAAACCAACCAAAAAGAACCCCGAAAAACACCTAGAGAATCCCCCTAAGATGCCTATATCACAGGGGAGGCACACGTCAAATAACAGTGGTTCGCACTCGCGCGCGACCGCCAGAACCACGCCTAGCAATAGCAATTATTATAAATAATAAAGCAATTAGGTTTAGCTCGTCAGGCGCAAACCTGGGCTTATAACCTGTTAAAATAAGGTTATTAGGGCTAAAACTCTATGCATTGCTTATTTTCTATATAGGTGGTTAAAGAGATTTCAAGGAACTTCGACCGGCGGTCGAAGTTCTCTGATTGGTCAGATTCCTGCCAAGAGGTTCTCCCAAGTCTCATCACGTGATATCGTTGCGGGCTTGTTTTCCAACAAAGGGTTGTTGAGCTACTACCTGTCGAGACGTGAGTAAGATGCTGTTCTAAGTTAAAGCGGCGCATTGGTGATACGTTTATGGAGTTTTCTGTGCTTTAGGCAGTTGGATTGACATATCACCTATCGGTGTTTCCTTTAAGAACCCCCCCGCCATACCTTTATCGCTGGTTTACACGTGATTGATGCTCACACATACCTGCTCAAACTCAGGGCCAATCTTTCCATACTCGGCCCACTTGGAGGAATCCATGTTGAAGTTTAAGGTGAGAGTTAGTTATTTAGAAGAGTATGAAATTGGGATTAATGTCTGAGAGAAAAGACTTGAAGGAGAAGTCTCCTTTTAAGTTATTTGAGCGGAGCTGAATTTACTCAAAGACGCCCAGCCCTGGTACAAACTCGTTCAGGGTAAGCTAATATTAGCGACATACGGAGTACTGTCCCTACGCTCTGGGGTACCTAGCTTAGCTAATGTCAGCATTTAATCCTATTCATGCGGCTTCACAATCTTCAATGCTCTCAACTGAAGATGCAACCTTGGTTGCGGATCATGATTGTGTAACCGACTACCGGTGCTGTGCCTCGGCACAGTACTGCAGCCTGGAAGGCTCCGAGACAACGTCAGCACTACCCTCGTATGTCTCGGATATGGTCAAAGATTGAGCCACAGACTTCGGAGTTCGGGGTCTACTTTCATGTATATATATTCCACCTGATTTCCATAGATTTGCAATCAAGAAGCTCGTTCAATTCCCCCACACTGCAAAGCCTACAGTTATGAGCCCAAAGCTTACAATTGAGTAGGGTTGGATGTTAGCAAGGCCATTCGATCGGCAATGCAAATGTAGGTAACTCAGGAACTCTTAGTGCTTATCAGCCCCCAACTTCCCAACCCTGAGTTGCGCGTTGCCTAAGTAGTAGGAGAAAATGCTGGGGCCCTTACGCTCCTATACTAAAACATGGTGTCAGACGCTGAGCAGGCTGATGGAAATGACATATATAATACTCTATAAGGAAGAATCTCAGGGGCTTGAAGGCCCTGAGAAGGTATCTACAAGGTGGCCCCCGCGCTGTCACGTAACACGTCGCCGAGCTCAAAGAGACTGCCCCAAGTAGCCCCCCCTACCAACACATAGCGTACCAACCGCAAGCCCCGGATACCATATACCGCCCAGAGTCAGACGCTACTGGCTGCCTTATCTCAAACACTATTTAGCTATTTCAGCATAGGCTACAACGCCTAAATCCTCTGCGTATTCTAATAGCCGTCTTATAAGCGTCGTATAAGCAGGTGGTTGAATTCCGGTTCTGGTCTGACGAGGCAGCATCATGAGGATCTGGCGCCGTCGATATATCCCTAGTGACACGATAATTTGTAAAGCTGCACTCGAGTCTGGTGAGCCCTGGCCAGACTGAAACAGGCTCGCATCTGCATTGGTTTAGAGTTGAGGGGATCTACTACCGAGAATTGCACCGCCACACCTTTACCCAATACTACTACTCTCGACGTTGTTGACCTATATGTACTTGGCGGCATTTAAGCTACGGCTCATCTATTGGGAATCATAAGATCTCTCTCAAAAGGGCTCGTAGAAAGGATAATGTCTAGCATTTTCCGCACTAGTATCTACACGGCCCAATATCTTGCTAGAACAGGTCCACACTGCTAGTCTAACAATGTCCGCCAGCAGGTATTGACAGTGTGTCCCTTCCAATTCATTTAAAGAGGGCCTTCCCCCTTCTTCGTCGTCCCTGATCCATCCTCAAAGATATGACACACTTTCTTCCCATTCTGCGCGGAAATTTCCGCACTGATGACCGTTCTCTCATCGGCTGGGTTGAAGTGCGATTGATGAAGAGGATTGCCCTGCCTCGACCTAGCTCTAGGTTAGAATGACTTGAAACATCTACACAAGTTATGCTTACTTAATGTAGATGCTGTCAGTGTGTCCAAGAGTCAGCGTCGCTGCCAGCGTCGCTGCCAAGAGGCTGATAACGTAAGCAGTCAGCGAGCTTATAGAGTCGTGACAGTCAGTCAGCTATAAAACTGCAGCTAGCTGACAGCTCGCTGCCTTAGTGGTAAGATTTGGTGGTAAGTTGAAGCTTTTGGTAGAAGTTAAGGATATTCAAATCTTCGACTAAGATTATACGCTAAGCAATAAGAAACCTATAGGAATCTCTCACTTAGCCATAGTAAATTAAGCATTTTCCCCAATATCTCCATTATGCAAAATGCAACGTATATTACATTTTACGCGTCAGCTAGGCAGTAGAGCTTCTTCCTCTGCTTCTTCCTCTACTTCTTCCTCTACTTCTTTATTAAATCCGCAATCTACGCGTCACTTAACTCCTTTAGTACCGCGTAGGGTTCGTGGATCAACTGCTTCCTCCCCCAGTGGTAGAAGCACGCCGAGCGGTGCATGGAGACTCTATTTAATGACTATATCAATGAGCAAGTAGATAAGGAAGATGAGGAACTAGTTAAGCCATAACGCAGGAAGGTTCCTTATAAATCTAACGACGATTCAACTAATAAATATGCAGTCCTTAGTCGTAGATAAGAGCCTCACTTCCTTAAAGCGCAATCAAAAGCGTATTAAGCTCGCCAGTGAGCTTGACTGCTACTACAACGCAGGCCTTAAGTTCATCAAGATCCGTTCCAAAGACGGCAACAAGCGGAACAACGTCGTTCCTAATCCTCTTAACTGGTGGCTTAAAATCGGTCAAATCCTTTATCCAACGCTTGCTAAGATTGCTCTTAATATATTCTCTATACCGGCGATAAGCTCTGCATGCGAATGAGCCTTTAGTTAAGCTAAAAAGATCGTTACTAATAAGCGTAATAGACTTTCAGCCGACACAATTAAAGCAGATCAATGTTAGAAGTGGTGGTTAATCAAAGGCCTTTTATCAAGCAGTTTAATCGACTGTATTAACTTAAATAGAGCTTTAACTACACCCTAGTTGACGAGCTTAAATGTTAATCTTACTGGCTATAAGCCAACTACAGATGCAGAAAAGCCAGCTTGGTAAGGTAGACTCAGCAGAGCTTCATATTTGATCAAATCTGACATAGAAATAGAGCCTCTGGAGTCCTCACCACCGACCGTTCTACCTACCTTTTAAGCCTCTGCGGGTGCGGGACGAATTTGGCTATATTTGGATACTGAATTGGGTGAATTAGGGCTGAATTTTAATCGGGCAATGTTGATATTTGTATATAGAGAGGTGCTGCCAAAAATCTGAAATGAAACACTACAGAGCCTATACAAATTTCCTAATTGGGACAGCTAGCTGACAGCTTGACAGTCAGCGTACGTTATCCAATAGTCAGCGGACAGCGAGCGATCCAATTGACGCAGTCAGTCAGCTATTTTTCTCAAACTCGCAGCTAAGCTGACTGTTGGACACACTGGATGCTGTAGACTGGGCCAAGTTTCTACGAGCCTAATGTTAGTCATTCTCGAAGTCTGGTTGCCTCATCTTTTTCATGAGTTTGGGAGGTTAAGCTCAACCAATTTCAAGCTTTAGATGTGTCGTACCTGCTCAGCTCCTCCGCCGGGTCCTGCAAACTTCTCCACCGCAGATTGCCATTCCGGGGGCAACTTTGTCCTATCGAAACCCAGGTACTTGAGCAAATTGTGGGCAGTTGTACTGAAGAATCGTGACATTATGAACGAATAGAGACTGTGGATATAAGACTGATATGAAATGTGATGCTTTGGTCTGGTCGATAGAGGACTCAGGGCTGGTTTACTAACTTTTTTTCACCTGATCGCGCCCACCTGTTCGTCGCCCAAAAAACCCACCTGGAACGAACAGGTTGATATTTCCAGGTTGATTAAATATCCAATAGGTAGGAGCTGCTTTGTTTATTTTACCTGTTTGATTTCTACCTGTTAAGTTGTCTTGGCAGCTGAAATTAATATTCTACCTGGCCTATTCGACGTCCTTACGCTTCCCGCGATTACATAGCCAAAAGTAGTATAGACTACGCGAATTTACCCACCTGGGCTGTCGAACAGGTGGAATCCCACCTGCACCCTCTATTCAAAAGGGGGGGTCCTATATATCCACCTGGGCGACCTGGGCGACCTATTTAATCAATCCGACCTTAATTATAATGTTTTTTTAAAGGATTATATGATTCTTACTAACCTTAAGTATAAAGCCTTATATATCTAAAGCAGTATACATAGGCCTCTATGCGCTGCTGGCGCTGTTCTACGTGCTTATTAAAGGTGCGAAAAACCTTCCTATATTAAATAGCAAGCGCTAGCAGATATTCGATCCTCTGCGCGGTAAGGTAATAATAGTAGAGCTATTATACGGTCCTCCCAAGGCGATTAAAACGCTCACCTGTATGGACCAAAGGACGTTTAAATTGCTGCTTAATTGGCTGGTTAATGAATACAAATTACGCCCGCAGAAATGTATATTGGCGGAGTAGAAGCTAATGATATTTATAGCGCTATATAGGGGAGGGCTAAGTATAAGGATGGTTAGGTAGGAGTTTTAATATTTAACTTATATAATTAGCCTATAGGTAGTTAATATTTAAAGTTATAGAGGACCAGAACTTACTTATATAAGCGTTTTTTATGAAGTTCTTAATGCTCTATGTAAGCTGCATAAAGATATTGTTAAACTACCGCCTAGTTATATACCCGAATGGATCGAATCTGACGACAAAATGTGGCCTTTTTTTTGGTAACTGTATAGGCGCGCTCGACGGCTTGCATGTACCTATTTTGGTGCCAGTAGCTGAGCAATCGGCATGGCGAAATAGGAAGGGCTGGATATTACAGAATGTGCTTATAGTGTGCGATTTTAATATGAACTTTGTGTATATTTTACCCAGGTGGGAAGGCTCTGCATATAATAGCTAGGTGCTTAGTTTTGCGAAGGATTAAGGCTTCTATATACTACTAGAAAAATACTATTTAGCAGACGCTAGATATGCAGCTAATGATTCTTTAGTCCTAGTACCATATTAAAAGGTTAAATATTATTTAAAAGAGTAGGCTAGCATAAGGCAGAGGCCAAAGGATAAGTATAAACTATTTAACCTACGCTATGCGTCCTTAAGGAATGTTATTAAGCGTACGTTTAGTATACTTAAAGTGTGCTTTTTAATATTTAATAAAGGCCGTAGAGGCTATACCTGGAAGATATAGGTAAAGATTATATGGGCGTTAACGGCGGTTTATAACTTTCTAAACTAGAACGGCTGTGATCTATATAAGGACGAGTCTAGTTATAAAAGTAAGGACGATTTAGATACTAATAACTGTACGGTTTCTTATAATATTAGTAAGCAAGTAATAAGCTAGTGGCGGGAGGATATAGCAGATATAATATGGGAGCAGTATTAGGACGTTCTAGCTATAAGGCTTAGGTGTAGTTAAAGTAGAAGTTTTAGAAGTTCTAGAGGAAGATAATATTTAATTTTAGTAGTGATATTACCCATCTTCACAAAGACTGAAGTAGTAGATGTGATTTGTCTATAAGCGTAGTATTTAAGTACCCACAAATACGTGCAATACCACTATTAAAAAAGTCGTGATAGGTTATTTAGCTATAGATTAATTACTTTACTTATACCTCTTAAGGACCAGAGCTAAAATTAATGTTATATTAATCCTCTAACTTATTACTAACCTTTAATCCTCTACTAAAGGACCCTAATTGTTTAATATGTAACTGCTGCTGTCTCATATTAACTACTAGCTGCTTAATATACCCTTTTTAAGCTTTACTAGTAAACGAATTAAAGATATAGGTCCTGCTTTTAATCTTAAATCCTTTTAAAACAAGTTACTGATTAATGGCAGGAAGGTATTTAAAATTATAAATAAAGCTACTTACAGCCTTCTTAATTGGCGAGCTATGCATTGCCAATAGCGTTATCTTTAATAATTTAAATGTTGCTGCTACCTTGCTAATACTCTTACTCAAAGCTTCTGTTACTGCTGATGTCTTTAATGGACGGCTTTGATTGGCAGCCTTAGCCGCGTTCTTTGTTGACCGCTTTATTAACTCTAGCCTCTTTACTTTCTTAGTGTTTCGAGCCCTCTTTTCCATCACGCCAGGCGCAGGCAAGGGAGATTGGCTTGTAGAAGATGATGATATTAATAAGGATACTAAGGAGGATCGCGAAGGCGTTAAGGGCATTAAGGGCGTTGATACACCTGGTATAGGAGTAGGGCTCTAGCCATTGATTGGCGTACCAGATGGGCTCTATTTAACTATACCGCGCGGTATATTTGGATCCTTACTATCCTTATGCTCGCCCTTACTATCCTTGTTATTATAATTAGATGAATTTGAATTAATATTACCCCAGTTTTAAACTAAATCCTCATTAAGCGCCTCCTTAATTGTGCCGGCATGATTGCTACGGGCCATTTTACTAGTAAGCAGCTCCGTTAGTTGCTTATAGTAAATAGGCCATTTTATTTTAAAAGGTCTCCTTTTAATATGGCTATTAAAATAGCCCTTTATAACGCCTTCCTTATTAGTCTATGACAAGCCAGTAACCTTATATTTGCTCTACCCTAAATATGCCTTAATATGCGCTTTCTATTTGCGGTATATAGCTGTCGGTATACTCGCTTTATCAACGGGCACGAATATCACTGTATGATATATATGCGGTGTTGAAGTTGGTAGTTGTTGTTGTGTCTAAAGAAAGGGGTTGCTCCAAGGTCAGACAGTTAGTCTCGCTTTGTAGTCTCGTGACTACGTCACGTGATTAACGTTCCGACAATAGCCTTCTAATAATTATACTTATTTGTTAACTGATTGAGAGTAAGATCCTAGCCCGATTTAACTTTAATATAGGTAATAGCGTTAGCGTAATTGGTGGCTTTAAATGTAGCTCTATTGGTCTCTTTGCCTTGGGTAATTAATAGCTTTATATACTCCAGAAATGCCTTACTTAACGCCTTGAGCTATACTAATTGAGGCTTCTTACTAGGATCCTCGCCCTCTGCCGCCTTCTTCCTCCGAGTCTTTTTAGTAGGTGGCTTGGAACCAGCACTAGTAGCTATAAGATCCTTCTTTGCTGTGTTTATCCTTACTTGCTTCTTTGGCAGCTTTATTATAGGTGTCAATATTGGTAAGGTAGTAGTAGAGGCAGCTTTAGAGGACGTCATACTGGGTGTAGAGGTGGTGGTAGAGGTAATAGTAAAGGTGGCGGTTGGGCCATAGCTATGGCTAGGGGCAGGGGGAGCTACGCTGGTAGCAGTATCAACAGGGCTGGCCTCTATAGGCTCATTGTCGTCGCCCATAAAAAAGGTGCGTATATTAAGAACGGGTTAATTATATCTATAAGGCTCTAACTACTTGTTTTATATAGAGCCTTTGGACGTCCCGCGTGCGGCTTACATAACCCTGCTCCACCGCTATTTCGCCCACCAGTAACCTTGGCGACTACCTCTAGTAAACGAACCGCTCTTACCTGTTCGATCTACACCCCTGCACGAGCGCTTGCTAGTGGCGCTTACAATCCACCTGTTGGGCTTTAATTTGACCCACCTGGCGGCGTCGACCAGGTGGGCACGAACAGGTGGAAAAAAGTTAGTAAACCAGCCCTCAAGCTGCTCTTTTATTGACCTAAGGTACGAGTGGTCTATATTTTCGGGTCCTAGAATTCAAACTCCGCCAAGTCAGCTTCTGATTGGTTAGAAAATAAAGTTGCGCGCGGTAAGTTATGGCAGAATCCACGTGACGAACATCAAAACAGCGAGCTCTACCAAAGCTCTGCAAAAGCTCTGCACGAAGCTCCGTACACAGTTCTACCAAAAGCTCTACCAAAAGCTCTACCAAAGGCTTTGCAACACCTCTGCCCACCCAGTGTACTGGCCGCGCAGTAAAATAGAGCACGCAGTGCGTAGGGGGGTCCAAGGGGGTCTCCCCCTTGAAGCTCTGCTCGAGGCTCTGCTTAAAGCCCTATACGGAGTTCCAAAGCTCTACTAACACGCAGCACTAATATACTAGGAAGTCTCACAATCATCTCTACGAACGTCTCTACTAACACCTCTATGACGGCTCTACAATTGCCCGTACAATCGTCCGTACAAACGGCTCTACAAACGGCTCTACAAACGTCTACACGATCGCCCGTACGAACGCGCATACAATCAATTGATCGATTGATCGAACGCCCATATAATCGATCAATTAAACGCCCGTACGAACATCTCTACAATTGCTTATACAATTAATCAGCCAACCGATCAATCAATCAACCAAACGCCCATACAATCGTCTCTACGTACGGCTCTACAATCGATCAATCAAATGCCTATACAATCAATCAGACGCCCGTACGAACGCCCGTACAAACGATCAATTAAACGTCTATACAATCAATCGATTAAACGCCTATACAATCAGACGCCCGTATAAACATCTCTACGAGCGTCTACAAACGTCTCTACAAACGTCTCTATAAACGTCTCTACGAACGTCTCTACGAACGTCTACAATTGCCCATACAATCGTCCGTACGAACGTCTGTACGATTGTCTCTACAAACGTGTGTACGAACGCCTATACGGATGCCTGCACGAACGCCTATACAATGCTCTATCGGAGCTCTACTCGAAGCTCTATTAAAGTTCTGCATGGAGCTCTACCAAAGCTCTACAAAAGCTCTACAAAAGCTCTGCACGAGCCTCCGTACGAAGCTCTACCAAAGCCTCTACCCAAGCCTCTGCAAGAGCTCTGCCCACGCAGTAAATAGAGCACGTAGTGCGCAGGGGGGGGTCCAAGGGGGTCTCCCCCTTGAGCTCAAAGCTCTCTCGAAGCTCTACTCGAAGTCCTACTCGAAGCTTGATACGGAGCTCTAAAGCTCTACTAACACGCAGCACTGATATACTAGGAAGGCTCTATAATCATCTATACGAACGGCTCTGCAAACGGCTCTACGAACGTCTGCACGATCGCCCGTACGAACACCCATACGATTAATCAATTGAACACCCATACAAACAATCAATTGAACGCCCATATAAACAATCAATCAAACATCCATACAATTGCCTATACACTTGTGTCTACAAACGTCTACAATTAATCATGGCTCTGCACAAGGCTCTGCACGAAGCTCTGCACGAGGCTCTACCAAAGCTCTATACAAGCTACATAGTAGTAACTAAGGCACCTTAGCCTTACTACTACTTCTATATTAAGTAAAAGCTCCATATAGGGGGGGTCCAGGGGGTCTCCCCCTGGAAAACCTCACATCTATATATATATATTAATTAAATTCTATATAATAAGGCTCTAAATTAAAGCTTTAGGTTAATTAATCGGCTTATTAGTTATAAACTCGGGTCAAAATTTTCGTTGGCTGACCCCAACGTTCCGCATGTTATGAAGGTGTCCAGCCCGCAGTCCTCAGTTACACACGCCCGGCGCATACTGAAGTGTCTTATCTTAACGCACATTAGCCACTTGACGCTTGGTGAGGTCTCTCGTATTCTTAGGAGTGGTTGGTGGCATCCCATCGGCAGCCACAGAGTAGCCAAGCCTCAGTTTACGCGCCCTTTTATTAACTGCGGCACAAAACATAGACTCAAGAGGAGCTCCTAACCAACCTGTAGGCGCTCTACCCACTGAGGCACAGTATTGACAAATTTCCACACTCTAAGTCGTGTCCTTGGCGTCAATTGTGACGCGGGGGCACAGCAAGGCGGCTGCAACAGTGCCTGAAGGTTTGTTTACGACACCGAACTGAGCCAAGGTCTGTGCTGGATGCTTTTAAGACATTTTGAGCTGGGCATACCGAAGACAGTCGCTTTCTTGTTAAGTTCTAGAGGAGTTTGACATGTTGAGATGAACGTGAGGCTGAGAAGGACTGAATATAATGATATATGACGACCAATCGCCACTGCAGCTGTAGTAGCTACCTATCCTTGATGAGATGACCTAGTTCTTCTTAAACACGTCTTTGAATGTGGTTACAAGTCGGTCAGGCCACCCTAAAGGGTGGGTCTACCATAAGCGCTAATGCACAATCCCTGCACGGGGCAGCCTCAGCTGAAAATATAAGATTACGTGGTCAACCAAGCGCAAATCGCTCATCCCACTATATAACTTACCTCTCGGCTCTAAAATAGAACCAACCGTTATGGGTAACTAGTTATAATATATTTATAATATATTTAGAATATATTCTAATTTAAACAGATCTATCTAATAATTACCAGCTACTGGATTTTAATAGTAATAATAAAAATAAGTTTAAAATTAATTTAGAAGATAGTATCCTTAGGTTAGAAGAGAGTTAAATATAGCCACAAAATTAGATTAAGGTAAGTTTTTAATATATTCTAAACGCGTTCTAATCTAGTTCCAAACATATTTAGCCTAAAGTTCCTTATATTACATTTCTTACTAAGGCATCTACTAATCCTCTTACTATATTTGTAATTAAGGATTATTTAAGTCTTCTAGAGTACCCATAGACGCTATATAAAGGCTATACTTACCATATTAACTTAAGAGGCATAAATGCATAAAAAGCTATATAGGTAAGTTAATAAAAATCTAAATTATACCCTAACTATATTTATAACTAGTTTATAATATATTTAGATCTAATATAGAACTAAATAAGTATATACTCCTAAGCCTGTAATGTCATCTCTCTTAAATATAAGAGGTAAAAAATATATAATGTGTTATTTAGGAGTAAAATATTACAAATATCTTTAAAATTGGTTATAATTTTTAAGCCATACTATAATTACTAAAGAGACGTAGGGTCTAATATAGAGAGAGCGGGCAGCCCTAGATAGAAGCGGCCTGAATATTTATAAATATAATATAAATAGGTACGGAACTGGTTCTAAATATATTTAGTACTTAAGTTAATATATATAAGCTTATTTTTAGCAGCTTAAAGATAATTTTAAGCTAGAAATATATTCAGCTTTTAAATAGAGGCCTATATACTAATAATTAAACAATAAAGATACTCTATATATAATTACCTTACCTAAATATATTTAGAACTAATTATATTAAAATATTGCTAATATTTAGCGCTCCTTTTTTACCTATATATAGGCTACTATAGAAATATATTTAGAGCACTTCTAAAGGATATTACTAGTAAATAAGAAATATAATACTATTTATTTAACATCTCTTATTTAACTAGGTAATATAGGTGCTAATATAATAGAGAAATATAGAGTTATTAAATCAAATCTCTATAAAAGGGTAAACTATAATAAGAAAAATATATAACTTGCTTAGAATGTATTCTGGTTACATTTATAATATATTTATAATATATTCCTAGGAATTAACTATCCCTAAGGGCTAGAAAAACTTATCTATTAGAACTATTGTTATAGGACTGGCATATTGCCGCAGATTGCCGTTACGTAATAGCAAAGTGCTGTTATATAACTAGAGAATTGTATATAACTTTAAGCGGTGCTTCCGTTCTTCCCCTTTTCTTTCTTTAGCTTTGGATCCTTATTTATAGATAATCCAATTATATAGGCTTGCGCAACCCTCTTACTATACTTATACCTTAATTAACTAAGTCACTAATATTATCCAAAGCTTATACTACTCTTCTTCCTAAAAAGGAACTTAAATATATCTATAAGGCTATAAATAGGACAAGGACACAGAATAGGACCCTAAGGATATTGTTAGGACTATAAGGATAGGACAGAACCCTAAGAACTAAAGGAATATAAATAGAACGCAAAACCTAAGAATAGGACATATATAGACTAGAACCCCTAGAAAAATAAACAAATACTAGAAATTACCTAATGTTGGGAATAAGGCAAGTTGCCGTCAAGTAAGGCAAGTTGCCGTCACGTAAGGCAAATTGCCGTTACGTGACGCCGCGGCACTAGCGTGGTGAGGAACCCTAGGTTCCTCACCCTTCCTAATATATACAACAAGCTTTTCAACAAACATCACTATCCTACTTAAGTAGTATTGGTAAGTTACCCTATGTAACCAACACTGATCAGTGGTTAAATATACAGTTAACTATAGAACAGCAAGGTTCTTAATAGAAGAGATAGTCTTGTGCAGGGGTGCTATATAAGCTTATATGGAATGGATCCCGGTAATACTGTGCTACCTTAAACTTGCGGAAAACTAGTAATAGAAGTGTTACTAAGTACTAGGAGATACTAAGTTGCGTCTATTATATAAAACAACCATGTTTACGAAGATTTGGTTAAGTACTTTAGGTTATAAGTGTTACTAAACCTAAGGTCCTAAGTTAACGTCCGAAACGCGTTAACTATATCTTAAATTGCCTACCTTTTGACAGCAAACCTACAAGATTCTACAAAACCGAAATCCTACCTACCTTTAACGTACGATACCCCGTCAATTCTACTTCTATAAAGTTAATAGCCATTATAGTGTTAACTTACCTAAAGAAGTATAAAGAAAATATTAACCCAGAGATATAGAATAAAGCTATAATTAACCTTATAAACGCCAAGCAATAGGACCTAAATGGATTTTTATTATACTATATGGCATATTACAAAGATAGCGAATATAATAACACTATGCTATAGTATTATATAAAGGAGGACTTTGTTAAATGGATAAAGGAAACATAGGTCCCTATATATAAGGATATTATATAGGACTTCCGTAACTTCCTTTAAAAGTATGGAGTATTTATCCCTATAGATAGAGGTAGTATTAAAGACAATATTTAGGAGCATATTATTAACGTAAAGGAAGAGCACAAGTGGACTCTATAAGAGATTAAGCACTAACTACGTACTATAAAGAAGCTTAAATTACGATGGAATCTAAGTAATATACCACTAGAGATATATTCTAATTCCATTACTCTAGGCACGAGTTCTAATGTTCTACATCTATCGCCTCCACCTCTATCTTTAACTCCCCTATATTAACCAATTTAACCTATAACCTTAATTAATAACCCCTAGCAAGCATAAGATCCTCTTGCTTTGCGATCTAATAACCTTTAAACTTTGCTACAGCAGGACTAGGTACCACACTCTGTTCTATTAAGCTCTATATCCCTACGGTAATCTCTAATACAACTTTAATATAGCTAAATACCAATTAGAGGTATTTTGAAGTTGCTTATAGAGCTTATAAAGCTCTATTTAAACTAGGAGAAGAAGTTTAGCAGGGAACTATATAATATCTTCAATTTAAAGCTGCGTATCTTCTATAACTGTTACTAGAAGGTCAGACTAGAATCTAATTAATACTACAACGCTTATTTAGTTATGCTTAAGGGCCGAGCTAGTACCTTCTATTATAATTATTTGGTAGAAAAAGGATATAATTTTAACCAAATAATATACAAGATAAGATGCTACTTTAAAATAGAAGAGAATAAACAGCAGTATATGTCGGAGTGGAGAGAGACTACCTTTCTAAGAATTATTACTATAAACCCAGGTATCTCTCGGCTTAATTGTTTTTAAAAGCTCTTTAATTAACTTTAGATGATTTAGTGTAGTTTATCTAAATTATATTAAGAGGATTTCAGCCTACGCGATTAAGTTATTAGCGTATACTAAGGTGTTAAAGAATGCAACCTTGCTCTTTTTAATCCTGTAAATACTTATAAAGGAGTATATGCTTAATTAAGATCTTCTATTAGCACCGCTCTACGCTTTTAAGAAGTATAGCAATTTAATACCCAGCTCTAACCTAATTTGATTGAACCTAACTAACATAACTATAACTGGACTGATTAAATATATAATGGCAGGGGCAGAGGATATGGCAGAAGGTATAACTAGCGTTAACTATAAAGCAATTATGGAGGTCCTTAAAATAATTGGTAGAAGAAATGCTATATTTATAAGAAACTAAATTGCTAGTTAACTAGGTACCCTCTTAATAGGCAAAAGTAGGCATATAATAAGTTTCGCTAGAGTATAAGAAACGTTAGAAATTATAAGATTACTATAGCCTACTTTTAAAGCTTCCTAGTTTAATATAAAGGTATAGAAGACCTTAAGGATAAGGTTAATAAGACTAAATAACTCCTTATAGATATAGAAATTGAGGACTACTCTCCCAACCAATACTTTACTAAGTATGGTAAGGTAGATAGTATACAAACCGTTACTGTTCTTAATAACTAATCTATGCTCCATTCTATTATAAAGTTGGATATCTTTAATAAGCCAAAGGAGAGTTCCATATTCTTCTTTAATGACAGATACTTAGCGAACGTCTTCTGTCACAGTGCTGTAATAAAGTAGACTGAATAACTACGTTGTGCTATAAAGAAGAGAAGAAGGGTAAAAGGGGGTATTATATATAAAGAGTAGGGCCAGCCGCTAAGGCGCTAGTAGTGGGCTAGCCAATAGTAGGAAACAGTATGCGTTAGGTCAGTGCTGTGACAGTACTCCCCTCTCTAAAAGGTTTGGTCCCTAAACCGAACAAATAACTTTAAACAGGTAGTACGCAGGACTACCTGTTTTCGCTATAGAAATATTAAAAAATCCTAATTAGTTGGCTTATTAAATAAAGTTGGTGCATAGCGCTCTTGGCGAGAATTCTAACTAATTAGACAACTTTAACCGCCGGTCGAAGTTCCATAACATCTTAACCACCACAGATTTTTAACATGGTGGTCGGCCATAACCTTAGCATGGCTTTTTCTTATCTTATACCCAATATAGGGGTCTTGGCTTCTTAGGGTATTGCTTATAGAAGCGCTATATAGCTTGTTTACAACCCTTTAGGTCCTCTTCTAGCTGCTAGGTTGTATCCTTATAATATTTCCATTTAATTTTATAAGTTAGGCCTTGGGGGTCTTCATTATATATATTAAGGATTTTCTTAAACTCCCATTTATCTTCTATATTGCTGTTATTATCTCTCTCTATTACTTGTTCTTGTATATTACGGCGCTCTATAGTATTAATATTTGCTTAGCTAGGGATCTCTTTAATAGCCTAGAGGCGGACCTTAGATATATAGAAGGATTTATTTACTTGGATATAGCCCAGGAGGTCTACTATAACTGCCCCTTAGTATACTGCAAGTATAGGGTATAGGCCGTCCCATTTATCGTCCCATTTCTTTTTAGGTCTGTTTGTCTTTATATTTTCTAAGCTAACCATAACTATATCACCTTTATAGAATAATGCACTCTCGTCCCTATAGGTATTAGCATTATTTTTATAGCGTTACTGTAAAATCTGGGCTAGGGCCTTAAGCTATGTTAATATCTGCTTAAAGCGGTTAGCTATAGAGTCTGTATAGAAGAACTCCTTCTTTGCTTATGCTGATAGTGTTAGTGGGCAGGGGCTAGTAGGCTTAATTCCAAGGCGAGGGTTAAAGCCATAGTTTATAAAAAACAGGGAGATGCCTATGCTTTTATTGACTTAGTTATTTATAGCAAATTCGGCAAGTGGTAGGTAGTTAACCTAGTCGTCCTATATAAAGCTAACAAAAGCATAGAGGTACTTATTTACGGCAGCGTTAATAATTTCGGTTTGGCCGTCTATTTCTAAATACTAGGCTAAGCTTAGTTGTAAGGTTGTCTTAAGGCGTTTACTTAGTCATCGCTAGAAGTCGCTAACAAATTATATGCTGCAATTAGAGATAATTATACTTGGTGCACTGTGGAGCTTATATATATTATTAATAAAGCCATTAACTAGCTCCTTTATTAAGAGTCCTATTACTAGAATAAGGTATTATATTTTAGTTAGGCGGTCCACAATGACAAGAATATATTTGTATGCCTTGCCGTGGCGTTGGCATACTAGTAGTGTTATAATATAGTTAATCAAAATATCGGTCTATAGGCGAGTGGGTAGTTCTAGTGGCTTTAAGAAACTAGGCAAAGTAAAACAAGGGGTCTTAGTGCGAAAGAATATAGCTTAGTATATATAGTTTGCGAGGTTTTTAGTAAATACATCTATCTACTTGCTCTAACCTGTATAGTTACTGTCGTTAATTTTATAGGCAAGTCTAAGTACTAGCTCTTCTATCTTTGGAGAGATAAACTTCTAGAGTAGATCTACCTTCTGTTTATCTATCTTTCTAGCGTAGACCATTAACTTATTAAGCTCTCCCTTTTAGGACTAGTAATTACGCTCACCCTAGGGAAAATAGTTAAGCTTGTTTTTTATAACCTAGGTTATATTAAGGACCTTATAGTAGGTAGTAAGCTCTTTAAGTATATCTTCTTTAGTAGGCCATTTCCATATAGATATATTATTTGGGTTTTTATACATAAGCTCTAGGCCCTACTTAATAAACTTATAGGCCTTGCCCTCTAGTATATCCAAGATGTAAAGGATCTGGGATTGGACTGTATTAAAGTAGTCCTAGTTATAGTTAAAGACTCCTTTAATCTTAATATGTTAGGTCTTAAAGTTAGCTTATTATTCTAGCGGGGTGCCTTTTCCGCTAAATATTGGCGGGTCTTTAAATATCCGTTTTTTCTGCTAGGTTACTACCGTTGTTATAGGGGTTAATTATTTAAGAGCGGTAATAGTTTCTGTCTAGGAGGCAATAAGGGTATTAAGGCTTTTATTAGCTTTCTTATTGGCGGTGTTTGTGTTATATATAAACTATAGTCCCACTTTAATGTTACTAAGGAACTTATTGGTATAGTTAACAAGGGTATAGTAAACTTTATCGGCTTTAAAGGTTTTAGGGTATAGTAGGGAGCGGCGGATTGTCTATATAATATTAGGGTGTGTCTATATAAAGAAGTCTGCAAAAACTTTATGGGGGTTTTAGGTTTCGGCCATTTCGGCGTTATTAATGTCGCCCATTTAGGTGATCTTTGGCGCTAGGAAAAAACTGAGGATTATTCTAAAACTATGGTAGGTTGTAGCGTATAGACGCGTTATGTATAGGTCGCGATTGCTCTAAGGCGGAGATAACTGGGATATAGGGAATCAGTAATCGTAATAGGGCGCAATTAATGATAGCATAAACTGTCACAGTACTGCAATGAAGTAGACTAAATAACTACGTTATGCTATAAAGAAGAGAAGAAGGGTAAAAGGGGGTATTGTATACAAAGAGTAGGGCCAGCCGCCAAGGCGCTAGTGGTGGGCCAGCCAATAGTAGGAAACAGTATGCGTTAGGTCAGTGCTGTGACATCTTCTATGGTATTATACCAGATACTAGAGCCGTAGGAGTATCTATAGTAAGAGAACCTTAAGTTTAAGCTCTTTAGCAGCTTAATAGCTCTATTTAAATTAACTAATTAATAGCAGGCCAATATACAATTCGCTTTAGTAAGGGTACTGCAATCTCTCTTAGTATAATTAAGGTCTAAACCCTATTAGGATATATTACTTTCTATATTGTTTCTACAAACACCCTATTTCTATTCTGCATCTAAGATATAGATAAATTAGGCGTTAAGCTTAATAACCTTAAGAATATACTTATTTAGGAAGATAATTAGGTGCCTGTTATACGTAAGTAGGGTCATCCTTAGTTGCTCCTTTAATAGCTAGAAAGGAGCGTTGCTTAGAGCCACTTAACTAAGTTAGAGCTACGTTAACTACACCATTGTTTTAGCTACCTATCCATTCACTAACTACTTAGGGTTCTTTAGCGAGTAGGTTATAAGGTTAAGGTTAAGGCGATTAAGCATTTTATAAAGTACTATTATTACTACCAAATAAACTAGAAGTCCCCTGGCCAATTTAAGTTTACCCTTAAAGATGACTACAACTTTAACTTCTATATTATTATTAATATTATATATTTTAGCGGCAAGCTAGTACTCTAAGTTATTAACTTCTTAACCTCTTTCTAAGCCGCACGTTTTCTAAGGGATATATTAGCCAGGAACGCATGGGATACTCTTTAATTATACTGGGTTAATATCTACCTAAGATCCCCTAATTAAGTCATTTATAATATAGGAAGGAACTTCTTATCTGTAGAGTTTTGGTAATAAGTAAAGGTAATGGCAATTAAGGTTAAGGAAGTCCCTATTAAGGCATATAATAGCATTAAAAAAGTAGAACGATATTATATACTATTACACCAAGTATATAAGATTATTTCTTTAGAACTAGAGGACGCTAGTAAAGAGCTTATCTTACAGATAGCTGTTAAGGCTGCTAATAATTCCGCTAGGCCAGATGGGCTTATACCCACGTTACTAGTCTTTAGCGCCTACCCTTAAATAACTAATAATTCTCTACTATCTCCCTCTATTGTGTAATAAGCTAAAGCTACTCGTAAAGCAATAAAGGAGGTGCGATGTCTCTACGCTATGTGCCAGGTTAATGATGTACTAGGAATAAGAAATAGCCTAAATACCTTAACTATACTTAATCTGCCACTCCAATCTAAGGTACGCGTATGGCGTAAAAAGGGAGAATAGTTAGGCCTATATAAACTCATTATAATTAATGGTTAAACTTGCACTTTTTAAATGCCCTATAGACCCACTTAATTCTGCTTAACTATTGTTAAGCCCTATTGTAAGAATAACTGCTCTAAGCCTTTATAGAATGCCCTAGAGGCTACCCCAGAGGAGAACTACAATTAATATGCTCTAGAGGGCAACTATAATTCTAATATAATTATAGCAGATATGTTGTAACTATAACGCGGTAGAGGTTGCCTAAAGGGATTATAAAATCACTAACATCTTGTTAATTTTGAAGAGCAATTTGTTACCGCTATTGAGAGTAGAGATAAGTTATTAATGGTCTTTATAACAGCTAAAGAGAAGGCTGACTTTAAGCTCGCAAAACAGCTCTAAAAGGAAGGCCGTATTATAACTCTAGGAGCTCCCTTCTAAGCATCTAATAAATAAAAAATTGACGGTCTTATTATAAGAGGAGTCTTTAAATTTGAGAAGTATAACCCTACTAAGTTTAATGGAGTTTGTATATTTAAGTTAAGAATAGTTAATAAGATTAAAGGTAAAGCTACTAATACCCCATTTAAGAAGTTAAGACTAGTTATTTAAGGTTATAATAATAACGGTAAGGAAATAATCCTTACGCAATCCCCTATAATCTAATAAGCTAGTTAGCGAGTTATTATTACGCTAGCTCCCTCCTTAATAAAGAATAAAGTGGCGGTTTATTTATAAGATATTACTTAGGCCTACACCCAATCAGAAACGCACCTTTAGCGCTTAATATTAGCATATCTTCCAAAGCAAATTCGCTACCAATATCCTAAAGATATAATTATGGTTGTGCTTAAGCCATTATATGGAATTGCAGAGACAGGAACTTATTAGTAGGCTACTTACAGCAAGCACCATAAAGAGAAGCTTTTAATAACTACTTTTATGTTTAATCCCTACTTCCTTATCACAACTATAGGAGCCCCATTTGGAATTATTGGCATATAAACTAACAATATAATTATCTTAGGAGACGACCAACTCTTAGCTCTTAAAGAAGATAAACTGGTAAAGGTAAACCTTATAGCAAAACTAAAGAAAAGGCTTAACTTAATAACACAACTGCTATTTAATAGATGCATCCTTTCTCTAAATAAGGGTTCTATTTCTTTGCGCCAGAAGGGTTAAGGCAAGAAGATTAACGTTATTAATATTAAGTCTCTAAAGTAAGGATATATAGAGCAACGCGCTTACAGAGCTTATATTGCTTCTATTTACCAACTTAAGGCTTCCTTTAATCTCTCTGTTGCCGCTTAATACCAGGAACTAACTAAGGATAACATTCTTGCCTTAAATAAACATCTTTCCTAGCAAATAAACCATCTTAATTAGGGACTACTCTATATACCTATTAATCTTCACTCCATTAAGCTCTTTATGTTTATTAATAGATCGTTTATAAATAATAAAGATTTTAGCTCCTAGCTAGGATATAAGATTATTATTACAAACAAATCTACCAGAGAGAATAACTTTATAATCCACAGCAATCTTATCTATTAGAGCTTAACTAAAAGCAAGCGTGTTACTTAAAGCATTCTAGCATTAGAGATATATGGAATGATTGGCGGAGTTAATATAGTAATCGCAATTAGAACTACCCTTAAGATAATTATAGATTAACTTAAACTTCCTATTATCTCTACGATTGTATTTACCGATTTATATTCCCTCTATAAGTATTTGGTTAAGCTTAGTACTACAAAGGAGAAGCGCCTTATAATTAATATTATAGCACTTTAACAATCCTATAAGCGTCGCAAACTCTTTAAGATTTAATAGATTAATGGCCAAGACAACCTGGTAGATGTAATAACAAAGGTAAACCTAAATAAGGCTCTAAAGACGTTCGTTAATATAAATACTCTACGCGTATGAGTTAAAGGTTGGGTTAAGAGGGAGTAGAAAAATATAGCAATTTAAGAATTATTAGGGGTAGTATTTGGCGATATTGTGAGGGCCGCTAAGGCGCTAGTGGTAAGTGAGCTAATAGCGATTTTCCATCCTAGGATGGAAAATTATAATTAGTTGGTAGAAGTCCGAGTTAGCAGAATAAGGCACGTTACCTACCAAATTCTGCCATATTCTGCCAACTGTTATATTATCGCATATTATTTAGTATTGTTATATACTGTCTAATTATATATAGACGGCAACCATAAAAGAAGAGTTGCTAGTATTGGGAATAAGGCAAGTTGCTGTTGTGAAGGCTCAGTCAAAAGAACAGAATCTATTGGTAGCCAGTGAACGAGAATTCCAAGACGAGGACTAGAGGAAGGTCGAGGAAAGGACACGTCTATATATATGGCGCCAAGGGTCTAGGCGAGCCCCTGACTAGGGTCTGCAACAGTACCTATGTCAGCGCCGTAACAGCTGTTAAGTAAGGCAAGTTGCCATTATATAAGGCAAATTGCCGTCACGTAATGCCGCGGCACTAGCGTGGTAAGGAACCCTAGGTTCCTTACCCTTCCTAATATATATAACAAGCTTTTCAACAAACATTACTGTCCTACTTAAGTAGTATTGGTGAGTTACCCTATATGACCAACACCTAATACCCCTACTACTATTCTAAGAAATATAATAGCTAGTAAAGCCGCTATAGGACATACAAATACCTCTAATAGTAAAACAGTCGCTATCTTAACCCCCTAGGAAGAGCTTATAGCAGCTAATACTAAAATTAAATAGCTCTAAGAGCTGCTTAAAACTAGAGACACCCCTATACCTAATAAGGAGTATAAGGGCGCGAAGAGGCTTTGGGGAAGATTTAAAGAAATAATATAAATTCTATTTAATCTAAGGGTATATAGCTCTTGATAAATATAAGACGTTATATAAAGAAGAGAAAGGAATATAGGAAACTTGTAACTAAATATTTAAGGTCTTAGCAGCAGACGCGTGGGCATAAGCCCACGCGGATTTTGATAGGTTTTAACCAAATTCCATTATATTAGTGGAATTTGGCGGAATTTAATTAACTTTAGCAGAATTTAGTAGAATTTAATTAAAGCGTTGGAATTTATCTATTAAGTGTTTTACTAAAACATTCCTACTGTAACTAGGCTAGTTCCGTTATAGTACCCCCCCCCCTTAACTAAAGGTCTAAAACAATTTATAACTTATCGCCTTATAAGCGTCATGATGTAGTTTAAGTTCTTTTTAATTTTAAGTTTCCTACTATTGTGTTTTATGTCTTTATGTTAGGTAGCAGTTATTTACCTTTATATTATATCTATCTAGCTAGAGCAGGCCGCAAAGGATAGTCCTTACAGAATTCTTTTACTAAAAAAGGCGCGTTAGCCTTAATCTAATTATAGGTTTCCTAGGTTTATATTTTATATCCTTCCCACTTAATAAGAAGTTTAAATTATTTTAATTATATTTTCTATTATATATTATTAATTAAGTTAATAAAGTAAGAACTATTACCGTTATTAACAATTATAAAAGGTAGTGGCGGCACTTTATAAGTTATAGGATTATCTTTTAAAGGTTGCAATAAGCTTACATAAAACATTAGGTATATTTTTATCTTAGTTAGTAGTTTAAGCTTATAGGTATATAGACTCAGTTTCTTTTTAATTTAATACAGGCCTATAAACTTCTAATTAAGTTTCTTTAAGGGCCGTTAAGTCTTTAGGTTTTGTATATTTAGGTAAGCTATATTACCTTCCTTAAAGTCCCATACAGGAGCTTATCCTTTATTTATATACTATTCCTATAACGTTTAAGCATACGTTAATTTACTTTATAATAGTTCCGTTAACTACTTTATTTAATTAGCGAAGTTATATATATTAATTAATTGGATCTATTTAATTATGGGTCCTATTATATTAATATTAGGTTATAGTTTAAATCTAAGTTAAGGGTCTTGTCCGTAGGTTATATGGAACAGTATTACGCCTATTAATACGTTTATTATATTATTTATAGTAAAATTAGCTAAAGGCAGCCATTTTTCCTAGTTGTCTTATAGGTAGGAGTAGTATATTTATAAGTATTATTCTATAATCACGTTTATAATTTTAGTTTAGCTATTTATCTCTAGATAAAATGCAGTTAAGAGTTATATTTAAATACTTAATTGGACAGCACCGAACCCTTCGACTTTTGGAGCTCTTGCTACACCTGGCCCAAAAAGACCAAACCAACTAAAAGAACCCTGAAAAACACCCTGATAATCCCCTAAGATACATACATCATAGGGGAGGCATAGGTGGAACGACGGTGGTACGCAGTCGCGCGCGACCGCCAGACCTATACCCAACAATGGCCCCCTACAACAACAATAAGGACGGGCGAATACTATACTAGAAAGCGGAAATACCCTAATTAAAAAGGTATCTGATAAAATACAAAGCCTATTAGACGCGTCTAATATCCAAAACTGTAGGGGAGCATCTATTAGCTATTACAAACTAATACAGCTAGTAGAATGGCTCCAGTCTAGCGAACCTTAGGCGCCCCTCTAGCAAACCCTTAATTAAATCCTCTAACGGCTAAACAAAATCGAAGATAAACAAAACCCCCTTTAATAGGCAAACCGCACCTAGGCCGCCGTAGCTGCGCTCCTATAGTATAGGGAACCTACCCCCCTAAAGACAACAACCGGGTATATAATTACAATATAACCAAATATAGAAAAGGCAGAGGAACTTAGGGGATAATCAGAAACAGAAGTTCTTATGGAGATTCGTAAGGAGGTCCACAACACCGTCACAGTCCAACACCTTAGGAGTGGAGACATTAGAGTCACCCTAAAGAACCAATAGGCAAAGAAACGGGCCATAAGGGCAGGGGATAGGCTAGGAGAGCGTATTAGCATAAAAGTGCTTTATAAAGATCACCTAGTTAAAGTCCTATCGGTTCCCATAAGCCTTAGGGTAGAAAGGGGACGCTAGGCGGACAATATAGCAATTATATAGGAGATAGTAAAATAAACGGAACGCCTTATACTAGGACTTGTAATTACCCAGATCTAATAGCTTTAACAGGAAAATATAAACTAAGTATATAATAAGAACAATAAGAGGATATAAGGGGCGCTAGAGACTCGCTAGGGAAACAATAAACAAATACATAGCTCCCTTATTGTCAGTGTATATATACCAGGAATGCAAAAACTCCTTATCTAAAAAGAAATAATTATAAATGGCCTTATATATAACACAAGGCTCTATAACCACAGACTACGCCTGGAATGATATTATTACTGCGTATAATAGGGACACACCTAATCCACATACGCAGCATAGGTGTGCTGCGGCTACTGTGCAGGCCCCCACAATATAAGACAATATATAAATCAAGACCAAATAAAATGCGCAAACTGTTACTAAAGCACACATAAGGCGTAGGAGAGAGAAGACTGCATTAAATACAGAAGATAAAAGGAAAGGGCTTAACAGCTACGGGAATAACTGCACGCTAGGTTATATAAATGGAAACAACAGGCAATAAGCTAGGGGGATATAGATGTCTTTCTAGTATTTCCTACCTTTAATACTAGGGGGCTAAGCCAGCCATCCCAAGCCTTAATGGGCTAAAAGCGACGCCATATAACATTACCAGACCGAATAGGGACATAAGGGACATATAGGACATAAGGGAGAGAACGCCTAGTAGGAAGACCCCTATAGATAGCTACAGCAAGTTTAAGGCCGGGACAATTAAGAATTAGATTTAATGTGGCAAATATAACACACATAGCTAGCTTATAAGGGGCATATAGCTAACTAGCGAGAATAGGGGAAGAACCGGAGGCAATAACAGACTTAGATTTAAAAAGGCTAGTAGGAATATAAAATACAGAAATAGAAAGCTCTATATAAAATAAGTAGTAGCTAGGGAGCAAATATAGGAGATAAAAGTTCTAAATATTTTAGAGAAAGTGGAAATGGAAGAAGCGAGGAGTAAAGGAGAGGCAAAGAACCCCCACTAGGGGTCCGCTACTTAACCATTATATAGTATAACTGTGGCAATATAAACCACTATCTAGTAAGGCCCCTACTAGACAGTCTAGACCTAAAGAAATACTATATTCTTGCTATATAAGAGCTGTATTATAATACCTATATATAATTAATATACTGCCCCTAAGGATTTTAGCTCCTGTATAAACCAAAAGCAGCTATACGCGTATGCTTTATAATTAGCAAAAATATTAGCCTTGCCTTATAGTTATAGCAGGCAGTTAACCTAAATATTGCAGTTATAACTATCCAGACATATAGGGGACTAGTATAAATTATTAATGTCTATAACCCTAGGGTCGAAGGGGTAGCATAGACAGAGAACATTATATCTATAATAAGCTTGCTAGAAACTAAATACGCAGAGTCTATTCTACTAGAAGACATAAACCTCCACCACCTATAGTAGGGGGGCATCTATGTTGCTATTAATTAACAGGTAGAGTGCCTACTAAGAGCTATAGATAATAGGGGCCTTAAGCTAGCTACCCCCCTAGGTGCAATTATATAGCAATAGGGTACTGCTAAAAGTATAATTAACCTTATAATTATGGACGAAAACCTATACCAGAGACTTAAAAGGTGCTCCCTTAAAGAAGAATGGGTATTTACCTTAGACCATATCCCTATCCAGATATAACTAGATCTGGATATTAAGGCGTAACCAAATGGCAAAAGATACACAATAAGGAAGCTTAATGTAGACAGCTTCCTTAATATAATTAAATAATAACTCTAAGACCTAGAAGAAATCTACCTAATACTAAACAAGTAAGGCTTATTGGCTACCCCTAAGGAAATTAATTAAAGACTAGAAAGGATCTAGGCAGCAATTAAAAGCGGGCTAAAAGAGCACTGCCTAGTTTCAAAACCAGGCCCCTATACGCGACATATATAGTCCGCATAGTGCGCGGCCCTTATAGCTGGCCAATAACGAGCAAGGAGGAAATACACAAGTAGCCATAATTCTAAGAACGAGAGATAATATAAAGACATAAGAAACCAGCTAAAGAATACCCTAAGAAAAGAAGTAAGGAATAACTGGAGATGGTTTATAAATAAATATACTACTAACCTAAGTCTCCCCTATAACAAGGGCCTTTGGACCATAGCGAAATAGGTAAAAAAAAAGGCGGGACGCCTAGTAGAAGATCTATACCTACTACCCCTATAAAGAGCAGGCGAACTATAGGCCATAAGCAACAATAATAAAAAGGCAAAGATCCTTATAGAAAGATTTTTCCCTTAACCAGCTCTAGTAGACCTTAGCGACATTACTAGTAAAACACTGGTAACTCGCCTAAGGGTTGACAGCGATATAATAACTAAAGAAATAGCCAGAACTATTAGCCGCCTCTTAAATAACATAGTACTAGGACTAGATGGGATTTTAAACAAAGCCCTAAAGACCTATAGACCACTTATAGCACCTTAGCTTACAGACATAGCCAGAGTATGCTTTATAATAGGCTACTACCTATAACTTAGAAGATCTATAATAATGGTTATCTTACAAAAAGAAGGTAAAGTAGACTACTTAATCCTAGGAAGCTACCGCCCTATTGCCTTAGAAAATACCTTAAGCAAGATCTTAGAAAAGGTTATAGCGGACTATATAGCAGATACGGCAAAGGAACACGCCCTACTACCACAAAGCTAAATAGGGGCAAGAAAGAATCGCTTAACGCTATTAGCACTTACACTACTTGCTGCTACCATTAAAACTATATGGGCTATGCGAAAGGACTTTATAGTATTAATACTTAGCCTAGATATTAGTAGCGCCTATAACAATATACCTTATAAGCGTCTCCTATATATCCTTAGGGCAAAGGGCTTCCCAAAATAGATCATTTAATTTATTTAAGGATTTATAGGCCAGAAAGAAATATTACTAGTCTTTAATAGATACCAGAGCCCCCCTATTGCAGTTATAATAGAAATACCATAAGAATTACCTCTATCGCCTATACTCTTCCTCTTCTTTATAAGCAACCTGCTTAACACCTTTAAGGAAGGGGCGACCTAGGGGATAGGCTTTATTAATAATACAAACCTAATTACATATAGGCCAACAGCCGTAGAGAACTGTAGGACACTAGAGAAAGCCCATAACACCTATATAGAATAGGCAAGACGATATAGAGTCCAATTCTCACTAGAGAAATACCAGCTAATCCATTTTATAAGAAAACATAACCAATCTATAGATCTTTAGCATACAATCCATATTTAAGGCTTTGGGGGTTAACCAGTTTAAGGCCTAAGGGTATTAGGAGTATAGGTAGACAGCAAGCTCCAATAAAGCGCATATGCGGCGTAAGCGGCCCGTAAGGGCCAAGCACAGTATATCGCCATATCCAGGATCGTTAATTCTATATAGGGTCTATACTTCCAGAGGTTACGCCTATTATATATAGCAGTTGTCCGGCCAACCATAACGTATAGATTTAGCATTTGGGCCACTAGAGAAACTGAGAAAGGCCCCCCTAAATCACTCCTTAAACTACTCTAAAAGGTCCAAACAGCCTGCCTTAGGAGTATAACAGGTGGGTATAAGCGAACGGCCACAGCACTGCTTAAGAAGGAAGCCAATATTCCCCCCCTATAACTATATATTAAAGCCAATGCAATACAAAGGGTGTAAAAGGAATATAACTTTAACGTTATAAAGTATATCAAGACACGCCTAAACAAACTATAGAGGGACCCTAGGGTGCCCTATAGGAGAAGGAACCAATAACCCCAAAGTAGGGAAGATATATTAGGAAAATAGGTGGAGAAAGTAGAAGAAGAATAGTGCGGCGCTAGGGCCCAGGCCTATATAGAGGAGAAAGGGAAACGCGTAAGAGGCTAGCAAAGATAACAGTAAGGGAGAGAAAGGAGCCAAAGTAGAGTATAAAAGAGTACTGGAAAACCATCTACCGCAACACAATACTAGTTAGACCGACGCTGGAGAGATAAATAGGAGTTAAAGGTATAGAGGTAGACTTAAGTAAGGGGAACCTAAGCCATAGTATAGGTAACGCTATAGGGGGTAAATACCTAAGGGCTCTAAGAGGGCCTAATAAAGGCGGAAAATACAATAGCAACACTCTTAAGAACAGGAATAATAGGACTAAAAGATTGGCTTTACTAGGTGGGTATCCTAGTAGGTAGCCTAAGGTGTAAATATAGCTGGCTAAAACAGACACCAAAACATATAATACTATTATACCCCTTACGCACTAGCCAAGAAGCAATGCTCTTAGCAGCTAGCACAGAAAACTATAATATACTACTCTTAACACAGAAAGGCCTTAAGGCGGCTACCCGGTGGCTTATTAGCCAAAATATGCTAGACCAGTTCCGGGTTATAAAGGAAATAGTAATAGAAGGCAAAGGGGCGAGTAATAGGCGCCCCCTAATAACTCTACAGGAGTAGAGTATAGTGTGTAATACTAGCGCGTCCGTAGGTTTGTTACGGCAGCAGTAGTTCCCAAGGAGGTCAAAAAGTAAGGTAGTAGAGCACCACTAGTAACTCGCAGGCGACTCGTAAGTAAGCCCTAAAAGGCGGGAAGACGGATCACGGGGTTTTCTTAAATAGAGTTTTCTCCCTATATGTATATAAGGAGTAGTCCGCGTGGGCCCAACAGGGATCCGAATTGGACGTTAAGCAATAAATAATAATAAATACTTAATTGTTTATATAGAGCTTACTAGAAGTCCAAAACGAACTGGCTTTTATAGTTAAATATTATTAAGTTAGAAAGTCTGTATAGCTTAAAGACATATTTAATAAAATATTCAGCTACTAATATTGCATTAATTAAATTCATAGGAATTATATATCGCATTTTTATAAGGCAGTTAATAACTACTATAATATTTATAAACCTATTACTATTAGGTAAGTTAACTATAAAGTTAATTAAGATATCGCGCCATCTTTATATTAGAATTAATAGTGGTTAAAGTACTCCTTACTTCTTTATATAAGAGGTCTTTCCATATATGCACATTCTATATACTCAAACGTATTTTTATATATAGTTGTGTATTATAGGCCAGTAATATACTCATTAAACGATCTTATAAGTTTTTATATAGCCAGGATATTCTATTATAGGGGAGTTGTATATAAATTTAAGTATCTTAAATTATAAGGGTTTGGAATTTAGAACTACTATCTTCTATTAATAGTATAATTAATTATTTTAAATTTTGCATTTAGTGAGTGTAATATCCTTATACTATCATTTTCTAGTTTAAATTGCCTTTATTATATCTACTATCTATACATTATTCTTATATTTATATTTTATTAGCTTATTAATTTCCATTTCCTATTTATTAACTTCTAATTTATTTCTATTAAGTTCTATATCTAAAAACATAAAATATAGTTTTTTAAAATATTTAGAGGGCAGTAAAATCTATAATTAATTTATAATCTATTTATCTAAAGCGTTTAAAAATAAATCCTATAATCGTTATATTAATATATTAGGCTTTTAATTAAGTTTGCCCAGTTAATATATAATCTTAAAGTTAAATTATAAAAGGTATTTGGCCTAATAAATTTAGCGCTATATTAATTATTTTATAGTTATAAAGTATTATAGGTTCTTATAGTCCGTTAACACGTATATTAAAAATAACAATCCTTTTAGCTTAGGACGCCATTATTTAAAGTATCTAATAATTGCAAACAGTTCCTTATTATATATCTTATAGTTTAATTTAGTAGGGATAAGTTTTTAGGAGAGGAAGGCTACTAGATATAGTTCACCATTCTTATTATATTGCGATAACACTCCCCCTAGCGCATAATTAGATAAGTTAGTTTTAATAGTATATTTAAGGTTAGGATTAAAGTAAGTAAGAATTAAAGTAGTTATAAAGCAATATTTTAAATTATTAAAAGCTCGTTTATATTTAGCGATCTATTTAAATTTTATATTCTTCCTTATTAGGTTTACTAATAGCTAGGCAAAAGCATCGCCCTTAACAACACCAGGAGCCTCACTGCCTCCGCTTAGAGCTCTTGTTCTACCATCTAGGGAGGCCTAGCAAGGGAAACTGGGATATGAAAACCGCCCGATATACGACTACCTGGCTCGCAGCTAGGCCCGAAACTGGCCTTATCTAGCTAGTTAACGTGGACGCGTCCTAGGCGTATAACAGGACACCCTTGGGCTTGCACTAGCTCTAAGATCGCAAAGTGTACATAACGAGGGCGTAGGGATCCTCCTTTTATAAGAACTTGTTAAGGTTAACGCGTTACAGATACTTTGTACAAAACTTATTAAGGCCCTAAGGCTACCGCAAAGAACTTATTAAGGCCCTGCCTAGAGAACTTGTTAAGGCCCCTTTATAAGGGCCTATCTGGTATCCGGTATACTTAGGTAACTTAGAAGAGGGTCTTAATAGGCGTGATGCACGCGACCTGGTACAGCGACAGCGACGTAATGGTGACGTGACGGCGACCAGACGGCTTAACGAGGTGGAAATACGGGCAAAGCTCTAGGCAGCGGAAACATAGGCCAGCTTCAACGGCCCTATGGCGTTTAACTTATAGTCAACTTATAGTCGACCTACAGTTGACTTACAGGCGACTTACAGGAGGGTCTTAATAGGCGTGGTACACGCAACCTAATACGCATATGTATAAGGCGACTTATAGGAGGGTCTTAATAGGCGTAGTGCTCGCAACCTAATGCATATATATGGGGGAGGCTATAGGGGAAACACAGGCTAGTTAGACAAGGACTCGACAGTTAGAGACATAGGCCAGCTTATAAAAGGGAGGGACATAAGCTTAGTTAGTAGGAGAGGGGAGAGTAGGTTGTCTGGTATAGGACCTAGTGTCTCTACGGCCCCTCTCCTACAAGACACGGTTGGCCTATTATAAGGAGACTCTTATAGGCAACGCGAAATGGGAACTGGCAGTAGTATAGGGTATTGCGCCCCTATATTACTACTAGCCTCCCATAGGGCGTAGTGTATAGTAGCTACTGCTGGCTCTAAGGACCTTACCCCTTAGCTAGGCCCTAACCCTGTAACGGGACTAGCCTAGTTACAGTAGGAATGTCTCGGTAAAACACTCGACAAGATAAACTTAACGCTTTGACCGAATTCTGCCGAATTCTGCCAGCTTAATCGACTTCTGCCAAGTTCTACCAGATCAATCAAATTCTACCAAAGTCTGTCCGCGTGCGCACGTGCGTACGCATCAACCAAGACCCCTAACTATTTAATTACAAGATTCTCTGGTTATTCCCTTCTCTTCTTTACACAACGTCTTGTTCTCTTAAAAAGCTATATACCCTTAGATTTAGATAGAATTTATATTATTCCTTTAAATCTTTCCCAAAGCCTCTTCGCGCCCTTACATTACGTTACGTTAAAAAAATAACTACTATTAAAATAGTAAACGAACCTAAATCCTCTTTAATAACCATAAGTATCATATCCCTAGTTAGGGAACAGTTAACCATAATATAACAGTCCTTTATAGATGCCTTAGCTTAGCAGCAGGCTGCACTAGAAGCCCAGTATTAGCAATTAATAGAAGCACTCTGTGAAGAACTCCATAATGTCCAAGTATTTACGTTAGAGACCCCAACACCGCCTATAAACAAAATCAATATAACTATATCTAAACCTAGCCCGTTAAATACAAACCCTAAACCAGTAATAGTAGCTTAACCCGTACCTATAACAAACCTAGTACTTGCCGTAAAATCAGAAAAGCTTCCTAACCCTCCAATATTTAATGGAAATTAAAATAACCTATATCCCTTTATAACCAAGCTCCGTCTTAAACTTTTAATAAACTATAACCAATACCCTACTAAAGCTAGCAAGGTTAGCTATAGAATGTCTTATTTAAGCAAAGATACTACACAAACCATAGACCCATTCTTCTATAATAGCACCTTCGTTAATTTCAAAACCTTTATCTCTCTGCTAGAACGAATATACGATAACGCTAGCCGCGAATACACCGCTGTTACCAAACTTAAAAACCTATAATAACGGAACCGAGACTTTATAAGCTTCTTTTCGGAATTTTTAGGCCTTATTAGTAAACTAGATTAGAATAAAGCTACTAGAGTTGCTGCTCTTTAACAAGCTATTTTAGATAAAATTAGAGTATAGTTAGTAGGTAGGGAACTGCCAAAGGACCTACCCAAATTTGCTATAATGTGTTAACGAATTAATAAGGACCTTTGATATAATAAATAGACTTATTCTCTAAAGCCAACCACACCTTATATTTAAAGCTCTATAAAACCAATATATACCCTAAAGCGCGACCCTTCTCCAAAACCTATACACGACCCTATGGACCTCAACGCCACTTAATTCTACACACCCTTAAGAACCAACAAACAAAGAACTTAAGCCGCAAATAGAGAATGCTTTAGATGTGGTAGAAAAGGACATATCTAAAGGAATTACCAAACTTACCCTTTTAAAAAAGTCCGCCGTAGTTCCTCCCGGTCTTTAAATCGCACCCACTCCTTAAATTGCACTTATTCTTTAAGCCATACTCGCTTCTTAACTTATACTTATTCTATAAATTATACCTAGTTATTATAAAGCATCTTACCCTTAGCTAACTCGGAAAACAAATTATTCTAAGGCCAAGTTGCGCCTTAGGATAAGAAGTGGAAGAGTATAAGTGTCTAGGCTCTTCTAGCGCTAATACATAATATAACTCCCTTAATATACTTAGCAAAATTTAAATACTTAGAAAATGGAAGGAGGTATAAATCCTTATAGACAGCGGAGCTACTAGTATAGGCTTTATTAATATAAACTACACAAAAACCTAACGCCTAAATTTAAAGAAACTTAATAAGCCCTAAGGCCTATAAGGCTTTAAC
>Ga0307507_10000838_pt1 | contig 68236 bp, 20 predicted proteins | sample 7_EM_MG_FD_207223 | JGI IMG/M metagenome (GOLD analysis project Ga0307507, IMG submission 207223) | Populus trichocarpa ectomycorrhiza microbial communities from riparian zone in the Pacific Northwest, United States - 7_EM | ecosystem: Host-associated > Plants > Roots > Unclassified | place... | reverse complement strand
AGTTATTATTACGCTAGCTCCCTCCTTAATAAAAAATAGAATGGCGGTTTATTTATAAGATATTACTTAGGCCTATACCCAATTAGAGACGCGCCTTTAGCGCTTAATACTAGCATACCTTCCAGAGCAAATTCGCTACCAATATCCCAAAGATATAATTATAGTTATACTTAAGCCATTATATGGAATCGTAGAGGTAGGAACTTACTAGTAGGCTACCTACAGCAAGCACTATAAAGAGAAGCTTTTAATAACTACTTCTATATTTAACCCCTACTTCCTTATTATAACTACGGGAACTCCATTCGGAATTATTGGCATATAAACTAATAATATAATTATCTTAGGAGATAACCAATTTTTAGCTCTTAAAGAAGATAAGCTAGTAAAGGCGAATCTTATAGCAAAGCTAAAGGAAAAGCTTAATTTAACAACACTATTACTCTTTAATGGATGCATCCTCTCTAGGAACAAGGATTCCATTATATTGCGCTAAAAGGGCTAAGGTAAGAAGATTAATGTTATTAATATTAGTTCTCTAAAGCAAGGATACATAGAGTAACGCGCTTATAGAGTGTATATTGCTTCTATCTGTTAACCTAAGGCTTCCTTTAATCTCTCTATTGCCGCCTAATACCAGAAACCAACTAAGGACAACATTCTTGCCCTAAATAAGCGTCTTTTCTAGCAAATAAACCATCTTAATTAGGGACTACTCTACGTGCCTATTAATCTTCCCACCGCTAAGCTCTTTATATTTATTAATAGATTATTTATAAATAATAAAGATTTTAGCTTCTAGTTAGGATATAAGATTATTATCACAAACAAATCTACTAGAGAGAATAACTTTATAATTTATAGTAATCTTATCCATTAGAGCTTAACCAAGAGCAAGTATATTACTTAAAGTGTTCTAGCGTTAGAGATATATGGAATGGTTAGTAGAGTTAATATAGCAGTCGCAATTGGAACTACCCTAAAAATAATTATAGATTAACTTGAACTTCCTACTATCCCTATAATTATATATACTAACTTATACTCCCTCTATAAGTATTTAGTTAAGCTTGGTACCACAAAGAAAAAGCGCCTTATAATTAATATTATAGCACTTTGGCAATCCTATAAACGGCAAAAACTCTTTAAGATTTAATAGATTAATAGCTAAGATAACCTAGCAGATATAATAATAAAGGTAAACCTAAACAAGGCTCTAGAAACATTTATTAACACAAACACTTTACGTATATAAGTTAAAGGTTAGGTTAAAAGGGAGTAGGAGTATAATAATCTACAGACCCTAATTCCAACCAGCCAATTAGAATTTTCTATCCCCAGAATAGAAAATCGCTATTAGCTCGCTTATAACTAGCGCCTTAGCGGCACTAATATAATATCCAACTATAACTCCTAAGTAAGAAAGCGCCATATATTAAGAGGCAAATTTTGGGACAATAAGACTTATATTATAATAGCAATAGTAAGTAAGGAGGATTAATATTTAGTACGCTAGTCAAGCAGTATTTATATATAGATAGCAACCACAAAAGAAGAGTTGCTAGTATCGGGAATAAGGCAAGCGGTCATTACATGTCGCCGCGGCACTAGCGTGGCGAGGAGTCTTAAGCTCCTCGCCCTTCCTTATTTAAAGAAAGAACATAAGCATACTAACTAACATCACTGTAACCTACTCGAGTAGTCGTTATTGGTAAGTCACCCTATGTGACCAACAAATATAGCTATAGGCCTATAGAGCCGCTGTTATAGACGGATATAGTAAATTAGGGTATTTTATCTTACTAAGGTAGCTTATAGAGTTTTTCTTTCTATAAATTATAAGTTTTCCCTTTATAATAAAATAGTCTATATAGGCTATAGAATAGATCTATATTAGATATTAAGTAATAAAATAATAATATATAAATACCTTTTTAAGTCTTTTATATTTCTTTAAGTAAATACTAAGTAGCCTTTAAAAAGCTTTTAACCCTAACTAAGTTATAAAAAACTTTATTTAGCTTAAATTAAACCTTATAAAATTTAAAATTTACTCTTAAAGGGTTTTGATATATTTATTAATAGCTTTCTTTTATATAGCTTCTAAAAGCCTTATAATAGCTTTTTAATATCTATTTTAAAAAATATTAGTATAAGACTCTTAATTTTTTAAACTTAGGCCTAGAAAAGCTCTAGCTATAAAGGTAGTATTAATACTAGTAACTAGTATATGTTTTCTAATAAGCCTTAGGTTTTAAGTTAGTATTTAAATTAAATTATTTAAAAGAATAAGCTAGTAGTTTTTTTAAGAAGGATTTTAGTTAGGATTTTAGTTAAATATTAGTATATTTTTCTAATATTTTTGGCTTAAAAAAAGATTTTAAAATTACCTTTTGCGCTTAATCTTTTAATTAGCCTAACTAGAGCTAAAGGGGTTTTGGTTACTTTTTAGTAGTATTATATCTATTATAGAGGGTATATATATTTTCTTTAGTAATAACTATAGGTATATAAGAGTTCTTAAGCTTTTAGTATATCTAGGTATTAAAGCTTATTTATTTATCTTACCTAAAGGTTTATATTATTATAATCTCTTACTATTAAAGGGACCTTTTTATTTTAATATAACAGCTTTCTATAAAGTATCCGTAGAGTTTCTATTTAAATTATTATAAAAAAGTTTAAAGGAGAAATAGTAAATATAAATAAAAGATATAAATAAATAATCTAGTTTTTAAGCTAGCTGCCCTTTTAAATAAAGTAGGAAGGATATAATTATAGAATAGAATAGATTAATAAAAAAGATAAATCCTTAAAAAGTTAAGGCCTTTAAAATTATAGAGACTATATACTATAAATATATACCTTTGGTATATAACTAATAACTATCTAAAAGGCGTTTAAAGGTTATTTTAAGGGTAACTTAAGGTCACTATAATAATATCACTTATATTTTCTTACTTATTTTAATCTTAATTTTATAATTATAAGGTTAATAAGGCAAAAGTATATTAAATACTACCTTAAAGTATATATTTTTAAATTACTAGTATTAATAAAATGGTTTTTAATTTACCAGCTTCTTATTTATAAGCTTAATTTTTTTTTATAAAGCTAGTTACTAACTTAATTCTTTTAGTTCTTAATTAGTTAATTAATTTTATATAAGCTAGTTATAAAGGTAATAAAGTTAAGATTTAATGTCTAGAGTAGTAGCTAAACTACCGTTTGCGCCTAGACCTAGCTCTAGTAGTAAAAAAGGTAGTTAACTTTATGCCTGCCTACTACCTTCTAGAGCTATATAACAGTAAGACTTTTAAGGATCCTAATGCCGCATTTAATTAATATTAGGACTACGCCTTTAGTAAAGGCTTTTTTATTATTACACTATCTTAAGGCAATAAAACCACTCTATAACCGCACTATATCTTTAGCTGTAAACACTATAGTAAGTATACCCGGAACTACCGTAAGTTAGATAACTTCTGCGGTAAAGATAGCAACTAGAAGCGAGAGGCCACTAAGGTATACTAAAAGAACTGCGGCTGGTGTATTTGGGTGGCTTAGAAGAAGCTTCCTAGCTATATAGATGATATTAAAGGATGGGTGGCGACTATTATATGTGTTAAGTACTCTGATTTAGATGCTCTAAAGGCTCTAGAATACGATTTTATTGCGAATCCCCTTGCTTATATTGGCTACTAGGATCGACTACTAAAAGCTAAAAAGGCAGCTATAGAAGCCTACGCTTTTAGGGTAACTTAAGAGACCTATCTTACTATATAGCGTTAGCTTTCTGCTTAGGAGTTATATATAAGCAAGAAGAAATACTATAGCTTAATATAATTGTTAAGCGGCCTTCCTAGTGGAGCTAAAGGCCAGTCGCGAGCGCTTAGTGCTTAAGCTACTTCTCTACTAGTATAGATTTAAGTACCAGTCTTAATATACCTATATAATTAATCTAAAATTAGGTTGTCTAATTACCTAAGTTTCCAGTAGCTTATATTCTGGCTTCCTATCTAGGTAGATTTAGCGTAAAGGTTTATTACTAACTTTAGCTGCTAAATAAATGCTATATTTAATACCAATCGATCCAAGCTCTTATTAGCTATTATTACTAGCGTTATTAATATAGGGTCCTTTTTTCTAGTAATGTAGTCGTTTATTAAGAGTAAGTCTTAGCCAGATTAGACCTTTTTATTAAATTCTACTTAGTAAAAACTTTAGAAACAGCTACCTAAAGTTATTATTACTAATTTTAGTAAAGGCCTTACAGCCGCCTTATTGGTAGGGTAGTTAATTGCAGTTGCTCTCTAGTACTGCTAGGAGTATGCCGCAAAGGTAATAAAGAAGCGGATTAATAAGGGGATCTAGATAAAGGTTAAGAGGCCGCATAGTATAACGGTGCTGGAGCGCGTCACCTACCATATTCGACCAATTAGGATTTTCTATGCCCGGCATACAAAATCGCTATTGGCCCGCTTACCACTAGCGCCTTGGCGGCCCTCGCGACATGTCTACCTACTGCCCCTAAACGATTCTTCTTCTTCTTCTCCTTAGCTTAGTATTCTTGTATGGTAGCAATCTACAAGCTTTGGTTTAGAAGCATTTATATAAGCCCGTTATATTATACTAAGCTCTCCATACACTGCCTGGGAAGGCCTTAATAATATCCCACCCTAAAAGAAGACCTTTGTCTGCAACGACGCGTTAACGCGTTATACTTAGATATTAAAATACTTATACTACCACGCCTAAGAAGGCCCTAATAATATCCCACTTTATAGGCCAGACTCTACTTAACCTACACCCCTAAAAGAACCCCGGAATTAAAACCAAATCATATAATTCTAACAAACTTTAGGAAGCTAATAATGGTACCTAAAGCGAGCTTATTTAAAAGACCTGCCTTTACCTAAGAGGAACATGAGATCTAGTTAGGATTAGAAATTAAAGATAATAACAACATTATAGGTATATATGAGCAGATTTGTGCCCTTGCTGCTAATTAGAAGGTTAATTGTCTTTAAGCCTAAAGTATATAAGAGACTCTAAAGGAGATCCTAGAAAGCCTTACTGCCTTATAAAATAACCTAGCCTCCCCTTTACAAAGCCTTAGTTAACCCATTTGCTTAACTAAATATAATATACTAGAGAGTACGGATATAATAATAAAGTAATTAAAGTCCGTTAAGCACCCTAACCCCCTACTATTATTAGACGGTATAGACCCAACCTTTAAGAACTGGAGAATTTAGGTGTAAGGAAAGCTTTGTGTTAACTATAACCATTTCCCCTCTAAAGAAGCTAAAATGCTCTACCTCTTTGGTTAAACCATTGGGGACGCCTAGCAATACCTTTAGGCCAAGTTTAAGGACGAGTTACCTATTTAGTTTATATCTGTTAATAAGATAATATAGTATCTGGCTACTATCTATATTAATTTAAATAAAGTACAGGATGCCCGTTATAACTATAATCGCCTAATAATAAAATTAAACCTATCCTTTACTAAGTTCTAGACTTAATTCTTATACCTAGCAGGCAAAGGCTAGGTTCCCCCTAAGAACTATTATTTAGACCTATATAATAAGCTAATAGTCTGACTATAAGAGAAGATTGCGGTAGCCTTAGATAACCTACTAACCTACCAAAAACTTGTAGCCTAATGTTTATTGCTGGATTTAGAACTAAAATGAATTAATACTTATTTTAATTAACTAAAGTGGCCCTATAGTGACCGTAACCTATCCGCTACACTAACGGGAGCTAGCATTGGAAGATAAACTATAACCACCCTTATACTAAAAGCGGTTATAACTGCCTACTTATAAACCTCGCCTAACCTGCTACGTACTATATCTTTAACTAATACTTATTGCAATACCCTAATTGACCCTGCTATGGTTACGTGCTTTAATTACGGAAAGAATAGTTACTTTACTACGTCCTACCCAGAGCTAAAGGATATAGGTAATATTAAGGAGATAGAAGAAGAAGAAATGTCTAATAAGTTAGGAAAAGAAGGACTCTAGGGAAAGACTCCCCCCTAGGGTACCCTATTAATCTTAAAGAGATTAATCTAAGTTAACTAATAGGTAGAAAATACTTTATGGTTCTATGTACAGTATCTTAAAATGGATATAGAGTTAATATAACTGCCCTTATTAATACTGGAGCAAATAGCTTTGCCTTTATAAATACTGCTTATATAAATAATGTTGCTAAGTTTTTAAATATAAATGCTACCTAACTAGAGAAGCCTATTTAAGTAAAAGGCTATAATAGTTAAGCCAGTATGCCGGTTACCCACGCTTTAAAGCTATATATTGCTATTAATGGATAACGCCAGTTTAGTATCCCCTTCTGCATTCTAGACCTAGGGTTATATAATATAATTCTTAACCAAAAATAGATATCCTACTTTAATATTTAGCTGAACATCTAATAAAGACAGTTTGTCTGGCCGGAGAATAGACTAAAGTTACCCTCCTTTATTAGGGAAATCTGCATTAACTGTAAGACATTAGCCGTAAAGGCTGATTTTACCTACTAGTAAGATGTTAGGAACCGCGACCTAGCCTTTATCTAAGAAGATGCCCGCTATAAGGCTAGTAGGAACTCTGTACTGACAAGAATACTCCCCTAAAGGACTATGGTTAAGGAGGACTCTACTTATGGAAGTAGAATGGACACTAATGTAGATAACTTCTAAATTGCGGAAATCTGGCTAATGGGGAAGAGGACGTACTAATAGGATATAAAGGATAACCTTTGGAAGATGTAACGAGAGCTAAAAGGAGTAAGGACAATACTAATACCCTAAAAGCCCCTAAGGCCACGGATAACCCTACTATTATATAACACCCCTATAGTAGACATCGCGGCAATTAGTGCTATAGGTTTCCACTTTAATATATATTAGAAGGATAATAAAGTCTTTACTACCGGTTTATATAAAATTAACCAGATTATTACTAAGAGGGAAGAAGTGCTAGTAGAGAAAACTAATAAGGAACTAGTTAAGCGCCTCTTCCCTAATTACCTCTTAAACCATAGAGACGCGTTCTTAAAAGCAGCTTTAGATATACTGCCCCCCTACCAAACCTATAATTATAAGATTTAGTTAGAGACTAATAACTCCCTAGGCTATAGCCCCCTTTACTAGCAAACTATAGAGGAACTAAAGGCAATAAAGTAGTATCTAATTAACAACCTCTATAAAGGGTTTATTAAGCTAAGCTAGGCTCCCTTTACTTCCCCTATTTTATTCGTAAAGAAACCTAATAAAAGCCTTTATTTCTATATTAACTATTAGAAGCTAAACGCTATTACTTAAAAGGATTAGTACCCTCTCCCTTTAATTAATAAAACCCTTATATATCTAAGCTGGGCCAAAATATTTACTAAGCTTAATGTCCGCTAAGCTTTTTACTAAATTAGGATGGACCCTACTTTAGAAGACCTAATAATATTCCATACCTATTATAAGTCTTACAAATATAAAGTCCTCCCTTTTGGACTAATAAATAGGCTAGCCACTTATTAACGGTACATAAATAATATTCTTTTTGACTACCTTAACGAATTCTGTACGGCATACCTAGATGATATTCTTATATACTTAGACAACGAACTTAAGCACTAAGTTTATGTTAAGAAGGTCCTAGAGAGACTATAGAATATAGGCCTATAAGTTAATATTAAAAAATGTAAATTTGGAGTAAAACGCATAAAGTACCTTAGGTTTATTATTAGTATAGAGGGAATTAAAGTTAACCTAGAGAAGGTTAAGGCAATCTATAACTAAAAACCCCCTTATACTATAAAAGGAATCCAGTCCTTTTTTAGCTTTTGTAATTTCTACTATTAGTTTATCCATAACTATAGAGTTATAGCCAAGCCTCTTATACAACTAACTAAGAACAATATGTCTTTTGTCTTTAATAATAACTGTATAAAAGCCTTTAAGGAGTTAAAGGACCAACTTGTCTCCTCCTTAATCCTTTATTACTACGACCCAGACCTTAAATTAATGCTGGAAACGGACGCCTCTAATAGGGTAGTAGTGAGAGTCCTTTTACAGCTATACCTAGATAGTGAATGGTACCCTATTACGTTCTTCTTAAAAACAATAGCCCTAGCTAAGTGCAACTACAAAGTGCACAATAAGGAAATGTTGGCTATTATACAATTATTGTCCTAGTGGCATGCAGAGCTTAGAAGCACAGACTCTTAGATTAAGGTTTATACCAATTATAAAGCCCTTAAGTATTTTATAACAACAAAACAACTTACTGGTTAATAGGCCTGGTAGGCTAAAATACTCTCCTAATTCTTTTTTACGATTATATACTATCCTGGTAGGCAAAATACTAAAGCTAACGCCCTAACCCAGAGAGAACAGGACGTGGGGCTATAAGATAAGCTAAAGGCTCAGCACTAAACACGTACCCTCCTCTTTACCGAACAACTTAACCCGCGTATCCTTAAGGAACTAAGCTCTAAACAAAATAAGGTAGCACCTATAGAAGGAGAGACCCTAAATAAACCAATAGGACTAATTAATTGTACTCTAACCGCGAACCGCATAGCCAAATCCCTAAAAGCCCTCTGTAATTAAGCTATAGGGGGTAACCCTAATTTGGAAATAGAAGACGGACTGCTCCTATACTAAAAACGGCTTATAGTTCCAGATATTAATAACCTATAAACAGAGCTAATTCGTAAAGCCTACTATTAAGTCTCTATGGCGCACCCTGGTTAAAATAAGACCTACCAACTATTATCGCCTTGTTACTATTAGTAAGGACTCCTGTCCGATATAGAATAATTTATTAGAAATTATTGTACTTGTAAATATATAAATACCCCTAGGGACCGAACTCCTAAATAGCTGCAACCACTGCTAGTCCCTAAACGCCCTTAGCAATATATTATAATGGACTTTAAATTATTCCTAAAGGACAAACACGGCTATAATATGGCCTTTATAGTAGTCGACCGACTAAATAAGTAAGCCGTTTCCCTCCCTTACTTTAAGACTACGACCGTAAAGGACATAGCCCGTATGTATATAGACAATATCTACTAGATCTATAGCGCTTTTAAGTTAATTATCTCTAATTATGGACTTTAGTTTATATTGGACTTCTAGAACGAATTCTACCGCATCCTTAGAATTAAAATTAAGCTCTCTACCGCATTCCACCCTTAAACTAACAGCTAAACTAAGATTATAAACTAGTACCTCGACTAGCGACTTCACCCCTTTGTTAACTACTACTAGGACAACTAGTTAGAACTACTACCTATAATAGACTACGCACAGCTTACGCTCCCTTATAATAGTATAGGAATGTTGCTATTTGAGTTACTCTATGGATACAGGCCACGAATATCCTTTAATTAGGATAGACCTATAGGACATATAACGGCCCGCGAACGCCTTAGCTATAAAGAGGCCTAAATATTCGCTAAGAGAATGCACGGGGCCTAGGAGACTGCCTAAGCAATTATAAAAAGGGCATAAGAAAAGAAAGAGTCTAACACAAACCAATATTGCTGTGAGGTAGACTTCCACGTAGGAGATAAGGTATGGGTGTTAATAAAAAACTAGAAAACCTAGAGGCTAAGCTATAAGCTAGACCACTAAATAGCTGGCCCCTATAAAATCTCTAAAAAGGTAGGGCACTCTTTTAAGGTTAAGCTACCAGAGTTAATAAAGATCTACCCTATCTTCTCTCTAGACCGACTGCGGAAGGCTATAGACGACCCATTGCCTAGATAATATAACGACCCCCTATTACCAATTTAGATTGCAGAGGACGAAGAATAGAAAGTTAAAAAGATCTTAGTAGTAAAGAAGGACCATAGTACCTTAAAATACTGTGTAAGCTAGGTAGGTCATAACAAAGATCTAGAATAGTACCCTATATTTGATTTTAAGTACTCTCCCTATAAGCTATAAGATTTCCACCTAGCCTACCTAGACCTCCCTAGACCACCACGCAAGTTAGATAGCTGGGTTAAATGCTAGAAAGAGGGGTTAAATAACTATAATAATTTAGATAATAATAAAGAACTTAGATAAAGCCTAAGGGCAGGCTTTTTTAGGAGGGGGGGGGTGATATAACGGTGCTAGAGCGCGTTACCTACCATATTTAACTAATTAGGATTTTCCATACCCGGTATATAAAATTGCTATTGGCCCGCTTACCACTAGCGCCTTGGCGGCCCTTGCGACATATCTACCTACTGCCCCTAAATGATTCTTCTTCTTCTTCTCCTTAGCTTAGTATTCTTGTATGGTAGCAATCTACAAGCTTCGGTTTAGAAGCATTTATACGAGCCCGTCACATATAGCTACTTAGTAGAGGAGAGGAAGGTAGTAAAGGAACTATTTTGGCCCTACCTAAAATCTAAAACGGTAGTAAAGCTTAAAGTCAATCGAAATGTAGTCCTAAATAAGCTATACTCGTGTAATAAAGTGTGGTTTTAGACTATATACGTTGAAAAGGAGAGCTAGTTAATTACCTATTATATTAGGTAAGTTTTAGTAAGCTAGGGAACAGAATATCGCTATAAGGCATTTAGATAAGCTTTACTATAGGCTGGCCTATAGTAAAGCTTATCCAAATATCTCGTAGCGACATTCCGTTCCCTAGCTTAAAAACTTTATTTTAACGTCGACTTTTCCTTAACCGCTTACTCCCTTACTAGATACCTTCTAAATTTAGGTATAATAGCAAGTTAATAAGATGAGGGTATTAATAGAGAATTGAAATACTTTACCAATTATTAATTAAGCCTTAAGGATATTATAATTAAGCTAAAGAGGTAGATTTTAATATTGTGCCAGGAGTTAATTAAATCCAAATATATATTTAAAATATCCCTCCCCTAAATTATTACCACAGATCTCTTTCAGTACTACTTTATATAAATTAACGGTGTAGTAATATACTACACGCTTAAGCAAATCTTTAACTCAATATGTGGTATAAGAGCTTTAACAAATAAGGAAAAGCAGGAGTGGGCTAATTAGGAGTAGAAGTAGGATAACTGTAACTATAAGGACCCCTACTAATATAGCCTCCCCTATTGTTATATACTTATTTAGTACTTAATATAGAGGCTTTCAATATCGCCGGCTTTAATCTACCCTTGCTAGTATATCGCAATAAAGCTAATTACCACTCTAGATTGGCAGCCGCGATATATTAAGGGTATAGCGTTTCAGGGCAACCCTTTGCTAGGGCACCTAGAAGCTTTTACTAGAATTCGGCTATTAGTTCTCCGCCTTCTTAATATTATTAAGGACATTCCTACTAAAGAAATAGGCGAGCTTGCTAATAAATTTAAAGACTTTAAGGTAGCTTAAATGGCTATTTTAACTAGATAGGTAGAGCTTCGATTACTACCTAAAGGCACTCCATTTAAGGTTCCTCCAAAGGCTCACTGGCAGCCACTACCTAAAAAGAAGTACGGTAAGGCTAACTAGCGGGGTAAAACAAGCGCTAAGATTACTAAACGCGCTGCCAATATTGCTGTATAAGAGCTCTAAAAGGAAAGGTAAGAGGAGGCCTAGAAGTAGAAGGAGCAGGTAGAGTCTAGAAGCCGGCTTATACTTACTTAACTAAGCGGCGGCGTAGATCTTAGCCAATTTCTAATCTGAAATAAAGAGCCGGCTAATAAAGTAGATAAGGATATTAAGGAGGATAAGGAGCTACTGTTTAATAAGCTATTAGAGCTATATAATAAAGTTTTAGGGGGGTTAGAGAATAAGGTGGTTATTTTAGAAGTAGGGGGAGATAATAATTTGGAAGCGTAGGACGATAATAACTTGTAGCTTAATAATACAGATATACTCTATAGTACTATATTAGGCGATTCTCACTAAAATATTAGTAAGAAGGAGCCTACTGTAACCTATTTAGTACCTAACAATTATTAAAAGCCGCTACCTCTCCTACTTTATTAATCTGGTAGAGCGGTATATACTAGAGCTTAAAGGACTTATACTTAATTAGCTTATAGTAATTTTATATTAATCTTAAATAATACTAATAAGCGTCCTAGTAATCATACGCTAAAAGAAGTTATTAATCCTAAGTAAAAAAAGGTTGGCATTCTATTAAAATTAAAGCGATAGTAATAGGGAGCTTCTATAGACGCATATAAGGCTTATAAAGCTAGCATACTTGCTATTAGGTCCCCTAAGGCCAAGCGTATTACAGTACTGGCATATTACTATTAGATTGCTGCAGATTGCCATTACGTAATAGTAAAGTGCGGTTATATAACGGTAGGATTATATATAACTTTAAGCGGTGCTTCCGTTTTCCTCCTTTTCCTTCTTTAGCTTTAGATCCTTGTTTATAGACAATCCAATTATATAGGCTTGCATGCGTCCTTCTTGCTATGCTTATACCTTAATTAACTAAGTCGCTAATATTATCTAAAGCTTTTACTACTCTTTCTTCCTAAGAAGGAACTTAAATATATCTATGGACTATAAATAGAACAAAAATATAGAATAGAACCCTAAGGATATTACTAGGACTATAAGGATAGGACAGAACTAAGAAAATATAAATAAAACGTAAACTCTAAGAACGGGACACGTACGGACTAGAACCCCTAAAAAATAAATAAATACTAGAAATTATCTAATACCCCTACTACTATACTAAGAAACACAGCAGCCGGTAAAGCAACTATAGGACCCTCTACTACCTCTAATAGTAAAACGGTAACTAACTCGAACCCCTAGGCAGAGCTTACGGCAACTAATACTAAAATTAAATAACTTTAAAAACTACTTAAAACTAGAGGCACCTCTATACCTTTTAAGAAGTTATTAAATACCTAAAGACTTACTATAGTCCTTAAGGCCCTAGCCCAATATATAGTATTAGTATTATTGTAGTCCATAAAGGTTATGGACCCCCTATTACTTATAAATAGAACTAACCCTATATTTAATAATTAGAAGCTTTAACTACAAAATAAGCTTAAAGTTAATACGGACTACTTACCTACTACTTAAGCTAAAATAACCTATGTCTTTGGCCGTACTAGCGGGGATGTATAGATGTATTTACGTTTAAGATACGCCTAGGACTTAACAGACCCCTTCCTCTCTAAAGAAGAGATAATTAACTACCTATCTTCTATTTATAAGGACCTCTTTAAAATATAAAACGCCTACCTTAACTATAAAGCCTTTAATATAAAAACAACGGAGACCTTTTTAGCCTTTTAGACCCGATTTCTATACCTAGCCAGCTAAGCCTAAATTCCCCATAAAGACCTAATGCTAAACCTCTTTAACAAGCTTACCCTAGACTTATAGCGCGCTATACTACTAGTTTTTACTACCGTATAAACGCTAAAGGTACTTATAGACTACTGCCTAGCTATTAATTAAGGCCTTTATTAGATAAAGGCATAAGCTAAGTGGTATAAAGCTAGAAACTCTCTAAACTAAACTATAAGCACTATAAGAACGGCCCATAGTACTCTAGCACGATCTATAACTTCTACGGCACCAGCTATATAGCCTATTATTAATTTACTAGCTAGCCGCATAGCTAGTCCTACTACGGCTCTAATATATATTTAGCCTATATATAGCAACCTTTATAAACAGGCCCTTAGTAATTAAAGAGCTTGCTTTTTATACGGCTAGAAGGACTACTTTACTAAAAACTATTAGATAAAGGCAAAAATGGATAAGGTTCTGCTAATATATAAGAATAGCGCGGAGTTAGAAAAAGAAAAACCCTAAAGAAAGACTCCTCTCTAGGGTTAAAAGGAATTGAGATATTATATATTAATCTAGGTTAGCTAGTTAGTAGAAGAAGCTACACTATCCCTTATACTTTATTCTATAATAGATATTAAGTTTTAACCTCTGATTTAGCTAACTTTAGAGTAAATACCTTTGCCTTAATAGACATCTAGTATACTATAAAGCTAGCTAACCTTTTAAATACACCCCTTAAAGAACTACCTAAACTAATTCCTACTTATAGGTATAACGGATAAATAGGGCTACCTATTATAACTATCTTGCTGATTTACCTTCGCGTAGATAGATAAAGGTAGTATAATATCCCCTTTCTTATTATAGACCTAGGAAGCTATAATATAATCTTAAAAAGAAAATGGCTAGCCTATTTAGGCCTATAGCTTAATATATAGAGCAGACGGCTTGTCTAGTCTAAAACTCTACCCCCAATACCTTCTTTTATAAAGGAGATTAGCATTATAATAAAAAACCTTATACGGCTATAGATAGATACCGTTTACTAAGCCGATACTATATATAGAGACTAGGCATTTAAGAAAGATATACAGCTTAATCCGCAACGGATCTATATACTATAACGCCCCCAGACTACCAACGTCGCGCTACTGGCACTAAAAATCTAGGAAGTTAGTAGTACTCTAATTAAGCCCCTTATAAGGAACCTAGGCCCTATAAAGCTATAAAGAATAGTAAGGAATATTAGACGCTATACTAAACGTATAAACTAGAAAGATAACTTATAAAAGATAAAACAGAAGCTAAAGAGGGTTGTAAACCCTAAATAGTAAGATATAGTCTATAAAACGTCTATAAGGAAATCTATAGACCTCCCGCCTATTAATATCTGCTATATTAGCGCCGTAGGATTTTACAAAAACTTAGTTCAGCCTAATACTATTGCCTTTATAACTAGCTTATATAAGATTAATTAACTAATTAAGGACTAAGAGAGCTAAGTCCATAACTAGCTTAGTATAGAAGAAAGTAAGCTTATAGATAAGGAGCTAGTAGACTAGAAACTGCCCCGCTAATATTAGCAATTTAAGGATATATACTCTAAGGTAGTATCTAATATACTTCAGCCTTACTAACCTTATAACTATTTTTTTTTATCCGTTGTATTATACTACGTACAATACTGCGCATGCAGCCTTTAGGCTATGGCGCTATAGTTCTATATACATAAATCCTTTCTAGGCAGCTTAACATGTACTAGTAGCTAAGTGGACACTCTGGCCTGTTTTAAAAATACTAGGGGAGCTCTAGCCTATTGGTGTTTTCCGTTCTGGTATTTTGCTTACTATGGTCCAGTTTATACCAAGAAGATCGCACAAAAGAAATCCTGCCTCTTTTATCTATTTCTGCCCTATTCTGCCGTTCCTAGAGTAGAAAAAGCGCTTTAAAAGATAGACTTTAATTTTAATAAAATGGTTTTGTATATTAAAATAAGAGAAACCTAATAGCTTGCTAGCTTGGAAGCAGCTACCAATTACCCCTATACGACTTTTTTTTAATTCTGTACCCTATTTCTTCTCCTTGCTTAAGAAAAGGCTGGTAGTTATATATTAGTTAATAATATAGTAGAGTTTAACATGCCTGCTTATCCAGGCCTCTACCCCAGTTTTCTAGTGCTTTGTCCTAAGCTATAAGCAGTTAGCTACCACCACCAATCGCACGGGGATTCTTACCAGTTCTTGCAGATATCTTATAATGGGGTTGGCCCAAGTACTAGTCCGCCCCCCAGCAGTCTATATAAGAGTTTCCTCCTAGAGTTAGTACGCTTTTGCACAGCTTAGGAGCCTTCTATAGCCTCTAGTTTCACACCTCTCTTTATTATTTCCGCCGGTATAGGCATAAGCTGCCATTTGCAGGGGTCGCAACTCCCATTTTACGTACCTACTGGCGTAATCCTATAAGGGCGTTGTAGCTGCATCCTGCAATGTAGATAGGTACACTTTCTACGGTTAAGGCCCAGCCAAAACCTCTTACGCCTAAGTAACTCCTATTTGCTCCTTAAGCATATCTTACCGGCGTACCGCCCTAGAGACGAACGGTTCCGTCTATTAATATACCAACACGCGCATCCGTTCTCTTAAGCTACGTAGTAGTCTCTCCAGCCAGGACGTGATCCTGCCTACCTATTAGGTGCACCAAGGATTAGAGCCTAGCTAAGGGGTAAGGTCCTTAGAGCTAGTAGTGGCTACTACGCACTACGCCCTACGGGAGGTTCCCGTTTCGCGTTGCCTGTAAGAGTCTCCTTATAACAGGCCGACCGTGTCTTGTAGAAGAGGGGCTGTAAAAACAGGTCCCGCACCGGACAACCTGCTCCCACCTCTCCTACTAACTAAGCTTGTCTCCCCCCTCTTTATAAGTTGGCCTGTGTCTCTAGCTGTCAAGTCCTTATCCGACTGGCCTGTGTTTCCCCTACAGCCTCCCCCATATGTATATGTATATGCGTATGCATATACGTTAGGTTGCGTGCACCACGCCTATTAAGACCCTCCTGTGAGTCGCCTGTGAGTTAAATGCCGTGGGGCCGTCGAAGCTGGCCTGTGTTTCCGCTGCCTAGAGCTTTGCCTATATTTCTACCTTGTTAAACCGTCTGGTCGCCGTTGCGTTGCCGTCGCGTTGCTGTTGCGTTGCTGTTGCGTTGCTGTTGTCGTCCAGGTCGCGCGCACCACGCCTATTAAGACCCTCTTCTAAGTTACCTGGGTGTACCGGATACCAGATAGGCCCTTGTAGAGGGGCCTTAACAAGTTCTCTAGGCAGGGCCTTAACAAGTTCTTTGCGGTGGCCTTGGGGCCTTAACAAGTTTTATATGAGGTGCCTATAACGCGTTAACCTTAACAAGTTCTTATAAAAAGAGGATCCCTACACCCTTGTCGCGTTCCCTTTGCAATCTTAGAGCCAGTGCAAGCTTAAGGGTGTCCTGTTATACGCCTAGGACGCGTCCACGTTAACTAGCTGGATAAGGCCAGTTTCGGGCCTGGCTGCAAGCCAGGTAGTTGTATATCGGGTGGTTTTTATATCCCAGTTTCCCTTAATAGGCCTCCCTAGATGGTAGAACAGGAGCTCCAAGTGGAGGCAGTGAGGCTCCTGGTGTTGTTGAGGGCGATGTACGCGTCGCGGGCTCAACACCAGAGTCGCAACGACAGCGCGCTGCACGCGCTGCGACGGCTCTCTACCATCGCCTCTGCACTTGGCCATCCAGAGGAACGGATTCCAGATGATGTTTCCACCCGCGGCGACGTGGACGCGTGCAGTAGGGCTTCGCGGGCACCTTATAACTATAAGATTAAGATTAAACCAGGCAAGAAAAATAACCTTAGCTATTACCCCCTTTGTAAGCAATCTACTGCTAAACTACTCGCTATAAAGTAGTATCTTATTAATAACCTAGGTAGAGGCTTTATTAAGCCTAACTAAGTCCCCTTTACCTTACCTATTCTCTTTATTAAGAAGCCAAATAGAGGACTCCGCTTATATATTAACTACTATAAGCTAAATAATATTACCCACAAGGACCACTATTCGCTGCCTCTACTTAATAAGATACTAGCCTAAATAAATAGAGCTAAGGTTTTTATAAAGCTTAATATTTATTAGGCCTTTTATTAAATTAGAATAGACCCTAGATCTATAGATCTAACTATATTTTTATAAGGGATATTATTGCGGACACCTCGGGTTGCCTTTAGGACAACCTCCGGACGCCCCTCGGATGGTCGCCGGTTACGTGCCGGAGGCACGTGCTCGTAGTATATAGTCTCCACGATCCCAGAGGCCTTACCTCCTTAAGGATTCGTCTCTCTTACTAATCTATCCTGTTCCACAATTGTGTCCTTATAGCACCCTATCTATAAAGTCCCCTTATATTTAAATTCTTCCTACTCCATCTAGAAGGGCAGCTAGCTTTAAGGACTAGATTGTTTATTTATATCTTTTGTTTACATCCACCATCCTCCCTTAAAATCTCGCGATAACCTAAATGGAAACTCCACGAATACCTTATAGACAGCCGTTGCGCTAAGGCAAGAAGGTCCCTCTAACAGTAAGAGATTGCGATAATATAAACCTCTAGGTAAGATGGCTAAATAAGCCCTAATACCTAGATGCACCAAGAGCTTAAAGACTCTTATATACCTATAGTTACTAACAACGCTAAGGAAAACATAGACACCCTCTATAATAGTTATAACACTACTAGAAAGCAGCCGGAACCCCTCTAGCCCTACTTAGGCTAATTAGAAGATTAAGCGCCAGATATAACACTAAAATCTTCCCCTAAACTAGAAATGCCAGAGGAATATACTAACGCGCCTAATTAGAGACCCAACCGGAACCCTCCTAGAAAACTATTAGCCTATAATTGGCATAGTGGCGGTATATAGACTGCTTATAAGCTAAGTGGGCCTACCCCTTTAGGTAATCTAACCTAACCACTAACTTAAGACTTAAGCCTTATAGGGAAACCTGTATTAGCTACTAGTACTAACACTACCTCTATAGCCAGAACTTCCCTAGGCCTAAGGTTAGAAAGTTAAGAGCCCTATACTAATTTTCTTTAAGGAGGATATTAGGAAGCTGCTGTAAGGCTCTTGGAAGTTATATGGGAAGGAGCTACTAATAAATATATTAAAAACCTTTAGGGGCAGGTTTAGATCTAGTAGAGCTTAATCCAAGCTAGATAAAATCTTTTATAACCTAGCTAAGGCTAAGGGCCTCCTAAGGGATACCTAGTACCTACCTAAGGAGGTATGGAAGACTTAGAGAGGTATCTATATAGTAAATAGAAAAAGGATATAGACTAACTGGCTAAGGCCTCTAGTAGTCTAGAACTCTGCCAGAGACCCAACGCCTAATAGTTAGATAATTGGGTTTATAAAATAGATAACTTCTTTAAAATGCTAATAATATAAGATAATAATAAATAGCGTACCCGTTGGATTATTTGCAAGATTAAAGATTAATTCCTAAACTAGATTGTACTAAATTAGCTTAATAAAGAGTAAATTACTATATAGCCACAGCTGTAAACCTTTCTAAAAAAGTAGACTTAAGATCCGCATGTTATATAATATAATTATATAGAACTATTCTAGAATAGGATATAGCTCGACCGCTATAATTTCCGCTAGTTTATAAACTTTATAGAAACTTATGCTTAACTAATAGATCTAGAGCCCTTTAAAAACAAGGACAGTAGCATCTATAAAAAGGAGAAAATTAGATTTATCTAGGCTAGAATTAAGCTAGTAATTTATAATAAAATAAAGCATATAGGAGCCCTATCGCGGATTACCATATATGTGGATTTTAAATAAGCGGTTTTAAACGCTAAGGATATAGTAAGGAACCAGACCTCTTCTAGTAAGAAGCTAGGGGGTAACTAGAAACGTAGGCACTCTAGTAGCAATATAGGGTAGACCCAAACTTTAAAGAGGCTGTTTTTAAAGAGAAATCTAGAAGGGTTAAAGTTAGGGACCTTAAGTAATAGGAAAGACTCCTAGGGCTAACCTAATACCCATCTAGCACCCTTATAGGAATACTCTAAAAAGTTAAGAGAAAACTTCTCTAGAGGTAAACCTAATTAGAAAAATAAGTAGGGTAATAACTATACTAATAATCCAAAAAAAGAAAAGCCCTAGTTGTAGACCTTTCCCAGCTGCAACTAGGGTAAGATATAGAAGGAGAGACTCTCTATATTGCTATTAAGCTGGAAATAGTACTCCCTATAGGCGAGGTATATTAGTTCTAAGTACTATATAACAGCGGCGCCGAAATTAATCTTATAAAATATATTTTGATAAAAGAGCATAAGCTTATCCCGTTGCTAAAGTGGTGGAAACCTATTATAGGGTTCCTAGATAAGTATTAGATCAAACTATATAGTGCCTATAAGCTTATAGTATTAGTGGCCGACATATATAACTATACTAAGGTAGTTGGCCTGTAACCCTTCTAGGCGGCTAACTTTATAGGCTACAACCTTATTCTTAGATATCCTTAGCTTGCGGAAGTAGATCCTAAGATACGCTTTAAGACAGGAGCCTTTAAATGGTAGAACGATAAAGAATTGGAAGGGCGTATTTCACTAATAAGCTTAAAAGATATCCTAGAAGATATAGCTCTAGGAGAAACAGTATACGCCCTACACCTAAAGGAGTATTAGATTTAACCCCTATTTTATAGTAAGATGGGTATAAAGCCTAGTATAGGCGATAACCCTTCTGTAATGGATACCCTATAGGGAACTGCCGGATAGGTTGCGGAGATACTGCAAGGAGGCAGCGATCTTAAAGATCCCACGAGATACTTCCACTACTATAGGTTACTCTGGCTTAAGTAATATATAGAGAGTATACTATAACACCTTAAACGCTATATTAAAGAGTTCCCTACCCTCCACTGGCTACCGTATAAAACTATCCAACATATAGTGGCAACTATATACGAACAGCCACTATAGCGCGCAACGCTGCCTATAAGTATCCTAAGGGACCTCTAGGACCTACCTAATAATAACATAGAGGACGAACGTAACTCTAATTTATTAAATATCCTAGCAGGCCTAAGGGACTTACTAAGGGTATTTTCAGGCAGGTAAGCAAAAGTCCTTTAGCGGAACTTAGAATATAATTATATAATTAATCTGGAAGAAGGCAAATAACTGCCAAACCTTCCTATCTATAACCTCTTTTATAAAGAGCTTAAGATTCTATAGGAGTACCTTAACAGCTTACTAGAAAAGGGATGGATACGGCCTAGTAAGTCGCCAGTGGGCATACTAATCCTCTTTATCCCGAAATCAGATGGGACTATAAGGCTATGCATAGACTATTACAGTCTTAATAAGATTACAATTAAGAACTGTTACCCACTACTATTAGTTAGCAAAATGCTAGATTAACTATTTAGGGTAAAGATCTTTATAAAGCTGGACCTATAAGACGCCTATTATAGGCTCTATATTAAAGAAGGAGATAAGTAGAAGACTGCTTTTAAAACCTAATATAGCCACTTTAAGTATATAGTAATGCCTTTTAGGCTAGCCAATGCGCCTATAATATTTTAATTATACATTTATAGAGCCTTAGGGGGACTAGTTAACCGTATATATATTATCTACCTAGATAATATTCTAATCTACTCAGAAGATAAGGATTAGCATAAGTAACACGTCCGTAAAGTGCTAGAACGCTTAAATAATTAGGGCCTCTACGCTAAGGCGTTAAAGTATATCTTTAATACTAAGTAGGTTAAGTTCCTAGGTTACATTATAATACCTATAGGTATAGTTATAGACCTAATATAAGTGTAGATAATCTAAGAGTAGCCAGAACTAAAGAGCTACTAGAATGTTTAAGTGTTCCTAGGCTTTACCAATTTCTATAGGCGCTTTATCTATAACTACTTAGACATTACCCAACACCTATCTAACTACATTACTAAAGCTTCCTAAGACCCGGCCTAAGGAGCAAAAAGCTTAAAGGCGGGAAGAAAGAAAACTAAGAAGGGACTAACTAAATGATATAAACTATAGATATAGCCCGGAAAGGTCTAGGAAGCCTTTTAGGAACTACACACAAAGTTTACAGAAGCTCTACTATTACGGCATTTTAACCCAGATTAGCCACTAATAATAGTTACTAATGTATTAAATTTTGCCCTTACTAGTATCCTACTGCAACCTAATAGGTATCTAGATGCTACCCAGCTCCACTAGAGACCAGTAGTATTTTATAGTAGAAAATTCTAGGGACCTAAAGTTAGGTATTATACCCATAATAAGGAACTGCTTGCCATAGTTAACTGCTTTAAGCAGTAGTAACACTACCTTAAGCACGTAAGCCATACCACTTATATACTCTCAGATTATTATAATCTACACTACTTTATAACTACAAAGGAGCTTATAACTTAATAAGCCAGATAGGCAAAGGAGCTTACGCAATTTAACTTTAAGATTAAATACAAGCTAGGGGAAAATAACCCTGCTAACAGACCGTCACGACGGCTAGACTATACCAAAGGCTTTAAAACAGGAGAAGGAAAATAGATAATAGATATCTTACTCCCTATATTGCAGAATAAGCTTTAGGTATAGGATGCTTAAGTACCTATAGCTCTACACACTAAGTCTTAGGCGGTACAAACCCTATTGGTCTCCACTGACGTTCTAGCTAGTACCCAGTCTATTGCCAATAAGGGTCTAAAAATACCTAGACAGGACGTCCCTAATACAAGTTCAGAACCTAGTAATATACCACCCTTAATTATTAAGCTACCCCCTTAAACTAAAAGTAAAGCTATAGAGCAATTGGAACCTAGAGCCCTATAACAACTAAAGGACTTTAACCTTATAGCGGCCTTCCTAATACACACGTACTAAGAAGTTGCAAGATCCATAATACCATCTAGTCTCATACTTGGAGCAGTATAAGGCAAAACAGCTTTTACCTAGGAACTATCTAAAAGGTTAACGGATCTTATCCGTAAGGTATAATAGAGGGACGCCTCCTATAGCATCTTTAATGCGGAAGTAGACTGGAAATGTAATAGAAAGGAAGCTAAAAGGCGCTAAAATTGGGAACTGGACCTAATAGGCCTACTACATAGAAATAGCAAGGTTTGGGTGCTATAAGAAGCAAATCCATAACAGAAGATCCTTATAAGGAATTACGATAATCCTTTAGGCGGCCACTATAGTTAAGTTAAAACAGTAGAATTACTTTAATGTAAATACTACTGGCTAAAGCTTAAGCAGGAAGTAAAGGAGTATATTAGCTACTATAAGAAGTGTTAAGTATACAAAATCTGAAGGTATAAGCTATGGGGTTTACTTAAATTAGTTCCCCCTACTAGTAAGCCATAGCAATATTATGCTATGGACTTTATTACAGATCTCCTGCCCTTAAAAGATAGGCAAGAATAAATATATAATTCGGTCCTAGTACTTATTAATAGGGGTTTAAAGTACGTCCAATACCTTCCTATTAATAAGATAATTAATATATAAGCGCTTATAAACCTAATTAAGGAGAAATGCTTTCTTAAAGTAGATTAACTATACTCTATTATTACTAATAGGGGCAGCGTCTTTATAAGCCAGTACTGGTTAGATCTATGCTTTTATTTAAAGATAGACTATTGTTATAGTATAGCTTTCTATCCACAGACAAATAGGTAAATAGAATACCAGAATTAGGAACTGGAGTTGTATCTACAAATATATTTAAACTATTAGTAAGACAATTAGTGCGAGCTACTTTTATACGCGGAGTACGCTTATAACTTAAAACAATATATATTATATTAGTTTGCACTAATCTAGATTGCCTATAGCATCCGACTATTAGGATTTAATGGTATACCTAATAATTACTAGCTAAGGCCGTATAATTAATTATGGGATCCTACTGGGAAGTTTAAAGATATCTACTAAAGAGTATAAGGATACCTTAAGGAATGGGAGGAGTAATAGAAGTATATAAAGCAGAGCCTATAAGATGCGCAAGAGCAGTAGAGACTTTGGTATAACTGTAAACACCAAGACAAGCATTTTAGTGTAGGCGATGAGGTTCTATTATATTTAACGAATATTAAGACCTATTAACCATTAAAGAAGCTTAATGTAAGATACCTAGGTCCCTTCTAAATTAAGAAATAAATTAGCAAGCTAGCCTACCATCTCTAGCTACCCCTATCTATAGCCTGTGTATATCTAGTATTTTATGTAAATCTACTAGAGCTATGGCACAGACCACTACTGGAAAAGAACTTCTATCTAGGCCTAATTAAACACCCTAAAGTAGTGGGCGAGCGGTATAAGGTTAAAGCTATACTATACTATAAGTCTGTCAAGAATAAGCTTTAATATAAAGTTAAATGGCTAGGCTAGCCTACTAAGGACTCTATATGGGAACCAGAGGATTACCTTAATTATTATAAAGATATTTTAAAAGAATATTGGGCCTAAGGTCCATAATCTATAAATTGCAGAAAGCGCTCTAATATTATGGTGTTATTGCAACCTATAAAGAAAGCTTGTGGTAGGCTAAGAGAGGCCCTAAAGAGTAAATAGGTTAAATTAGATATAGAATAGACAAGCTCCGGAAACTATAAGGATTGATTAAGGCTACGGCCTAAGGTAGAATAGGTCCTTAGCCTTTTCACATATATAGTATAGAATTAATAGGGTATTTTACTAGAATTGTATTCCTATTTATTAGTCTATATTAGGAATAGTGTTTTTATACCTTCCTAAATGCTTTATAAGGCCTTCCTAATTGCTACTATATATAAGAATTAATCCTAAATGCCTAAATTAAAAGCTACTATACCTTATCCCTAGGTGTAGGATTAGTATCTATTAGCCCATTAAGTGATGGCTAATAGAAATAAGATCTAGATCTAGATCCCTTAGTAGGAGTATAGGTAGGTATAAAAACGGGGGTAGGCTAATAAGGTATAGATAGAGCAGAGATCCTTAAATACTTAACACTAATATTAGGCCTAAACTAGTACTAATGAAGTTCTTAAGGCGTAAGCTTATAGTTAATAAAGATACACTTAAGCCTAGAATAAATAGAGACGTTAGCTGGCTGGTAAAGACTAAAACTACCAAGACCTTACTATAGTAATTATTAGTTACCTATCCGCTAGGTACCCGAAGGGTAACCTACCTAATACTATATTATATTATGCTCTTTCAAAACTTAACATATATACGTAAACTCCTTCTTATAGTAAACGGCGACCTTCTTCTTATTACCCCCATCCTTTACCCTATCCTTAGTATACCAATCTTGCTCCCTTATTAGGCGTTACTAGCTGGCTTGCTGGGAATTATAGGCGGTATAAATGGCTATAGCATAGTCTCAAATTTAACCCAGATATTTAGCGTTAGCGCTAGAATAAGAGAGAGCCTAGGCGATGTAGTAGTTAAGGACATTAAAGGATTGTTGCTACTTAGGCCTAGGCTATATTAAAGCCTAAAGTTAGTAATAGAAACCTATTAAGGATAGGAAAGCTTACCTTAATATAACTGCCGCTCTTAGTACGCATGCATTAATTATAAGGACTAAAGGTGTTAGACCTTATATAGTGGGTCTTATTATAAGTATCTAGAATCTTCTTATTAGACTTCTGGTCTTTTAAGGATGTATATATAAAGTTATTTAGGTAGGACTAGCACCAGTTGCGGGTTAGCGGAGGTTGGGGTTCTATATACAGCGGTAGGGCTAGAATATGCTGTGGAATTGGATTAGAAGAGTAGTTAGCAGGAGAATAAAGAGGTATATTAAATTAATAATAGAAAAAAAAGAAAATCTTAATAATATATTAAAGATACGTCCAAATTTGGATAAAGGGCGATAATGGGAAGTAAGGTATTAAAGAAAAGGAGCAGCTTAATAAGCAAGATGTCTCTATACTTTACCTCCTAATACCCTTCTAGTAAATAGCCGCAACCTTACTAATATAACTCCGTTATAATAGCGTAATTTAGAAGGAAGGAAACACGCGTATAAGCCATTTAGTTATTACTTCCTTATAAAAACTAATTATGCGGCTATGGAAGGTAATTAAGGCGTTAATTACAGATGTATATAGGTAAAATTATACCTAAACGATACTATAGTATTAAAGAATAACGTTATAGACGTTTTTGACAAATTGTATAATAGCTAGAGGCGCTATTATAAAGTATCCCTTCTAGTTACTAGGCAGTAAAGCTACGCTAAATATATAGCATAGAACCAACAAGAAAGGATTATAGATTAATATCTTAAAGGTTAAAAACAACAGCAAGCCAAGGCTCTATATGTTAAATTCTATACTAAAAGGTCCTATAGAACCATATTAGGAACACCAAATTACCTATAATACTTGCGATTAATTATAGACCGGCATAAAGGCTTAAAAGTAGAGTTGTATAAAAATCCTTAGGTTAGCCTAGGTAGTTACCAGCACGTTTCTAGTAGGCTTTTAAGGGGTCTCCTAGCAATCCTTATATCTTTTCTCTAGTTATATTTTTTCCTTATTAAGGTTTTTAGGAGTTTAAAGCAGGGGTTAGATAGATAGATAATATATAGCGGCATACCAACACCTCCCTAATATCTTTCCAAACCCCTTCTGGGATAAGCCCTTATAATCTCCCTACTATAAGGTAATAGCGATTGGGGGCCGACCGCAAAGGGGGGGGGTAATATAAGGGATATTATTGCGGATACCTCGGGTTGCCTTTAGGACAACCTCCGGACACCCCTTAGATAGTCGCCAGTTACGTGCCGAAGGCACATGCCCGTAGTATATAGTCTCCACGATCCCAGAGGCCTTACCTCCTTAAAAATTCGTCTCTCTTACTAATCTATCCTGTTCCACAATCGTGTCCTTATAGCCCCCTGTCTATAAAGTCCCCTTATAATTTTAAACCTGTTATAGATTGTATAAATATAAAGTACTTTCTTTTAAACTAACTAATAGACTAGCTACGTACTAGCAATATATAAATAATATACTCTTTAACTACCTAAATAACTTCTATACGGCCTATTTAGATAATATTATAATCAACTCTAAGCATAAATTAAAATATAAAGAGTATGTCTGTAAGGTTCTATACCAGCTTTATAAGGCTAGCCTTTAAGTTAATATTAAGAAGTTAAAATTTAGTATTAAGCGTATAAAATACCTAGGGTTTATTATTAGTATAGACGGAATTAAGGCAGACCTAAAGAAGACAGCTGTAATTAACTAGTAAAAAACCCTATAGACCGTAAAGAGGGTATAGTTATTCCTAGGGTTCTATAACTTCTACTAACGCATTATTAAGAATTACGGTAGAATTACTTGGCCTTTTAACCACCTTGCCTAAAAGAACTAACCTTTCTATTTTAACACTATATATAGGCAGGCCTTTAATAAGCTTAAGAAACGGCTGGTTTTTACTCCTTTACTTACCCACTTCTACCTAAAACAGCCCTTAATACTAGAAACTAATGCCTTAGATAGTATAATAGCTAGTATCTACTCCTAAAAGCGGCTGGACAGAAAATAGCACCATATTACTTACTATTTAAAGACTATAGTAGATGCTAAATTAAACTACCCTATCTATAATAAGGAGATACTAGCTATTATCTCTAGCTTCTAGCACTAGTGTGTGTAGCTAAAGGGGACCCCTAAGCCTATTTAGGTAGTTTTGGATTATAAAGCACTAGAATACTTTATAACTACTAAGGCCCTTATAGCATGGCAGGTACGCTAGGCGGACATTCTATCCTAGTTTAACTTCCTAATTATATATAGACTAGGTACCATTAACTATATAGATGCCCTTATAAGATGCGAATAGGACTTAGATAACTAAATAGCTATAAAGATTATTTTATAGAACTAGACACTACTATAATTAGAATACCTTAACCCCTAAATACAGGCAGAACTAAATATAGCCTCCTTAGGCGCTAAGATATGCCCTATTAACTCCCTAGAACTCGACCTTATTAATAAATTACTATAGATAAATCGTACGGCCTCTTCTCTATAGGAGTACCGCAAAAAGGTAAAGGGCGTTACTAGGCTATAGACCCTTAAGAACGGATTACTAAAATATAAGGAATGGCTAGTAGTAGTAGAAGAATAAAACTTATAGATACGACTTATTGCTAAAGCATATAGCTAGGTCTTTATAGCCCATCCTAGAAAGAATAAGACTTGTAAGATTATTAGCAACCGCTACTACTAGCTTAAAATAGTTATAGATATTAATTACTATGTATAAAACTGTAATAACTACTATAGGTCTATAATTCCACAAGATAAGACCTTAGGACTATTAAAACTACTCCTAATACTAGAGCGCCCCTAGTAGTATATCTTTATAGATTTCTATAAGCTACCTATAGACCGTAACGGATATAATATAGCTATACTTATAGTTAACCACTTTAGTAAGCACCTATTCTTAATCCCTTATTATAGGAATATTAATACTAAAGAGGCGGCCTAACTATATATCCACCACGTCTATTAAATTTATGGACTACTAGATACTATTATATCTAATTATAGGCCACAGTTTATATTAGCTTTCTAGAATAAGTTTACCCAGATCCTAGGCATTAGGCTAAAGCTTTTTATAGTATACTACCTCTAAATAGACGGCTAGATAAAGATTATAAACCAGTATTTAGACTAGAGACTCCAACCCTTTATTAACTACTTTTAGGATAATTGGGCCAAACTACTACCTCTAATAAACTATACCCAGGCTACCCTACCCTATAACTATATTGAATTTGCACCTATCTAGCCAGAAATGGGGTATTTACTCTATATAAGCTTTAACTAGGAAAGAATAAAAGGGCCACAGACTATACACGAAAAACTATTTTATAAGGAAGCCCAGAATTACGCTAAACGCTTAAAAAAAGCCTAGAAAGTAGCTTATACAAATTTAAAAAAGGCCTAAAAATCTATAGAATAGTAGGCAAATAAGTATAGGCGCGAGCCTAACTTTACTATAGGCGATATGGTCTAGGTAATAATAAAGAACTAAAAAATAGAACAGCCTAGTTATAAGCTAGACTATTAGATAGCAGAACTATATAAGGTTCTTAAGAATATAGACAACTTATATAAAGTAAAACTCCTGGATTTAATTAAGGTCTACCTTAAGTTCTTATTAGATAAGCTATGGAAAGCTATAAATAACCTATTACCTAGACAAAAGAATAAACCGCCCCTACTAATTTAAGTTAATAGCGACAATAAATAGGAAATTAAAGAAATACTAGCCTATTAACTCGTAAGAGGAATGCTAAAGTATTATATTAGTTAGAAAGAATATAACCTAGACTCTACTTAGTACCCTATATAGAACTTTATAAGGAGTCCCTATAAGCTTTAAGAGTTCTATAACTAGTACCCTAATAAACTAAAACCGCTAAAATACCTAAATAAATATATAGAATACTGGTATAGTAAAGACAATAAGCTACTAGAAGAGCATAAAGATAAGAACGCCCTATAGGTATAATATGGACTATAAAGCCTAAGGGCAGGCTTTTTTAAAAAGGGGGGGAGAGGGGGGGGGGTAATATTATAGTACTAGCATATTACTGTTAGATTGCCGCAGATTGCTATTATATAATAGTAAAGTGCGGTTACATAATAGCAGGATTATATATAACTTCAAGCGGTACTTCTATTCTCCCCCTTTCTCTTCTTTGGCTTTAGATCCTTATTTATAGACAATCTAATTATATAGGCTTATATACGTCCTTCTTACTATACTTATACCTTAATTAACTAAGTTGCTAGCAAAGCGTATACGTAGTGATAAAAAGGGAAATAAACCTATTAAAATAGATGGCAGAATATTAGAGTATTATACGTATAAATAGTACTTTATTATTTAAATCAGAGTTTGAGTCCGCGATAGTGGCCTATACGCGCTTACTAATCGCTAAGTAATTACGGTTATATAGGATAATTGTGCCTAGAGATGCTCCGTTATTATTAGGTCCCCTAAGGCCAAGCGTATATATAGTAATAAAAAGGGAAAGGACCCTATTGAAATAAATAGTTAAACATTGGAGTATTACATATATAGATAGTGCTTTGTTATTTAAAAGTTATTTATACGCTAGCAATAGTGGTCTATGCAAGCTTACTAATTACTAAGTTATAGTTCTATGGAATAGTCCTGCCTAGAGACTACCCGTTATCGTAGGGTAAGAAGCTACGCCCGCGCAGTTATCGTCACCTTCTAAATAGCTAGTTCATTAATCAATCAATCAATTATCTATATATTGCCTTTTATTTAATGCTTTAAGATCGAATTTAATGCGCCTATTATTGAAATTCATATTCTCGCTTATAAAAAGACTTAGATTAATTGGTGGCTAAGCGCTCTGAAAAAAAATTTCAAATTCGACCTATTCGAAGCTCTACTAATATAGCTCTAATATATATAAATAAGGGTTTATTTATATAATTTAAAGCCAAATTGGTAAAGCTATAGGAGGTACTTATTTTTGGGGGGAGAGGGGCCCAACCAGTCGGCGTAGAGTTTTAATTTAAGTTTTACAGCCTTAGCAAAGCATCCCCTATAGCTCTACCAATTTGGCTTTAAATTATATAAATAAACCTTTATTTTATAGCCTTAAAGTACAGCTATAAACTAAGGCCTTACTTATATAAATCAGAGCTATATTAGTAGAGTTTCAAATAGGTTAAATTTTTTTTTTACGGCGCTAAGCCACCAATTAATCCGAGTCTTTTTACAAGCGAGAATATTCTCCTAGTAGTCGGTAAGCCAATTTTCCTAATTAGGAAGATGCAAATTTAGATATTAGCGACCCGTACTACCCTACTATATACTACCCCCCAGGCCCTCTTTACCTGGAGCGCTTGCTACACCTAGCCCAAGAGACTAAACCATCTAGAAGAACCCTAAAAAACACCCAGAGGATCCCCTAAGATGTATGCATTATAGGAGAGGCATACGTCAAATAACGGTGGTACGCAGTCGCGCGCGACCTCCAGAACTATACCTAATAATGGCTCCCTATAACAAGAAGGACGGGCAAATACTATACTATAAAGTAAAAAGACCTCTATTAAGAAGGCATCTAACAAAATATAAAGCCTATTAGACGCGTCTAGTATTTTAAACTATAGGGGAGTAACTATTAGCTATAACGAACTAATATAGCTAGTAGAATGGCTCTGCTAGTCTAGTAACTCTTAGGCGCCTCTCTAGCAAGCCCTTAATTAAATCCTCCAATGGCTAGGTAAAATTAAAAATAAATAAAACTCCCCCCTATAAGCGAACCGCACCTAGGCCGCCATAGCTATACTTTTACAGCATAGGGAACCTGCCCCCCTTAAGATAATAACTAGGTATATAATTATAATATAACCAAACACAGAAAAAGCAGAGAGGCTTAGGGGATAATTAGAAATAGAAGTGCTTATAGAGATCCGTAAAGGGGTCTATAATATTATCGCAGTCCATTACCTTAGAAGCGGAGATATTAGAGTCACCTTAAAGGATTAATAGGTAAAGGAATAAGCTATAAGAGTAAGCAACAGGCTAGGAGAATGCATTAGCATAAAAGTGCTTTATAAAGATTACCTAGTTAAAGTACTAGCGGTTTCTATAAGCCTTAGGGTAGAAAAGGGCCGCTAGGCGAACAACACAGTAACTATATAGGAGATAGTAAAATAAACGGAACGCCTTATATTAGAACTTGTAATTACCTAAATCTAATAGCTTTAATAGGAAAATGCAAACTAAGTATATAATAAAAACAATAAGAGGATATAAGGGTCGCTAAAGACTTACTAGGGAGACGCTAGACGCACGCATAGCTCCCTTATTATTAGCGTACTTATACTAGGAATGCAAAAACTCCTTATCTAAAAAGGGATAATTATAAATAGTCTTATATATAATATAAGGCTCTATAACTATAGACTACGGCTAGAATAATACTATTAATGTGTATAATAGGGACACACCTAATTTATATACACAGTATAGATGTACTGCGGCCACTATGTAGGCCCCTATAATATAAGACATTATACAAACCAAGACTTAAAAAAATGCGTAAACTGCCACTAAATCATATATAAGGCATAAAAGAGAGTAGATTATATTAAATACAGGAGATGGAAGGTAAGGGCTTAATAGCTATAGGAACAACTGCATACTAAGTTATATAAATGGAAATAATAGGCGATAAGCTAGGGGGATATAGGTACCTTTCTAGCGTTCCCTACTTTTAATATTAGAGGGCCGGGCTAGCCACCCCAAGCCTTAACAGGCTAGAAGCGACGCTTTATAATATTACTAGACTAAATAGGGATATAAGGGACATAGGGGATATAAGATAAAGGACGCCCCGTAGAAAGACCCCTATAGATAACCATGGCAAGCTTAAGGCCAGGACAATTAAAAATCAGACTTAACGCGGCAAATATAATATACTTAGCCGGCCTATAAGGGATTTATAGTTAACTAGTAAGTATAGGGAAAGAACCTAAGATAATAATAGATTTAGATATAAAAGGACTAGTAGGAATATAAGATATAGAAATAGAAAGCTCTATATAAAATAAGTAGCGGCCAGGGAGTAAATATAGGAGATAGAAGTTCTAAATATTCTAGAGAAAGTGGAAATAGAAGAAGCGAGGAATAAAGAAGAGTTAAACGACCCTTACTAGGGGTCTGCCACCTAACTATTATATAGTACAACTGCGGTAATATAAACCACCGTCTTGTAAGGCCCCTACTAGATAGTCTAGACCTAAAGAAACACTATATCCTTACTATATAAGAGCTATATTACAATACCTACACAAAATTAATATACTGCCCCTAAGGATTCTAGCTCCTATATAAACCAAAAGCAGCTATATATATATGCTTTATAATTAGCAAGACTATTAGCCTAGCCTTATAGTTATAGCAAGCAGTTAACCCAGATATTATAGTTATAACAATCTAGATATATAGGGGACCAGTATAAATTATTAATGTTTATAACTTAAAGGTTAAAGAGGTACTGTAAATAGAGAATATTATGTTAGTAGGGGGGGTACTTGGGCAGTCTCTTTGAGCTTAGCGACGTGTACGTAACGTGTCACGTGACAGCGCGCGGGCCATCTTGTAGATACCTTCTTAGGGCCTTTAAGCCCCTGAGATTCTTCCTTATAGAGTATCATATATGTTATTTCCATCAGCCTGCTTAGCGTCTAATAGGTTATAAGTGTTACGGGACACCCCCGTGACACCTTACACACGTCCACCTGTTTCCACCGACTGAACAACCGGAGACCGACCATAAGACGGTAATCTAACAGCAATCTGCCGTATTCCGCCGCAATCTGCCGTCTCTACTGTTGGAGTTGCCAACTAGCAACTTCAAGGACCTCTAACTACCGAATTCTGCCAAGTTCTACTAGAACTACCACCTAAGCTCTACTCTGCCCGTGTATAGCATAGTACCCATTAACCTAGCAACTAAGTAAATGTTATATACCCTTTTTCCCCTATTTCCTACTTCCTTTTCCTTATATAACGTCTTAACTTTATTACGCAGTTTATATATATAGCTTAATAATATCTACTTCGCTATATATTATTACCGCTTATACTCGCTCCGTAACACTATATTGCGTTAACCTTATATACCACCCTCCAAAATACAGAACGACCCTAAAGCCCCTATAATAGCCGCTAGCATTATATCCGCACTCTAAGAATAATTAGCAGAGATATAAAAGTCCTTTATAAACGCCCTTGCATAGAACTAAGCTACTTTAACTTAATAATAAGCTAAACAAGAAGTATAATACCTGCAAATAATTAAGGACCTTTAAGAAGAAGTCCGCACCCTTAAGATACCTATACTAGGGCCCTAAGACCGAACGCCTTCTCTAGAGACGAATATATAAAATAAGAGTCCTAAACCTATAGTAGCTATTTACCTCAAACTAACTACCATATTATAATAATTTAAATAACTACTAGACCCTCTAATATTTACTAGTAAATAATAAGAACTCTAATTATTTTTAAGCTAGCTTAAAAATAAGCTAACTGGTAATATTAACTGCTACCTAACTAAAGCTAATAAACTCTGCTACGCCCTAAATTAACTAGGAGGAGACGTAGCTAACCTTATTAAACCCCTTTAACCGAATTTAGTATAAAGTCTAGTTATACTTCTTAAAGCTATATACGGTAACCTAAACCGCTAAGCTACTACTTACAGAAAGATAAACTATATAACTTAAGGAATAAAAAGCTTTCTAGTATACTTCTCTAAATTTAACCGTTATATAAAGGAAATAGGCTAGAATAACTCTATACTAGTTAATAGCCTTATTAAATCCCTAAGTCCTAAACTAAAAACCTCCCTAATAGGTATAGACCTACTAGGAGCCCTTAACGCCTGCGCAAACATTATTAATTAATAATATAATAATATACTACGCCTAATACTAAAGTCCACTCCTTAATATAATATAATAGCTCTGTAAATAACTATTAAATTATTGTTTTAGCCTAAGTACCCTAATACTATAGACATTAACTCTGGAACCCTAGAGTATACCCTACTAGGGTCCCCTAAATAAGAACGACGTATTAAGCTAGGTCTTTGCTTTAAATACAGAAGTAAGGCTTATATTTTAAGATACTACTCTATTTCTATACCCTAATACAATTTATAAACGGCTAATACTAGTAACTATTTACTGCACTAATTCTCTAGTTACCGTCCTTAATCTTTATATAGCTCCAGCCCCGTATTTAGTAAGCACTACTTATAAGGACGAAGTTATAGCTAATATTCTATAGGAACCCCACCCCGGTTGCCTTTAAAAGGAAGGTTTTAGAGCTAAGTCGCTCTCTAGAACGGCGCTGCCTTAAAATCTTATTAAATGCTCTAGATGTTATAAATTCTAACTCTTAGGATTACAGCATAACTATTAACTATTGTCTTTAGCAGAATAATTAATAGGCTAATACTTAAGTCCTAATTAATATAGGAGCCAGTAGCATAGGATTTATTAATAAGATCTTTATATAAGATAATAGTTTTACCCTAACCCCCCTTAACCGGCATATTAATATATTTGGATTTAATGGTAAACGTACTATCTTAGGCCGTATTACCTATATAGTATTCCTAAAACTCTAATACCTAAACCATAAAGAACTAATTAGGCTTTTTATTACCACCCTAGGTTACTTAGTAATACTTAAACAACCTTAAATAAAGCTATATAAGGTAACTATTAATTGGGATAACCTTAAGCTTCTATTTACCGCCTTTTATTGCAAGTAAAAGTGTCTTATAACTTACTACTTAGACCCTAAACCAAAATCTGAAAAATCTACTAGGATCTATTAGTTTAAAATTTCTACTAATATCTACCCAATATCTAAAAAGTCTACCTAATTCTACTAAGAACTTAAAAATTATACTAAACTATATAAACTAACCCTAACTACTGTACTACCCTAAACTAAGTAGAAGCCTAAACTTAAGCTTAATATATAAAAGTACCAGAAGAACTGGTATTCTACTATAAAAAGGATATTTAAAGAACCTAAACCTAAATCCAATACTAACTCTATACCTAATACTAAACCTAAAGTTGAATAAAAAATAGTAGATAATTAAAAGGAAGTTATTAGCTAGTAACTCACCCCCCTTTCTACAGATATCTATATAATTGGAGCTACCTTATTAGTATAACTTACTAGGAAACCTAAACACACGATCTTTACTGTTATAATAGTTAATATTAAAAAGGCCCTAGCATTAAAGAAGTATACTAACCCTGCTATAAAAGTACTAGTATGCCATTATAAGCATCTAGAAATATTTTCATAAAAAGAAGCCAATAAGTTAGTAAAGTACTAACTATATAACTACAAGATTATACTTAAAGAAGGAAAACAGCTAAGATTTAGACCCCTATATAAAATGTCCCAAAATAAACTCTAAGTGCTGCGGAAGTATTTAGATAAACACCTAAGTAAAGGATTTATTAGAGTAAGCTCTTTACCTATAGCTGCACCTATAATCTTTATTAAGAAACCTAGCGGTAGTCTATGCTTCTATATAGACTACTAAGCTTTTAACGCTATTACTATTAAGAATTAGTACTCGCTCCTATTAATTTAAGAGACACTAAACCAATTAAGTAAGGCTTGCTACTATACAAAACTCAACCTTATCTACGCATTTAACCGTCTCTATATTGCAAAAGGAGATAAATAGCTTACTGCGTTCCATACTAGGTATGGACTATTTAAATACTTAGTAACGCTATTTAGCCTTATAAATGCCCCAAGTTTATTCTAATACTTTATAAATAATACCCTATAACCTTACCTGGACATTTTTTATACTGCTTATATTAATAATATCCTAGTATATAGTAATAACCTAACTAAATATAAGAAACACGTTAACCTTATTTTAGAAGCCTTGCGTGGAGCTAGCCTATAATTAGATATAGATAAGTGCGAATTCTATAAAACAGAAGTCCTATACCTTAGACTTATTATTTCTATAGATAGTATACAAATGGACCTAAAGAAAATTAAAGTAATTGTAAACTGGTAAGAACCTAAGAACGTTAAGGACGTAAGAGCCTTTATAGGATTTACTAACTTCTACTAACAGTTTATTAATAACTTCTCTGCCCTAGTTTTACCCCTTATAGCTCTAACCTAAAAAGATAAAACCTTTATCTTTAATAAGGAATGTAAGAAGGCCTTTGCCTATCTAAAAGTTATATTTACTACCGTACCTATACTCTAATACTTTAACCCAAACCAAAAGAGTGTTGTAGAAGCTGACTTATCTAACTATATTACTAGAGGTATTTTGTCTTAGTATAATAAAAAAGGAGTACTATACCTTATAGTATACTTCTTAAAACAACTAAGTCTAGCCAAATATAACTATAAGATCTACAATAAGGAATTATTAGCTATTATTAGATATTTTAAATAATGGCGACCTAAACTGGAAGGCGCTAGATTTCTAATTAAGGTCTTTAGCGACTATAAGAATCTATAGTACTTTATAACCATAAAATAGCTAAGTTATTATTAAGCCCGCTAGTTAGAATATCTGTCTTATTTCTAATTCTTAATTATATACCGCCTAGGCGTTTAAGGTTAAAAACCTAATGCCCTAACCTGACGTTTATAAGATATACTAGTATAGGAAAAAGCGCGTGCCTACCATAATTAAACCCTGCTTTGCCCTAAATTATTTAATCCCCTAGCTAAAGACCTTACGGTATACATCCTTAAAATAACTAATTAATTAGTTAAATAGATTATAATTAATAAATACCTAAATAATGAGTTTATCTAAGAGACACTTAAGCTAATTTAAGATGGCGTTAGACGCTCTAAAAAGATCTCTTTAAGTAAATATAAAGCTCGCGGAGACTGCTTGTACTACTGGAACCGCCTAGTTATACCTAACTATAATAAACTTAAGCTTAAGCTTCTTAAACACGTATATAACCTACTAGTAGCTGGCCACCTAGGCCGTGGAAAAACCCTAAAACTACTCTAATAGGAGTACTATTGGCTGAATATATATAATATAATATAAAGGTATATCTCTAGCTACTATACCTGCCGACGAGTTAAGGCTTTATATAAGATATATAACGGCTTTCTAAAGCCACTACCTGTTCTAGACTAAAGATAGAAGGATATTTTAATTAACTTTGTTGTTGAACTCCCCGTAAGTAAAGGCTGTATAAATATTATAGTAGTTATAGACCAACTATCTAAAATAAGACACTTAATCGCCTGTCCTAATATATTAATATCTGCTATTACCTAACTGTTCCTAGATTATATATAGAAACTCTATAGACTCTCTAAAATAATTATCTCTAATAGAGGCAGCTAGTTTGTTTCTATGTTCTAAAAAGAACTAACTACCTAACTCCACATTAAAGTACTATTATCTATAGCATACTACCTAGAAATGGATGGTTAAACAGAATATATAAATGCTATAATGGAATAATATATTTGGATATATATATTATATCTATAGGACGACTGGATGGACTGGCTTGCATTTACTAAGTTTATTATAAATAACTCTGTTTTAGAAACTATAAAGGTCTCCCTATTCCTAGCTAACTACGGCTAGTATTTATAAATGGGTTTTAAACCCTTTAGTAATATTCCTTGCCTGGCTTATTAGGCCTTATAAGTTGCAGAAGTAAATAAATTTGTAAAGAAGATAGAAGAACTATAAGAGTTCCTTACTAATAAAATAATATGGGCCTAATCTGTCTATAAAGCCGTAGTAAATAAGAACTGAACCCTAGTACCGGCCTACTAAATTAGTAACTTTGTCTGGCTAGATATAAGAAATCTGAACACAAAATAACCTATTAAAAAACTTAATTGGAAGAACGCTGGCCCTTATAAGGTTGAAAAGGTTATCTTTTCTTATACCTACTAACTAAAGCTCCCTGATACGGTTAAAATCTACTCTATATTTTATACGTTAGTCCTCCGCCCTACCGCCCCTATATTAGACGCCCTGCCTAGATAGATCCAAGACCCTCCCCCACTAGTTAAAGTGGATGGTGAGGATAAGTACCTCGTTGAAAGAGTTGACGATATTAAGTATAACAAACGGAAACGCAAATATATATACCTTACGAAATGGAGAGGTTTTACTAAACCCTTATGGGAACCTGCCGACTCTATAGGACTTATATAAGCCGTAGAAGACTTTTACAAACTCTACCTAGAACTACTACAGCCCTATCTTGCAGATGCTCGAGTTTAAAGGGGGGGTACTATTATGGGATACCCCCATAACACCTTATATACGTTTACCTGTTTCTACCAACTGAATAACTGGAGACTAACTATAAGATGGCAATCTAATAGTAATCTACTGTATTCTGCCGCAATCTACTATCTCTACTATTAGAGTTGCTAACTAGCAACTTTAAGGACCTCTAACTGCCGAATTTTATTAAGTTCTACCAGAACCGCCACCTAAGCTCTACCTTACCCGTATGTAGTATAGTACCCGTTAACCTAGCAACTAAGCGAATGTTATATACCCTTTTTCCCCTGTTTCCTACTTCCTTTTCCTTACGCAACGTCTTGACTTTATTACGCAGTTTATATATATAGCTTAATAATATCTACTTCGCTATATATTATCACCGCTTGTGCTCGCTCCGTGATAATAAGCCCTCTTGCAGCTTTAATCAAACCTCTATTAGCTATAATTTTATTTTCTAATTAACTAGTTAACACGAAGCCACATATCCTTAAATTTGGACCCGGGTACGGTATAATAGAAATTTACAATAAACCGATATAGATTGACGCCATGTATAATACAGTTAAACCGATTAATTGTACATTATGGCGGACACGGTATAAAAAAAGAAGGAATACTATAGCTCCCTTAGGGCTATTCCTCTATTAAAAGGGGAGAGTAATTATAAAGAATAGTATTATTAAATTATACAACAACTTAAGCTTTATAACCTCCTACCAATAATATAAGGTACGGCTATAGAGTCACCTTTAAATACGGACGAGTATAGAGATTGGCGTTATAAACAAATAACGGGACTTAAGGTTATTAAGGGCGTAGTATTAGAATTAACTCGCAATTAACTTGCTGCATTAGGCAAGCCGCGCAACACTATTAAGGATTTACTTGATTTAATTTAATTACTATATACTATATAAGGTCTTGTTTACAACTACCAAATATAGAACTAATGGCTTGACCTTAATCGCAAAGACTATACCTTGCTTAAAGCCTACATAGAAGCTTTTGTCTTGGGTATAAGGAAATTAAATACGGCGTTAATGCCAATATTAAGGAAGCAGGCGCACGCCAGATTGCTTTACGCTATAGAAAAGGAGTTTCCAATTTAGATAGCTAATTGTTAAAAGGCAGCTAGGAGAGTTACAAGAGAGGAAGACCTTATTATAATAGAGGAACTAGTAAGTGACCTTATAGATAAGAGTCGTACTTAGCTAGCTACCTCCGTAATATCCTTAATTAGTAAGAAGCTACCTAAAGAAGATTAACTAAGACCTAACATAAAAGGATTAACATTATTAAGGAAACCTAAGGTCTGTATCTATTATAAAAATAGATATTCTGGTAGTAAAGAGAAGTGCTTCTATCTCTAACCAAACCTTTAACCCCTAACGTGGAAGCCTTCTAATAAGGACATACTATATATAGATCCGCCCTAGGAATTAGAGGTAACTATACTAAACTTAAATTAAGCTGGGATAACGGGCAGAGGCTTAGTATGAGGTCTATTTATTAACAGTATAGCTATAGTTAATAACTTAGACGATAGTAATTAGGATAACTAGTTCCTTAACTCCTGTTCCAATATTATAATAAGCAATAATTAAAGCGAGTTTATTAACTATAAGACCCTAGTAACACCTACTACAATAGGAACGTTAGGAGGGACCATCTACTATATAATCAGCAAAGGAATGGTGCATATACCCTTACTAATAGACAATAGCAGCACCTATATAGTAGCTACCGAGGCCTTCTTCGCATCTAAATTACCTTATAAGCTCCTCTTGGAGTTAGCTCTTAAGAAGCGCAAGTAGCTCTATATTAGGCCTAACAAGGAAATAGGTGGCCGTACGATTTAAAGGTACTTAGATAACTTTATAGTGGGCAGAGCGACCTATACAAACGGCCTATATATAGTTTAATTAGCTCTAAAGCCTTAACATATTACGCACGCCTCCATATAACAACTTAATATTAATATACTGCATCAGCAACTCGGCTATATAGGCAAGAAGGTACTATAGAAGGTGGCCAAGATAGGCGACTTCAACCTTATAGGCACGTTGACTTAATGCGAAGCCTATTACCTAGCGTTAGTAAAGCGCTAGGTCTCTTAAACTATACCTATACTACCTTAGCGTCCGTTTAAACGCGTATATGCTAATACCTTCTACGTCACCCTAAAGGGAGTTAGGGGCAATAAATATATGGCAATCTTTGTGGAAGCGTACGCCAGATATATATACGCCTACTTTAGAACCAAGAAGACAATCACCGCAGAAGGGCTTTAAGAGCTTAATACTCTAGTATACAACCAAACTTAATAATATATTGGTTTACTCGTAATTAATAGCGGTAGAGAGTTTAGTATTAAGGAGCTTACTATTACGGAGTGAGTACAAGTAGTGATAATATATAGCGAAGTAGATATTGTTAAGCTATGTACATAAACTGTATAATAAAGTCAAGACATTGCGTAAGGAGAGAAGGTAAGGAAACGGGAAGAAAGGGTATATATCGCTAGTTTGGTTACTTGGTCGACACGTGCACGGAGCAGAATAGGATTCAAGTAGCGGTCCTAGCAGAACTTGGCAGGATTTGGTGGACTTGGCAGAATATAGCAGAATGCGGCAGATTGCCGTCAGATTGCCGTAGATTACCATCAGATTGCCATCTCGTGGTCGGTCTCTTCTTGTTGCGTAGGTGGAAACAGGTGGAAACAGGTGGACGTATATAAGGTGTTACGGAGGAGTCCCGTAACAGTACCCCCCCTTTAAACTCGAGCTTCTGCGAGATGGGGCTGAGGTAGTTCTGGGTGGAGTTCGTAAAAGTCTTCTACGGCTTATATAAGTCCTACAAAGTCAACAGGTTCCCATAAGGGCTCAGTAAAGCCTCTCCATTTCGTAAGGTATATATATTTGCGTTTCTATTTATCGTACTTAATATTGTCAACTCTTTTAACGAGGTATTCATCCTCACTATCCACTTTAACTAGTGGGGGAGGGTCTTAAATCTATTTAGGCAGGGCATCTAATACAGGGGCGGTAGGGTAGAGGACTAACATATAGAATACGGGGTGGATTTTAACCGTATTAGGGAGCTTCAGTTAGTAGGCATAAGGAGAGACAACTTTTTTAACCTTATAAGGGCCGGCGTTCTTCTAGTTAAGTTTTTTAATAGGTTGTTTTGTGTTTAGATTTCTTGCGTCTAGCCAGATAAAGTTACCAATTTGGTAAGCCAGTACTAGGGTTTAGTTCTTATTTACTATAGCTTTATAGATAGACTGGGCCCATATTATTTTGTTAGTAAGAAACTCTTATAGTTCTTCTATCTTCTTTATAAACTTATTTGCTTCTGCAACTTATAAGGCTTAATAAGCTAGGCAAGAAACATTACTAAAGGGTTCAAAACCTATTTGTGGATACTGGCCGTAGTTGGCCAGGAATAGGGAGACCTTTATAGTTTCCAAGATAGAGTTATTTGCAGTAAACTTAGTAAATATAAGCCAGTCTATCCAGTCATCCTGTAGATATGACGTGTATATCCAAATATATTGTTCCATTATGGCATTTACACGTTCCGTTTAACCATCCGTTTCCGGGTGGTATGCTATAGACAACAGTGCTCTAATATAGAGTTGGGTAGTTAGTTCTTTCTAAAACATAGAGACAAACTAGCGGCCTCTATTAAAGATAATCGTTTTAGGGAGTCCGTGGAGTTTCTATATGTAATTTAGGAATAGTTAGGCAACGGTAGGTGTTAACATATTAGGACAGGCGATTAGGTGTCTTATTTTGGATAGTTGGTCTATAACTACCATAATATTTATACAGCCTTTACTTATGGGGAGGTTAATAACGAAGTTAATTAAGATATCCTTCCATCTTTAGTCCGGAATAGGTAGTAGCTTTAAGAAGCCGTTGTACGTCTTATATAAAGCTTTAGCTCGTCGGCAGGTATAGCAGCTAGAGACGTACTTTCGTATTATATTATGCATATTTAGCCAGTAGTACTCCCGTTAGAGTAGTTCTAGGGTTTTTCCTTAGCCTGGGTGGCCGGCTACTGGTAGGTCGTATACATGTTTAAGAAGCTTAAGCTTAAGTTTATTATAGTTAGGTATAACTAGGCGGTTCTAGTAATACAAGCGGTCTCTGCGAGCTTTATATTTACTTAGAGAGACCTTTTTGGAGCATCTAACGCCATCTTAAATTAGCTTAAGTGTCTCTTAAATAAACTTGTTATTTAGGTATTTGTTAATTATAATCTGTTTAATTAATTAATTAGTTATTTTAAGGACGTATACCGTAAGGTCTTTAACAAGGGGATTAAATAGCTTAGGACGGAGTAGAGTCTAATTACGGTAGAAACGCGCTTCTTCTTAAGCTAGTACGTCTTGCAAACGTTAGGTTAGAGTATTGGGCTTCTAGCCTTAAATACCTGGGCGGTACGTAATTAAGAATCGGAATTAAGACAGATATTCTAACTAGCGGGCTTAACAGTAGCTTAGCTGTTTTATAGTTATAAAGTACTATAGGTTCTTATAATTGCTAAGAACTTTAATTAGGAATCTAGTTCCTTCTAGTTCTGATCGCCATTGCTTAAAATATCTAATAATAGCCAGCAATTCCTTATCATAGATTTTATAATTGCATTTGGCTGGGCTTAGTTATTTTAAGAAGTATACTATAGGGTGTAATACTCCTTCCTTATTATATTAAGACAGAATGCCTCCAGTAACGTAATTGGATAAGTCAGCTTCTATAACACTTATTTAGTCTAGGTTAAAGTGTTAGAGCATAGGTGCAGTAGTAAATATAACCTTTAGATAAGCAAAGGCCTTCTTATATTCTTTATTAAAGATAAAGGCTTTGTCCTTTTAGGTTAAGGCCACAAGGGGTAAAACTAAGGTAGAGAAGTTATTAATAAACTATTAGTAGAAGTTGGCGAAGCCTATAAAGGCCCTTACGTCCTTAACATTCTTAGGTTCTTGCCAGTTCACAATTGCTTTAACTTTCTTAGGGTCTATTTGTACGCCGTCTATAGAAATAATAAGTCCAAGGTATAGGACTTCCGTTTTATGGAACTCGCATTTATCTATATCTAATTATAGGCCGGCTCCACGCAAGGCTTGCAAGACCAGTTTAATATATTTTCAGTATTCAGCTAGATTATTGCTGTATATCAAGATATCGTTAATATAAGCAGTACAAAAGACGTCTAGGTATGGACGCAGGGTATTATTCACGAAGTATTAGAATAAACTTGGGGCGTTTACAAGGCTAAATGGCATTACTAAGTATTTAAATAATCCATATTAAGTACGAAATGCAGTAAGCTATTTATCTCCTTTCGCAATACGGAGACGGTTAAATGCGTGGATAATATCAAGCTTTATATAGTAGCGAGCCTTACTTAATCGGTTCAGTGTCTCTTAGATTAACGGGATTGGGTATTAGTTTTTAACAGTAACAGCGTTAAGAGCTTGGTAGTCTACATAGAAGTGTAGACCGCCGCTAGGTTTCTTAACAAAGATTACTAGTACGGCTATAGGTAAAGAACTTGCTTTAATAAATCCTTTATCTAGATATTCGTCTAAGTACTTCCATAATACCTAGAGTTCGTTTTAGGACATTCCGTATAAGGGTCCAAATCCAGGATGTTTTCCTTCTTCAACTATAATCTTATAATCATATGGACGGCGTTCTAGTAGCTTATTAGCTTCCTTTTATAAGAATACATCTAGATAATCATGGTATTCTACTAGTACTTTCATAGCGGGGTCAGTATACTTCTTTAGTGCTAAGGCCTTCTTAATATCGGCCATTATAACGGCAAAGATCGTGTGTTTAGGTTTCCTGGCGAGTTATACTAACGGGGTAGCTCCAATTATATAAATATCTAAGGTGTCAAGCGGGCTCGGATTATCCTTAGTTTCTTGCGTGGTTTTGGGTTCGGTATTAGGTACGGAGTTAGTATCAGATTCGGGTTCGGTATTAGGTACAGAGTCGGTATCAGATTTAGGTTCAGGTTCTTTAAGTATCCTTTTTATAGTGGAATACCAGTTCTTCTAGTACCTTTATATGTTAAGCTTAAGCTTCTGCTTAGTTTGGGATGCAGCAGTCGGAGTCAGTTCATGTAGTTTAGTGTAATTTCCGGGTTCTTAGTGGACGTCAGTGGAATTCTCATGTTAGTGGAATTTGGTGGAATTCTTAGGTTAGTGGAATCAGGTGGACTTTTTACGTATAGGGTGGACGTTGGTGGAAATTTTAGACTAGTAGATCCTAGTGGATTTTTCAGATTTTGGTTTAGGGTCTAAGCAGCAAGTTATAAGGCACTTCTGCTTACAACGGGAGGCGGTAAATAGAAGCTTAAGGTTGTCCCAATTAATAGTTACCTTATATAGCTTCATCTAGGGTTGTCCAAGGATCACTAGGTGACTTAGGGTAGTTATAAAGAGCTTAATTAATTCTTTATAGTTCAGGTATTAGAGTCTTAGGGCCGCTACATAAGTAATACAGCCCAAGACAGTTCGTTTGCCATTAAATCCAAATACGTTAATATGCTAGTTAAGGGGTATTAGGGTAAACTTATTATCTTATATAAAGGTCTTATTAATAAATCCTATACCGCTAGCCCCTGTGTTAATTAGGACTTAAGTATTAGCCTATTAACCTTTCTACCAAAGACGGCAGTTAACGGTTATACTACAATCCTAAGAGTTAGGGTTTGCAATATCTAATGCGTTTAACAAGATCCTGTAATATAGCTATCCTAGAGAGCGACTTAACTCCAGGACGTACCTTTTAGTGGCGAGCAGGAAGGGGTTCCTATAGAACGTTAGTTATAACTTCGTCCTTGTAAGTGGTGCTTACTAAATACAGGGCTGGAACCAGGTAAAGATCGGGGATAGTAACTAGGGGATTAATGTAGTAAACAGTTATTAGTATTGGCCATTCATAAGTTGTGTTAGGGCATAGGGACGGAGTAGTATCTTAAAATATAATCTTTACTTCCGCATTTAAAGTAAAGGCCTAGCTTAATGCGTTATTCTTATTTAGGGGACCCTAGCGGAGCGTATCCTAGGGTCCCTATATCAATATCCATAACGTCAGTGTACTTAGGCTGGGACAATAACTTAATAGACGTTTGCGGAGCTATCGTATTATATTAAGGAGTGAACTTCGGTGTCAGGCGTAGTATATTATTGTACCGTTTATTAATAACGTTTACGCAGGCGTCAAGGGCTCCCGGTAGGTCTATACCTATTAGGGAGGTTTTTAGTTTAGGACTTAGGGATTTAATAAGGCTATTAATTAGTGCGGAGTTGTTTCAGCCTGTTTCTTTTACATAACGGTTGAATTCGGAGAAGTATACTAGAAAGCTTTTTATTCCTTAAGTTATATAGTTTATCTTTCTCTAAGCAGTAACTTGGCGGTTCGGGTTACTATATATAGCTTTAAGAAGTACAATTAGGCTTAGTACTAAGTTCGGTTAAAGAGGTTTAATAAGGTCAGCTGCATCTCCTCCTAGTTGACTTAAGGCATAACAGAGTCAGTTGGCTTTAGTTAGATAGCGGTTAGCGTTACTAGTTAGCTTATTTTTAAGCCGGCTTAGGAATAATTAGAGTTCTTATTATTTACTAGTGAATATTGGGGGGTCTAGTAATCGTTCAGATTATTGCGGCGCAGTAGTTGGTTCTACTAGTGGGATAACTATTGCTAGTTTAGGGCTCGCGTTCCGCGTATTGGCTTTTAGTAATAGCAACCAGTCTTAAGGGCTTAGCGTGGGCGTCTTAAGGGTACAGATTTCTTTTTAAAGGGCCTTAATTGTTTTCTAGTGCCGTGCTTCTTATTTGGCTTGCTATTAAGCTATAGCAGCTTGGTTTTGTGCGAGGGCGTCTATAAAGGACTTTTACATATCTGCCAGTTGTTCTCGGAGTGCGGACATAATATTAGCGGCCGTTATAGGGGCTTTAAGGTTGTTCTACATTTTAAATAAAGCGGGGCGGAGTATAGGTTTTGACACAACGTAGTGTTACGGAGTAAGTATAAGTGGTAATAATATATAGCGAAGTAGATATTATTAAGCTATATATATAAACTGTATAATAAAGTTAAGACGTTGCGTAAGGAGAGAAGGTAAGGAAATGGGAAGAAAGGGTATATATCGCTAGTTTGGTTGCTTGGTTGACACATATACGGAGCAGAATAGGATTCGAGTAGCGGTCCTGGCAGAACTTGGCAGGATTTGGTGGACTTGGCAGAATATAGCAGAATGCGGCAGATTGCCGTCAGATTGCCGTAGATTACCGTCAGATTGCCATCTCGTGGTCGGTCTCTTCTTGTTGCGTAGGTGGAAACAGGTGGAAACAGGTGGACGTGTGTAAGGTGTTACGGAGGAGTCCTATAACACTTACCAACTATGCCAAATTAGTGGGTATAAATATACTGCGTATAGCTCCCTATACCTCTAAGCAGAATAGAACGCCCGAACGCATTAGTGGCATTATATTAGGCATAGCTAGATTAATAATAATTAAGGCTAATCTACCAGAACACTTATAGGACGAAGCTTATAAGATAGCAATTTAAATTTAGAATAGAATACCTTATAGAAATAATAATAGATTACCGTTTTAAATTAATACTAAGTACTATAATTAGCCGTTCGAAATACGCATACTAAATATACTACATCTATAATATTATAGCATAACTGCCTATGTATATATTAAAGGACTAGAGCATGTATAGTTAAAAAAGCTAGCGCCGCGCGCTAAGAAGGGACGCCTGGTTGGTTATAAAGGTAATAACGGTTACATCTATCGCGTTTAGATACCGACTAAGAACAAGATTATATAATTGCGAGACGTAATATTTAATAAGGCTCTAGATCTACTAATTACTATACTAGAGAATAAGCTTACTGTATAGGAGCTAGAGCTAGAACTACTACTAAAACTATAAGGTACGACTACTACTATACTTACTATAGTTACCTACCCTACTGCAAAAGCACTAGAAGAAAAGGAACACTATATAGAAGAACCAGAAGAACCCCATACTCCTAATTTAGTACTAGGAGAACTAGGCCTAAGAGGGGCGATACTATAGTCGTCTCTCTTACTAAAACTAGGTCCGTTGACACAGTCAAATCAGTCACTAAGTTAGAGCTCCTTAATGGAGTCAGGGGACTCCCTAGTGTTAGCGCTGGCCTCTAAGAAAGCGACTGACCTGCATAGAGATATATAACAGTACGCCACTACATTTTAAATAACCAATGCATCTACTATAAAGGACGCAGAAAAGGCGCTACGAGCCTTTAAGAAGGCAGCCTGGAAATTAACTACTAACTCCCTTCTAGTAGGCAGGGAGACTATAATACCGTTAATTACTAAAAGCAATGACGAGGACTATAATAATTAAGACGACGTTAATTTAGATAATAATAGAGTCTACCAAATTAACTAACAGCTTAAGGGGGGTATAGAGACAGAAGCTACTAAACCAGAGGAGCTTCCTATTAGAGTAACTGCTTGTGGCCAAAAAAAAAAGGTCTTTTATATAGTAATTGCATTCTTATCCTATATACATATGCAGCCGGCTCCTCCGGAACCTTACCTAGAAGCTCTGCACAAGATTAAGATACTACAAACGCTAAAGGAGGCTCTATAGTTATTAGAAGCTCCTTACTGGAGTTAGGCACTAATAGTTAAAATAACTTAATACTAGAAAGCCAAGACGTATTAATTAGTTAAGAGACTAAAGGGCGCATAAGTACTACCATTAAAGTTTGTATTCGACCTTAAATATAACGCATCTGGAGAGGTGATTAGGTACAAGGCACGGTAGGTTATATACGGTAACTACTAAGTGGCAAATATTAACTACAACCACACATATGCTGCGGTAGTAACCTTAACTGCGTATAGAATTCTACTAGCGTTAATTGCGGTGTATAACCTTAAGGCTTACTAGATTAACATTATTATAGCCTTCCTAAACAGTTTTATAAGGAAGCACTTAATATACGTGCGACAGCCAAAAGGATTTAAAGACAACAACTATATACTAGTCTGTCTATTACTAAAGGTGATATACGGCCTCAAACAAGCACCTCTGCTGTAGTGTAACACCCTAACAGAGTATCTAAAGACGATAGGATTTAAGCCAATTAACGAAGATCCTTGCGTATTTCAATATTACGAACACCAGGACGCCTATCTCTACTTATACGTAGATAATATTATAATTGCAGCGGCGACAATACTGGTAATTAAGGCCCTTAAGGAGCTCCTACGGAAATAATATAACATTAAGGACCTAGGAGAGCTTTAATTCTTCCTAGGGATTTATATAGTATGCGACCAAGTCAATTAAAAGATCGCGATTATGTAGGACGCCTATATGGCAAGAATCCTTAAGTCTTTTAAGCTCACCAAAATTAACCTAAAAGCGACACTAATGGCTACTAGTCTTTAATTAAGAAAGCGCCATGAGGATAACCTCGTAGATAAGGTCTATAAGAAGTAGTACCTGGAAGCCATTGGATTTTTTACCTAGCTCTTATATTAGACAAGGCTAGATATAACGACAGCCATAGGAAAGCTATTATAATATTCAGCTAACCTACCTAATGAGTACTAACCGCATGTTAAGAGAGTATTTGGATACATTTAAGGCACAAAAGACCACGGAATAATATACGGCGGAAAGCAGTATACCCCAAAAAGAATTAACCTAGAGGTGTATGTTGATGTAGCTTATAGTAATAACCTAAATAACCGCAAATTGACTTAGGGCTGGTTTGTTAAACTAGCCAGAGCTCCAATTAAATAGGCTTTAAAGAAGTAATTAACAGTAGTAATATCCTCTATAGTGGCAGAGTACCTGGCGATTAAATCAGCAGTATAAGAAGTAATTAAGATCGCGAGCTTCCTAAGAGCCCTTAACTATAAAGGCACGGATCTAGCTCCAATTCAGATCTATACAGACAGTGCGAACGTTTAAGCACTTACTAAGGGCGAGCGACTGGTACTAAAGGAGCGCCATACGGATATCAAGCTCTGTAAGATTAAGGATAATATCGAATAGGGCAGGATTGAACTACACCATATACCGGGCGTGGACTAGCCAGTAGACGGCTTAACAAAGGCTCTACCAAAGAATGCATATAAGGCGTTTAAGACGGGTATTAGAGTTACTAAAGTCTCCTAGGTCACCTAGGCCTAATTAGGAAATCATACTACAACTAGCAGAACCTTAGAATTGATGCTAATTAACTTAATTCCAATTTTCAAACCCTTACTAATACTATTTTTTAGTATGGGAGATGGGCGATTAAGCGTTGTTTAAATTCTGAAATTCTTTCTTAATTGCATTTCTTACTGCTTATACTACTCCTACCTACTAACTACAGCCTTATGGAGCATGGTATAGTTATTATAGAGAGGTTTTCTATTCGCCAGAGCTCATAGAGCCTGGGGGGGTGTATTAGTAGGGGGGGTACTTGGGCAGTCTCTTTAAGCTCAGCGACGTGCACGTAACGTGTCACGTGACAGCGCGCGGGCTATCTTGTAGATACCTTCTTAGGGCCTTCGAGCCCCTGAGATTCTTCCTCATAGAGTATTATATATATCATTTCCATCAGCCTGCTTAGCGTCTAACATATTATATTAGTAATAAGCCTATTAGAAACTAAAAGCACAGAGTTTATCCTATTAGGAGATATAAACCTTTACTACCTATAGTAAGGGGGCATCTATATTACTACCAAATAATAGGCAAAGTGCCTACTAAAGGCTATGGACTAGCCACCCCCCTAGGAGCAATTATATGGTAATAAGGCACCGCCAGAAATACAATTAACCTTATATTTATAGACGATGGCCTATACTAGAGACTTGAAAGGTATACCCACAAAGAAGAATGGGCACTTGCCTTAGACTATATCCCTATTTAGATATAGCTAAATCTAGATATTAAAGCGCATCTAAATGGTAAAATATACGTAATAAGGAAGCTTAAGATTAACAGCTTCCTTAATACAGTTAAGCAATAACTCTAAGACTTAGAAGAAATCTACCTAATACTAAATAAGCGAGGCTTACTAGCTACCCCTAAGAAAATTAACTAAAGACTAGAAAGGATCTAGGCAGCAATTAAAAATAGGTTAGAAGAGTACTGCCCAGTCTTATAACTAGGCCCCTATATACAATATGCATAGTGTAACAGGCTTATATAAATGCTTCTAAACCAAAGCTTATAGATTGCTACTATATAAGAATACTAAGCTAAGGAAGAGAAGAAGACTAGTAGAGACTAGCAAGATATAAAGGGGTTATTAAGGCGCTAGTAGTAAGCGAGCCAATAGCAACTTAGCAGAATATAACAGAATTTAGCAGGTTGCCTAAAAAACGGCAAATTGCCGCAAATTGCCTAGGAAACGGTAAAGTAGCAGGTAACGCGCTCTAGCACCGTTACATTACCCCCCCCCCAAAAAGCCTGCCCTTAGGCTTTATTTAAGTTCTTTATTATCGTTTAAATTATTATAGTTATCTAACCCCTCTTCCTAGCATTTAATCCAGCTGTCTAGGTAAGCTAGGTAGAAATCTTGTAGCTTATAGGGAGAGTACTTAAAATTAGATACGGGGTACCATTTTAGATCTTCGTTATAACCTACCTAGCTTACACGGTATTTTAAGGTACCTCGGTCCTTCTTAACTACTAAGATCTCTTTAACTTCCCATTCTTCGTTCTCTGCAATCTAAATTAGCGGTAGGGAGTTGTTGTACTATCTAGGTAATAGGTCGTCCGCGGCCTTCCACAGTCAGTCTAAAGAGAAGATAGGGTAGATCTTTATTAACTCTAATAGCTTAACCTTAAAAGAGTACCCTACCTTCTTAGGGATCTTATAGGGGCTAGCTATTTAGTAGTCTAGCTTATAGCTCAGCCTCTAGGTCTTCTAGTTCTTTGTTAATACCTATACCTTATCTCCTACATAGAAGTCTACCTTGTGACAATATTAGTTTATATCAGCCTCTTTCTTATCTTATACCTTTTTTATAATTGCTTAGGCAGTCTCCTAGGCTCTATATATTCTCTTAGCAAATATCTAGGCCTTTGTATAGCTAAGGCGTTTGCGGGTCGTTATAGGTCCTATAGGTCTATTTAAATTAAAGGATATTTATAGCTTATATCTATAGAGTAACTTAAATAACAATATTCCTATACTATTATAAGGGAGTATAAGCTATACGTAATCTATTATAGGCAGTAGTTCTAACTAGTTGTCCTAGTAGTAATTAATAAAGGGGCAAAGTTGCTAGTTAAGGTATTAGTTTATAATCTTGGTTTAGCTATTAGTCTAAGGATAGAATACAGTAGAGAGTTTAATCTTAATTCTAAGGATACAGTAGAATTCGTCCTAGAAGTCCAATATAAACTAGGGTCTATAATTAGAGATAATTAACTTAGAAGCGCTATAGATCCAGTAAATATTATTAATATATATACAGGCCATATCCTTTATAGTTATAGTCTTAAAGCAGGGGAGGGAAATAGCTTGCTTACTTAGTTGGTTAACTACTATAAAGGCCATATTATAGCCATATTTATCCTTTAGGAATAATTTAAAGTCCATTATAATATACTGCCAAGGGCGTTTAGGAACTAGCAGTGGTTATAACTACCCAGGGGTTTAATCCCTAGGAGTATCTACCTGTTTATAAGTATAATAATTCCTAATAAATTATTCTATATTAGATAGGAGTCCTCGCTAGTAGTAGCAAGGCGCTAGTAGTTAGTAGGTCTTATCTTAACCTAATACGCCATAGAGACTTAATAGTGGGCTTTACAGATTAGTTCCATTTATAGGTTATTAACGTCTAGAACTATAAGCTGTTCTTAGTATAAGAGCAGTCCGTCTTCTATTTCTAAATTAGGGTTGCTTTCTATAGCTTAGTTACAGAGGGCTTTTAGGGATTTAGCTATACAGTTTGCGATTAAAATGTGATTAATTAGTCCTATTAGTTTATCCAGGATCTCTCCTTCTATAGGCGCCAGCTTATTCTATTTAGAGCTTAGTTCCTTAAGGATATATAGGTTAAGCTGTTTGGGACGGAGAAGGGCACATATCTAGTGCTAGGCCTTTAGCTTATCCTATAGTTCCACATCCTATTCTCTCTAGGTAAGGGCATTAGCTTTAGAATTTTGCCTACTAGGGCGGTATATAATTGTAAAGAAGAATTAAGAGAGTATTTTAGCCTACCTAGCCTATTAACCAGTAAGCTACTTTATTATCATAAAATACTTAAGGGCTTTATAATTAGTATAGACTTTAATCTAAGAGTCTATGCTTCTAAGCTCTACGCGCTACTAAAATAATAATTATATAATAGCCAGCATTTCCTTATTATATACCTCATAGTTATACTTAGCTAGGGCTATTATCTTTAAGAAAAACGCAATAGGGTACTACTTACTATCTAGGTATAACTATAAGATAACCCCCACTACTACTCTATTAGAGGCGTCCGTTTCTAGCATTAATTTAAGGTCTAGATTATAGTAACGGAGAACTAGGGAAGAGGTAAGTTAGTTCTTTAACTCCTTAAAAGCTTTTATATAATTATTATTAAAAATAAAAGGCGTATTGTTCTTAGTTAGTTATATAAGAGGCTTAACTATAACCCTATAGTTATAAATAAACTAATAATAGAAGTTATAGAAGCCTAGAAAGGACTAAATACCTTTTATAGTATAAGGGGGTTTTTAGTTACATATTGCTTAGCCTTCTTAGGGTTAACTTTAATTCCTTCTATACTAATAATAAACCTAAGGTACTTTATTTGTTTTACTCTAAATTTACATTGCTTAATATTAACTTATAGGCCTATATTCCACAGCCTCTCTAGGACCTTTTTAACGTAAACTTAGTGCTTAAGTTCATTATCTAAGTATATAAGAATGTCGTCTAGGTATACCATGCAGAATTTATTAAGGTAGTTAAAAAGAACATTATTTATATACCATTGGTACATAGCTAGCCTATTTATTAGTCTAAAAAAAAGGACTTTATATTTATAAGAACTGAAGCGGGTATAGAATATTATTAGGTCCTTTAATATAGGGTCCATCCTAATTTAGTAAAAAGCTTAACAGATATTAAGCTTTATAAAGATTTTAGCTTAGCTTAGATATATAAGAGTCTCATTAATTAGGGGGAGAGGGTAACAATCTTTTTAAGTAATAGCGTTTAGTTTTTAATAGTTAATACAGAAGCGGAGGCCTTTATTAGGTTTCTTTATAAATAAAATAGGGGAAGCAAAAGGGGCCTAACTTGGTTTAATAACCCCTTTATAGAGGTTGTTAATTAAGTACTATTTTATAGCTTTTAGTTCTTCTATAGTTTGCTAGTAAAGGGGGCTATTGTCAGATAATCTGTATTCTCTAAAGGCGTGAGTCACGTGCACGAGTCACGTGCCCGGTGCACGTGCATTGTAAAATCTCTTCGTAGCTCGAAGCCCTAGGGCCCCCAAGACACGTCAATCAACCCATTTCATCAATGAACTGCTCTATATGCACTTCGTGACAGTTATGAGCCCGGTCCGCTGACTTAAGAAGCTATTCAGCTATTACTCAATTATTTGAAGAAATTCTACCTCATCGTTAGACTCTGACACCTCATTGTTAAGACGCAGACTCTGACAGAAATACTACCTCAATCGTCACAGGATGATTCTTCCACGAGATTCCACGAGATTCCACAAGATTCCACAAGATTCCACAAGAAATCCTACCTTAATCGTCACAGGACGATCTTGATGACAAGGACGATCCTGACGACAAGGACGATCCTGACGACAAAATACCATCTTAATTCCTCCTTTGCCTATCAGTTAAAATGCCTCCACCGACGAGTTCATCGAATATGATCATCCTCAATAAACCAGAAGACTGGGAGTAATGGCTATGGCAACTCCGAGCCCTTGTGGATTAGCAGATTTGGGCCCACGTTGACCCAGCCACAGAAGCACCTCAAGAAGGTCTACTTGAAAACCACCTTATCCAAAGGTTACAGATTTCAACGAGAATGCAACCTTATATATATAGCTCTCGACAAATTAACAGAGAGCGTATAAAAACAGCAGACGATATTATAACTAAGATATAAAGTACTTCCTAAAACAGGAAGAGCATCTGCAACAGATACGCATCCAGATTACGTCTATAGTATTAATTTAGAAGAAGCTACTGCTTAACCCTTTCCTTACAGTTAAGGAATAGCTAATTTGGTTAAAAGAAGACACTAAGCCCTTAAAGAACTTTATAATGAGGAAGGTATAGCTGCAGTATATAGAATTACTTAAGGGATTTAAGCAGACAAAGGTTACCCAGTGGCTTAACTAATAGGAGTATACGATAAAGATGGCAGAGAAGTATAATCTTCTATAGATAACTAATAGGATCTGGCTAATGGACCTTACAAATGCAATATAACCTATAAGCAATACCTATTTTATTATATACACTAAATAGGCAAATAACACTAAAAAGGCTTACTTATTAGAATACTATAAAATAGTAATAAAGCTACAAGAAGTATTCGCAAACCTCTTAAAAGTTATACTATCCTTAACTACTAGAGGGAGTGCATTTAATATAGACTTCACAGGAGAGCCTAAAGAGGGTATCTCTATTACTACTAAAGTCTAAAAGGGAAGAGGGAACAGCTTATCTTGTAGTTAAAAAAGGGCAGGGATAAATTTAACTAAAGAGACGTCTTCTAAGAAGTTAAAGATCCTAAAATGCCTAGTATGCAATATAAGGGGACATACCCTTCTTAACTGTTGGTATCTATTTAAGTGCAAAAGGCCTAAAGGATTTAATGCCGAGGGTATATATATTAAAAAGGGGTGTAAAAAGGTAGAGTATAATAAAGATCTAGCTGCCTAAGTGGAACAACTTAAGCTTAAGCAATTAGAAGATAAAGCTTAATAATAATAGGATAAGAGCTAGGAGATAGTTAAGATTAAGGGAGAAGCTAATACGATATTCCTAGAATTGTATTATACTGGTTAACTCTATCTACTAAAGCTATTAACTATTCTTGACTTAGGAACCATTCTCCATATCTTTAATAACCTCTCTTATTTTTATAATTTTAGGAAAGCTTTAAGATACAAATTTATTATCGCCGGCAGCTTAGAAGTGCCTATACTAGGCTATAGCAATATTACTGTCTAAGCTATAAAACCAGACAAGAGCAAGGGAATCCTATGTCTTAAGGACGTTGCTTTTTATACGGACTTTAATATAAACCTAGTATTGTTCCGTCTACTTTAAAAATAAGGGTACTACTAGAACAATAAAGGAGACAATAATCTTCTAGTTTAAAAGGATAACACAATCCTATATTAAATGGAAGAATGTTATAGATAATAGACTATTAAATACGTCCAACTAGGAAGTCTATTAGCGTTTAATATAAGCTAACTAAGCTAACTACTACGCCAATAAAGAAAGCGTAGAGTATTGTTAAGAGACATTTATCCAGATGCAAAAGGTAATGCATAACTATAGTATCTGCGTCTAGGTTATCTAGGACCTATAAGCCTTTATTATCTAGGTCTTAACGCCCTAGGAGTTAAGCTTTAAGGCCCTAAGATATCGGAATATTAACACTACAGTCTCGCCAAAATTAAGTATTAGGTTTTAAAAAGGTTCTTAGAACAGAAAATTAATAAACCCTATTTTAACCTCTATATTAACTAAACTAACCTTAAGGAAGCGCATGCCGGATTTATATAAGTTATACTTATCCATAATACCTTCTTAGGAAGATCTTTCCTATATTTTATAATAATGCATAGCAAGGAAAAGGAGATACTATAAGTGCTTAAAGATTTTATCTAATAAATTTATCTGAGGTATAACCTTAAAGTTAACACTATTAAATTAGATAATAAGCTAGGGAAAAAGAGAACTCTTAAATGGCTATAAACTTAAGGGATTATATTTAAGCCTTTAGCGCCATATACCCAAGCTTAGAATAGTACTGCTAAACGCTTAGGGGGTGTAATTATTAAGAGAGTATAAGTAATAAGAATTGCTGCTAATCTACCGCATAATCTATAGAACGAGATTGTTAACTATATAGTCTACCTTTAAGATTAAACGCCACAAGAAAGTAATGGATGGAAATTACTATATAAGAGGTTCTATACCTACCTAGCAAATAGGAGATTAAGAAAACCATAATTAGCGCACCTAAAAGCCTATAGCTGTAGGGTGTACGCAATAACGTTAGATGCCCAACTAAAGAAGAAAAGGCTAAGCAAGCTAGATCTGTAAGCCTATATTGGCTACCTTATTAGCTATAACTCTACTAATATCTATAGGATCTGGATCCCATATAAGGGTATTATTATCTCTACTAGGGGCATCATCTTTAATAAAAAGACGTTCTTTAATGGTAAGTAAACGGACATCTTAAAGGATCTACACGCCAAATTAAATACGCTAATTAAGAAGATTTAACTCCCTAATACCTAGACTAAGAACGAGGTCCTTCTAGAAGATAATAAAGAAGTATTTAAACCGTTAATTTAAGAGGAAGATAATGACGTTAATGATAAGCCAGTTTAAGCCTTTAATAAGTTAGCAGATCTTAACCTAGCAAAAGCTCTTAAAGATATATATTAAACGCCACCTCTAATAAATAAAGATAAAGAATCTCCTTGTGCCTTTTACATTAAGTATTTTATAAAGTTAGATATACAAGATACTAATTAGGACATTATTCAATAAATAGGAGACAGGTTTTACACTTAGGGGTGTTTAATAACTTAGTTAAAGACTTATTTAAGGAAGCCTGCGATTGTAGGTTTAAAGACTTTGTTACTAAAAAAATCACTTTAGCCTATTACGGCGCCTTCTTAGCAGAAAGGAAGTTTAACCTTAATAGTCAACTTAATAGCAGCAAGCTGAAATTAGGTAGAATATATAATGTCAGATTATACAGGAAGAACTTACCTCTGCCACCTTAGTTAATCCGCAACCTTAATACGCACCCTCTTTAAGATTAGTTCTAAGAGGCTTAACAAGCCCATCTCCAATCTTATTATTAAATAAGGTTGTTTTAAGAAACAGATAAGAAGCACGCAAAGGGACAGCAGGTCCTTAGCTTAATATAGGTGTTCGTCTATAAGACGGACAAGCATAGATTCCTTTAGAAGTGCAAGGCACGCTTAGTAGTATGCGGAAATTAATAGGCCCCAGAAGACCTACCTATAAGAGCTACTATATTAGCTAGTACGACCTTTTAAACCCTTAGAGCGATCACCGTAAAATTCAGCCTAGAGACAACACAGATAGATACAGTTAACGTATTTGTCTATTGCAATCTTAACAAGGTTATCTATATAAAGCTACCGCCAGGGTTTAATAAAGAAAAGATAGACAAAGTACTACGCTTAAGAAAAGCCCTTTATGGACTATAATAATCCCCTCTATTATAGCAAAAGAATCTTACAAGCTTATTAAACAAATTAGGTTTTAAAAAGGTTCCCTAGAAGCCATATATTATGCTAAAAGATAGAATAGTCATCTTCTTCTATATTAATAATATTGTCTTCTACTACTAAAAGATAGATAAGAAGAAAGCTTAAAAAGCAATTAAGGGGCTAAGCAAGGAATACCAGATAAGTACCCTTAGCGAGCTAAAATGGTTCTTAGGAATCTATATACTACGTAATTATAGCTAAAGGCTTCTATAACTATCCTAGGAAGCCTATATTAAGAAGATAGCTAATTAGTATAAGATAGATCTTAAAGGGCGTCTTCTAGATACTCCTATAGCAGAATCTAAACTCCTACCTACTAATTACTAATTAATCGGTCCAATGCTTCCGTCCCCTAATACAGACCTACTAGTCCGTCCTATATCCCTACTAAGAGAAGCAGCTTCTACAATACTATATCAGAGAAAAATGGGTTTAATACTTTATGTAGCCACTACAACATATCTGGATATTGCTTTTGCAGTATTACAGCTAGTAAGGTTTAATTAGAACCTAAGCCAAGAGCACTATTAAGCGGTAGACAGAGTAATCCAGTACCTATATAGTATAAGGAGCAGAGCAATCTACTATAGAGGAGACAAGGAAGGAACAAATGGTAGAGGGAGAGACTGTGGCAAAGGATAAGACAACGGAAGAGACGGTAGAGGTAAAGCGCAATTATTTATCTATACTACCAATACATTATTTACGGACAACTCCGTTAATAGAAAAAGCTTATAAGGATATATTATAAAGCTATTTAGGGGACTGATCATATGGAGAGTAAATAAGTAGGATATAGTAATAACATTAAGCACAGAAGCCGGGTTGTTAGCCCTATTATAGACAGTAAAGGAAGCTATCTTTATTAGCAGGCTGTTTAAAGAAATAACGTTACACCTAAATAAGCCCTTAATTATCAAATACAATAACACCTAGACACTTTAACTAATTATAGAAGATACGGTAAAGCTAATCATAAAGCTCTAATATGTTAACATCTATTAACACTAGCTACGTTAGGAATACGCAATAAGATAAGTATAATTTTAATAGACAGCAATAAAGGAGATGATTACTAATAGACTTATAAAGGCCCTGCCCAAGTAGAGGTTTTAAAGCTTTATTAATATAATTGGAATGGTAGATATTAAGGAGTGGCTAAATAAGGAGAAGCAACTAGAGGACCTAAGGGACAGTATTAGAGCAAGACGGAAGGGTTTAGACGAGATTACGATTTAATTAACTTATTGACGGACACAAGAAGGTGGTTAGCTTTGACCTTAAAGAGCTTAAAGCTAAGGGGGTGTGTTAGATAATCTGTATTCTCTAAAGGCATAAGTCACGTGCACGAGTCACGTGCGCGGTGTACGTGCATTGTAAAATCTCTTTATAGCTCAAAGCCCTAGGGCCCCCAAGACACGTCAATCAACCCATTTTATCAATGAACTACTCTATATGCACTTCGTGACAGCTATAGCCTAGAGAATTGTTGGCCTTTAACTAAATCTTATAATTATAGGTTTAGTAGGGGGGTAGTATATCTAAAGCTGCTTTTAAGAACGTGTCTCTATAGTTTAAGAGGTAAGTAGAGAGAAGGCACTTAACTAGTTCTTTATCCGTTTCCTTTACTAGCCCTTCTTCCTTCTTATTAATAATCTAGTTAATTTTATACAAGCTAGTTATAAAGACTTTATTATCCTTCTGGTATATATTAAAGTAAAAACCTATAGCACTAATTGCCGCGATATCTACTATAGGAGTGTTGTATAGTAGTAGGAGTATCTATAGTCTTAGGGGCTTTTAGTATATTAGCGTTGTCCTTACTCCTTTTAGCTCTTACTATATCTTTTAAAGGTTATCCTTTATATCTTGTTAGTATATCCTTTTCTATATTAGCCGGATCTCTGCAATTTAAAAGTTGTCTATATTACTATCCGTTCTACTTCTATAAGTGGAGTCCTCCTTAACTATAGTACTTTGGGAAAGTATTATTATTAGTACAGAATTCCTACCGGCCTTATAGCGGGCATCTTCTTAGGTAAAGGCTAGGTTGCGGTCTCTAACATCCTATTAATAAATAGGGTCAGCCTTTATAGCTAGTGTTTTACAGTTAGTCCAAATTTCTCTAATAAAGGAGGGTAATTTTGGTCTATTCTCTAGCTAGACAAACTGTCTTTATTATATATTTAACCAAATATTAAAGTAGGACATCTATTTTTAGCTAAGAATTATATTATAAGAACCTAGGTCTAGAATACAGAAGGGGATGCCAAACCAGTATTATCTATTAATAGCAATATATAGCTTTAAGACATAGGTAACCGGCTTACTAGCTTAGCCGTTATAGCCTTTTACTTAAACAGGCTTCTCTAGTTAGGTAGCATTTACGTTTAAGAACTTAGCAATATTATTTATATAAGCAGTGTTTATAAAGGTAAAGCCATTTACTCTAGTGTTAATAAGGGCATTTATATTAACTCTATATCCATTTTAAGATACTATATATAGAACTATAAAGTGTTTTCTACCTATTAGCTAACTTAGATTAATCTCTTTAAGATTAATAAAATACCCTAGGGGGGAGTCTTTCCCTAGGGTTCTTCTTCCTTTATCTCCTTAATATTGCCTATATCCTTTAGCTCTGGGTAGGATATAGTAAAGTAACTATTCTTTCCGCAATTAAAGTATGTAACTATAGCAGGGTTAATTAGGGTATTATAACAAGTATTAACTAAAGGCGTAGTACGTAGCAAGTCGGGCAAGGCTTATAGGTAGGTAGTTATAACCGCTTTTAGTATAAGGGCGGTTATAGTTTATCTTCCAACGCCAGCTCCTATTAGTATAGTAGATAGGTGCCAGTCGCTACAGGACTACTTTAATTAATTAGAACAGGTATTAATTCATTTTAGTTCTAAATCCAGCAATAAATATTAGGCTGTAAGTCTTTAGTAGGTTAATAGGTCGTTTAAGGCTACCATAATCTTCTCTTATAGTTAGACTATTAGCTTATCGTATAAGTCCAAGTAGTAGTTCTTAAGGGGAACCTAGCCTTTGCCTACTAGGTATAAGAACTAAGTCTAAAACTCAGCAAAGGTTTAGTTTAATTTTATTATTAGGCGGTTATAGTTATAGTAGGTATCCTATACTTTATTTAGATTAATATAAATAGCAGCCAGGTGCTATATTATCTTATTAACAGATATAAACTAAACAGGTAACTCGTCCTTAAACTTAGCCTAAAGGTATTACTACGTATCCCTAATAGTTCAACTAAAGAGGTAGAGCATTTTAGCTTCTTTAAAGGGGAAATAGTTGTGGTTAACACGGAGCTTCCCTCTTACTTAAATCCTCTAATTCTTAAAGGTAGGGTCTATCCCGTTAGATAGCGGTTAAGGGTTAAGAAGCTTAACGGACTTTAATTACTTTATTATTATATCTATACTCTCTAATATATCACATTTAGTTAAGTAAATAGGTTAACTAAGGCTTTATAAAGGGGAGGCTAGGCTATTTTATAAGGTAGTAAGGCTTTCTAGGATCTCCTTTAGAGTCTCTTATATGCTTTAAGCTTAAAGACAATTAACCTTCTAATTAGCTGCAAGGGCATAAATCTATTTGTATATATCTATAACATTATTATTGTCTTTAATTTCTAATCCTAACTAGATCTCGGGTTCCTCTTAGGTAGAGGTAGGTCTTTTAGATAAGCTTACTTTAGGTGCCATTATTAGCTTCCTAAGGTTTGTTAGAATTATATAATTCGGTTTTAATTCTGGGGTTCTTTTTAAGGGTGTAGGTTAAGTATAGTCTGGCCTATAAAAGTGGGATATTATTAGGGCCTTCCTAGGCGTAGTAGTGTGAGTTTTTTAGTGTTTAAGTATAACGCGTTAACGCGTCATTGCAGACAGAGGTCTTTTTTTAGGGTAGAATATTATAGAGGCCTTCCTAGGCAATATAGGGAGAGCTTAGTATAATATAACAGGCTTATATAAATGCTTCTAAACTAAAGCTTATAGATTACTACTATACAAGAATACTAAGCTAAGGAGGAGAAGAAGACTAGTAGAGACTGGAAATGTCACGGGACTGCCTATTACATGCACTACGCGGTACGCGTAGCTGGCGTCATAGGATTCCTTTCTTTATTTATTTACTTCCTCCCTTATTTGATATCGCTCGGCAGCTAGTTTATCCGCCCCAATTGCCCCTATATAGATTCGCCCGCAGCTGCATTCTTGTTGAGCTCTCCAGTAATCCTCTTGAGTCTCCACAACAGCCGTACGTAGCTATTAATTCTACAAATCTGATGCTTGTTCATCTAGCGTTCGCACATAATACATTGTCATCGTGATATTAGGATTGCTCGCACCGTCCAGCTAGCCAGACGTTCTTTTTCTTTGTTCTTCTGGCCCTGATTTTTTCTTTCCTCTTTTCCAGACCCAGCCAGCTCTTCTCCTGCTATAGGTAGCTATAGTAGGAGCTCCAGTTTCCAGACCCCCGATCCAGACCGCTGGCACCGTACTGCTACTAGGAGAGCTATGTGCTCCCTAGTCCCAACCCAGACCGCTAGCACCGTACTGCTACCCCCGACCCAGATCGCTGGCACCATACTGCTACTAGGAGAGCTGTGTGCTCCCTAGTCCCGACCCCGATTGCTAGCATTGTACTGCTACCTCTAGACCTGTTGCTAGCACTGTACTGCTACTGCTTAACTTAGTCGCCGGCACCATACTGCCACCCTCTAGACCCTGGCGCTAGCACCGCGCTGCTATACCGCTAGTCCAGACCCGCCAGACGTTGACGATAGCGCAAAGCTATCGCGGACTCTCTACGTAGAGTCTTTGACGTATCCAGACCAGATCTCTTCCTTCCTTCTCTCCAGACTAGACACCAGTCGCTAGCATCGTACTGCTACCTCCAGACCTGTCGCTTGCATCGTACTGCTACTCCAGACCTGTCGCTTGCATTATACTGCTACTCCAGACCTGTTGCTTGCATTATACTGCTACTCCAGACCTGTTGCTTGCATCGTACTACTACCCCGATTCCGTCGCTAGCGCCGTACTACCGCCGCACGACCTTTTGCTTACATTATACTGCTACCCAGACCAGACTGTCTAGACCAGACCGCCAGACTAGATACCCTAGACCCAGACCCAGACCCAGACACTAGACCCAGACCCAGACACCAGACACCAGACACCAGACACCAGACACCAGACCCTTCTCCTACTAGTAGGCAGCTCTAGCAGGAGCTCCAGATCCAGTCGCTGGCATTGTACTGCCACCCTAACAACCTTGTCGCTGGCACCGTACTACTACCTACCAGATTCTCTTCTTTCTCTTTCTCTTCTTTCCTTACATGCACTACGCGGTACGCGTAGCTGGCGTCATAGGATTCCTTTCTTTATTTATTTACTTCCTCCCTTATTTGATATCGCTCGGCAGCTAGTTTATCCGCCCCAATTGCCCCTATATAGATTCGCCCGCAGCTGCATTCTTGTTAAGCTCTCCAGCAATCCTCTTGAGTCTCCACAACAGCCGTACGTAGCTATCAATTCTACGAATCTGATGCTTGTTCATCTAGCGTTCGCATATAATACATCGTCATCGTGACAAGCAAGATACAAAGGGGTCGTTAAGGCGCTAGTAGTAAGCGAGCCAATAGCAACTTGGCAGAATTTGGCAGAATTTGGCAGGTTGCCCAGAAAACGGCAAATTGCCTAGGAAACGGCAAAGTAGCAGGTAACGCGCTCTAGCACCGTCACATATAGTCCGTATAATACGCGGCCCTTATAGCCAGCTAATAATAAGCAAGAAGAAAATATATAAGTAGCTATAACCCTAAAGATAAGAGATAATATAAAGACATAAGAAACCAGTTAAAGAATACCCTAAAAAAAGAAGTAAGAAATAACTGGAGGCGATTTATAAATAAGCACACTTCTAACCTAAGCCTCCCCTATAGTAAGGGTCTTTGGGCTATAGCAAAATAGGTAAAGAATAAGGTAGGATACCTAGTAGAAGACCTATACCTACTACCCCTATAAAGGGTAGGGGAATTATAGGCCACTAATAATAATAATAAGAAGGTAAAGATCATTATAGAAAGGTTCTTCCCCTAACCAGCCCTAGTAGACCTTAGTAACATTATAGGTAAAACACTAGTAACTCGTCTATGGGTTAACAGCGATATAATAATAGAAGAAATAGCTAGAACTATTAGCCGCCTTTTAAATAATATAGCATTAGGACCTAATAGGATTCTAAACAAGGCCTTAAAGACCTATAGACCACTTATAGTACCCTAGCTTATAGATGTGGCCAAAGCATACTTTATAATAGGCTACGACTCGCAACTTGGAAGATCTATAATAACGGTAGTTTTATAAAAAGAAGGTAAAGCAGACTACTTAATCCTAGGAAGCTACCACCCTATTGCCCTAAAAAACACCCTTAGCAAAATTCTAGAGAGGGTTATAGCGGACTATATAGCAGACACGGTAGAGGAACACGCTTTACTGCTATAAATCCAGATAGGGGCAAGAAAGAACCGCTTAACACTATTAGCACTTATACTACTCGCTGCTACTATTAAAACCGCATAGGCTATACAAAGGGACTTTATAGTATTAATACTTAGCCTAAATATTAGCGGCGCCTACAATAATATACCCTATAAGCGTCTCCTGTATATTCTTAAGGCAAAGGGTTTCCTAAAATAGATTATATAATTTATTTGGGGGTTTATAGGCTAGAAAGAAATAACATGCGGATAGTTGGTCCCCCAACTAAAATTTTAACCCGAGTTTATAATTTAGAGCTTTATTATATAGACTTTAATTTATGTATATAGAAATAAGGTTTTTTAGGGGGAGACCCCCTGGACCCCCCCTACATAGAGCTTTTACTTTAATTTAGAAGTAGTAGTAAGGCTAAGGCACCTTAGTTACTGCTAGGTAGTATTACCTTATTAAAAGAATCTACTATAGTAATTAAGGCGCCTTAATTAAGTCAGGCTTAATTTAGAAATAATATTCACACCTCTATCATACTACGCTGCGGGGGCTACTTTATAGTAGGGGGTAAGCTTTAGGCAGAGGCTTGTGTAGAGCTTTAATAGAAGCTTGTGTAGAGCTTTAGTAGAGCCTTATGCAGCTTCGTGCAGAGCTACGTGCAGAGGCTTGTACAAAGCCACGTACAGAGGCTTGTACAAAGCCACGTACAGAGGCTTGTACAAAGCCACGTACAGACATACAGAGGTTTATGCTAGCGATTAATTACAGACGTTTTTAGAGACGATTATATAGGCAATTATATAGACGTTTGATTAATCGTTTGTACGGGCGTTCAATTCATCGACTGTATAGATATTTAATTAATTAATTAATTAATTAATTGGGCGTTTGTATGGGCGTTTGTATAGGTAATTATACAGACGTTTGTAGAGCTGTTTATAGAGCCGTTTATATAGACGATTATAGAGCCTTCCTAGTATATCAGTGCTGCGTGTTAGTAGAGCTTTAGAGCTCCATATTAAGCTTCAAGTAAAGCTTTAAGTAGAGCTTTAAGCTTAAGGGGGAGACCCCCTTGGACCCCCCCTACGCACTGTGTGCTTTATTTACTATGTAGGCAGCTCTTACAGAGGCTTTAGTAGAGCTTTTACAGAGCTTCATATAGAGCTTTGTGTAAAGCTTTGTATAGAGCCTCTATAGAGCCATATATAGGCGTGCAGACATTCATACGGGCGATCAATCATATAGGCAATTATATAGACGTTTAATTAATCAATCAAACAGGCGTTCGTACGGCCAATTATAGAACCTTCCTAGTATATTAGTACTGCGTATTAGTAGAGCTCTAAAGCTCTATATTAAGCTTTAAGTGGAGCTCCGGTAGAACTTTGAGCTCAAGGGGGAGACCCCCTTAGACCCCCCTTGCGCACTGCGTGCTCTATTTACTGCATAGGCAGAGCTCTTGTAGAGGCTTTGGTAGAGGCTTTAGTAGAGCTTTTAGTAGAGCTTTTGCAGAGCTTTGTACGGAGGTTCGTGCAGAGCTTTTGTAGAGCTTTGGTAGAGCCCCATGCAGAGCTTTGATAGAGCTTCGAGTAGAGCTTTAATAGAACTTCTCCATATAGAGCTTGTATTTAGGCTTGTTTTTAAAGGCCTTATAAACAACTTTGTATAGAGCCTTGAGCAAAGCTTTGTATAGGCGTTCGTGCAGACATTCGTATAGGCATTTATGTAGGCGTTTGTGTAGGCGTTTGTACAGACGTTTATAGAGACAATTATACAGACGGTTGTATAGGCGATTGTAGACGCTTATAGAGACGCTTATAGAGACGCTTATACAGGCGTCTAATTAATTGTGTAGGCGTTTAATCAATTAATCGTATGGACGTTTGATTAATCGATCGTATGGGCGTTCATACGGGCGATTGTGTAGACATTTGTAGAGCCGTTTGTACGGACAATTATACGAGCAATTGTAGAGCCGTTATAGAGGTGTTTATAGAGACGTTTGTAGAGACAATTGTGAGACTTCCTAGTATATTAGTGCTGCGTGTTAGTAGAGCTTTGGAGCTCCATATAGGGCTTCAAGCAGATCTTCGAGCAGAGCTTTAAGGGGGAGACCCCCTTAGACCCCCCCTGCGCACTGCGTGCTCTATTTCACTACATGGCTATTGCACTACATAGGTAGAGTTGTTGCAAAGCCTTTAGTAGAGCTTTTAGTAGAGCTTTTATAGAGCTTCGTACGGAGCTTCGTGCAGAGCTTTCGCAGAGCCCTAGAAGAGCTCCGCGCACGGCTCCCCCTAAGGTTCGTTCCGCAGAGCTCTCGCAAAGCTTCAGGCCTCCATGCAGCTATAGAGCTTGCAATCGCTACTCCTCCGCCAAGACAGCTCGCGAGAGGCTGCAAAGTAGATATATTAGATGCGTATAGAGTCCTCTATAATTATATGCGTTAATATTCGCGGTATTAGTAGGACAACTTATCGTAATATTTTAATGTTCGGTACGTGGATTCTGCTACAACCTACCGCCCGCAACATTTTTTCTAACCAATCAGAAGCCGGCTTGGCGGGAGTTTGAATTCCAGGACCCAAATATATAGACCACTCGTACCTCGGGTCAATTATTAGTCTTTAGCAGATATTAGAGCCCCCCTATTATAGTTGCAATAGGAATACTATAAGGATTACCTCTTTCGCCTATACTCTTCCTTTTCTTTATAAGCAACTTGCTTAAGACCTTTAAGAAAGGGGCGACCTAGGGAATAGGCTTCGTCAATAATATAAACCTAATTATATATGGGCCAACAGCCGTAGAGAATTATAGGACACTAGAGAAAGCTTATAATACCTATATAGAATAGGCAAAATAATATAGAGTCTAATTCTTACCAGAGAAATACCAGCTAATCCATTTTATAAGAAAACGTAACCAATTTGTAGACCTTTAGCATATAATCTATATTTAAGGCTTTAGGGGTTAACTAGTTTAAGGCTTAAGGGTATTAGGAGTATAGGTAAATAGTAAGCTCCGATAAAGCGTATATATAGCATAAGCGGCCTATAAGGACCAAGCACAATACACTGCTATATCTAGGATCGTTAATTTTATATAGGGTCTATGCTTTCAGAAGTCACGCCTACTATATATAGCAGTTATCTGGCTAACCATAATATATAGATCTAGCATCTAGGCCATTAGAGAAACTAAAAAAGGCCCCCTTAAATTACTCCTTAAACTACTCTAAAAGGTCTAAATAGTCTGTCTCTAAAGTATAACAGGCGGGTATAAGTAAACGGCTATAGCACTACTTAAAAAGGAAGCTGGCACTCCTCCCCTATATTTATATATTAAAGCCGCTGTAATATAAAGGATGTAAAAGGAACGCAACTTTCATGTTATAAAGTATATTAAGATATACTTAAGCAAACTATAGAGGGACCCTAGGGTGCCCTATAGGAGAATAAATCAATAACCCTAAAGTAGGGAAGATATATTAAAAAAACAGGTGGAAAAAGTAGAAGAAAAATAGTGTGGTGTTAGGGCCTAGGCCCAAATAAAGAAGGAAGGGAGATATATAAGAGGCTAGCAAAAATAATAGCAAGGGAGAGAAAAAAGCTAAAGTAGAGTATAAAAGAATACTAGAAAACCATCTACCGCAATATAATACTGGCTAGACTAGCGCTAAAGAAATATATGGGAGTTAAAGATCTAGAAGCTAATTTAGGCAAGAGGAACCCAAGCTATAGTATAGTTAATACTATGGGGGACAAACACCTAAAGGCTCTAAAAAGGCCTAATAAAGGTAGAAAATATAATAGCAACACTCTTAAGAACAGGAATAATTGTTAGCGACTTAGTCAATCGAGGCACGAGCACGGCAAGAGGGACGCGCAAGCCTGTACAATTGGTAGTCTATAAACAAGGATCCAAAGCTAGAGAAAGGAAGGAGAAGAATAGCAGC
>Ga0307507_10000837_pt1 | contig 68297 bp, 31 predicted proteins | sample 7_EM_MG_FD_207223 | JGI IMG/M metagenome (GOLD analysis project Ga0307507, IMG submission 207223) | Populus trichocarpa ectomycorrhiza microbial communities from riparian zone in the Pacific Northwest, United States - 7_EM | ecosystem: Host-associated > Plants > Roots > Unclassified | place... | reverse complement strand
ATCTAGCATTTGGGCCACTAGAGAAACCAAGAAAGGCCCCCCTAAATTACTCCTTAAACCACTCTAAAAGGTCCAAACAGCCTACCTTAGGAGTATAACAGGTGGGTATAAGCGAACGGCTATAGCACTACTCAAGAAGGAAGCCAATATTCCCCCCCTATAGCTATATATTAAAGCCAATGCAATATAAAGGGTGTAAAAGAAACGCAACTCTAATGTTATAAAGTATATTAAGACACGCCTAAACAAACTATGGAGGGACCCTAGGGTGCCCTATAGGAGAAGGAACCAACAACCCTAAAGTAGGGAAGATATATTAGGAAAACAGGTGGAGAAAGTAAAAGAAGAATAGTGCGGCGCTAGGGCCTAGGCCTATATAGAGGAGGAAGGGAGACGCGTAAGAGGCCAGTAAAGACAACAGCAAGGGAGAGAAAGGAGCTAAAGTAGAGCATAAAAGAGTACTGGAAAACCATCTACCGCAACACAATACTGGTTAGACCGACGCTAGAGAGATAAATAGGAGTTAAAGGTATAGAGGCAGACTTAGGTAAGGGGAACCCAAGCCGTAGCATAGGTAATACTATAGGGGGTAAATACCTAAGGGCTTTAAGAGGGCCTAATAAAGGCAGAAAATACAATAGCAACACTCTTAAGGACAGGAATAATAGGACTAAAAGATTAGCTTCACTGGGTGGGTGTTCTAGTAGGTAGCCTAAGGTGCAAATATAGCTAGCTAAGACAGACACCAAAATACGTAATACTGTTATGCCCCTTACGCACTAGCCAAGAAGCAATACTCTTAGCAGCTAGTATAGAAAACTATAATACACTGCTCTTAATATAGAAAGGCCTTAAGGCGGCTACCCGGTGGCTTATTGGCCAAAATGTGCTAGACTAGTTCTGGGTTGCAAAGGAAATAGCAATAAAAAGCAAAGGGGTGAGTAATAGGCGCCCCCTAATAACTCTACAGGAGTAGAGTACAGTATGTGATACTAGCGCGTCCGTAGGTTTATTACGGCAGCAGTGGTTCCCAAAGAGGTCAAAAAGTAAGGTAGTAGAGCACCACTGGGGACTCGCAGGCAACTTATAAGCGAGCCCCAAAAGGCGGGGAGACGGATTACAGGGTTTTCTCAAATAGAGTTTTCTCCCCATATGTATATAAGGAGTAGTCCGCGTGGGCCTAATAGGGATCCAAATCAGACGTTAAGTAATGAATAATAATAATATATAAGAGCACGGGACTCTCCTATAGAGGCCCCTGTAATGGGGTTCCGTGACAGCATAGTACTAGACCGCGGGTAGTATTTTAGAAGATATAGTTAAATATATTATAGAAAGGAAGCATCTATAGGCAAATCTAAATTTTTTAACTCTTATATATATATTAGAATGTACAGCGTAAAATTAGTCCTATATTTATACCTTAGTATTCTTTTACTACACCACGAAAGCTTTAAGTCTCTATATATATTTATAAGGGCTGCCAAGTTATTTAATTATTATCACTCCTTATAAATGAATATATCGTTATAAAGCAATAAATAAAAATATTATCGACAACCCTAATAAAAAGATTAGAAGCTAGATCCAAAAATTAAATAAGAAGCTTTAAGGAATAATTAGTTAACTTTATAAAGATTTAACTCCACGGGCAACTTCTAACGAAGCTATAGTCTTAATAGGCTTAACAAGCTTAAGGACTTTAAAATCGGCACGCGGTAGTATAGCGTTCTCCTTTTACTAGAAGGCATAAAACTACTTATACTTTTATAGCGAATAGATTAAGTAGATAAAATTAATAAGGGTTCTAAGTGGGCCTTCCTTTTGCCACTTCTTTAGGAACTGCTACTCTTTCTATAAAAGTTTTAGTTTGGATTAAATTAATAGTAGGAGAACGCCTACCTACCGTTAAGTTCTTATTACTATTTTTAAACGTATATTTATTAATTCTAAGTAGATTTAATTAAGCTATTAGATTAAATATATAGGTAGCGTACCGCACTTAATATTGCTCTTTATTAAATCCAAGCTCCGCTGCAAGGAAGTTAATATAGGTATTATTATTATAGGCGTTATCTATAACAAACCAGCCAATTTAACTACTAAGATTATATTTAGTAATAATATTACTAATAATGTTATAGTAGTTATAGCCGCTATATAGGCCAAGCTGCTCTAATAGAGCAAGTATAAAGTCTTAAATCTAGCCTTAATTATCTAAGTAGTAAATATAAACACTAGTAAGAGCCTTCTTCTTATCGCGCGTTATCCAGCCATTAAATAATATATAAAATCTCGTCATTAATCGCGCTAGTTCTTCCGTTATTATACCTTTATTGCCGTTATATTTAGCGAGAACTTAATTATAAATTACCTTATAGTTTTAGTATAGATTAAGCTTAGCATCCTTATTTGCGGCCGCAATTAAGGCTTAAAATTTAGGTTGCTTGACTTTTTATAGAGAGTAGTTTCCGGCGGCGATCTATAGTATAACTGCTTATTTAAAGATATTAGAGTTATAAAACTTAATAAGCTTATTAGCAACTGCTTATAATATATAGTAGGTTCGTTAAATCTACTCTAAAACAGTTAAAGCCTTCCACTTTTAATATAATGGTGCTGGAGCGCATCACCTGCTACATTGCCGTTTCTAGGGCAATTTGCCACATTTCTAGGCAATCTGCTAGCACTACTCGTAGAGCTAGCCAATTAGGATTTTCCATACCCGGTATAGAAAATCGCTATTAGCTCGCTTACTACTAGCGCCTTAGCAACCCCTTATATCTCATTAGTCTATAATAGTCTTCTTCTTTTTCTTCTCCTTAGCTTAGTATTCTTATATAGTAGTAATCTACAAGCTTTAGTTTAGAAGCATTTACACAAGCCCATTACATTATACTAAGCTCTCTCTATATTGCCTAGGAAGGCCTTAATAATATCCTATCCTAAAAGAAAACCTTTATCTATAACAACGCGTTAACACATTATACTTAGATATTAAAAAACTTATACTACTACGCCTAAGAAGGCCCTAACAATATCCTACTTTATAGGCCAGACTATACTTAACCTGCACCCCTAAAAGAACCCCAGAATTAAAACTAAATAGTATAATTCTAATAAACCTTAGAAAGCCAATAATGGCACCTAAAGCAAGCTTATTTAAAAGACCTACCTCTACTTAAGAGGAATATAAGATCTAATTAGGATCAGAAATTAAAGATAATAACAACATTATAGGTATACACGAGCAGATTTATGCCCTTGCAGCTAATTAGAAGATTAATTATCTTTAAGCCTAAAGTACGCAAGAGACTCTAAAGGAGATCCTAGAAAGCCTTACTGCCTTATAAAACAGCCCAGCCTCCCCTATATAAAGCCTTAGTTAACCCATTTACTTAACCAAATATAATATACTAAAGAGTACGGACACAATAATAAAGTAATTAAAGTCCGTTAAGCTCCCTAACCCCATACTATTATTAAACGGCATAGACCCAATATTTAAGAACTAGAGAATTTAGGTGCGAAAAAAGCTTTATATTAACCACAACCATTTCCCCTCTAAAAAAGCTAAAATACTCTACCTCTTTAGTTAAACCATTAGGGACGCCTAGCAACACCTCTAGGCTAAGTTTAAAGATAAGTTACCTATTTAGTTTACATCTATTAATAAGATAATATAGTATCTGGCTACTATCTATATTAATCTAAATAAAGTATGGGATGCCTATTACAACTATAATTACCTAATAATAAAATTAAACCAATCCTTTACTAAGTTCTAGACTTAATTCTTACACCTAGTAGGTAAAGGCTAGGTTCCCCCTATTACGGCACTGGCAAATTACCGCAAACTGCCGTCACGTGACCAGAAGATTGTATATAACTTCGAGCGGTGCTTCCATTCTTCTTATTTCCTTTCTTTAGCTTTAGATCCTTATTTATAGACAATCCAATTATACAGGCTTGCGCGACCTTCTTGCCGTACTCGTGCCTCAATTAACTAAGTCGCTAACATTATCCAAAGCTTATCACTACTCTTCTTTCCTAAAAAGGAACTTAAATATATCTATAAGGCCACAAATAGGACAAGGACACAGAACAGGACTCTAAGGACATCACCAGGACTACAAGGACAGGACAGACCCCTAAGAACTAAAAGAACACAAATAGAACGCAAAACCTAAGAATAGGACACGCATAGACCAGAACCCCTAGGAAATAAACAAACACCAGAAATTACCTAATATCCCTACTACCATGGCAAAAAATACAGCAGTTGGCAAAGCTACTATAGGACCCGCAAATACCTCCAATAGTAAAATAGTCGCCGTCTTAACCCCCCAGGAAGAGCTCACAGCAGCTAATGCCAAAATTAAGCGGCTTTAAGAGCTGCTTAAAACCAGAGACACCCCTATACCTAGTAAGAAGTCATTAGACACCTAAAGACTTGCTATAGTCCTTAAGGCCCTAGCCCAACATATAGCATTCGCATTATTACGGTCCGCAAAGGTTATAGACCCCTTGTTGCTTACAAACGGAACTAACCCTATATTTAATAATTAGAAGCTTTAACTGTAAGATAAGCTTAAAGTTAATATAGACCACTTCCCTACTACCCAAGCTAAAATGGCCTACGTCTTTGGCCGTACTAGCGGGGACACACAGACGCATCTACGTCCGCGATATGCCTAGGACTTAGCAAACCCCTTCCTCTCTAAGAGATAATTGACCACCTATCTTCCATTTATAAGGACCCCTTTAAGATACAGAACACCCGTCTTAACTATAAAGCCCTTAATATAAAAATAATAGAGACCTTCTCGGTTTTCTAGACCCACTTTCTATACTTAGCCGGACAGGCTTAAATCCCCTAGGAAGATTTAATGCCAGACCTCTTTAATAAGCTTACTCTAGACCTACAGCGCGCCATGCTACCGGTTTATACTACTATATAGACGCTAAAGGAACTTATGGACTAGTGCCTAGCTATTAACTAGGGCCTCTACTAAATTAAGGTACGCGCTAAGCAGTACAAGACTAGAAGCTCTGCTAACCAGAATATAAGTACTATAAGAATAGGCCATAGCGCCCTAGTAAGATCTGCAACCCCTATAGCACCAACTATACCGCCCGCCGTTAACCTAGCGGCTAGCCGTGCAGCTAGCCCCGCTATAGGTCCAGTAAATACTTAACTTATATACAGCAACTCCTAAAGACAAGCCTTTAGCAATTAAGGAGCCTACTTTTTATATAGCTAAAAAAACCACTTTATAAAAGACGACCTAATAGTAGCAAAGACAAATAAGGTCCTATTAATTTAAAAAGATAGTATAGAGTTAGAAAAAGAGAAACCCTAAAGCAAGACTCCTCTCTAGGGTTAAAAGGAATTAACATGTCATATATTAATCTGGGTCAGCTAGTTAGTGGAAGAAGCTATACTATCCCTTATACTTTATTCCGTAATAGATATTAAGTTTTAACCTCTACTTTGGCTAACTCTAGAGCAAATACCTTTGCCTTAATAGATACACAGTATACTATAAAGCTAGCTAACTTTTTAAATACACCCCTTAAAGAACTGCCCAAACTAATTCCTATTTACGGGTATAACAGACAGATAGGACCACCTATTACAACTATCTTGCGGATTTACCTCCGTATAGACGGACAAAGGTAGTATAACATTCCCTTTCTTATTACGGACCTAGGAAGCCATAATATAATCTTAAAAAGAAAATAGCTAGCCTATCTAGGCTTACAGCTTAATATATGGAGTAGATAGCTTATCTAGCCCAAAACCCTACCCCTAATACCTTCTTTTATAAAGGAAATTAGTATTACAATAGAAAATCTTATACGGCCATAGATAGATACCGTCCACTAGGCCAATACTATACATAGGGACTAGGCCTTTAAGAAAGATATACAGCTTAATCCATAACGGGTCCATATACTACGCCACCCCTAAACTACTAATATTGTACCACCAGCACTAGAAACCCAGGAAGTTAGTAATAAGCCAGCTAGCTTAGGCCCTATACAGCTATAAAGAGCAACAAGGAATATTAGATACTATACTAAACATATAGACCAGAAGGATAACTTATAGAAGATAAAACAAGAGCTAAGAAGGGTTATAACCTCTCTACTACAAAATACGGTCTATGGAACGTCTATAAAGAAACCTATAAACCTCCTACCAGTTAATATCTGCTATATTAGTGCCATAGGGTTCTACCAGAACTTAAAACGGCCTAATACTATTACCTTTATAACTAGCTTATACGAAATTAACCAGATAATTAAAAACAAGGAAGCCCTAGCCTATAACCAGCTTAGTAGGGAAAGTAAGCTTATAGATAAGGAGCTAGTAGAACAAAAACTACCCCACCAATACTAGGAATTTAAGGATATATTCTCTAAGGCAGCATCTAATATACTCCCGCCTCACCAACCGTACAACTATAAGATTAAGATTAAGCCAGACAAAGAAAATACCCTTAGCTATAGCCCCCTCCGCTAGCAATCTACTAACAAACTATAGGCTACTAAGTAGTACCTTATTAATAACCTTAATAAGGGCTTTATTAAGCCTAGCCAAGTCCCCTTTACCGCACCCATTCTCTTTACAAAAAAGCCTAACAGTAGACTCCGTTTCTATATTAACTACCATAAACTAAACTATATAACCCGCAAAGACTAATATCCGCTGCCCTTACTTAAGGAAACGCTAGCCTATATAAGTAAGGCTAAGATTTTTATAAAGCTTAATATCCGCTAGGCCTTTTACTAAATTAGAATGGACCTAGGATTTAAGGATCTTACTATATTTTAAACCCGCTACGGATTATATAAATATAAAGTACTACCTTTTAGATTAACCAACGGACCAGCTACATACCAGCGGTATATAAATAACGTACTCTTTAACTACCTTAATAACTTCTGCATAGTATACCTAGACGATATTATAATCTACTCTAAGAATAAACTAAAACATTAGGAACATGTCCATAAAGTCCTATAACAGCTTCGCGAGGCTGGTCTCCAGGCCAATATTAAGAAGTTAAAATTTAGTATTAAGCGTATAAAGTACCTAGGGTTTATTATTAGTACGGACAAAATTAAGGCCAACCTAGAGAAGACAGCCGTAATTAACTAGTGGACACCCCTATAGACCATAAAGGGGGTATAATTATTTTTAGGTTTCTGTAACTTCTACTAACGCTTTATTAAAAACTATAGTAGGATCGCCTAGCCCCTTAACTATCTTACTAAAAAAGACCAGCCCTTCCACTTTAACGCCATATATAGGCAGGCCTTTAATAAGCTTAAGAAACGGCTAGTATTAGCTCCCCTGCTTACCTACTTTAACCCAAAACAGCCCTTAATACTAGAAACTAATGCCTTAAATAGTATAATAGCTAGTATCTCTTCCCAGAAGCAACCAGACGGAGAATAGTACCCTATTATATACTATTTAAAGACTATAATAGATACTAAGCTAAACTACCACATCTATAACAAAGAAATGCTAGCTATTATTTCTAGCTTTTAGTACTAGCATACACAGCTAAAAGGGACCCCTAAGCCTATTAAGGTGGTTTTAGATTATAAGGCCTTAGAATACTTTATAACAATAAAGGCCCTTATAGCCCGGCAGGCACGCTAGGCAGATATCCTATCTTAGTTCCACTTCTAATTATATATAGGCCAGGCGCAACCAACCGTATAGATGCCCTTATAAGGCGCAAATAAGACCTAGATAACTAGATAGCTGCAAAGATTATATTACAGACCTAGATACTACTACAACTAGAGTACCTTAACCCCTAAATATAGGCAGAACTAAATATAGACCCCATTATTATTATTCATTGCTTAACGTCCAATTTGGATCCCTATTGGGCCCACGCGGACTACTCCTTATATACATATAGGGAGAAAACTCTTTTAAGAAAACCCCGTAATCCGTCTCCCCGCCTTTTAGGACTCGCCTACAAGGCGCCTATAAGTCACCTATAGTGCTCTACTACCTTACTTTTTAACCTCCTTGGGAACCACTGCTGCCGTAACAAGCCTACGGACGCGCTAGTATCGCAAACTTTGCTCTACTACTGTAGAGTTATTAGGGGGCGCCCATTACTCGCCCCTTTACCTTCTATTACCATTTCCTTTGCAACCTAAAACTAGTCTAGTATATTTTAGCTAATAAGCCACCGGGTAACCGCCTTAAGACCTTTTTATATTAAGAGTAGTGTGTTATAGTTCTCTATGCTAGCTACTAAGAGTATAGCTTCTTAGTTGGTGCGTAGGGGGCATAATAGTATTACGTGTTTTAGTGTCTGTCTTAGCTAGCCACATTCGCATCTTGGGCTGCCTACTAAAACACCTACCTAGTAGAGCTAATCTTTTAGTCCTATTATCCCTATTCTTAAGAGTGTTGCTATTATATTTTCTACCTTTATTAGGCCTTCTTAGAGCTCTTAAGTATTTACCCCCTATAGCGTTAACTATGCCATGGCTTGGGTTTCTCTTGCCTAAATTAGCCTCTGTACCTTTAACTCCTATACGCCTCTCTAGTGTTAGTCCAACTAGTATTATATTGCAAAAGATGGTTTCCTAGCGTTCTTTTATACTCTACTTTAGCTCCTTTCTCTTTCTTACTATTATCTTTACTAGCCTCTTACGCGTCCCCCTTCCTCCTCTATATAGGCCTAGGCCCTAACGCAGCACTATTCTTCTTCTGCTTTCTTTACCTATTTCTTTAATATCTTTTCCCTATTTTAGGGTTATTGGTTTATTCTCCTATAAGGCGCCCTAGGGTCCCTCCATAGTTTATTTAGGCGTGTCTTAATATACTTTATAACATTAGAGTTACGTTTACTTTGCGCCCTTTACATTGCAGCGGCTTTAATATATAGTTATAGAGGGGGAATATTGGCTTCCTTCTTAAGCAGTGCTATAGCCGTTTGATTATATCCGCCTATTATACTCCGGAGGCAGGCTATTTAAACCTTTTAGAGTAGTTTAAGAAGTGATTTAGGGGGGCCCTTTTTGGTTTCTCTAATGGCCCAAACACTAGATCTATATATTATAGTTAGCCGGACAACTGCTATATATAGTAGGCGTGACCTCTAGAAGCATGGACCCCATATAGAATTAACAATCCTAGATAATGCAATATACTATACTTGGCCCTTACGGGCCGCTTATACCGCATATACGCTCCATTAGAGCTTGCTATCTATCTATACTCCTAATACCCTTAGGCCCTAAACTAGTTAACCCCCAAAGCCTTAAATATAGATTATATGCTAAAGATCTGCAGATTAGTTGCGTTTTCTTATAAAATAGATTAGCTAGTATTTCTCTAGTAAGAATTAGACTTTATATCGTCTTGCCTATTCTATATAGGTGTTATAGGCTTTCTCTAGTATTCTACAGTTCTCTATAGCTGTTAGCCCGTATATAATTAGGTTTATATTATTAACAAAGCCTATCCCCTAGGTTGCCCCTTCCTTAAAGGTATTAAGTAAGTTACTTATAAAGAAAAGGAAGAGTATAGGCAAAAGAGGTAATCCTTATGGTATACCTGTTATAACTATAATAGGGGGGCTCTAGTATTCGCTAAAGACCAATAATGTCTCTTTCTAGCCTATAAACCCTTAAATAAATTGTATAATCTATTCTAGAAAGCCCTTTACCCTAAAGATATATAGGAGGCGCTTATAGGGTATATTATTATAGGCGCCACTAATGTCTAGGCTAAGTATTAATACTATAAAGTCCCTGCGCATAGCCCATACAGTTTTAATAGTAGCAGCGAGTAGTATAAGTGCTAATAGTGTTAAGCGATTCTTTCTTGCCCCTATTTGGCTTTATAGTAGTAGGGCGTGTTCCTCTACTATATCTACTATATAGTCCGCTATAACCTTTTCTAAGATTTTGCTTAGGGTGTTTTCTAAGGCAATAGGGTAGTAGCTTCCTAGGATTAAGTAGTCTGCTCTACCTTCTTTTTGTAAAATAACCATTATTATAGATCTTCTAAGTTATGGGTAGTAGCCTATTATAAAGTATACTCTGGCTATATCTACAAGCTAAGGTGCTATAAGTAGACCACAGGTCTTTAAGGCTTTATTTAGAATCCTATCTAGTCCTAGTGCTATATTATTTAAAAGGCGACTAATAGTTCTAGCCATTTCTTTAGTTATTATATTGCTATTAACCCTTAGGCGAGTTACTAGTGTTTCGCCAGTAATATTACTAAGGTCTACTAGAGCCAGTTAGGGGAAAAATCTTTCTATAAGGATCTTCGCCTTTTTATTATTATTACTTATAGCCTATAGTTCGCCTGCTCTTTATAGGGGTAGTAGGTATAAGTCTTCTACTAGGCGTCCTACCTTTTTCTTTACCCATCTTGCTATAGTCCAAAGGCCCTTATTATAGGGGATGCTTAGGTTAATAGTATATTCATTTATAAACCATCTCTAGTTATTTCTTACTTCTTTTTTTAGGGTATTCTTTAGCTGGTTTCTTGTGTCTTTATATTATCTCTCGTCTTTAGGGTTATAGCTGCTTGTATATTTCCTTCTTGCTTGTTATTGGCTAGCCATAAGAACCGCGTATTGTGTGGACCATGCGTATCGCGCGTAGGGGCCCGGTTTTAAGACTGGGTAATACTCTTCTAGCCTATTTTTAATCGCTGCCTAGATCCTTTCTAGTCTTTAGTTAATTTCCTTAGGGGTAGCTAATAAGCCTCACTTATTTGGTATTAGGTAGATTTCTTTTAGGTCTTAAAGTTATTATTTAACTATATTAAGGAAACTATCTGTCTTAAGCTTCCTTATTACATATCTTTTACTATTTAGTTGCGCCTTAATATCCAAATCTAGCTATATCTGGATAGGGATATAGTCTAAGGTAAGTGCCTATTCTTCTTTAGGGATACACCTTTTAAGTCTCTAGTATAGGCCATTGTCCATAAATATAAGGTTAATTATACTTCTGGCAGTGCCTTATTGCCATGTAATTGCTCCTAAAGGAGTGGCCAGCTTAAGGCCCCAGATATCTATAGCTCTTAGTAGGCACTCTACCTATCATTTAGCAGCGATATAGATACCCCCCTACCGCGGGTGGTAGAGGTTTATATCTCCTAATAGGATAGACTCTATGCCTTCGGTTTCTAGTAAGCTTATTATTAATATAATATTCTCTGTTTATAGGACCCCTTTAACCCTAGGGTTATATACATTAATAATTTATACCAGTCCCCTATATATCTAGATTGTTATAACTACAATATCTAGGTTAACTGCTTGCTATAACTATAAGGATAGGCTAATAGCCTTACTAATCATAAAGTATATATATATAGCTGCTTTTAGTTTATATAGGAGCTAGAATCCTTAGGGGCAGTATATTAATTATATATAGGTATTATAATACGGCTCTTATATAGCAAAGATATAGTGTTTCTCTAGGTCTAGACTATCTAGTAGAGGCCTTACAAGGCGGTGGTTTATATTACCGCAGTTATACTATATAATGGATAGGTAGCGGACCCCCAGCAAGGGTTATTTAACTCTCCTTTATTCTTCACTTCCTCTATTTCCACTTTCTCTAGAATTTTTAGAACTTCTATCTCTTATATCTATACCCTAGTCGCTACTTATTTTATATAGGGCTTTCCATTCCCGTATCTTATGTTCCTACTAGCGCTTCTATATCTAAATCTATTATTATCTCCAGTTCTTCCCCTAGTCTTACTAATTAGCTTTATACCCTTTATAGGTCGGCTGCGAATATTAGATTTGCCATATTTAGTCTAATTCTTAATTATCCTAGTCTTAAGCTTACTATAGCTGTCCATAGGGGTCTTCCTATAGGGCGTCCTCTCCCTTATATCCCCTATAACCCTTATATCCCCTATAACCCTTATATCCCTATTCAGTCTAGTGATATCGCGCGGCGTCGTTTCTAGCCTATTAAGGCTTAGGATGGCTAGCCTAGCCCCCTAGTATTAAAGGTAGGGAACGCTAAAAAGGCACCTACGTCCCCCTAGATTATTGCCTATTATTTCTATTTATATAACCTAGCATATAGTTATTCCCGCAGCTGTTAAGCCCTTGCCTTCCATCTCCTATATTTAATACAGTCTACTCTCTCCCACGCCTTATATATACTTTAGTAACAGTTTATATATTTTATTTAGTCTTAATTTAAGCAGTGTCTTATATTATAGGGGCCTATACAGTAGCCACAGCACACCTATACTGCGTATATAGATTAGGTATGTCCCTATTATATATAGCAATAGCATTATTCTAGGCGTAGTTTATGGTTATAGAGTCTTGTGTTGTATATAAGGCCATTTATAATTATTCCTTTTTGGATAAGGAGTTTTTACATTCCTGGTATATATATACTAATAATAAGGGAGCTATATATTCAACTGGTGTCTTCCTAGCAAGTCTCTAGCAACTTTTATATCCTCTTATTATTCTTATTATATGCTTAGATTACATTTTCCTATTAAAGCTATTAGATTCGGGTAATCTTAAGTCCCAGTATAAGGTGTTCTGTATATTTTACTATCTCCTATATAGTTGCTGTATTATTTGCCTAGTATCCCTTTTCTACCCTAAGGCTTATAGGAACCGCTAGGACTTTAACTAGGTAGTCTTTACGGAGCACTTTTATGCTAATATATTCTCCTAGCCTATCCCCTACCCTTATAGCTTATTCCTTTACCTATTAGTCCTTTAGGGTAACTCTAATATCTCCGCTCTTTAGGTGTTAGACTATAACAGTGTTATAGACTTTCTTATAAATCTTTATAAGGACTTCTATTTCTAATTATCCCCTAAGCCCCTCTACTTTTTCTATATTTAGTTATATTATAATTATATACCCGGTTATTATCTTAAGGGGGTTAGGTTCTCTATGCTATAAAAGCACAGCTATAGCAGCCTAGGTACGGTTCGCTAGTAAAGAGGGGTTTTATTTATTTTTAATTTTACTTAGCTATTAGAGAATTTAATTAAGGGATTGCTAGAGGGGCGCCTAAGGGACACTAGACTGGCGGAGCCATTCTACTAGCTATATTAGTTTATTATAGCTAATAGTTACTCCCCTATAATTACGGATACTAGACGCGTCTAATAGGCTTTATATTTTATTAGATGCCTTCTTAATAGAGGTATTTCCACTTTGTGGTGTGGTATTTGCCTGTTCTTATTATGGAGGGCCATTGCTGGGCGTGGTTTTAGCGGTCGCACGCGAGTGCGAACCACCGTCGTTCGACGTATGCCTCCCCTACGATGCAGGCATCTTAGGGGGATTCTCTGGGTGTTTTTCGGGGTTCTTTTTGGTTGGTTTTGGTCTTTTTGGGCCGGGTGCAGCAAGAGCTCCTTCTAATATCTCAATACAGACCCCATAAAGGCCAAGATGTGCCCTATTAACGCTACAGAACTTAACTTTATTAATAGGCTACTATAAGCGAATTGTACGGCCCCTTCCCTATAGGAGTACCATAAAAAGGCAAAGGACGTTACCAGCCCATAGTCCCTTAAAAATGGATTACTTAAGTATTAGAAACAGCTAGTAGTAGCAAAGAAACAGCTAGTAGTAGCAAAGAAACAGAACTTATAGACTTAACTTATTGCCGAAGCATATACCTAGGTCTCTACAGTCTACCCTAGAAAAAATAAAACTCATAGAATTATCGGCGACCGCTACTACTAGCCTAGAATAGTTATAGATATTAATTACTATATACAGAACTATAATAACTGCCGTAGGTTTATAATTCCACGAGACAAAACCCTAAGACTATTAAAACTACTCCCAATACCAGAGCGTCCCTAGTAGTATATCTCTATAGATTTCCACAAGCTACTTATAGACCGTAACAGATATAATATGGCTATAGTTATAGTTAACCGCTTTAGCAAGCGCCTGTTCTTAATCCCTTATTATAAGAATATTAATGCGAAGGAGGTAGCCTAACTATACGTCTACTACGTCTACCGAATTTACGGACTACTAGATACTATTATATCCAACCACAGCCCATAGTTTATATCGGCTTTCTAGAATAAGTTTACCTAGATCTTAGACATTAAGCTAAAGCTTTCTACGGCATACTACCCCTAGATAGACGGCCAGATGGAGATTATAAACTAGTATTTAGACCAGAGACTCCGACCCTTTATTAACTACTTTTAGAATAATTAGGCCGAACTGCTACCTCTAATAGACTACGCCTAGGCCACCCTACCCTATAACTCTATAGGATTTGCACCTATTTAGCTAGAAATAGGGTATTTACCTTATATAAGCTTCAACTGGGAAAGAACAGAGGGGCCGCAGACCGTACGCGAAAAACTATCTTATAAGAAAGCCCAGCATTACGTTAAATGCTTAGAAGAAGCCTAGAAAGTAGCCCACACAAACCTAAAAAAGGCCCAGAAATTAATGGAACAGTAGGCAAATAAGTATAGGCGTAAGCCTAACTTTACCGTAGGCGATAAGGTCTAGGTTACAATAAAAAACTAGAAGACAGAACGGCCTAGCTATAAGCTAGACTATTAAATAGCAGGACTATACAAAGTTCTTAAAAAGAGAGGCAACTTATATAAAGTAAAGCTCCCGGATTCAATTAAGGTCCACCCTAAATTCTCACTAGATAAGCTACAGAAAGCTGCAAATAACCTATTACCTGGATAAAAGAATAAACCGCCCCTACCGATTTAAGTTAATAGCGACAACAAATAGGAAATTAAAGAAATACTAGCCTATAAACTTATACGAGGAACACTAAAGTACCATATAAGTTAGAAAGGATATAATCCAGACCCTACCTAGTATCCTATATAGAATTTTATAAGTAGTCCCCACAAGTTATAAGAGTTCTATAGCCGTTATCCTAACAAACCTAGACCGCCAAAGTACTTAGATAAGTAGATGGAGTGCTAGCATAGCAAAGACGACAAATTACCAGTAGAGCATAAAGATAAGAATGCCCTATAGAGGTAATACGGACATACAAAGCCTAAGGGCAGGCTTTTTCGGAAGGGGGGGGGGTAATGTTACGGCACTAGCAAATTGCCGCAAACTGCCGTCACGTGACCAGAAGATTGTATATAACTTCGAGCGGTACTTCCGTTCTTCTTGTTTCCTTTCTTTAGCTTTAGATCCTCGCTTATAGACAATCCAATCATACAGGCTTGCGCGACCTTCTTGCCGTGCTCGTGCCTTAATTGACCAAGTTGCTAACAGGTTCCCCCTATAAACTACCGTTTAGACCTATATAATAAGCTAACGGTCTAACTATAAAAGAAGATTGCAGTAGCCTTAGACAACTTACTAACCTACCAAAAACTTACAGCCTAATATTTATTGCTAAATTTAGAACTAAAACGAATTAATGCTTATTCTAATTAACTAAAGCGGCCCTATAGCAACTGTAACCTATCCACTATACTAACAGGAGCTAGTATTAGAAGACAAATTATAACCACCCTTATACTAAAAGCGGTTATAACTACCTACCCTTAAGCCTTGCCTAACTTATTATATACCACGCCTTTAGTTAATACTTATTATAATACCCTAATTAACCCTGCCATAGTTACATACTTTAATTGCGGAAAGGATAGTTACTTTGCTATATCCTGCCTAAAGCTAAAGGATATAGGTAATATTAAGGAAATAGAGGAAGAAGAAATATCCGACAAGTTAGAAAAAGAGAAACCCTAGAGAAAGACTTCCCCCTAAGGTATCCTATTAATCTTAAAGAAATTAATCTAAGTTAGCTAATAGGTAGAAAACACTTTATAGTTTTATATATAGTATCTTAAAATAGATATAGAGTTAATATAAATGCCCTTATTAACACTAGAGCAAATAGCTTTGCCTTTATAAATACTACTTATGCAAATAACGTTGCTAAGTTCTTAAATATAAATACTACCTAACTAAAGAAGCCTATTTAAGTAAAAGGCTATAATGGCCAAGCCGGTAAGCCGGTTACCTATATCCTAAAGCTATATATTACTATTAATAGATAACACTAGTTTAGCATCCCTTCTATATCCTAGACCTAGGGTTCTATAACATAATCCTTAGCCAAAAATAGATATCCTACTTTAATATTTAGTTAAATGTACAATAAAGACAGTTCGTTTAGCTAGAGAATAGACTAGAATTACCCTTTTTATTAGAGAAATTTGGACTAACTATAGGATATTAGCCGCGAAGGCTAACCCTGTTTATTAACAGGATATTAAAGACTGCGACCTAGCCTTTGCCCAAAAAAATACCCACTATAAGGCCAGTAGGAACTCTATACTAATAATAATACTCCCCTAAAGCACTATAGTTAAGAAGGACTCTACTTACAGAAGTAGAACAGATAGTAATATAGACAACTTTTAAATTATGGAGATCCGGCTAATATGGAAGAAGACGTACTAATATAATATAAAAGATAACCTTTAGAAAATGCAGTAAGAGCTAAAAGGAGTAAGGACAACACTAATATACTAAAAGCCCCTAAGGCCACGGACACCCCTACTACTAGATAACACCCCTATAGTAGATATTATAGCAATTAGTGCTATAGGTTTTTACTTTAATATATATTAGAAGGATAATAAAGTCTTTATAACTAGCTTATATAAAATTAACTAGATTATTAATAAGAAGGAAAAAGGGCTAGTAGAGGAAACTAATAAAGAACTAGTTAAGCGCCTTTTCCCTACTTACCTCTTAAACTATAGAGACGCGTTCTTAAAGCAGCTTTAAATATACTACCTCCCTACTAAACCTATAATTATAAGATTTAGCTAGAGGCCAATAACTCTCTAGGCTATAGCCCCCTTTACTAGTAAACTATAAAAGAACTAAAAGCTATAAAATAGTACTTAATTAACAACCTCTATAAAGGGTTTATTAAACCAAGTTAGGCTCCTTTTACTTCCCCTATTCTATTTATAAAGAAACCTAATAAAGGCCTCCGCTTCTGCATTAACTATTAGAAACTAAACACCATTACTTAAAAAGACTATTACCCTCTTCTACTAATTAACAAGACCTTTATACGTCTAAGCCAAGCTAAAATCTTTATAAAGCTTAATGTCCGCTAAGCTTTCCACTAAATTAGGATGGACCCTATATTAGAGGATCTAATAATATTCTATACCCACTACAGTTCTTATAAATATAAAGTCCTTCCTTTTAGACTAATAAATGGGCTAGCTACATACCAACGGTACATAAATAATGTTCTTTTTAACTACCTTAATAAATTCTACACGGCATACCTAGACGACATTCTTATATACTTAGATAATAAACTTAAGCACTAGGTTTACGTTAAAAAGGTCCTAAAGAGGCTATAGAATATAAGCCTATAAGTTAATATTAAGAAATGCGAATTTAGAGTAAAATAAATAAAGTATCTTAGGTTTATTATTAGCATAAAAGGAATTAAAGTTAACCTTAAGAAGGTTAAGGCGATATATAATTGGAAACCCCCTTATACAGTAAAAGGCATCCAGTCCTTTCTTAGCTTCTATAACTTCTACTATTAGTTTATCTATAACTATAGGGTTATAGCTAAGCCTCTTATACAACTAACTAAGAATAATACGCCTTTTATTTTTAATAATAATTATATAGAAGCTTTTAAGGAGTTAAAGGACTAACTTACCTCCTCCCTAGTTCTCTATTACTATAACCCAGACCTTAAATTAATGCTGGAAACAGATACCTTTAATAGAGTAGTAGTGGGGGTTCTCTTATAGTTATACCTAGATGGCAAATAGTACCCTATTACATTTTTCTGAAAGATAATAGCCCTAGCTAAGTATAACTATAAGGTATATAATAAGGAAATACTGGCTATTATATAATTATTATCCTAGTAGCGTGTAGAGCTTAGAAGCACAGACTCTTAAATTAAAGTCTATACTAATTATAAAGCCCTTAAGTATTTTATAACAATAAAGCAGCTTACTAGTTAATAGGCTAGGTAGGCTAAAATACTCTCCTAATTCTTCTTTATAATTATATACCGCCCTAGTAGGCAAAATTCTAAAGCTAATACCCTTATCTAAAAGGAATAGGACGTGGAACTATAGAATAAGCTAAAGGCTCAGTACTGGATATACGCCCTCTATCCTAAATAGCTTAACCTATATATCCTTAAGGAACTAAGCTCTAAATGTAATAAGCCAGCGCCTATAAAAGGAGAAATCCTAAATAAACTAATAGGACTAATTAACCGTATCCTAATCGCGAACCGCACAGCCAAATCCCTAAAAGCCCTCTGTAACTAAGCTACGGAAGATAACCCCAATTTGGAAATAGAAGATGGACTGCTATTATACTAAAAACGGCTTATAGTCCCAGACGTTAACAACCTATAAATAGAACTAATCTATAAAGCCCACTATTAAGTCTCTACGGCGCACCCTAGTTAAAACAAGACCTACTAACTACTAGCGCCTTACTACTACTAGTAAGGACTCCTATCTAATATAGAATAATTTATTAGGAATTATTATGCTTGCAAACAGGTAGATACCCCTAGGGATTAAACCCCTAGGTAGTTATAACTACTACTAATTCCCAAATACCCTTAGCAGCATATTATAATAGACTTTAAATTATTCCTAAAGGATAAATATAGCTATAATATAGCCTTTATAGTAGTTAACCAACTAAGTAAGTAAGCTATTTCCCTCTCCTATTTTAAGACTATAACTATAAAAGATATAGCCTATATATATATTAACAACATTTACCGGATCTATAGCGCTCCTAAGTTAATTGTCTCTAACTATAAACCCTAGTTTATATTAGACTTCTAGGACAAATTCTACTACATCCTTAGGATTAAAATTAAGCTCTTTACTATATTCTACCCTTAGACCAACAGCTAAACTAAGATTATAAACTAATACCTTAACTAGCAACTTCGCCCCTTGTAAGAGTATATATATTAGGTCCCGCCGCGCTTGCGACAAGTTCGCAAGCACTCTTAGTCTTTTTGGCCGTATGGCGACGTGGAGGCGGGCCACGTTACACCCCTTTATTAATTACTACTAGAACAACTAGTTAGAACTACTACCTATAATAGACCATATACAGCTTACGCTCCCTTATAATAGTATAGGAATGTTACCATTTAAGTTACTCTATAGATATAAGCCACGGATATCCTTTAATTGGGATAGACCTATAGGACCTATAACAGCCCGCAAACGCCTTAGCTATAAAGAGGCCCAGATATTTACTAAGAGAATATATAGAGCCTAGAAGACTGCCTAAGCAATTATAAAAAAAGCATAAGGGAAAAAAGAGGCTAATATAAACTAATATTATTATAAGGTAGACTTCTATATAGGAGATAAAGTACATCGGGAAAATATTCGCAGGATAAGATTTAAGTAGACTTTGATTTTCGCGTTTCGCGTAATTAACATGCAATTTAACCAACTCGACACGCAATTAACTAACTTAATACGCAATTAACTAACTTAACACGCAATTTAATTAACTTAATATATAATTAACCAACTTAATATACAATTTAACTAACTTAATATGTAATTAACTAACTTAATATATAATTAACTAACTTAACACGCAATTTAACTAACTTAATATATAATTAACTAACTTAACACGCAATTTAACTAACTTAATATACAATTAACTAACTTAATATGCAATTTAACTAACTTAATATGCAATTAACTAACTTAATAACTTTAAAAGCTAACTATATATTTCTTAATACGTGTCACGGGACACCCCTATGACACCTTATATACGTCCACCTGTTTCCACCGACTAAACAACCGAAGACCAACCACAAGATGGCAATCTAACAGCAATCTGCCGTATTCCGCCGCAATCTGCCGTCTCTACTGTCGGAGTTGCTAACTAGCAACTTTAAGGACCTCTAACTGCCGAATTCTGCTAAGTTCTACCAGAACCGCCACCTAAGCTTTACCCTGCCTGTGTGTAGTATAGTACCCGTTAACCTAGCAACTAAGCGAACGTTATATACCCTTTTTCCCCTATTTTCTACTTTCCTTTCCTTACGCAACGTCTTAACTTTATTATATAGTTTATGTACATAGCTTAATAATATCTACTTCGCTATATATTATTATCGCTTATGCTTACTCTGTAATACTATATTACGTCAACCCTATATACTACCCTCCGAAATGTAGAACAACCCTAAAGCCCCCATAACAGCCGTCGGCATTATATCTGCACTCTAAGAACAATTGGCAGAAATATAGAAGTCCTTTATAGACGCCTTTATATAGAACCAAGCCACTTTAACTTAATGACAAGCTAAACAAGAAGCACGATACTGGCAATTAATTAAAGACCTCTAAGAAGAAATCCGCATCCTTAAGATGTCCATATTAGGGCCCTAAGACCGAACACTATCTTTAGAGATAAATATGTGGAATAAGAGCCCTGAACCTACAGTAGTTACTTACCCTAAACCGACTACTGCACCGCAATGATCTAAACGACTACTAGACCCTCTAATATTTACTAGTAAATAATAAGAACTCCAATTATTCCTAAGCTGGCTTAAAAATAAGCTAACTAGTAATGCTGACTGCTACCTAACTAAAGCCAACTAACTCTACTACGCCCTAAGTTAATTAGGAGGAGACGCAGCTAACCTTATTAAACCTCTTTAACCAAACTTAGTACTAAGCCTAATTGTACTTCTTAAAGCTATATATAGTGACCTAAACCGCCAAGCTACTGCTTAGAGAAAGATAAACCACATAACTTAAGGAATAAAAAGCTTCCTAGTATACTTTTCTAAATTTAACCATTACGCAAAAGAAATAGGCTGGAACAACTCTGCACTAATTAACAGCCTTATTAAATCCCTAAGCCCTAAACTAAAAACCTCCCTAATAGGTATAGACCTACTAGGAGCTCTTAACACCTGCGTAAACGTTATTAATAAATAATATAATAATATACTACGCCTAACACTGAAGTCCGCTCCTTAATATAATATAACAAACCCGCGAATATCTACTAAGTTATTATCTCAGCCTAAGCACCCCAACGCTATGGATATTGACACTAGAACCCTAGAATACGCCCTACTAGGGTCCTCTAAATAAGAACGACGCACTAAGCTAGGCCTCTATTTTAAGTATAGAAGTAGCTCCTATCTCTCTAACTACTACTCCGTCCCTATACCCTAACGCGAATTACAAACGGCTAATACCAGTAGCCGTTTACCGTATTAATCCTCTAGTTACCGTCCCCAATCTCTACCTAGTTCTAGCCCCGTATTTAGTAAGCACTATTTACAAGGATAAAGCTATAACTAACACGCTATAAGAACTCCACCCCAATCACCTTTAAAAGGAAGGTCCCGAAGCTAAGTCGCTCTTTAGGACGGCGCTACCTTAGGATCTTGTTAAATGCTTTAGATGTTATAAACTCTAACTCTTAGAATCGCAGCATAACCGTCAACTGTTGTCTTTGGCAGAATAATTAATAGGTTAATGCTTGAGTCCTAATTAATATAGGAGCTAGTGGCACAGGATTTATTAACAAGATCTTTATATAAGATAATGGTTTTACTCTAACCCCCCTTAACCAGCATATTAACGTATTTGGATTTAATGGCAAACGTACTATCTTAGGCTATATTACCTACGTAGTATTCCTAAGACTCTAATACCTAAACTATAAAGAACTGATTAAGCTTTTCGTTACCACTTTGGGTTACTTAGTAATACTTAAACAACCTTAGATAAAGCTATATAAGGTAACTATTAATTGGGACAACCTTAAGCTTCTATTTACTACCTCCTATTGTAAGCAGAAGTGCCTTATAACTTACTACTTAGACCCTAAACTAAAATCTGAAAAATCCACTAGGATCTATTAGTCTAAAATTTCTACTAATGTCTACCCTATACCTAAAAAGTCTACCTGATTCTACTAAGAACCTAAAAATTATACTAAACTACACAAACCGACCCTAACTACTATACTACCCTAAACTAAGCAGAACCCTAAACTTAAGCTTAATATATAAAAGTACTAGAAGAACTAGTATTCTACTATAAAAAGAATACTTAAAGAACCTAAACCTAAATTTAACACTGACTCTGTACCTAATACTAAACCTAAAGTTAAATAAGGAATAGTAGATAATTAAAAGGAAGTTGCTAGCTAGCAACTCGCCCCCCTTTCTATGGATATCTGTATAATTGGAGCTACCCCGTTAGCATAACTCACCAGGAAACCTAAATATACGATCTTCGCCGTTATAATGGCTGATATTAAAAAGGCCCTAGTACTAAAGAAGTACACTAACCCTGCCATGAAAGTACTAGTATGCCATTATAAGCATCTGGGAGTATTTTTACGAAAGGAAGCCGATAAGTTGGTGGAGCACTAACTATATAACCATAAGATCGTACTTAAAGAAGGAAAACAACTAGGATTTGGACCCTTATATGGAATGTCCTAAAACAAACTCTAAGTATTACGGAAGTACTTGGATAAATACCTAAGTAAAGGATTTATTAGAGCAAGCTCTTCGCCTATAGCTATACCTATAATCTTTGTTAAAAAACCTAGCGGCGGTCTGCGCTTCTATATAGACTACTAAGCTTTTAACGCTATTACTATTAAGAATTGGTACCCGCTCCTGTTAATTTAAAAGACACTAAACTGATTAAGTAAGGCTTGCTACTATACAAAACTTAACCTTATCTACGTATTTAACCGCCTCTGTATCGCAAAAGGAGATAAATGGCTTATAGCATTCCGTACTAGATATGGACTATTTAAATACTTAGTAACGCTATTTGGCCTTACAAATGCTCTGAGTTTATTCTAATACTTTATAAATAATACCTTATAACCTTACCTAGACGTTTTCTATACTACTTATATTAATAATATCCTAGTATATAGTAATAACCTGGCTAAACATAAGAAACACGTTAACCTTATTTTAGAAGCCCTACGTAAAGCTAGACTACAATTAGATGTAGATAAATGCGAGTTCTATAAAATAGAAGTTTTATACCTCGGACTTATTATCTCTATAGACGGTATATAAATAGACCTAAAGAAGATTAAAGTAATTGTAAACTGGTAAGAACCTAAGAACGTTAAGGATATAAGAGCCTTTATAGGATTTGCTAATTTCTATTAATAGTTTATTAATAACTTCTCTACCTTGGTTTTACCTCTTATAGCTCTAACCTAAAAGGACAAAGCCTTTATCTTTAATAAGGAATGTAAAAAGGCCTTTGCCTATCTAAAAGTTATATTCACTACTGCACCTATACTTTAATACTTTGACCTAAACCGAAAGAGTGTTATAGAAGCTAACTTATCTAACTACGTCACTAGAGGCATTCTGTCTTAGTATAATAAAGAAGGGGTACTATACCCTATAGCATACTTCTTAAAACGACTAAGTCTAGCCAAATGTAACTATAAGATCTACAATAAAGAATTATTAGCTATTATTAGATGTTTTAAATAATAGTGATCTAAACTAAAAGGTGCTGGATTTCCGATTAAGGTCCTTAGTGACTATAAGAATCTATAGTACTTTATAACCATAAAACAGCTAAGTTATTATTAAGCCCGCTAGTTAGAATATCTATCTTAATTCCAATTCTTAATTATATACCGCCTAGGCGTTTAAGGTCAAAAACCTAATACCCTAATTTAACGTTTATAAGACATAATAGCATAGGAAGAAGTATGCGCCTACCGCAAACAAACCCTGCTTTGTTCTGAATTATTTAATCCCCTAGCTAAAGACCTTATAGTATACGTCCTTGAAATAACTAATTGATTAATTAAATAGGTTATAATTAATAAATACCCAAACAACGAGTTTATCTAAGAGACACTTAAGCTAATTTAAGATGGCGTTAGACGCTCCAAAAAGATCTCTTTAAGTGAATGTGAAGTTTATAGAGACCGCTTGTACTACTAGAACTGCCTAGTTGTCCCTAATTACAATGAACTTAAGCTTAAGCTCCTTAAACATGTATATAACCTACTAGTAGCTGGCTACCTAGGCTAAGGAAAAACCCTAGAGCTACTCTAATAGGAGTACTACTAGCTAAACATATATAATATGACATAAAGGTATATCTCCAGCTGCTATACCTACTAATGAGCTAAAGCTTTGTATAAGATATATAACGGCTTTCTAAAGCCACTACCTGTTCCGGACTGAAGATAGAAGGATATCTTAATTAACTTTATTATTAATCTCCCCAAAAGTAAAGGCTGTATAAATATTATGGTAGTTATAAACTGACTATCTAAGATAAGACACTTAATTGCCTGCCCTAATATGTTAGTACCTGCTGTTGCCCAACTATTCCTAGATTACGTATAGAAACTCTATAGACTCCCTAAAATAATCGTCTCTAATAGAGGCCGCTAGTTTATTTTGGCGTTTTAGAAAGAACTAACTACCTAACTCTATATTAAAGCACTATTGTCTATAGCATATTACCTGGAAACGGATGGTTAAATGGAACGTGTAAATGCTATAATGGAATAGTATATTTGAATATACACGTCGTATTTACAGGATGACTAGATGGACTAGCTTGCATTTATTAAGTTTACTGCAAATAACTCTGTTTTAGAAACTATAAAGGTCTCCCCGTTCCTAGCTAATTACGGCTAGCACCCGCGAATGGGTTTTAAACCCTTTAGTAATATTTCTTGTCTAGCTTATTAGGCCTTATAAGTTACAGAAGTAAACGAATTTGTAAAGAAGATGGAAGAACTATAGGAGTTCCTTGCTAATAAAATAATATAGGCCCAGTCTGTCTATAAAGCCGCAGCAAATAAGAACCGAACCCTAGCACCAGCTTACTAAATTAGTGACTTCGTCTAGCTAGATGTTATAGTGCTGTAATACAAGTAGGCTAAATAACTACATTATGGTATGAAGAGGAGAAGAAGATGGAAAGGGGGTATTGTACACAAATAGTAGGGCCAGCCCGCCAAGGCGCTAATAGTAGGCTAGCCAACAGTAGGAAACAGTACAAGACAGTATATAACAGGTCAGTGCCGTGACAGTACTTCTCTCCCCTAGAAGGTTTGGTCCCTAAACCGAACAAATAACTCTAAAAACAGGTAATACGCGGGGGCTGGTTTTCGTCGTAAAGATGTCGGTTCCGCTTACCGCCCTTAGCCGAGCCAATGGCGATTTTCTATCCTAGGGATGGAAAATCCTAATTGGTTAGTTTAGTGAATAAAGTTGGCAGAACTCTATACCGCCACCAAAATCAATCTGCATGGCGTTTCACGGCGTTCCTTAGCAAGAATCTGGCTAATTAGATAACTTTAACCGGTGGTTAAAGTTCTATAACATCTCAACCACTATAAATTAATATCGTGGTCGGCTATAACCTTAGCGTAACTTTTCCTTATCTTATACCCAGTCTGGGGGTCCGGGCTTCTTAGGGTGTTATTTATAGAACTTATATAGTGCGCGCTCGTACCCTTTTAGGGACTTCTTGGGTTCCCAGGTTTCTTCGTTATAATACTTCCACTTAATATAATATATTAGGCCGTGCTCGTCTATTTGTTTATTATATATATTAAGGATCTTTTTAAATTCCCACTTGTCTATAATGTTGCCATTATTGTCTCTTTTAGCTATCCTTTCTGTGACATTATAACGTTCCTCTTTATTAATGCGTACTTAACTAGAGATCTCTTTAGGGAACTAGAGGCGGACTTTTAAAGTATAGAAAGACTTATTAACGCGGATGTAGTTTAGGAGGTTAACTACAACTACTCCTCTATAGGCAGCTAGGACGGGCCAGGGTCCATTCTAGTTATTATTCTACTTCCTCTTAGGCTGGTTAGTCTTTATATTTTCAAGGCTAACTATAACTATGTTATCCTTTTTAAATATTGTACCTTTGTCTCGTTTTATATTAGCGTTATCTTTATAGCGTCGCTGGGAGATACGAGCTAGGGCTTTAAGCTGGGTTAAGATGCGCTTAAAGCGGTTAGTAATAGTATTAGCTTATAGGTACTCCTTCTTTATATATACAGATAGGGCTGATGGCTGGGGGCCCGCTAGTTTAACGCCCAGACGTGGGTTATAGCTATAGTTGGCAAAGAATGGTAAGATTCCTATAGTCTTATTAATCTAGTTGTTTATAGCAAACTCGGCAAGGGGGAGCTAATCTACCTAGTTATCTTAGGTGAAGCTTATAAAGGCGCGTAGGTACTTATTTATTACTGTATTAATAATCTTAGTTTGGCTATCTGTTTTAGGGTGCTATACGGAACTAGGGCTTAGGGTTACCTTTAGGCGCTAGTTTAGGCGACGCCAGAAGTCAGAAACGAATAAAGAGCCTCTATTAGAAATAATAGTATTTGGAGCGCCGTATAACTTATAGATAGTATAGATAAATGCTTTAACAAGCTCCTCAGTATCTAGGCTAGTAATAGAAATAAAGTGTCTTATCTTTATTAGGCGGTTAATAATAACAAAGATATATCTATATGTTTTGCCGTTACGAAGGCACTTAGGCAGGTCGACGACGTGGTTAATGGAGATATCGGTCTATGGGCGGACTAGTAGTTCTAGTGGTTTTAGAAAACCGGGTGGTGCTAAGCGTAGGGTCTTTATATGGAAGCAAAGAGCGTAGTCTTTTATAAAGGTAGCTGTAAACTATGAAATACCTAGCTACTAATAGGTTCGATTAAGGAGGTCTAGCGTCTTAACACGGCCTAGGTGGCCCGCAGGACCCAAACTGTGTATGCGGTGTATAACTTCTAGTTAGAGTTTAGGTGAATTAAGGACAAATACTTAATTTCTATAATAGATTAGGCCGTCGACAATTAAACATTTAGATTTATTATAGCGGAGTAACTTCCTAATCTGCTTAGGCCAGCAATGTGCTTTATGGCCTTCCTATTCGCGTAGCGCAGCTAATATATCCCTAGCGAGTTTATTCTCCTTATAGGCATTCTTAATAAGCTCCTTAAGGGGTTTTTTCTTAGGCTCTAGGTCTATTACTGCGATAAAGTCTTTAACGCTCTAGTCTTAGGATTTACTTAGCAGCTCTTCTAGGATAGCGGGGTCGACTTTTTTTTATAGTAAGACAACGCGGTCTTAGTGTTATAAACGTTCGTTACTAGTATTAGTAGGTACTACGCCTAGGAGACGGCTAAGAGCGTCTAGGATTGTGGCTTTGGTGCTAGGCCTATAGGTAATAACAAAGTTAAACTAAGAGAGGAACTCAGCCTATTAGACTTAGCACTAGTTCAGTTGTTTTATTATTATAAAGGTCTGGAGGTTCTTATGGTCCGTAATAATCTTAAATAGTTACTTAGTTCCTTATAGTTTAGGGCGCTATTCTTTTAGTGCTTTTACAATTGCTAGGAGCTCCTTATTGTATATTTTATAGTTACATTCTGGGGCGGAGTGCTTGGCAGAGAAGAATGCGACTAGCTTAAGTTTGCTATCTTCGCCAGCTTAATAAAGCACTCCTCTTAAAGCCTAGTTCGAGGCGTCTGTCTCTACTACGGTTTTCTTTATATAGTTATAGTATGCTAGGACCGGTACTATAGTAAACGCTGTCTTTAGTATCTAAAAGGCTTGTGCTTGATTAGGGCCCTATAACTAATTAGTACTCTTCTTTAGTAGCCTAGTTATGGGTTTAATAACTACGGAGTAGCTTTAGATAAATCGTTAGTAAAAGTTCGCGAAGCCGAGAAATTGCTATAGTTCTTTAATTAATGTCGGGTCCTTCTATTCCTGTAAGGCCTGCACCTTCTTAGGGTCCATAGTTATGCTATTAGTTAAGATAATTAAGCCAAGATATTTTGTTTTAGTAGCATAAAACTTAAACTTATTAATATTAATCTGCAGTCCGGCGTTACTAAGTCTCTAGATAACTTTATTTACATATTTAGTATGCTTAGTGCGTGTTTTAGAGAAGATAAGAACATTATTAAGGTAGGCAGTGCAGTAGTTATTAAGGGTGTTATGTAAAATATGGTTAATATAGTTCTGGAATATAGCGGGCGTATTATAGAGACTAAACGGTATAACTAATATCTTATAGAGTCCGAACCGGGTGATAAATGCTATAAGCCACTTGTAACCTTCCATAATCCAGATCCGGTTAAACGCAGCAATTACGTCGAGCTTAGTAAAGTACTTGGCACCATAGAGTGCATTAAGTGTCTTATAGATTAGTGGCAATAGGTACCGATTTTTAATAGTAACTATGTTTAGGCCTTAGTAGTTATAGTAGATTTGTATACTACCACCAGGTTTCGCAGCAAGGAGAAGTAGTACGGCAGCTAGTAAGGTTAATTTGCGGATAAAACCCTTATCCAGCATCTCGTTAATCCATTTCTTTACACAACTAAGTTTAGTGGGTAAGAGTGGTCTGTTTTTATAATATAGGGCCTGCTTTCCAGGCATAATCTTAATTTTATAGTCCTATGGTCGGTAAGGGGGCAGCTTATCTATATTCTTAGGGAGGAAGTGTTTAATATATTCGCGAAACTCTTTTAGTAAGCGTTATAGAATATCTTTATAGGTTAATCCTGGTTTGCCTTTTAGGAATTTCTCAACATTAGTGTTAACTATCTTTTGGCATAGAAACTCAGGCTTGGTTTTTAGGTTTGTCTTAAGGAAGTTATAAAAATAAAGGGGTAGCGCTTTATGGGCTTCCTCTATCGTATAGTTACCTTCCACCAGCCAGCGGAAAGATCTTTCTGATAGGTTTAGTACTTCTATTAGGCCTATAGGCAGCTCTTTAAGCAGCTATTAGTGTTCTTCTTATTTAACTAGTTCTACTAGCTCCGCTATATAAATCCTTATCACCTTTACGTCTTTTTGTTTATAGAACTAGGTAAAATTAATAGCACAAGTATATCTAATGTCGTCCAGGTTAGGGCGTATCTAGTTCTCTAGTGCTACAGCTAGGCTAGCACGGCTCGGTCAGCCTAGGGGGGCGGAAATAAGGCGGCAGCCCTACACAGTACGCGCAGAAGACGGGTGTAAGGTTAAGCGTTATAGGGGGGAGGTCTTAATTGCTCTAGTTTCGGTCTTGGCTATAACATCTTTGGCTATTATACGTGCGGTTATATATGCGTATAGCAAATAACTTAAAGTTAGGTATCTTGTTAGCTAACCTAGGTTAAGCGGGTGTATATAGGGGACTTATAGTTCTGGCGGTATTTATTTTTTTAGGGATAGGGTAGTAGTCCAGTCTTCCAAAATCTCCGCTTTGTTTATTGTGTATATTGGGTCACTAGTATTAGGCACCTCTTCTACTATTAGCTAACGGTATCTAAGCGTTGGCCTTATAATGCGTCCGCATGGTGCTACTTAGTCACAATTAGGAATGTGCCATAGGAGACAGTTATAGGTATAGTAATTGGAGTTAAACTTAAGCTCTAGAGCGGGGAAGTCTACCCTTAGGTTATATTTTTTAAGCTAGGGCATTCCAAGAATTACTGGTATAGAGGGTAATAATTTCATAATATAGAAAAGCATAGATTCTATATAGTAGCCAATTATCATTTTTGCTGTAAAGTAATAGGTAATAAAGCTAGATAGGAGTCCATTAGCAAGGCAAAGTAGTTTTAGGACTAGGAGTCTTTTCATTGTAATATTATGCTTTTTTATAAGCAAGTCTTTGTCTGTAAATGCTGGTGCTATACTACTAGTATCAACAAGGCTTACTATTTCAATAAAAACTTATAGGAGTGGGTTGCGTAGTGAGGAGAGGTAGGTCTAAATAAGAATAGCATTTCTATTATTGTTTACTGTTCTAAGGTTAAGTGGTAGTTAACTTAAAATAAGGTCTAACTAATCTAGTAGTATAGATCTAATCCTTTTATCCTCCTCCCCGTATGGTTCTAACCCTTAGAGGCGACTTAGTCCAAGGGTTAGCCTTTTAATAACTAACTTATGGGGCTTGGCTGGTGGCTATGGTCTTAGCTAGTATATCCTAACGTATCGGTCTCCAACGGTATATATATGCTAGAGGGTACTTTACCGATAATATAGCCGGTCTTACGATTGGTAGCGACATAAAGCACTTGTCTATAGTTCGCGTATAGGACCATCGGCTGGGGCTATATTAGGGAAGGCCATTATAGGGGCGGGTTTCTGTGTCTAAACTTATGTCCTTGTCCGCGGTTACTGTTTTGGTTGCTATTCCCTCTGCTAAAGAATCTACCGCGGCTAGGAGGAGGTTGGCGCGGTAGCATTAGAAGGGGATTTGGGTTTATTTTAAGGTTATAAGCATCTTTCTAGTGGCTAGGTTAACTATATGCCATACAGAGTCTGTTATCTATGTGGTGTCTTTAGACGTCGTTAGGGAGGCTACTACTACCGCTACCGAATTTAACGGCATCAAGGTCTATTAGGTCATTCTATAGTACTAGTGCTAAGGTGTTGTTATTAGGTAATATAGGTCAATAGCCGCCAGCGGTACTTAGCTTAGCGGTATTCAGCTTTATATAGTAGGCATAGTTCTATAGGTTATAAGTAAACACGTCTATCTACTTACTCTAGCCTTTATAGTCAGCATCGCCGATCTTATGGCTAAGGGTAAGGGCTAGGTCTTTTATCTTTAGTAAAATATTCTTCTTAAGTAAGTCCACTTTTTGTTCCTTAGTCTTGTTTGCTTTAATTATTAACTTATTAAGCTCTGCTTTCTAGGACTAGTAGTTATACTCGCCCTAGCTTAAGGTATCCAACTTATTTTTAGCCGCTTGGGTTGTATTAATAGTCTTATAGTGCTTCCTTATATACACGAGCATAGACTCTCGGTTGGAGAAGGTCTATTTACTTAAGTTATTTGGGTATATGCGTAGTATATCAAGGCCATGCTTGATATAGTTATAGGCCTTATCTATTAGCATGTCTGATATATAGAGGATTTCGTCTATTGGAGTCTTAAAGCACTTTACATCTCTCTAGAAAACGCCTTAGATCTTTGTTTCCCATATCTTAAATTTTTCTTATTTTTTAATTGGTGATCCCTTGCTATCAAACAGGGTTAGATCTTTTACTTCACGCTTTTTTCTACAGGGCTCGGTTAAAAGAGGGGAGCTAGTAGCTATATTCTTCTCGGCAATAGTCTGGGTAAGTATAGTAATCTAAGAGCTTAGACTTTATATGGTCTTAGTATATATAAGAGCTTATTATTTGTTTTATTATACACATAGTTTAAGCGTCTTAAGGGAGTTAATTCTATACTAAGCTTCTTTAAGTTGAGACTTTATAGTTTGGCCTTTGTTGTAGACGGCTTAGAGGCCGTTCTCAACGCTAGTTAAAAAGGTTATATATATAGAAAGGTGCTAGAAGGTTCCTACCACATTAAGGTCCTTAGGGTACTCTAGGCCATTCCTAATTACCCAGGCAATGTAGGTGTGGGAGGTATTAAAGAGGCAGGCAAGCGCTTCGCATAGGTTCGTTAACGGGGTATTATCCATATTGTGGTCGCCCATTTTAAGGGATCTAGGTAAGGCAATTGAAATCTATAAGGCTGGCTATAATGCTAAGATTGTCTATAACTGTACTAAAATTGTTTAAGATTATACTAAGATTGTCTAGGACTGTGCTGGGGTTGTCTAGGACTATAGTATAGTATTATTAGTTACGCCGGGTCGCGATTACACTAGGAAAACAGAGACAGTATACTTAGGAAGAGGGAAAAAACAAAGGTCGTAATAGGGCGCAATTAGAGATACTATAAACTGTCACAGTACTGTAATGCAAGTAGGCTAAATAACTACATTGTGGTATAAAGAGGAGAAGAAGATGGAAAAGGGGTATTATATACAAATAGTAGGGCCAGCCCGCCAAGGCGCTAATGGTGGGCCAGCCAACAGTAGGAAACAGTACGAGATAGTGTACAACAGGTCAGTGCTGTGACACTAAACGCAAGAAATCTGAATACAAAACGACCTACTAAGAAACTTAATTAGAAGAACGCTGGCCCTTATAAGGTTGAAAAAGTTGTCTCTCCTTATGCCTACTAACTAAAGCTCCCTAATACAGTTAAAATCCACCCTATATTCTATACGTTAGTCCTCCGCCCTGCCGCCCCTATATTAGACGCCCTGCCTAGACAGATCCAAGACCCTCCCCCACTAGTTAAAGTGGATGGTGAGGATAAGTACCTTATTAAAAGAGTTAACGATATTAAGTACGACAAACGGAAACGTAAATATATATACCTTACAAAATGGAGAGGTTTTACTAAACCCTTATAGGAACCTGCCAACTCTATAGGACTTATATAAGCCGCAGAAGACTTTTATAAACTCTACCCAGAACTACCACAGCCCCATCTCGCAGATGCTCGAGTTTAAAAAGGGGGTACTATTATGGGACACCCCTGTGATACCTTATACACGTCTACCTGTTTCCACTAACTAAATAACTAAAGACTGACTATAAGACGGTAATCTAATAGCAATCTACCGTATTTCGCCGCAATCTACCGTCTCTACTATTAGAGTTATTAACTGGCAACTTTAAGGACCTCTAACTGCTAAATTCTACTAAGTTCTACTAAAACCGCCACCTAAGCTCTACCCTGCCTGTGTATAGTATAGTACCCGTTAACCTAGCAACTAAGCAAACGTTATATACCCTTTTTCCCCTATTTCCTACTTTCCTTTCCTTACGCAACGTCTTGACTTTATTACACAGTTTATGTATATAGCTTAATAATATCTACTTCGCTATATATTATCATCGCTTATGCTCACTCCATAACAATACGTAATTAACCTACTTAGCAACTTTAAAAGTTAAATAATACATAGTTAACCTACTTAATAACTTTAAAAGCTAACTATATGTTCCTTAACACGCAGTTAACCTACTTAGCAACTTTAAAAGGTAACTATATATTTCTTAACATGTAATTAAGGTAAAGTTATATACTATATATTTAACTATTATATATTATCTAATATAATCTTATACAATCTTATATAGTTTTATTACTTAGAGGCTCTATATAAGGCTCTATATAAGGCTCTACACAAAGCTCTATATAAAGCTCTATATAAAGCTCTATACGAAGCTCTATACGAAGCTCTACACGAAGCTCTGCGTATAGAGGCTCTGCACGAAGCTCTGCGTATAGAGGCTCTGTATAACGCTCTGTATAAAGCTCTGCACGAAGCTTTACACGAAGCTCTATATACAGAGGCTCTGCACGAGGCTCTGCGCGAGGCTCTGCGTACGGAGGCTCTGCACGAAGCTCTACACAAAGCTCTGCGTATAGAGGCTCTGCACGAAGCTCTACATAAAGCTCTACACGAAGCTCTGCACGAAGCTCTGCACGAAGCTCTACATATAGAGGCTTTGCACGAGGCTCTGCGCGAGGCTCTACATACGGAGGCTCTGCACGAAGCTCTATATGAAGCTCTGCACGAAGCTCTGCACGAAGCTCTGCACGAGGCTCTGCGCGAAGCTCTGTATACAGAAGCTCTACACGAAGCTCTATACGAAGCTCTACACGAAGCTCTACACGAAGCTCTATACGAAGCTCTACGTATAGAGGCTCTGCATAAGGCTCTGCGCAAAGCTCTGCGTATAGAGGCTCTATACGAAGCTCTGCATCGGGTCCCCGCTATATTCCTAATAGCGTCTATACGTGTCTCTGCCTATATAGCCGCCTTATTTTTTTACCCTTCTTTCCTTTCTTATATCCTCCCTACCTAGGGAGGTACTAGAACGGCAGCCAGCAGAGGACCGTTGCTAGAACTAGATAACTATCGCTAGAACTAGACAACCGTCGCCAAAACTAGACAACCATTACCAGAACTAGACGACCGTCGCAAGAGCCAGACGACTATTGCTAGAGCCAGATAACTGTCGCTAGAACCAGACGACCGTCGCTAGAACTAGACAACCTGTCGACCGGATATCCGTGCACCGGTTATAGGAATTGAATGAGGACTCTGTCTATTGAAATGTGGTTCTAAGACCTCTATATATACACAAGGAAAGGTGTAGGAAAGGAAAGAGAAGGAGGGTAGAGGGTGGTAATAGAAACAAGGAGTAGATAACCAAGTCAATGACTAACTCAACGACTGACTCAATGACTGAGTCAACGGGTAGGTAGCTGAGTCGGGGCAGTAAGGACCTAATTTAGGTCGACACACCCCCCTAGCTAACCAACTGGGTGACGATCAGCTGGATATACCTAAATAGGAAATATCTATGGTGTTAAACCAAATAGAAACCATCTAAAAGAAAAACTTAATAAGGAAATCGTGCAAATTAGTTAAATAGTACAATCAAATCTAACTATAATAGAGTCTTAATATTAACCAAATTTAGTTATTAAATGAAGCTTTTGTGCTTCTGCCTTAATAGGGCCTTCGTGAGACCGTCAGCCGTTATATTAGTAGTAGGAACCCACTTAATCACAATTAAGCCTTTCTAAACCTCTTAGCGAAGCCAGTGCTGGTGGATATCTACGTGACGAAGCTTCGTGTTTAACTAAGGTCCGTTTTTAGTAAGCAGTTAAATCGTCTGTTAATTGTTGTAGCCAATTGTATGCTCCTTACTCGTGTGGAGTTGTATATCTTAAAAGAAGCGCTGCTACCAAATTAATTCGGTAGCTGCGTTTGATAGAGCTTTAAGCTCAGCTTTAGTACTTAATGTTGTGATAGTCTTCTGCTTAGTGGAGCGCCAGTTAATTGCTCCCCCAAATAGTAAAAATATAAAGCCTTCGGTGCTCTTCTAACTAATAGAATTATTGCTAAATACAGCGTTGCTTGCTTGGACGATGATCTAACTTCTAATATTCCTGCTTAAGTATTTAATCGCAAGAGTTTTCTTTTAATATAGGTATGCAATCGCTTAATTGGCTACGGCTTTATGCAGGGGCAATAGATTGCAAAGGAATTCTAAGAGCTTGCTTAAGGCTTAAGCGGCGTTAGGTTATATAATGTAGGTGGCGTAGAGTAGCGATCCAACCTTCCTTTAATACATATAGACCTGCTACTTAGAGGCCTGTTTTGGATTAGGCAAGAGATCTTCCGTACTTATTAGTATATATACTGGTCGAAAGTCTTTTAAATGGAAGGTGCTGGCGATCTTGTTAATGTAGGAATCCTAGCAAAGCTAGAGCTTCCGTTAAGGTTAATTACGAAGGACTCTAATTCCTAAGAACTAGGTTAGTTCTCCTAGGTTCTTAATCTTATACTTTATCGTTAGCTGTTCCTTAAAGAGTTAAAGCTTTGGTAAGTCTTCTATACGGCAGGCTGCTATAATGTCGTTAATATAGAAGAACATAATTAGCCAGTTATTATAAAACAGACACGATTTTTTATTAACTGCCGCTAGACCTAGAGACGTTAGGGTAGTTAAGAACTTATTAAGCCAAAGCAGTGGTAATTATTAGAGGCCGTATAGAGCTCTTTAAAGGAGCAGACACCTGCCCTTCTGTTAAAAGCTATCTGGAAACTTGATATAGACTATCTTATTAATAAGGCTGTTGGCGAAGGCGTTAACTATATCGCACTGCCAAGTCTCTAAATTAAATGCAGCGACGATTGCTATTATGGCTCTGAATATTTTTGCTGTAAGGGTTGCTGTATATATGTTCTTTTTACTAAGTTGTTGTAAGTTACCTCGTATATAAAGACGGGCTTTAAATTTAACAAGATATCCATTAGTGTTAAACTTATAAGTAAACACCCAGGTAATAGGTATGACGTCAAGCGACGCTGTCCATTTAACGGACTCAAATGTCCCTCGCTGCTCAAGATTATTATATTCCTTATTAGCGGCTTCCGTGAAGCTATCTTTATATAGGTAAGCTTAAAGCTCCTTCTAGCTGCGTAGTAGTAGTAGAAGCTTATTACGGTGTAATCGCTTCTGGTTATGTCTAATTCCGGTAGCAAAGGCTCTGTAGAAGGCAGGAAGGGTATCTAATTACTTAATATTTGTTAGGTAAGCTACTTGACGCGTTAAAAGCTTCTTAGTTCTTTTGCCTTCTATAATATTAACATCGCCTATATCGCCTATAATCTCCTATCTTAGACGGGCTTCTTCTTCAGGAATAAGTTTAAATTGGGGTCTTTAATTAATTAAAGAACTTAATAGCTCTACATTTATAGTATTTAATTGAGGTTCTAGCGTCTTAGCTAGGGTAAGAAGGCCAGGTGTAGAGTTATCCTTTAAGGATTGTGGGCTGATTATATCATCATTTTAATCTGTATTTTTATTAGCATCCACCTATTAACTTCTACCACTATCTACCTCGTCCTCCTTATCTAACGTCTCGTCCTCCTTATTTAATATCTTATTAAGCTCTTCCTGAAGCGTCCTATTGCTACTTAACACATTGATTACCTCCAAAATTTAATTAGCTTGTTTTTAGAGCAGATTCGCGAGATCTAGCTAACTGTTGTTATAGAGCAACTGCTTATTAAACGTCACGTCTCTTATTTAAATTACCTTTTTTTCGCTAGGTATATAGACCCTATAGATATTCGTTAACTGGTACCTAACCAGGTATCCAATATAAGCCCTTAGCTTAAGCTTTTATGTGTATGGGATGTTGTATTTAAGCGGGTAAGCTCTACAGCCGTATATTCGTAGGTAAGCTATATTTGGCTTTAATGGCGAGAACCCTAGTACTAACTAAAGCTTTTTAAAAGGTGTTATCTAGCCGAGCTAGGCGTTTGGTGTCCGATTAATTAAATACGCTGCAGCTCTAGTAACCTCTGGCTATAGTTCTTCTAGTAGTCGAGCTTTAATTCGTATATACCAAGACTTGATAATAATCACCCCCCTAAAACGTTTAGCAGAACCGTTCTAAGACTTTGTATATAGGGCCGATTTCTCTAATAGTATTCCTTTTTAAGTCCTCTAAGCGTCGAACTCGCCACCTAGGGACGTTTCGCCATCAATTCGAATTATTGCGATTTTTAGGTCATACTGACGCTCCACCCTATTCGAATATCGTATAATTGCTTACGTCATCAACAACTTATAGGCGAAGGTCTCTACCTCATTTATACGCAGATATTCGTCATAGAAGTGTATTGTCCAGATATAACCGTTGTACGCCACAATCTCTGGAAATAAGTCGATATGCACTTAGTAGAAGGGCCTGGTAGCCTTACTAGTAGGCGTTCTTCTTGATACAATTTCGTAAGCCTTGCTGACAGCACAGGTCTTACAGTTGATCGTCGCTGGACCTTAAAGTTTCGCACTACCTGCTTCCTAGGGTAAATGCTTGATCGTATTGGGTCCTGCATGGCCTAGTCTCTTATACTAGAGTTCGCCTAATATTTCCTAATTAGGAAGGGGGTCTCGCGATTAGATTGCGAATAAGGCCTTGCTTGGGGTCCTTAGTCGTGGTTCATTGTACTTAAGCATCAATTGGTTATAATAGCTCTCGCAAAAGGTAAACGTCTCATAATCGTTCTTGTAATATAGTAGGTTCCTTTTATTGTCCCACTATATGTTCTTCTTATTAAACTTCTTTAGGCAGGCTAAATTTGTATAAAAGGCTAGTATATATGCTGCGCTAGCTAAGAAGATCTTTCTGGGACCTAATGGCGTCTAGATAGTAATAACTGCCGTCCTTATACCCTTAATTAGATCTATGCCCGTTCCGGTATATATAAAGTCATTACTTAGTCGAAGCTCGTCGACGAACCTCGATTAATCGTTAATGACATATATCGTGGTTCCGCTGTTAAGAATCACGCTATTGCGTAGCTTATAGTTAGTGCCTACTTTATAGGCGCCTATTTAATATACTATAAAGGTACTATCGTCTTTCTTTTAACTTCTGTCTTGGTTTAGTGTAGCTTCCTTTTCTAAAGACTGCTTCCTAACCTTCTCTAGTATTCGCTTGTGCCATTCTAGGGCGTTAGTAATCTTTTCCTCAACCTTTTTAGCCGTAGCTTTGTCTAATTTCCAGTCCTTTAATTAAACCGACTTGTTGATATAAGGACAATCTTGGAACCAGTGAATAGCTCCATAGTAGCACGTCAGGGTATCCTTCTTCCGTGCTAACTTAGAAGGGGTAGGAGCCTTGTCCTTAGGAGCCTCGTCCTTAGGAGCCTTATTAATTAACTTACCCTAAAAGCTTACTACATTGGCACTAAACTAAGCTCTATTCTTTTGCTAGGCAGTGTCTAATCTTTAATAGTCCCGATATATATCAACTATTTGATGTATAGATAACACGTGGTCTTTAGCCCAGTTGTGTTTGTTAAATTTAACCCTCCACGTTAAGGCCTAATTTGGTAATACTAGCTCTACCGCTATTAGAAAGTCTCTGATTACTCAGTCGCCTTATACGTCCGGCAGCTTAATCTTTTTATAGTCGTTATACGTCTTCTCCTACTGCTGTAGCTAGGCCTCGAAGTTCTGGTTCTTCGGGCCCTTTTTAACCTTGGCGTATTGAGTGGATAGGTAGAGCTAACGTGCTATATTAGTAGGGGCAACTCTCTCCTTAAGAGCCACTAGGGTGTTGTACACTAAGTTAACACTTAGTATATAGGTGTTGTTAAACGGACAACTAGGTATAAGAACTCTGTCTATTAAAGAGGGCTTTAGAGCCTCTATATATACACCAGATAGGTGACAAATAGGTTGCAAATAGAATGACGACTATGTCGTTATTCGGTAATGGAAACAAGTATTTAGACATTTAATAAGACATTTGATAAGATATACGAGGTAAGGAGTGGGGTATTGAGATATAGGGTTCTAGACTTAAAGCTAGTATTAAGATGGTAGTAAGGAAATACGATCTAGTTTAACACACACCCCTAGCTACACAGAGCCTTCTGGGCTGCTGCAAAAAGTTATGATGTTAATTTGGTGTTAAATTTTAAGAAATCCCCTATAGAGTTACCTTGCCTGAATATTATCCAAATCGAATTAAATTAGATCCTTAATGTTAATAAGGTTCAATTATTAAACAAACATCTTATGCTTTTAATAAGGTAGAGCCTTTGTTAAGCCGTCTGCTATTATGTCCGCAGTAGGACCTATTTAATATTAATCCTTCCTTTATAGACTTCCTAGCGGAGCTAGTGGTAATAGATATTAACGTGTTGGAGCTTAGTGTTGAGCTTAGCGTCGCTTTTAGTAAGGAGTCGTATTGTCTGTATATTATTATAGTAGATTACTTGCTTTTTATTAATATCGAATCCGACTTCTTTAAAGAATCGCTGCTACCAAATTAACTTGGTAGCTGTATGCGATAGAGCTAGGAGCTCTGCCTCCATGCTTGATTTTGTTACTGATTTTTGCTTAGTCGATCGCCAGTCAATTAGTCCTCTAAATAAGGTAAACAGGTAGCCTTCTATGCTCTTCCTATTAACTGGATTGTCTCTAAATAATGCGTTGCTTGCCCTTGCGAAGATTTGGTTTATTATATTCTCCTTTAAGAACTTAATTGCAAGGGTCTTTGATTAATAGAGATAGGCAATTGCCCTTATAGCAGCTCCGTTGTGTATTAGTAACGGATTTCATAAGAATTCCAACAGCTTGCTTGCCGTTTTTGCTACATCTAGACGGGTAATATTTGCTATATAGAGCATTAATCCGACCTTCCTCTGGTATAGATAGGTGTCCTACTTTAAGGCCTGTTCCGGATTTGGGTTAAGCTCCTTAATTCCCATAGGTGTGTATACCTTATAATAATCTTTAACTTTAAAGCTTATTGCGATCTTGTTAATATAGGAGTCCTAGCTAAGCCAAATCTTTCTATTCTCTTAGTCGCGAATAATTTGAATCCCTAGGAACTAGGTAAGGTTACCTAGGTCCTTTATTTTATACCTTTTTATAAGGTGCTCCTTGAATGTTTTAAGCTTAAGTAGGTCCTTCTTCCTATAGGCAGCTGTGATGTTGTTAATATAGAAGAAGACTATTAGCCAATTATTGTAATATAGGCAAGGCTTCTCCGCCACTAGCTTTAAGTTTTCCTTTTTTAGTGTTGTAGTCAAGTCACTATACCACAGTAGAGGTAATCGTCGCAATCCGTAGAGCGCTTATTAAAGTAGTAGGCACTTGCCCTTAATTAGAAATCTATCTAAATACTTAATATATACGACCTTGTTGATCTTGCTATTTGCAAACGCGTTAATGGCGTCGCCCTGCTAGCAATCCAGGTTGAATATTACAATGATAGCTATTAAGGCTCTAAATGATTTTGCTGCTAGAGTTGCGGTATATATATCCTTATAAACTAACTCTTATAAGTCACCTTTTGTGTAAAGACGAGCCTTGAACCTTGTTAGATATCCGTTGTTATTAGTCTTGTAGGTAAATACCCAGATAATAGGCATAGTTTTAATATGGATTGTCTTGTTAACAACTTAGAACGTTCCTTGATTTTAAAGGTCCGCGTATTTCTTTTTGGCAGCAGCTATGAACTCTTCCTTATATTGATATCTTTAAAGCTCCTTCTAATTCCTAGGCGGTGGTGGGAGTTGATCACGGTGCAGCTTTTTATAAAAGGTAAGCCCTATATTAAAGGCTAATCTTTAAGCTTAAAGGCTTTGGTTATTAGTAACGTTAGTAAGAAAACCTGTATAGGTTTTTAATTAACCTTTAAGTCTCTTTCCTTTAACTACGTTTTGCTCTTCTATATCGCTATTAATCTTCTTCTCTAGCTTAGATTTATTAGTTGGAACTATAATATAGTGCGGCTTCTTTGCCGAGGTCTTTAAGGACGGTAGTAGAGGCTCTAGTAAGTTAGGTTCTGGCATCTTATCTAGGGTAGAAAGCCCTAGAGCTAAGTTATCTTTAGAGCTTAAATCTTATTGCTTACTACTTTTAGTATTAGGCTCCTCTTAATTTCTACTAGAATCCACCTGTTGTCTTCCTTTAGTATTAACTCGAATCTTATTTAAAGTCTTATTGCTTTTATTAAATAACAATTCTAATTTGTCTTAGAGATTCTCTATTTAACGGATATTAATAATTTCTAACATTTGGTTAGTCCTTACTTGGAGTATATTCACAAGATCTAGCTGTGAGTTATTATAGAGCAACTGCTTATTAAACTTTATATCTCTTGTTCTAATGACCTTCTTCTGACTTGGAATATAGATTCGGAAGATATTTATTAAATTATACCCTACTAGATATCCTATATGGGCCCTTAGCGCGAGCTTGTTTAGGCGTGGAATATTATATTTAAGAGGATAGGCCCTACAGCTATAGACTTATAGGTGTCCTATATTGGGTTTTAGTGGTATTATACCTATTGCTGACTAGATTTTCTTAAAAGGTATTTTCTACCTAAGTCTTCTACTAGGCGTCCGATTGAGTAGATAGGTAGCTACTTTATAGGCTTCTGGCGTTAGCTCCTCTGGTAGATGGGCCTTAATCCTTATACACTAAGCCTTCTATATAATTACCCCCCTAGATCGTTCCACTGGACCATTCTATAATTAAGTATTGGGTGCTAATCTTTTAAGAGTGATTTCTTATTTAGCTGTTTAATCCTTAAATTTGTCTCTAAGAGATGTCTCTCTATTTGTGTGGATTATGGCTACCTTGAAGCCGTATTGTCGTTTAATGATATTGCAATATATAATGACTCTTTGGGTAAGGGATGACTTCTTAACCATTGTATCTACCTTATTTATTCACGTTGCGTCGTTAAGGAAGTGTACTACGTACTTATCGCCATTGAATATAACTATTCCGGGTATTAAATTAAGGTGGATTTTGTAGAAAGAAACTATTAACTAAGTTGGTGTTCTTCTAGATATTACCTTGTAAGCTTTACTTACTCTACATGCTTTACATTCTACTATTATTGGGCCTTTTAGAATCGCGCCTGTTACTGACTTAAGTAGTTGCATAATTGCTTCTTTTTTTGTATGGCCTAATTACTAGTGCTATACGTGACCTTCTACCTGATTTAGTAGAGGCTTTAATAAATGCTTTACTGGTTTTAATTAAGTTGTAAAGGAAGCCTCTAGTAAGTCTTTCTTTGGCTTATTATATTTAATGGTTTTCTGACCATAGTGGTAGCTATAGTAGGCGTACGTTATATTGTCGCTATAGTAAAGAGTGTTCTTTTTATTGTTCTAATAGACGCCCTTATTATTAAGCTTTTGGAGGCATACTAGGTTAGTATGGAAGCCTGGTATAAAGGCTGCTCCTAAGAGCTGTATCTACCTCTTCCCTTTTGAGTGGTTAATTGTGACTATAGCTGTGCTATAGCCTTCGATTTCTTTAATATGCGAGCCTATATAGATGTGGTCTGAGGTAGGCTTAATATTGCTAATGAATCTAGCTTAATTGTTAATGATGTGTAGGTTGGTTCCTGAGTTAAGAATAACACTGTTATAAAGCTTATAACTAGAAGCTATATTATAGGCTCCTACTTAATGAACTATAAAGCCTCCATTAGGCTCTTGAGAGCTCTACTAGTTGCCATCCTTTGGCTTCTTATTGGCTTGATTATCCTTTTTAATTTGCTTAATACAAGCCTTAATTTTAGGCGTTGTATTAGTAATCTTTTTATCTACCTTCTTCTAAATTTCGTTACTTGGTTTAAACCATAATAGGCAAGGAATTGACTCTAGAATATACTAGCACTTGTTAAAGTAGTGACGCTTTCCATATAGGCACTCTAGCGGCAGTCGCCTTTTCTTCTTTTGCTTATCTGCTAACGATTTAGTCTTTGACTTAGGCTTTGAATTTAGTGACTTGCTTAACTCGTCCTTAAAGGTGGCTGCGAAGGATCCTTGTGGGGTTTTGCCCTTTTAGGCAAGCTCCGTACAACGGTGATTTTGGTAGATTTTAATCAGTTTAAAGAAGCTAGGAAGCTTCTTCTTCTTCCACTTTATCCTTTTAAGCTAGTTCTTCCAATATTCGGACTAGCTTGGTGTGATTAAATTAACTGCGTATACAAAGTCTCTTACTAAATGGTTACTATTTATTTTAGGTAGACCTAGCTCCTTATATTTAGTGTATACCTTCTCCTACTCCTCTAATTAGATCTCAAAGTTCTGGTTCCGAGGCGCTTTCTTAAGCTTTGTATACTGGGTAGCTGCTCGAAGCTTTTGGGTGTTATTAGTTAGAGTAATTCTCTGCTTTAGTAACACCAAGATATTATAGGTGGTGACGCATTTAAATATGTAGATGAGGTAGGTACGTGAGATTAAGCTTTAGATATAGCTGCGTAATGTATTAAGAGCTGATAGCTGTTTTCTGTATAGCTTTATATCTTCCCTATAGTTGGCTTTAAGTGTACGGAGCTCCTCCTTCTCCTTCTTATCTAGCTCTGCGAGCTTCGTTATCCCCCGGCTATTGGCATCCTTGGGTGAGGCTCAAATAGGTTCTTTAAGCTTTGGCAATTTAGTCTTGGGTGTTAATAGGTTAATATACTCCTAGAGATGATTATTATTTGCTTTTAACTTAATTACCTTAATCTATTCGTCCTAATTGTTTGGGCTTGTAAGGATTATGGATGATATAATAACGGGTTTAGTTTCTTGTTGAGAATTTATTGTTGTGGTTGTCTATAACTAGGATAATAATTAATTAGAATAAAGGCTTTGGAATTAAAGATAATTTAGTAGATAGACTAGGCTTATAACTGTTAAACGGACAACCAGGTATAAGAACTCTGTCTATTAAAGAGGGCTCTAGAGCCTCTATATATACACCAGATAGGTGACAAATAGGTTGCAAATAGAATGACGACTATGTTGTCATTTGGTAATGGAAACAAGTATTTAGACATTCGATGAGACATTCGATGAGACATACGAGGTAAGGAGCGGGGTATTGAGACATAGGGTTCTAGACTTGAAGCCAGTATCAAGATGGTAGTAAGGAAATACGATCCAGTTTGATAGGTGTTAAGGTTCCTGGTTACTACACTAGTAATATAGCTTTGTAGAGAGGTTAAAGCTGTCTTCTTCCTCTTGTATTCCTTCTCTGCCGTCTTATGCTTTTTATGGAGAATTCGAAGCTCGTCCTTCTCGTCCTTAGAGAGAGTTGTATAGGAGGTTGTTCCTATCTTCACATCTAAAGGCTTAGGAAAGGCTGGTTTAATTAATTAGGGCAACTAATCCTGTTTAGTTAAGGGGTTGACGTATTCCTATACGTCTTCTGTTCGAGCTTAAAGTCTAATAAGGTCGATCCATTTGTCCCAGTTAGCTTAACTTAATAATATTACCGTTATGGTAATGGTCTGGGTAGGTGGTTAAGAAGTTATGTTAAAAGGTGCTTACAGAAAGGATGAAGAATTTAATAAATAAGTAGCAACTTAATAAGGGGTATAATTAATTAAATAGATCAATTAAATCAATCAGTTAAACAGGGGCAATACGGCAAGTAACCCGGGCTTATAACTGTCAACCGGATATCCGTGTACTGGTTATAGGAATTGAATGAGGACTCTATCTATTAAAATATGGTTCTAAGACCTCTATATATACACAAGGAAAGGTATAGGAAAGGAAAGAGAAGGAGGGTAGGGGGTGGCAATGGAAACAAGGAGTAGATGACCGAGTCAATGACTGACTCAACGACTGACTCAATGACTGAGTCAACGGGTAGGTAGCTGAGTCGGGGCAGTAAGGACCTGATTCGGGTCGACACAACCGTCGCTAGAGCTAGACGACCGTCGCCAGAACTAGACGACCGTCTCTAGAGTCAAACAACTGTCGCCAAAACCAGACGACCGTCGCTAGAGCTAGACGACTGTCGCTAGAACTAGACGACCGTCGCTAGAGCTAGACGACCGCCGCCAGAACCAGACAACCGTCGCTAAAACTAGACGACCGTCGCTAGAACCAGACGACCGTTACCAGAACTAGATAACCGTCGCTAGAACTAGACGACTGTCGCCAGAGCTAGACAACCGTCGCTAGAACCAGACGACCGTCGCTAGAGCTAGACGACAACGACTAGCCAGCGAGCACTATAAACGATTTAATTAATTGATCGAATTAAGGTAGCATAGACAGGTAGGCATAAATAGGGAGATGCTAACGGGTAGGCAGATATAGACAGGTAAGTAGATACAGACAGGTAAGTAGATGTAGATAGGTAGATAGATGCTAACAGGTAGGCAGATATAGATAGGTAGGCAGATATAAATAGGTAGGCGATGCAGATAGGTAGGTAATACAGACAGGTAAGTAGATACAGACAGGCAAGCAGATACAGATAGGTAGGCAGATGCTAACAGGTAGGCAGATATAGATAGGTAGGCAGATATAAATAGGTAGGCAATGCAGATAGGTAGGCAATACAGACAGGTAGGCGATATAGGTAGGTAGATAAGTTAATAGGTAGATAGGTAAAAGAGAATCATCGCTATATTATATTAAATTATCTAAAATAATATTATTTATTTTGCTAGCCTTATAAATAGCTTTAAAGTAGCTTTTATTTATTTAAAATATGTTATTAGTATAAAAGAGGTAAATATAATTATAGTTGCCAAATGCGCAGATTACCGGCAGGTTGCGCGCAGGTTGCGCGTAGGCTGCGCACAGGCTGCGTGTCAAAAAAACACAACATAGGCTAGTCGGTCAAGTTGCTAAATAACCTCAACTACGCGCCAATTGCGTTAACCACCAACCATTGAGGCCATTGAAAGGGTACCATATTTTGCCAATATATAGGTGTTAATAAAGAACTAGAAGACCTAGAGGCCAAGCTATAAGCTAGACCACTAAATAGCTAGCCCCTATAAGATCCCTAAGAAGGTAGGGCACTCTTTTAAGGTTAAGCTACTAGAGTTAATAAAGATCCACCCTATCTTCTCTCTAGACTGACTGCGGAAGGCTATAGACAACCTATTACCTAAATAGTATAACAATTCCCTACCGCTAATTTAGATTACAGAGGATAAAGAATAGAAAGTTAAAGAGATTTTAGCAGTTAAGAAGGACCGTAGTACCTTAAAATACTATACAAGCTAGGTAGGTTAGGACGAAGATTTAAAATAGTACCCTATATCCAATTTTAAGTACTCTCTCTATAAGCTATAAGATTTCCACCTAGCCCACCTAAACCTCCTTAAACCACTATGTAAATTAGACAGCTAGATTAAATGCTAGGAAGAGGGGTTAGATAACTATAATAATTTAAACAACAATAAAGAACTTAGACAAAGCCTAAGGGCAAGCTTTTTTGGGAGGGGGGGGTAATATAACGGTGCTAGAGCGTGTTACCTGCTACATTGCCGTTTCTAAGGCAATTTACCACATTTCTGGGCAATCTACTAGCACTACTTATAGAGCTAGCCAATCAGGATTTTTCATGCCCGGCATGGAAAATCGCCATTGGCTCGCTTGCCACTAGCGCCTTAGCAACCTCTTATATCTTATTAGTCTACGACAGTCTTCTTCTCCTTCTTCTCCTTAGCTTAGTATTCTTGTATAGTAGCAATCTACAAGCTTTGGTTTAGAAGCATTTATACAAGCCTATTACATTTAAGACATTGTATAATTAATAGGACCATAAGAATTAACCCAGTGGCCATCTATATCCTTAGCAAGGTACCCTACTGTAGAAGTAGTAGCTCTACCAGTTTTATATAAAGTCACCTTAATCTTATATAGATGGCAATATTTATATAAGAAAACAGTTATTTTCTTACTAAATCTTTGCTTAGACTTGCTGGTAAGCAAGCAAAACCCTGCTTGCTTGCTTACTTGCTTGTCTTAGCAGTAAGCAAGCAATTAAGCAAGAGGCCTTATTTTGGGCAATCAAGCAAGTAAAGGAAGGGCTTGCTTGCTTGCTTGCTTGCTTGTTTATTGCTTATATATAGTTAATTTAGTAGTAGTGGTGGTTGGTAAGTTAATTTCTATTAGCTAAGGCAATGCAAATAGTGTAAACAAGTCCTTTTAGCCAACCGCTAAGCCTATTTAAAAAAAATTTCCGCGCCGACCTAAAGTCTTGCGCAGCTTACTTCTTCGATCCTCTACACCACGCCAAGATCGCGATATACGCGCTGCCTTTACAGCGTCTGCCTTATAAACTGCCTCCGAGCCGCGCGAACGAGCTTATACTACAATTGATTGATAGTGGAGGAGCTTAGTAGGCAATATATTGCTGCTGGGCGAAGCCATAGCGGATTTTCTATACAACTTCAGATTCTATACTGTCTTGGCAAGTAATTAACAAGTAAGCAAGCAAGCGGAGGGCCTTTAAATCGGGCAATCAAGCAAGTAAAGGGGTGTTTTGCTTGCTTGCTTGCTTATTAGCAAGTCTGTCTTTGATAGAGCCGCCAGCTATGGTCCTATATAAAGCTTAGAGTTGTAAGGAGGTCTTAATAAGGCCGTTAATATCTCTCTACACGGTCCTAATTAAGGCCTTTATATTTGTCCTTAGGGGGGGTTAATTCTAATAAGGCATTGGAACCTTCGTAGGCTTCGCTAGGCGCAATTTTAGGCGCGTTCTCTGCTAAATCAACAGGGCCAGCTTTAGTAAGATAGGGAGACATAATATAGGCAGTATAGCGATAGGAATTAGTGGGTAAAAGAGAAGACTTTAGAGGGTTAAGAAGAAGAAAGACGCGTTTAGATATTTATTTTTAGCGCGTATATTATATTACGATCGTGGTATATTACAGAACTACCCAAAACTCAATAACTAAGAACTCCCCTATTTGGACCTATTTTATTCACTCTTTCCCATTTTGGGATTAGCGTATACGCGCTCTATAAGAGTTACCACTAATATATAGAATAGACCTCTTCTCCCTCTAGACACTAATAACATAACTAATTAAGTAATTGCTATACCGTAGCTACCGAAGTGCTACTAACACTAATCAGTGATCACAGATTAGGAGACGGTACTATTTTAAAGAGGAATTAACCATAAAAGGCCTACCTACCTATGCAGAGAACCCTCGTGTGAGATTTGCTAGGGAATACGCGTTAAGAAGTAGACGCCTACCTATGCTTGTGTTTCTACGACTTAATTTGCATTTAAAGATTTAGAGGCCTACCTATGCTCATCTTTCTGTATTGCGTCTATTATGTATTCGCGGCACCTGCGTATCTTACTGTTTATCGCAACCTACGAACTTAATACGGCCTCTATACCGATAACTTTCCCTCCCTCTATACCTCTAAAAACCTTATAGTAACCGATTCTGCCTCCCTCCTTACCTCCTCCTATACAATAAATATGAGCTATAGCGGACTGGTTAGCAAAGCTAGAGAATAAGGATTAGTAGCCTAACGGCTTTAATTCCACAAATAAGGAAAAAGATAAGAGAGATGCTTTTATAAGACACAAATACTGGGTCTATAACCAATTATAGTTATAAGATAGTGATCTCTAGGAGTAATTTAAAGAAGACTTTAATAAATAGACGGCATAGCTATTTAATAAAGTTAACAAGATATACTTACGCAATTTATAAAGTGCTTTGCGTAAGTATAGAGTTTGGGTATATAAGTTAAATCACCCTCCTAAGCTAAATAACGCACTGTATAAATGCCTTTAGGAGGAAGAGCCGACTGCTTAGATAATACTAGAGATTTAATAAATAATACCAAAGAATAGAGAATTTAAGTTAAACCTTATAGCATATATGCTAAAGATAGGCGGAGTTAAAGTATAAGTTAGCAACCTTAATAACGTTAAATGATAACCTATGTAATACCAAAACTTACCTCCTCTACTCTTACTAGCAGACCATACTGCTAGAGATATTATTTCCCTTATAAAGTTGATTATAGTAGACAACAAATACAGCGGTTAGAATAATAACTTTAATATTAAACTTAATATCTTTAAGAATTACTGTAAGTAACTTAATATTACTAATAACGTAATAAAGGCAAAGGCATATTCCAATATACTAAAGGATAATGCTCTTAACCACTTCTTTACAAATTAAGTATTGTATAGAGAAAGTATACCTACTTTTACTTAACTTTGCGATGTAACATAAGCCTATTTTAAGAACGATAACTACCGCTACTCTTAACTTTAGTTATTTAACAGCCTTATACTAAAGGAAGTTATATTTTAACTAGAGAATACGGCCAAACAGAAAAAGGAATGCCTTAATATTTTAGTTAAAGACCTCTAAAAAGCATAGAATAGCGCCGACGAGACTATAAAGGGTAATGCCGCTTTATAACAGCGCTTAATTATTGCGTATTAAGACAACTTGGCTTGTAATTATATATGCTTTTAACCACCTAATATATTGCTAGCCTTAATTAACTCTCTTTAAAGCTTAATTATTACCTATAAGAGAAGTCACCTACTGGCTATAGCTGCCTATATTACAGGAGAAGATAAAGAGGAAGAAGTGTACTATATAGACCGCTAATACGTTTGTAATAATAATGATTATAATAATCGCGGTACCTTGCGATTTTAACACTTCCTACGATACCCTTAGAATCGTAATACTTAATACCTTTAAGAACAATACCCTTAAGACCAAAATCCTTAATTCTATAACCCTCGTAACTTATAAGTTAAGAGATGCTTTGTTTGTAAAAAATAAGGCTATTAGTCTACTAAATATTTAAAAGAAGAGCAAGAAGATTAAAAAGAGAAGTATAGACGTAAATATAGTTATACCTTTAATTAGAATGCTGCCTAATGGATTACCGAATATGAAGGCACTAAAGATAATAATAATCTTAATAACTTTCAGACCTTTATACTTAATCTTAAAGAAGATACTAAACACACCAAATACTTTATATTATTAATAGTTAAGAAGTTAAGCAACCTTATAACTTAACACGTATTTATAGGAGTAGTTTCTAATAAGTCTACTTTCCCTTTTATATATTTAACTACCTCTAAAGAGACCTCTTAATATAACTCTAATAAATAGTACGGTATTATAATTAATATAGGAGCAGTAAGAGCATTAACTGCTGGATTTAGCCAATATCTTGTATATAAGGAGACTATTAACTTAATAGCTATACTTAATACTTCTAACGCCGGCGCTATTAAGGTCAAGTTTGGAATTGGCTTAATATTATTAGTAGGTTCTCTTAAAGTGCAATCACCAGTAGGAGAGATTGTATTTTATATTATACGCGCTAATACCCTATTTCTTATAAGCCTGCGAGATCTTAACTCTCTGGGTTACTACTATAATAACCTTACTAATAAGGTAGTAACTCCTATATTAACAGTGCTAGTAGTATAATAGTTTGGTTACCTCTTCCTACTATAGGGAAAGACTCTATAGTAATTCGTTACTGTATTAATTACATTAATAGCATACTACTTAACGGCAATAGAGTTGTTATAATTATACCGTTATTTCGGCCATCCTTTAGTTGGGAAGTTATATGCTCTACTTAAGCGTTTAGGTTATAATATTAATAAAGAGATAATTAAGAAGCTAACTAAGTACTATTACTATTGTTAAAAGCACGGTAAATCCCTATATAGATTTAAGTTTAAGCTTCCTAACAATTTGGACTTTAATTATATGGTATTCGTTAATATCTTCTATATTAACGGCAAGCTAGTACTCCACGTTGTTAATAAGGCTATAGGATTTACCGCCGCCCAATTTCTAAAAGATATATCTACAAAAACCACCTAAGAGGCTCTTTATACTTATTGGCTTAATACTTATCTTAGTCCCCCTAATTTAGTTATATATAACGCTAGTACTAACTTTAACAGCTATAAGTTTTGTTAAAACGCCTCTATAGTTGCAATAAAGACTAAGTGCGTGCCTATTAAGGCTTATTGGAGTATTGGAAAGGTTGAATAAGGTTATATAACCCTTCTTCACGCCTACAAGATTATTTAAGAAGAGATAGGTTTAGATATCTCAAAGGAGGCATGTTTATAGATAGCTATTAAGGCGTTAAATAATTCTACGGGCCCTAATAGCTTGGTACCAACTCTATTGGTATTTAGTGCTTTTCTATAAATGTTAGACAGTGACGTACTAGCACCATTAATTTAACAACGTGCTGTCGCTATATGTAAAGCAATAGAAGAGATTACGAAGGAGAGAGCTAAGAGAATGGTTAACAACGCACTTAACACTTAAAACGGTCCTAATATAGAAGCTTTATATAACCTACCACCTAATTCCCCAGTGCTTATATACAGAGAGAAAGGAGGCTAGAAAGGCTTCTTCCTATTAATTAGAATTACTAGTAAGACTTATAAGGTTAAACTTTTATCTAAAGTTACTAATTTCCAATTAACTTATATTAAGCTATATTATAAAGAGAGTACAGTTAGAGACTTTAAGGGAGATTAATCTAACGGAGAGCAAGTTAATAAAGGAGAAGAGAAGCAAGAGGTATTAATTTAGCAACTATAACGCAACCACTAGCAACCTAAACGATTTTGTAGACCTAATATTACTGTCTATATAGCAATTCTATTATATACTGACTCCTGTACGAAGGAGATTAATAGCCTACTTAAGAAGGGTATATTTTAAATTACTAATACTTTTATAGTACTAAAAGGCACCTATATATTTAACTCCTAATTTGTTAATAATATTAAGAACAAGGGCACTAATTAAGCGTTTAAGAAGTCACGATTAGTTATATAAGCCTATAACAATTAGGAGAAGGAATTGGTGTTAATATAGTTACCTACTATTTAATAATTAAGTTAACGAATTATACTTATACTTATACCTTCTTTTCTTAAGGAAGGTGCCTCCCTGTACCTCTATAATATCTTATAAGCGTATGTATAATCTACCACTCTTTTAAATTGTGATTTCTATATTCGCCTACCTCTAGAACTCTTAGATATCTTATAACTTGGTAATAATACTATTATAAAGGTGATTAAGCCTCTATACGGTATTCTTAAGGCTGGTAACCATTAGTTCTTAATATACTACCTTTACCACACGGAGAAGCTTAAGATAAAGGAGTTTACCTACAACCCTTACCTCCTCTACACGCACGAAGCCAGAGTAGGAATTGTTGGCCTCTAGACCAATAATACTCTATTTATTAGAAATGAAGAGTTTATATAAAATAAGGAAATTAATTTTATAAACGCTAAGTTTATAGTAAAGGAATATAAGAAACTTATAACAAGTACTCTAATTAAGTTTAATAGTGGTTAAATTACTCTTAATAACGATAACTCTATTATATTTAACTAAATATGCTAGTGCGAGAACTTAAACCTTATTAACCTTAAAACTACTAATCTTATAAGTTTAAGAGGCACTAAGAGAGTTGCGGTCACCCTAAAAGATTAATATATTGCTTAACGCGCAAGAGGAGCGTATATTGCCTTTATATACTAACTAGAGTCTTTATTTAATCTTTTCTTTACGGCTTAAGTTACCAACCTAAAAGAAGGTAACGTAAAGAAGCTAAATAAGCGTTTACAATGGCAAATTAATAATAAGTTAAGAGGCCTGTAATTTATACCTTTAGACCTCCAATTACCTAAGATTATGGTATTTATAGATGCCTCTTTTGCTAATAACGCTGACAACACCTCGCAAATTGGCTTTATAATTGCAATCGCTGATAATAGTGGTAGTATGAATATTGTTTATTGGTCCTCTATTAAGTGTAAGAGAGTTACTTGCTTAGTTTTAGCCTCTAAACTATACACAATAGCTTATAGATTTAATTACGGCGCGGTCTTAAAGTCTATAATAGAGAAGATCTTATAGGTGGAGCTCCTGCTTATACTCTGTACAGATTCTAAGTTGCTATATAAATGCCTTATTAAGTTGGGAAGTACTTAGGAGAAGAGATTAATAGTTAACTTAATATGCTTGCGCCAATTATATAAGAGACGCATAATTACGGAGATTAAATAGATTAACGGCGACTTAAACCCTATAGACGCAATAATAAAAGCAAACGCTTATAACGCATTAAGAAACCTTATCAACATAAATACAATCAACTTAAATATAAAGGAATGGGTAGAGAGAGGTTAAGTAGTTAGTAAGAAATTAAGTGAACGTAGAATACAGAGACTGGAGTTAGATTTTAATATCACGTGCGGTATATTACGTGTACGGGTTATTAGGCCAATCACATAGAGAGTTGCTAGTATTTAGACCCATTTTATTTACTCTTTCCCATTTTGGGATTAGCGCATACGCGCTCTATAAGAGTTACCACTAATATGTAGAATAGACCTCTTCTCCCTCTAGACACTAATAACACAACTAATCAAGCAATTGCTATACCGTAGCTACCGAAGTGCTACCAACATCCCCCTTAACCAAAAACAATACCTATATCTTATATATTAAACAAGCAAACCAACTCAATTAAACGGGATAATATAGGGCTGCTAAAATCAGGCCTCTAGGCTTGATCGGTTATTTAATTACAAACCAAACAAGTAAACAAACTAGCAAACGGGGTTTGTTTATCAGCAAGTCTATCTGGCCATAACTATGGCGATCGGCCAAGTTCTGCCGTTTTCTGCCAGTACCTTAACAGGTAGTAATTTCAGGTTTAATGGGTAAGAAAAGACTTACCCTAAGACTAGTAATATATGCACACTAATCCTAGTTAAAATAGTTATAATCAATTTTAGCTTAATCAAGCCTCTACATATTGAGTGTTCAACTTGATCAGCTAGACGGCCCAGTTAATGGAGCTGATTGATTTGCAACTCTGACTTTCTAAGCATTAGTTTATAAAAAGCTCGCGATTATCTTCTTCCCAAATCACTTTACTTAATACCAACGCAAACATAATATCCCAAAAGCAGATTCGAGCAATCACTCTTGACCCCCGTATTCCACGCGAAGAAATGTGCGGCCGTAATACCCTGACTCGTCTCGATCGCGTTGCAGCTATCACCACTTTTAACAAGATAGTACTTGTTACAGTTGCTGACAATTCCAGGCTGCCGTGGCTGGGGGCCCGAAGATGTTGGGCTGGGTGTTGCAGAGCGCGTCGTGGGGGTACCAGGGATTGCGACGCAATAGTAGTAACCGACAAAGAGCGCTACAGATGTTATTAGCATGCATTGGATGACAGGAGAATCTTCGTGTAATGAGATCGACACTAAAAGTGGAGAGTCATACTGGTGCAGCTACTGCCAACCGCTGGATTCCAAGCTTCGAACTGTGCGACTGTGAAAGTACCAAAGGAGTTTAAGATGCTGGAGCAGGAGTCGCCTGACACGGCCTGATAGTATTTCGTACACGTTGAGATTATCCCTGTTTGGGTAGGCGACGGTCCAGTCGGCGTTGGCGACGTGGAGGTTGATTTTGTGGTAGGAGTGCCCGGGACTCCGACGCAGACATAGTAGCCGACGAAAAAGGCACTGCAGCTGGAGCCGATCGCCGGATTCCAAATGTAGCTGAGATTGTTTTAGTGTCAGTATCAAGAGGTGGAGGAATAGAAGTACGCACAAGTCTGCTAGAGTGAATGTACCGTATTTGTCAACAATCCCTTGACAGGTGTCGCCGAATACGACTTTATAGTAGTTATTGCCTATTGTACGTAAGTCTCGCCGAAATGATAAAAGGAAACTGTGATCATACAATTAGAAACGAGACCTGACTGCTCAGGAAGAGGCCCAGTTGGTGTTGCGCTAGTTGCTGGAGGCGCAGTGGGAGTTCCAGGAGCTGCGTTACTTGCAGTCAGCAACTGCACAATTATACTGTTGAAATTCAAGCCTTATCTAGTCCGGTCACTTACTCCCCACGCAGACGTAATATCCGGCCAATAAGCCCTGGCAACCTGAGCAAGCGTTAGAAGCCAGTTAAGATTCGAATGGGAAGAATGCTCACTATCTCCAACTGCAGGATTCCAGGAGTAGCTGAATCGTAGAGAAGTCAGAAATTGACAGATAAGTCAACGATTTTTGAGAGAACACAAATCTTGCAAAGTAAAAGTATGATACTTGTCGACAATGCCGCTGCATGAGTCTCCCGATTGGACTTTGTAATATGCATTGCCTAAGTCTAAAGTCGGTGGACAGCCACAGATAAGCAATTCATATCCTTACAGCTGGAAGCAATGCCAGATTGCTCTGGAGTTGGTCCTAAGGTGGTTGTACTGACGGGGCCTGTGGTTAACATAGACGCTGATGTAGATGCCGGTCCTTTGCCATAATTCTCTTCCACGCAGTAGGAATCCCCAATTATAAGACCAGAGCAATTAGATTTGACAGACGGATTATAGATGATGAACTGAGCTGTCGTAATGCCCCATGCTGCAGCAATCGAAGCGCAACTATCTCCACTCGCTGCGTCGATGAAGTATGTACAATCTGATATGGTACCTGAGGGAATTGGTCCATCTTGTCGACGGATTCGATGAGCTCTTGGAATAGCGTAAACATCACTGGCAAAAAGTAAAGCTGCAAAAGAGTGGAACAACATCCTGACGATGAGCGGACTGTTCCGGACCATGGAAGTGAGGATCGTGCTGACCGCTAACTGGCACCAAAAAGACCGGTCCGGTTGGCTGCGCCAATTAGGACAATATATAGCCTCAAATTCCGGTCGACAGATCGGCGTGGCACTCTAAGAGAACCTACCTATAGCCTTTTCATATACGACCGATTCCTCGTATCTCCACTAAGGAAGAAATGCTTACAGACCTTAATTTCCGAAGCAATTCAATGAAGAACTCCAGAACTGGCGTAAAGGTTCTGGTAAGGGGGCGAGGTCCTACCGGATGACTGCTCATCTCGTATATCATCTTCTCGTTAAAATGTAACCACACTCAAGCACCCATGCTTGAAATATACAGGACATTCCTACGAGTATTGGGGGCTGTTGAATGCAGGGATCAAAATGGGTAATTCTGGAAGATTTGTCAACGCCTTAGAAAAACCAGCGAGGTGGTACCTCAAACACGGCAATATTGCAACTGAGCGATGCAACAGAATGGATAAGTGCATATATAAAGACACGCCGATTGATGGAATAAGGTAAAGATCCACATTTATACGAACGTACCCGCTCTCCTCTCCTTCAGCATCCCTACTGCTGCTGATATCCGTGTGCTCAATCCTTCCCGCTTAAAGCTAGTCCAGCTTCAAAATTTTGACGTTGAAATTAGGAAGTGGGGTTTCGCTACGGCTGGCCTCAGCTGGAGACCCCTGCGACGCTGCCACATTCCGAGGTTCCTCTGAAATAAAGTGATTCCAATTTCTCTCGCAGTCGGCGCCCAGTTCTTAGAATAGCCCCTCCGAGCTCAACAGCGACTTCGTGGAATTGAACCACAGAGCTGCAAAGATGGCCGCACCATGGGGCACACTCGCTTTCGAATTCTTCTTACTAGTACGATTATCCACGCATCTATTGACAAAATCCTTGACTGACGTCATTGCTAACACAGGAGAAATGGGACGAAAGCTCGTCTGAAGCACCAGCCGAGCAGCGAAAGTCGCTCATACGCAAATACATCAACTTAGGTTACCAAGGCAGACATGTATAGTCACCTTTTCATAAATTTTGCGCTTTCCTAATGCTCTTCATTGTCGTTCCCGTCAGTTTCTGACCCTGAAAAGCACTACCACGGCCTCGTCCGCTCCGCTGAGGCACCTCACCCTTCAGAATCTCAAATCTCCACAATCCTTGCACCTCTTCGTACTCCATCGCAACGTGAAATGGCCCACCAGCGCGAAATAACCTACCAGAACAGTGACATAAACGCCGTATGGCTCCGCACAGACTACTCCCCCGACTCCGACGACCAGCACGAGGAGCTAATGTCAAAGTTTGATGTTGAAGACGCAGTTGGTTCTCGTCACAACTTACTCAATGACGCAGACCTGTACGACTTCGGGAACGAGTGGCAAAAAGTCTTCAGTGTGCTGCCCGAGCTGCTGGATCCAACAAATAACATGCTCGACACTGACTGGGTGAATCAGATGAAGGAGGATGTGATGAACGAAAAGTTCCCACCGCAAATTGAGCAGCTCATCGCCACAATCCGGCGTAACTTACCTCAGGAGCGTGTGGAGGAGGAGATATTCAATATCGTGCACTCGCCCGTGCAGAAGGCGCATGTGGTCAACTATCTGGTTATTGAGGACAAGCAAGCGCTGGAGAGTGGGGAAATGCTGGTAGTATTTGTGGACGATGTGGGGCAGGTGGTAAGGAAGAATCGCATGGATGGTTGGGAGGTGGACAGTTTGGGGGGGATGTGGATGCAATGTGCGTATGATGATGTTGAGATTTGGATGGAAGGAGAGGTTGGTGTAGACTATGTGGTCGGTGGGGCGAGGGGGCCGCCGTATTCGTCAGGGTAGAAGCTGGGATGTTAGAATGATTCAGGCACCTAATGAAATTGAAATGGATAAAATTTAAGCTGAAGAGGGTGGTTGTTGTAGTTCTTGAACAGCTACGCTGAATTTGATACCGTATGTACGAGTAGGCCTTGCCTCTTCATTATTACGCACTAATGCAGACGTAGTAGCCAAGATACAATTTCGAGCAATCTGATCCTGGGTAAGGATTCCATGTATTGAACTTAACTTTTTATTAGCTCGTCCCTCGAAACATGAATGAGGTGCGACTTACCTGATCAAGCGAAATATTGAAGTGGGTCGCAATCGAAGAGCACGTATCACTGGACTCGATCTGGTAATACCGTTTACAAGACGAAATAGTATTTGGCTCCAATGGTGACGGCGTCGCACCAGCTGCAGATGAGGTCGTCGATGCAATGTAGTAAGACGGGCTGCAGACAACTGGAAATTTTGTTGACGTCGGAATTGGCGCATCCGGGTTGGGGTTGCAATACGGATCCAGGAGATTTTCACAGGCGTCTGGGAGGTCGGCGATACTCCAACCATCCAAAGTTTGGTTGAAAGTAATGGGGCAGTATTGGGTTCTTTGTGCGATCAAGCTTGCCGCGGTGTAATTGACCGTGGTTGTGTGGGTCACGAGCGCGGGGAGCGTCGTATTGACGTACCAAGATGTAGTTATGTTGGGATATGCCGTTAAAATTGATCCTGTTTCGTAGGGACCTGGGAACATAGAGGTCATTGTTGCGGTTGTGGTATAGTTGTACGATGTAACCTGATAGATCTGTTCTCCTGGCGGACTTCAAGCAATCAGCATTAATCAAGCGTAGGGTCGTTTCGCGGGGTTTTACTCACGAAACGCAAATACTCCTTCCAACCATGGCGTCGAGATTGTCGCAATTTGCATGGATGGTCCTAGGGTAATGTAAGTTTCATGCCTCTGCAAAACCACCACGCACGAGAATGCCTACGGATTCCATGATGCCAATTGAACGGAAGTAAATGACTGATTGGCAACTATCTGGGCACACGTCTCATTTATCTGAACGGTATGCAAAGCGCATGAAGCAGTCAGGCATAGCGTTGTGCCCGCTGTTAGTGATGTACAGTTGTAATCAAGTTCATTGGCCGAGATCAGCCTATCAATAGCGATTGACTTTGCAGCGGAGATAGATTGGCATGTGTCTTGGTAACCGACGACATATTGACTGCCAGTACAGTTGAATGCTGGAGAAGCTGTTGGTGTTGCCGTTGCAGTTCCTGTTACTGTGGGAGAATAGTTGTAGGGGTATTCTGATGCAGGTACACCACACGAAGAGAGCAGGGACGAGTATCCATCTGGTTGAACCCTGGCTCTTCCATAGTCCGAGGCTAACATCACGGCGCCGTAGCTGAGGGAACAGTTGGAACAAGCTGATTTCGTACCATTGTAAAGAGCAGCAAGGCAGAATCCCGCTCTGCGCCGAAAAGAAGTCAGCATTCTGGGGAATTGCTAGGAAATCAATCCACGTACTCGTCCTGCAAGCATGTAACATTATAAGCCCAGGCCAAAGGATCCGCTACTGAAGGACCTGATTGCGGCGTACTGCCGTTCCACATTGTGTAAAGAGTGTTGCCGCATCGCAAGTCAACATTGCACTGGTAGCTCTGCCATTATGATAGCGGTTAGTGTGGTCCGCTCCGTTCAGGACGACTTGATATCAAATATCCCGAAGAAAAGCAGAACGCATAAAATTCAACTTGTAGAATATAATTACCCTTAGAGAACTTGCACAAGTTGGTGTGCAATACTGATTGAGAATCGCATTATCAAGCGATCTGCCACTGGAAATGAATCTTGCTGAAACTAGGTCTGGCGAGCATGTAATGTTAGTGCTTAGAGCTGCACGACAGCTTGCTGGTATAGCTGTCGGCAGAGCACCCGGACTAGACCATATTTGAATGCAATTGCCACCGAGGAAGAGCGAAGAAAGGGTCAAGAAGGTCCGGATAATTCTCAGTGCCATCGAGAAGGCCAGGCAAAGTAAAGAGAGTGAGCCCGGTTGGCAAGAACGAATGCTCTCAGCTAATATAGAGCGGCGTTTGGGACGCCTGCAAATCAGCAGCTCAATGATCAGAGGATTCCAGGGGCAGGCCCAGGAATCCACTCCTTCAGGCTGGCTGTCTACTGTGCATATCCATTGAAGCTTCGCCCAGATCCCTGTCGTGTTTGCCTAGCTCCACGAATGGGTCGGTGAAATCAATCTAGATCTCCACAACGGCTCGGGCGGAAACGAAGTTCGGGGGTGCAGGTGAGAGAAATGCCGCACCTCCTTGATCATCGGGCGATGCAAGCCGCAACACTGCCAAGGCCCTTGCAAGCTCCTCCAACTTTAAGCTGACAGTTACTCTTATCAACACGTGAGGCCAGGCATTCTTCAATCAATCTAGAAGCCCTACATCAAACCTATCTCGGGCGAACCTGGAGGAATTACCAAGGAAATGCAACACACTTCTTGAAATAATACCATACTTTTCGCGTAAGTTTGTTTACCTCTTTGGGGCAACGCGTTCACCTGTCTTCGAGCTGCGGGAGCCCTCTCGACGTTCCGCGAGGTGAAGAGCGGAGAACAAACATGTCTACTCTCGGGCGCCGGCAGCCATTCCTAAAACCTCATAGATGAGTTTTTGGGGAGAAGAATGACCTCGGCTCCAATGACTGACGCTGCCTCGGCTGGTTTGCGAAAAAGAGCTGCACCATGTTTGGCCTCATTTCCTTGATGACACTACAGCTAAGCTTTATCACTTTGTCCCACTGCATCACAGCTTGAAATACGCAATGGGCGCTGTGGGATCGGCATTGCCTGCAGTAGCGCCGATCCCAGCGCCTTCCGCAAGGATCTCCATGCATTCAGGTACCAGTATTTGCATTCAGGTACCACATTTGGGTCACAGCTCGATAATCTTCCTAAACCACCAGTCCCTCATCCAATACCAGCCATGGTTAGAAATACCTTCTTTTATCCTTCCAGGCTTCTCTGCGCTCTCTTGTATGCAACTCTTGAACGAGCAATCTTTCACCACTCTCTTTAAACACAATGTTTCGCTCTTTTCCTCTTGTCCTTGCATTACTGCATTTTGTTCTGGCCCAAGACGATGCTTCAGTTTGCTCGTCCACACTGCCTTGTTATCAAGGGTGTTGCAGCAAAGAAGGCAACTGCGGCTTTGGTCCCGAGTTCTGTGGTGGTGAGTCGGCCCAGAAATACAGCATGGCAAGGACTGACATGGTATCTTCGTAGATGGCTGTCAAGGCACTTGCAATGCCGTTGCTGAATGCGGCCAATATGCACCAGCGAATGCTACGGAGTGCCCGATCAACGTCTGTTGCAGGTATAGTTCTCTGCATCCTCCGGTTGTGGACTCGTGCTCACTCCTGGTCCGTCTACACTAGTCAGTACGGATACTGTGGTACCACCGATGCTTTCTGCGGGACAGGTTGTCAGACACACGCCGATGGAGGTGGTTGTGGATCTCCTGCGTAGGCTCATTTTCTGTACTCTCAAAGATCGTTCTCCATACTCGAAGACCTTCAAATGCTAGATTACATCCGGCGGTAGCCAAAACATTGGAATTCTTTCTGTTTCTTATAACACTGCGACAAATTTGCTGACATCCGGCTGGAATGGCAGGAGTCCAACGTGTTCTCCAAATACAGACGCCATGTCATACGAACGCCGCATTGGCTACTACGAACTCTTCAATCTGGATGAGCGCGCTTGCGATAAAGTGCTTCCGGAGCAAATTGCTGTCGGACCCCTGACCCACGTCAACATTGCTTTTGTCAATTTCGATAGCAACTTCAAAATAATTGACAATGCTGGCGATATGATTTCTCGGCTCACCTTCCTGAAGAAGCGATACATCGGACTACGCGTGAATATTGCTATTGGGGGTTGGGCTTTCAATGATCCTCCAACGCAGGATTATTTCTCGAACATGGCGTAAGGTCCTATGGATCTCGTTTATTGCGCAACGCTGATTTAGTAAACAGGAGCACATATGCCAACAGACAAACTTTTATCGATTCTGTTGTGGCTTTTCTTACCAAGTATGGGCTGGACGGCATTGACATCGACTGGGAGTATCCTGCTGCTGGCGACCGCGGTGGAGTTGCCGAGGACACTGACAACTACGTTCTTCTCATGTCTGAGATCCGGGAACGATTTGATCAAGAAAATCCTGGCTGGGAGGCCTCTATTACAATTCCAACTAGCTACTGGTACCTCCGAGGCTTTGATCTCACCCGTCTGCAGAAATACGTTTCTTGGTTTAATCTCATGAGCTACGACCTTCATGGGATGTGGGATCAGCATAATCGATTCACCGGTCCCTACCTCGAGGGCCATACAAACATAACTGAGATAGACGCAGGATTGGATCTTCTTTGGCGCAACGATATCGACCCAGGCAATGTTGTCATGGGATTAGCCTTCTATGGACGTTCCTTCACAATGAGCAATCCATCCTGTTACACGCCCGGTTGCACGTTCTCAACTGCCGGCGTACAAGGGGATTGTTCTACCACGGCCGGTATTCTGACTTACAGCGAACTGGCTTCGAGGAATACCACATTGAATACCCAGACGTACTATGATACCAAGAGCACTGTAAAATATACAACGTACGAATATAGCCAATGGATCTCCTACGACGACGAGCAATCATTTTATGATAAAAAGACGTTCCTTTCTTCCAGGTGCTTGAGTGGATTCATGATATGGGCCCTAGACCAGGACACGCAAGACTTTGCGGCTCTTTCTGGCCTGCTCGGTGAAGACGCGATATCTAGCAGCTTGATGGAAGGCGGAAACCTAGACAGCCAGACTGCTGGCGCTTTATCGGATATTTTCGGTGCCTATACAGGACAAAATTGTTTCGTTACCCCGACATGCACCGATGGATCATCGAAAGAACAGACCGCTGATCAGGTCTGCGGGTCAGGATTTACCTCTGTCTCTACAGCACACTCTCCAGTCCAAGCACCTGGTCATCTGCTACATGGCATATGCTCTAAAGGCTGGTATCGTCATATGTGAGTAACCTCTACCAAAGCTGCTAGATACAATTGTAGAGTTCTCAGATGCCCTTTGCCTTATCGTTTTAGTGGGAAGATCATTGACTTTTGCAGATGCTGCCCTACGAAAGAAATGCCAAAGAACTGCCGATGGAATGGTGCCCCGGTCCGAAGTGAGTTGGGATGCAGCGGTAAATGCGGCGGAAATCAATTTGCACTCAACTCGGACGCGTTCACAGACGACAAAGGCAATGGGCAATGCTACACTGGCACACGCACTCTTTGTTGTGATTCCACCGAAGTCCTCACTGATTGCTTCTGGACATCCTGCCAAGGGCCTCTAGCTCTAGGTGACCCTCCGTCATGCCCGGATGGATCAGTCTACCAAACCTACCGCTATGACCTGGACAACGGTGACTGGTGTTCCACGACCTATGTATCTCCAGTAGATGGATCGGTTGGTTCTCCGTTACATCGACCCTTTACAAGAGCCTTTTGCTGCCCCAAGGGCCACGGCTTCAGCAACTGCAATTGGTAAGTCTCGTATTGGGGTTCTCTATCTCTCATTGCCGCCATATCCACAACTTGAATATTCACTTATTTGTGTAGGTCAAACGATCCCAAGGCTTCTAGTACGCCTACCGGATTTATTACCATTGATGACGTCTGCGCACCAGAGTCTTGTACACACAAGCAAACCCAAGTAACTCAAGCATTAGAGCCCCCAGTGAGTCCGGAAGTCACTAATAATGATATTGGTGTGAGCGCTGGGCCGAATGGTTTCAATTGTGATGGATTCAATACCGATGCGAGTTACAGCGCCTATTTTCCCTATTGTTGTGACCCACCAGGGAAGTATACCGAGAAATGGCCTGTTGACCCAAAATACCTCTTCGAGCACTACTACGATGACGACACAGCCGATGTCATGTGGTCCTACGCCGACAACTACGGTAACAACAACGCAGAAAAGTCTCAGCCAGACCCAAGCGATGAATCTGGAGGTGAGTTGAAACTGCATTGATCTGCGCGCGAATTGCGCTAACTCTTGATAGATGATGCTTACGGCTTCGTGATGCTCAATGTATGTCACAATCACCAAAAATAGACCACTCATCCACTAACACAGTTCCTAGGGTCCTAGTGGCTCGCTTGATAATGATTTCCCACAGAGTCAGACGGTCGTTAGGCGTACGGCGGAGATTCCAAAGGTGAAGAGGTCGCTCTTGACTGCGGACAAGAGTGTATTGGATGCCACTTTTGACCATGTGGAGGAAACCATATACGTCTACTGCAACTTTCCGCAGAAGTCGGACCAATGCCAGAAGATCTGGTATAGAGGTGCAGTAGACACGATAATCCGCCTTCCTCATCATGTGGGAGAAGGGCCATATGCGCGCGTCGTTTCCATGGAGCTTGCCGAGCCGGAATACCAACTTCCGGAACATCACATCGCTGCTTGTGCAGCTGAAAAGAACAACAATCCTGTGTACAAGTTGGCATTCGACTATAGCTTTCATTTAAGTAAAAGAGATGATGTTATCAACATGCGAGTCGATTACACAAACCTACTGGGCTACTGGGACGACTTGACTGATACACCTACAAGGAAGCGATCGGTAAAATATGACCATCTGTCACAGTCACAGTGGCGCGAAAAAATTCAAATCGCTAAGGTTAAGCATGAGAAGTTGAAGAAGCGCTTTGAACCAAGCGCGGAGGCCTCTACAACAACTGAGATGGTTAACATCCACGGGGCGGACAAGCACTTCGCCAAGAGGTGGTGGGGTATCTTTGTTGACTGGCTTACAAGATTGGTGAATTCCGCTTTTTCCTAATACATCTCTCACTTCAAACTTGTTCACGTACGGACCTGTACTTCCTGGTACCTTCTAATGATACAATGCTCGGCACGCGGGTTAAGACGTCGAACCCGCTGGACTGGCTTGTTGCTGACGATCCTCTTATCAGACAAGCGTCGAAAAGAAGAACGTGGGATACCTTGAAATGGCCATCCAGAAGAGTATACTATTGTATAAGGCGTCAATAGGGTTGGTTCATTTTACCGCAATGCTGTTGACGCTCAGCTGACACAATTTAGATGCCCTGGGGATACCTTTTCGGCTAATATGAAGATGTACCTTGACGCTAATGTCAAAATGGTGAGAAGTGATACGTTCCCTTTTGCTTGCTAATGATTTATTGCTAATAGTAACTGTAGGATGCTACCTATGCGTACTACTTCTCTGGACAACTTCTTCCAAGTCCCGCAGTCACTGGAACATATGTGTATTTCTCAGTAGAACCTAGCGCTTATTTGGGCCTCCGAATTGTCGGAAATGCTCGTTTGCAGTACACCTCAGGAGAGCAAAAGTTGATTGACACTTTGTCCTATCCTGGATTGAGCATTAAGGGCATTGCGGCTGTTGGTCCTACATTAGATGTCACTGGTGAAGTATGACAAAGACATTTTTTCCTAGCGCGGTCTTCGGTCCATAGACACTAGATCGACGCGTGGACGACGCAGCTAATATATTGACCAGATACGAGGTGTTATTACGCTGAAAGGCGAAGTCAGGGCCGGCGCTACATTGAAACTTGGAAAAGCGGAAGTTTACTGGCCACAAGATGATGCCGCAAGCTCTATATCAAACATTCTTAGGCCTAGACGATGACCCACAGAAACCAACATCGGGTATTGAACCAAGCTTTGACGCCAAAGTCACGGTAAACGCACAGCTTGACATTCTTGTCACTCCCAAGGTACGACCTCGAGCTCTTGCTGTATCGCTTTCCTGCGTGCTCGATGATGGACCTGACAAGATGAATTCCTAGGCAAACATCGGCATTCAAGTAGGAGGCAAGATCACGGGCGGCAAGAAACTTGTCGACGCAACCCTTACGGCTTTCGTTACAACCAGACTTGCTGATAAGCAAGCAAGCAAGCAAAACACCCCTCTGCTTGCTTGATTGCCCGATTTGGAAGCTCTCTGCTTGCTTGCTTGCTTGTTAGCCTCAAAATCACGTCTGCTTGCTTGCTTACTTGTTAATTGCTTGCCAAGACAGTATAGAATTTAAAGTTCTACAGAAAATCCGCCATGGCTTCGCCTAGTAATAGTACATTGCCCACTAAGCTCCTCCACCATTAATCAATTGTAGTATAAGGTAAGCTTATTCGCGCGGCTCAAAGGCAGTTCATGAGGCAGACGTGGTAAAGGCAGCGCGTAGATCGCGATCTTGGCGTAGTATAGAGGATCGGGAGGTAGTAGAGGAAGGAGGTATAGTAGCTGTTCCTTTGTTAGCTATTAGCTTTATATAAATTAATAGACTTACTACCTTCTCTAGTGGCCTTTTTATAACCTATCTTCTTCCAAGAACGCGTATATTGTAGAGCAGCAATTATTATTAGCTGTAGCCTAGATCGATAAGGCTCTAGTAGATTACTAGCTTTACTAAATCCTCGCTTATAATCCGAGCTTATAGCTAGTATAGTTAGTATATTAAAGGCGAACTGGGTAAGGTGTGGAAACTTAATTTATATCTGCTACTAGTACTTAATTAGATCCTAAGCCAATAGGTATTTCTTTAGTAGAGGATTAAGCAACTTCCACTACGCGTACTTATCCTTGTAGACCATCTGGCTTAGTATTAAGGCACTAGAGTAGGCGTTAATATGGCTGTTATAGCCAGCGGAGGCTCGCACGCGTTTTAGAGGCCGTGCCTCTATTTCTACTAATAAAGGTATTAAACGATCTTTGTACTAAAGCCAGAGAGTTTAGAAGGCAGCGTTACTACTAATAATCTAATCGGGCCTATCCTTCTACGCATTCTAGCAGAAGCGCTTAAAATAAGGATATAAAAGGACTGCTGCGTAATATACTAGAGTATCGTTAAGCTTAAGGTAGTAGTTGTTTAGCTTTACCTAGGCCGCGTTTAGATTAATTATAAAATGATCCTCTATAGCTTCCTAATTTGGATAGTCCTCTATTATAGCTTTAGTAACGCGATCCTTCTTTTCTTTAAAGACTCTAAGCAGCTAATTAAATGTAGGAATGACCTCCTAAATCGCGCCATGTTTACTAGCCTTGCCTCTACCTTTTACTAAGCTTATAGCTTCTTTAAGAGGGCTAAGGATCTCCATGTATTTATTAATAATTGACCAATCGTATGCGTTTAAGCCGCCAACGGTAATATAGTGGCGAGGCTCGGGTACCTTCTTGCCTTTAGATCTAAGGGAGGCTGTTTCCTTTTTGTGCTTTATAATCTGGTACTAAGCAAACGAATTAAGAGGTGCTTAGAGCTCGGTAGCTCGTTTAAAGATAGCGTGGTAGCTATTCCAGCGGGTCTTAACAGGCTTAATAAGCTGCTTAATTCGGAAGCCTTTCTGCGGAGGTATATTCTTATTGACTTAATATTGCTTGAATAGCTGTATAAGCTGAGGCGTGTTAATTAAATTAATAAGGTTATAAAGTGTTCCGAGCGGTCTTTCCTTTCGCCACTGCTCTAGGAACTCTTCTTCTTCTAGTATATTTACATCCTTGTTTTTAAAAGCTTCTTTATTTTTACTAAATATAAGCTGCTGAGTAACTAGATTTAGGATATAGTAAGCGCAGTAGGCGCGCCTATAGGCCTTATTAAAGCTAAATTTAACTGCCAGATAATTCAAACAAGTATTATTTATATGGGCGTTATTAGTAATAAAGTAGCTAAGCTATTCCTTTGTGATCTTAAATATATTAAGGATGTTGCTAATAATTTCCGTGTAGTTAATTCCTGAGTGCTAGCTAAGCTGCGTGGGTAGAGTAAGTATGTAGTCCACTATACAACCTTCCTTGTTAAGGTGATATATGTATACGCCGGTAAGAGCAAGCTTGCCATTGGGGGTCTGCCAGCTATTAAAGGATATATATAGGAGTGATCTAGAGGCAGCGAGAGTCTTAGTAATAGAGAGAAGGTACGCTTTATAGTTGGCTAGTATATAGTCTGCTACCGCTTAATGATTAAGCTAGAGTACGCGCTTAGCCTTAGGATTCGCAATTCATATTATATAGCGGAAGGATAAGGTTTCAAACTCTTATAATAGGTGGTTATTTTTAGTAAGCTAATTAATAGCTAATTGCTTAAATATAGAGGTATTAAAGCTGCTAATAATTACGTTAGCAGCTTTTTAAGAGACGTATTAGCCTAAAGCCTAAAGTTGCTTAAGAACGGTGTGCCCGCGCTTTTTTAATTTAAATATAATCTCTCTATTTTTATTATATCTATGGCCAGGAGTATTTTTAGCAAGATGCGTTTGAGTAGCAGTATTAGCATTTAATATATTATAACGACTAGGGCCTCCACAGTTAAGAATTTTATATTGGTGGCAGTACTTACAGATAAAGATAATTTGCTCCAGCTTTACCTAACTTTGGTACCTGTACCTATATTTATAAATAAAGCTAGGTGTTCGCTTTAAGCTATAATAAGGTTTTTAAAGATCTGGAAGTTGTTTCCAGTTAATGCTATTATAATTATTAACATTATCGTTGTCTGCAAGCTGGTTGGGCGCGGCGGCTTCCAATAATAAGACTATAGGGGCTAAGGGGTTTTCTGCGGATATCGCGCTTATATTTACGTTGGTAGGGTCCTATACCATAGTGGTAGCGGTGGCTAAGTAAGTTCTATCAAATTGGTGGAGTTAGTGATGGATAAGGATAGGAAGATGTTTATTATTTACTATAAGCTACGCGAGACTTTTGGTCGGCGCGGAAAAACGTTTTAAATAGGCTTAGCGGTTACCTAAAAGGGCTTATTTACACTATTTGCATTACCTCGGCCACTAGAAAAACACTAAAGGTCTATTACCAACTACTGCTACTACTAAATTAACTATATACAAGCAATAAACAAGCAAGCAAGCAAGCAAGCCCTTCCATTGCTTGCTTGATTGCCCAAAATAAGGCCTCTTGCTTGCTTATC